>Ga0247610_10000064_pt1 | contig 168503 bp, 227 predicted proteins | sample 174DNAGHGhighgp2_FD_193483 | JGI IMG/M metagenome (GOLD analysis project Ga0247610, IMG submission 193483) | Sheep rumen microbial communities from Palmerston North, Manawatu-Wanganui, New Zealand - 1742 DNA GHGhigh gp2 | ecosystem: Host-associated > Mammals > Digestive system > Stomach >... | reverse complement strand
TATGTTGGCGGTGCTGGCAGTGTGTCTGGGTTTGCCTCCAGTCCAGTCCTGGTACACCACAGTAAACTATGGAGAGGGGGATGTGGGGGATCTTCCCCCACTAGAATAATCTATTCAGATATTATTAGAAACACAGGTTGTCCTGTTATTCTGAGTAATTATTCTGGATCTGCTTCAACTTATTGTACATATTACAATACAAGAATAGATAGACAAGGTGTTACTGGACAAAATGTAGGTAGAAGAGGTACTGGCGCTGTAACTGGTAGACACTATGGTAACAGATGTGTATACTCGAAGTGGGATTTCTTTGTAGCAACAGGTTCTGAAAATAGTAGAGATTATTTTATAAACTGTTGTTTTGCTAATGACTGTAGATATTATGTTTACAGAGCAGGTGGTGCTAATAATACAACTAAAAACTGGCAAGTACTCTGGGAAACAGGAGATACAGAAGGATATGCATATGATGATGAGAATGATACCATAACAATTACAGTAGTAGTTGATGAAGGTGTTACTCCAAACATTTCTCATGTTATACCAGCAATGGTTAGATTAAGTTTAATTACAGAATCTAATTCAATGCAATTTGGTACTGGTAGTAATGCTTGTATATTCCCTGATCAAAGTGCATATGACATCTTTAATGATCCAGATGGTTTAGATTTTACATTAAAACCAACAGCAGCTTGTATATTCCCTGAAAACAATATTTATTATGGGGCATTACCTCCTGCTGCACATATCCAAGTATATGGAGAAACAGAGAACATTAGAACAGCTTCAGATGGACATACTTGGTGTTTTGATAATAGAACACTTACAGGATGCTTAAAGATTGAAAATGGAAGCATTAAAATCAATGAAGGTTCTGTTGCAACAACTGGTGCAATCTTATCCAAGATAATGAAGATGAATCCTGCTGAACTTCAGTATAATGGAGTCTATGCTTTACAATCTGACCATATTACTGACAAAGGTATAACAATGAACACTGATGACTACATTGGCACTAAAGATGATGGTAATGGCAATCAAGTAGTTGCTAAATATGGTCCTGGAGATTCTCTTCCAGCTGGTAAGTATTTGTTAAGAGCAGATGATCAAGCATCTGTAGATGATAGAGTTATGTATTGGCATCCTACTTATGCTGATTATGTAGCATATAAAGCAGATGATATGCTTGTAGTAACAGCAGATGCAGTAACAGGAGAATATAATAAGTATAACATGAGTGCTGGAGCAGATGGAACTATTTATGCATATGCTATCAATGATCCAAATGTACAGAATGTTGTATATTGCAGATGTAGATCAAGTGTATATAGAACAGTTACTTCTGGTAATACTCTTATTCAAGGTATAACTTATTATAATCCTGAAAATGGTAAAAGCATCAGTTTTAATGGCAGAACTATTGTACCAGGAGAATCTTTTGTAGCTGAAACAACTGCAACATTTATTTGTCCAGAAGACAATGCATATCAAATTGCAATGATGTTTGATGATAGAACAGATGAAGAAATTGCAGCAGCAGATAGCGAAAGATTGGTTCCAACTGCTCCTTGGGTTCCAGCTGCTACTAGAGGAGAATATTTTGCTTTAAAGAGTAATGGAGTAATTAACAGAAGTACAATCAATGATCAGTTGCTTGGTTCTGGTAATCCATATTCTTATCAAGCTAATGGCTCAATTATGGCAGGAACTAAATCTGTATTAGATCAACCTTATATGCAATTTGCAGTATTTGTAACAAAGAGTGTATAATATGGATAGTGATGTACTCTTGAGAGGAATATCTTTAAGTTACTTTTAGTTTCTTGAAGGTGAAGAAGCTCACAGTCCTATTGAGGAAGTGTTGAGGGGTTTATCTCTGAGTTACTTCCAATTCTTAAATGGGCCAGAAGCTGTTTCCAATATAAATGTTAGAGGTATCTCATTGAAAGAAGCTCCCTATCCAACTACAGGTACTCCTGGTAGTGAAGGTGGTGCTGGTTCAATAACAAATACCTATTTTAAGATAATTAGAAAATAAATATATATAGGTCTAGCCAGGTCAGGCTTTCCCTCTATGGCTTGGGGCGTGCTAACAATGCTAACAATGTTAACAATGCTAACAATGTGAATGGGTTTGCCTCCAAACAGTTCTTATAATTAAGGTGTACATAGCACCAAACCTGGCTAGACCTTGTTGTTTAACAACAAAACACAGTATAACGACAAGGTGTTGGTAAGCTAATGCTGAAGATGACTTGTTAACAGGACTGGATATGAAGAAGTCCAAAGTTACTTGGGAACAAGTTTATGACAAAATGAACTTGGAAAATGCTTTTAAAGAAGCATTGAGAGTTTGTAAAAACAAGAAAGCTGTTAAAGCTGCTTGGGAAAAGCATGATGAAATAATTGAAGAAATATATACAAACTTAAAAAATGAAACATATACTTTAAGTCCTTTGTTTTCATTTAAAGTTTATGAACCTAAAGAAAGAGATATACATGCCCCAAAGCTTTATCCAGATAAAATAATTGACCATGCTGTACTAAGAATAGTAAAATGGGAATTATTAGATAGAATACCTTATTGTTCTTATGGTAGTTTACAATATAGAGGTTTACACAGATTAGCTAAGTCACTTTCTGTAGTAGTAAGTAAACATCAAAATTGGTATTACTTAAAGACAGATTTCAGACATTTTTATGAGTCTATTGACCATGAAAAGATGAAAGAAATTGTCAGAAAAGTATTTAAAGATAAAAGAATAATAAGATATTTTGAAAAGTTAATAGATAGAAACAAAAAAGGTTTAGCAATTGGTGTTGGTAGTAGCTAGTATCTTGCTAATTTATTTTTATCTATATGTGACCACTATTTTAAAGAAGTTCTTGGAATTAAGTTTTACTTTAGATATATGGATGATATAATAATGTTTATTCCAACTAAAGAAGAAGCTTAGAAACTTCTTAAAGAACTTCAACAATTTGCTGATGAGTATAAATTAACTATTAAAAATAATGTTAGAATTGCTCCAGTAAAGTGTGGTGTTAAAATGGTTGGCTGTAAATTTACAGAAAATAAAATGACATTACAAAGACACCTTTATATAAAAATAAGAAGAAAAGCAGCTAGACTTAATAAAAGAGGTGTTGACGATCATACATTTAAACAACAGATGGCTAGTTACCTAGGGTGGCTACAATTAACCAAGTCTATTGGTTTTTGGCTATCTATAAAAGGTGATAGAAACATAAATTTATTTAAGAAAATGTAGTATCAATCTTTAGCTGAAAAGAAGGGCTATGATAACTGGTTAGGTGTACCAACTGATAAAAGAGTTAGTATAACAGATGTTATTGGTAAGTTAATTGCTATTAAACAGTTTGAGGTAGTGCCTATTAAAGGAGAAGAAAAAATAGTAGTAAGATTTGCTTATTTAGATAATGATATAGAATCTGAAGACTATGTATTTATTACAGCTTCTTCTGTATTGAAAGATAGACTTGTTAGGGACAATGAATATCTTCCTTTTGCAACGACAATATTAAATAAACAAAAATATTATTATTACAACTAACATGAATAATGGACAAGTACAAATTCCAATTTTTATAAATCCAATTGGTACTTCCAGAAGTTTGGATCACACATTAGCTAATAGTTATTTAGTAAGGGATTTAGAATCTTTGCAGACAACTGCACAAAACATTTATTCTGAACCATACCCAAACATAACAAGTTTAGATGATTTACTTAGACAACTTTCTGAAGTAGTAATTAGATTTGATAATGGTGCTAAATTCCTTACTAAGGAAGACCTTGGACACTTGTGTAAACTTTTACAAGGATCTCTTATATATCTATATCAAGTTAGTGGTGGAGATGGTGAATTTGCTAGATTAGAAGCAATGATCAATGATCTCGATCAAGCACTTAGTGAAAGAATCACTAATGATGAAACCAAATATGATGATTACTTCCATTTTGGTGGAATTGTAGCAGATAAAGAAGAGCTTGATGCAATTCCTGTAGAATAGTTGCATAAGGGTGATTTTTATAGAGCTGGTACAGATGAATATATCTGGAATGGCAGAGTCTGGATTTTGCTTGGTCCAGATGTTTCTATTTTTGCCACAACCGAATGGGTTCTTGAACAATTACAAGGTTTAACAAAGACCATTATATCACAAGGTGAGGGTATTGCAGTAACTGAGATTAAACAAAACAATGTAGTTATTGGTTATGAAATTGCAGTTGATGAAACAATTGCTAAGCAAGAAGATCTTGAAGCCTTGATACAAAAAGTAGCAGATGAATATTATAATAAAGAAGATATTGATTCTACTATAAATGGTATTAACGACTAGATTACTGCAATCAATAATAGTTTAGATACTAAGATGAACAAAGATGGTAGTAACTATGTTGGTGATTTATTATTAGTTTAGCCCTTTATTAGTCCTGAATGGGATATTAAAAAACAAGATAATACTCATGTGGTTACTAGTACTTAGACATCTCTAACTGTTGAGAAAGGAGCTATTATAGATTTCAGTGGTGTTGCTAGATATTATGCTCCAAGTGAGTATTAGAAAGCACCTACTACAATAACTGGTAATTTTATATTTGGTGAAGATGCTCTCATATCAGATAGACTTGAAGTAGCAGGAATAACAAGTAATAGAACATTTACTTGTACATTAAGTGCTCCTAAGAGTGGTTTGATTGTAAGTAATAATAAAGTTGTAAAAGCAACTGGTAGTGATACTAATTCTGCAACAGCTTCTGTTAATTTTAGTTATAAAAGATTCTGGGGTGTAAGTGAATATCCTGATTTACATGCTGATGAGATTTCTAGTTCAGAACTTAGTAACTCTAAAGCAAAAACAATCACTTATGACTGTTCTGGTGGTAAATATTTTTATTATGCAATCCCTCATGCTCTTGGAAACATAACAACTACTGTTGGTGGTTTATCTTATACAGGTTGGGTTAAGACAACTGAAACAATAACTAATCAGTATGGTTTGGAAGTACAATATGATGTTTATAGAAGTGGTGACATCCAAACTGGTTCTGCAATAAATGTAATTATTTCATAACTATGGCAAATATACAAGGTACAAATGTAGCTGCTCCAGTAGTTCCTTTTACTACTGAAGACATTTATGCTACTCATGATGCAAAGTATGGTAAAGGAGGTTACAGAAGTGTTTAGACTTATGCTGACCTTGCTACTATTACTGAAAACAGATTGGAAGAAGGTATGGCTGTATATGTCATAGCTGATAACCAAATGTATGTTTATGCTGGTTTAGATTAGGGTGGGGTTAGACAATGGAAGACCCCTATTGCTACTCAAGCTGGTGTAGACTTAGAAATTATAGCAACAAAAGAATTTGCACAAAATAAGGCAAATGATGCTGAAGCTGCTGCTAAAGCAGATACCAAAAGTAAGATAGAAGCTTTAGACATGCAAAGTGTAGGAGAATCAGGTTCTTTTATAGAAACTGTTTCTGAGACAGATGGTGTTGTTACTGCAACAAAAAAATAGTTTGCCCAATCTGTAACTGCTGATGGAACAATTGCTCCTACTGCAAAAGCAGTTTATGACCATGTTGCACAAGCAGTTGCTCCTCTTGCAGGTGCTACTCATTTTAGAGGAATTGTACAAGAATTACCAGATCCTGCTAACTATTAGGATGGTGATATTGTAATGCTTGGTACAAAAGAGTACATTCTTTATAATGGAACTTGGACAGAATTTGGTGATGAAGGTGCTTGGGATTTAAGAGGTGCTGCTGCACAGGCTTTACAAGATGCAAATACTTATACAGATAATAAAATAAATGCACTAGATTTAGTAGAAGTTGGTCAAGCAGGTAAGTTTATTCAAAAAGTAAGTCAAGCTGATGGCCAAGTTGCAGCTGTTGCAGTTGAATTTGCTTCTGATTTAGCTACTGGTGGTAATACTGCGCCTACATCTACAGCTGTTAAAACATATATTGACAATAAAGTTAATGCATTAGATTTAGCACAGCAAGGAGGTACTGGTAAATACATTGAACAAGTATCTCAGGCAGATGGACAAGTTTCTGCTGTTGAAAGAAGTCTTGTAACAACTATTGATAATAGTTCTGTAGCACCAACTTCAGGAGCTGTTAAAACTTATGTTGATAATGCAGTAGGTGCTATTACAGGAGATATTGTTACAGTATCTTTCTACAAAAATAGTATTACTACTGCTAATCTTATTTGCAAGAAAAATGTATTTAAAGGAAGTGCTGTAGAATGGCCTGCTCTTGATTATGATGATTATTCTGATAATGGAGCTTGGTCAGTAAGTGAGGAAGCTTTAAGAAATGTTCAACAAGACATTGATGTTGTGTTTGAAGTACCTACACCTTCTATATAATAAGTAGTGCATAACATTTTAAAAAAGACAAAAATGAGTAAAATTAAACTTTTTGATTATCTTAAAGGTATTGTTCTTCATGGTACTTAGGATGTAACAGCACAAGGTGGGATTAAAAATCCAACATATAGTCTTGTTGGTACTACTAATAGATTGGTTGATGTAGAAGATATGACTACTTATTTTGATAAGTATAGACATATTGATCAATTTAAAGCAACTATTAAGGTTTACCATATTGATGAACTTGTAGATACTTCTGATGAGGATTATATGGTAAGAAAAACTGCTGGAAATGCAACAGTAATTGTTGACTGTTACACAATTGATAGTAAATATGGTGTATCTTTACAAGATACTCAAGCAACTAATTATCATAAAGAATATACTACAAATGAATATGGAGAAGTAACAATTACTATTCCTACTTGTGATATATATCAAGTATATGCTAAGAAAAATGGATATGGTGCAGCTCCAAGACAAGTATATAAACAAGTAAATCAAGATATTGAACTTTGTTTACTACCTATTACTAACAATTTCATGAGTGATAGACCTATTAACTATAGTTTTAGTGCAGGTTCTTGGAAATATCATAATATCAATTATCAAAATATAGATAATGCAGATGCTGCTGGATCACATGGTAGTTTGAATACACTACAGCCAATGACCTGCTATTATATTAAGAATAACATTTTCTATAATCCTAGCATTGATACTTGGGCTGGAGATAGAAGTTGGGACATTACTACAGAAAATGTAACAAATATTGATGGATTGTTAATTGTTGATGAAGATGCATCTTTTGTTATTTTACCAAAAGATACTGTCAATATTCCTTGGAGTAATGATAAGCTTAATATAACAAGTAACCCTTGCTATCATAATTATAATGATATTGTTAGTAATCCTGTTCAATCAGCAACACAAGCATTTTTAAATGATTATAATGGTAATTTAGGTACACAAGCACTTGTTCTTAACTGGGGTACTTTTGAAGCTACACAATGGTGTGATAACATTGAATTACCTTTAGATGGAATAATTCAGCAACCTTATTTACCAACAGAATCTGAGTTAATGCTTGCTTCTATGGCTCATAAACTTGTATTGAGAAAAATACTGAAAGTACCTAATAATGTTGACAATCTTTGGAGACACTATGATTCACAAGATTTAAATGCAACATTTAATAGAGCATATTGGAGTATTTGTCAAGCAATTTCTTCTGAAGCCTGGAATATTGATTAGAGTCTTACTAATTATGCAGATTGGGATAGTTCTGATAAGGCTGAACAAAAAGATTTAATTGTTTGTGCTTCTTTAATTCTTTAATAGTTTATCACCCATCCCCCATCAAAAGGGGATGGGTTTATAACAAAATTTCATAAGATTTATATAAAAGTGTAAAATTTTAAATTTACAATAGACTTCTTTTAAATTAAATTGGGAAGCTCATTGTTAAATGAGAAGCTTAAATCACTTTTTTTAATTCTGGGTTTTTTATTGCTTAAAAATGTAGTAATTTTGCACCCACAATTGATGTTAATCTAAATGATATATAAGTTTTATGGATTTTTTTGTTGACCCAAGTCTTGAACAAGACTTATTGGCTGATTGGGGAAATACTCCTCAAGAGCCACCACAAGAGCCTGTGCAGCCACAGACTCCACCTCCTGCTGAACCTAGTCCAGCTAGTCCAGAACCTCCTCAGGAACCAGTTCCTCCTGTGCCACCAACTGAGCCAGGACCAGAACCTCCTGCTGAACCTACAACAGATCCAAGTTTAATTGACAAACTGTTGGAGTTAAAAGGTTTTAAGGATAAGAAAGTATATTTCATCAACGATAAAGGAGCTTATGAGGAAGCTAGTTTTGATGATTTAACAGAAGAAGATAAATTAAGTATTCTTTCACAAGAGAGAGGATCTGATTTAACTGAGGATGAACTTAACACAGTTAATCTTTTAAGAACTAAAGGCATTAACTTACAACAGCTTATCCAAAGTAATGTAGATGCTGCTATTGAAGAATACAAAAGAAATAACTCTGCTGAATATGTATCTATTAAAGATATGAGTGATGAAGAGTTAGTTCTTAATGATTATAAAAGTAGATATAAGGATGCTCTAACTGATGAACAGTATCAAGCTCTTGTAGATAAAGAGAAAGAAAATGAAGATCTGTTCAAACAAAAAGCAGATGCCTTGAGAAAGGTTATGCTTGAGGAAGAGAGTTCCTACAGAGAGATGCAGACCAAGGCAAATGAAGAAAAGATGTAGGCTGAGACAAAAAGATATGTTGAAGCATTAAACCAAGCAGCTGGTGAGACTACAGACATCTTTGGTGCTGTACTCACTGATGAAGATAGAAATGATGCTATGGCATATTATCTTCAAACTAATGATAAAGGTCTTTCACAGTTCCAAGAGGACATGCAAGATGTCAAGAAACAAATTAAAATTGCTTGGTTAATGACACATGGAGAAGAGGCTATGAATGATATGGTTAAATATCTCATGGCTGAAGCTAAAAAACAGGGGCAACCTAAACCTTCTGAGAAGAAACCCCCTGTTGAAACCCCAAAAAGTACTCCAACAACACCTCCTAAAACACAAGCTGAATTATCTAAGCTTCAACAGGAGGCAGAATTGAGAGCATTAGGTTTAATCTCATAATATATTTAATTCATGATTGTAGCGCAATTTACAACAAACAAGGCAGAGATTTCAGCAGATAGAACTGCTGAGGATTTCTACAAATTCCTTGGTAATCAGCCCGCAAGACTTGGTATTGTATCCAGAATGAATCCAGATTACACTATTACCTTCCTCACTGAGGGTCTTGGTAATATTATGTACAATGAGGAAAAACTTGGTAACAAGTTCCAGGCTATCAATAGTATGGCTTTTGAGTGGGCTGTAGAAACAGAGCAAATTAAGAAAATTGCCTTTGCAGCAGTTCCTGTAGGTGATGGACAGTATGGCTCTGAAATTACAATGGCCTTCAAAGAGAGATGGTATGAAACTTATGATACCTTCAAAATTGATGGTTCTCATCAGATGTGTCTGGTAGTTGATGCTCCTGTAAGGAGAGCTGATGATTACTGGAACTATCAAGTTAAATTGGTGACTAATGATGGTGCACAAGTTCTTGATACAGCTTACTGCCAAGTAGGTATGAAGACAAGATGGATTGGTAACATCATGCCAGAGTTCCATGAAATGGGCTTCACCAAGTATACCTCTAATGTAGAGAAACAGAGAAACTACATTACTGAGCACAGAAATGATATTAACTACTCTTCGAGATATGATGCTCTTGAGGATATGTTTATCAAGATTGCAGCTGGTACTGATGAGCATAACTTACAGACTAGAATCTATAAGTTGGATGACAAAAAGAAACTCTTGCTTGAGAACTTTACTCATGCAAAGAATGAGTCTCTTATGTGGCAGAAATCCACTATGGATGCTAATGGTAAGTGCACTCTGTTTGACAGAGAAGGTAGACCTCTGATTGCAGGTGATGGTCTGATGGCTCAAATTAACAGATTTGCAACTAAGATTGGTTACAATGGTAACTTCTCTGTTGCTCTGTTTAAGAGAATGATTCAGATTCTGGGTCAGAAATGCAAAAAGTCCACTGGTAACACTTGGACATTTATTGTAAACACTAAGATGTATGCTGACATCCAAGACACATTACTCTTGTGGTTGCAGCAATTCCAGGCAGATAACACCTATATTTACTCTAAAGCCGCTGGTAACAAGATTACTGTTGGTGCTGAATTTGTAGGTTACTCTTACATGGGTAATACTCTCATCTTCAAGACTGACAAGGCTCTTGATGCAGAGTGGGAAGATAAGGGTTATGGTGTTCTGATTGACCTGACTGCTGATGCTACTACTGGTAGTCCTGCAATGCAAGGATTTACTATCAAGGGTAAAGAGTTCATCTCTAATGATGTAACTGGTGTTGCATTCAAGGATGGTCCTGCTGCTAGCCCTGTTGCTGGTGCTAAGTTGACTGTCAGTGGTTATGCAGGTCTGGGTGTCTTCAACCCATACAGAAGTGTTATTATCTTTGAGAACTAATCTCTTAGATAATGTCCTTTTTTAGGTGAGGGATGGTGGGGTTAGATACCCTGCCTCCCTTCCTTTTTATTTTTAGAAAATGTGAATAAGTATTATGGCTAGTAATGAAATTATTATTTTGAAGGATGCTTATGATAAATCAGGCAGAAAGATCCTTCTTCAACCTTGTAGAAACCCTGAATCTGGGGAATATCCTGATTTTATAAGACCTAGAGATGAGCACGGTAAGTTAATTCTTTCCAGTTCTGATTTGGAAGCTCAATCTAAAGGTAAAGTTTATTTCATTGGTACAGATGACCTTATTGAGATTTACCATAATAAGGAGTTCAATCTTGGTAATCTCAAAGATGCTGCTGAATGGGAAGCTATTAAGTATTCCAGAGCTATTGCTAAGGACAGAGCTGAAAGAGGTACTGATGGTTATCTGATTGATGGTCCTGATAGTGTTGTAGATGAGCACGGTAATGCTAAAGGAAGACTTGGTGCAGCTGAGTTTTACATCTACAAGCCAGGTAAGATGGCAGAAGCCAGAGTTAAGAGAGATGAGTTGATCTTTAAAGCAAAATCTCTTATTTTCAATAATGACAGTATTGAAGATATGATTTCTAAGTGCAAGCTGTTAGGTAGAGACGGTATGGAAAGACAGTCTAGCTTTGACATTAAAGCTTTCTTACTTAGAGAAGCTGGTAAAGATCCAAACAAGATTATTGACCTCTATGAAAATCCTATTACTAATGTAATTATTGTTGTTACAAAGGCTGTTGAAGTTGGAGTAGTAACTAGAATTAGAGGTTTACTCTACTATGGAGATACAATGCTTGGAAAAGACATTGAGTCAGCAGCTAGAATGTTGGCACAAGATGCTTATCAGGCTGTTTACGAGGAAATAAAAAAGGCTGCATATCCAGAGTATGAGCCTGTTAAAAAGACTGCAAGAACTAACAAATAATAATTTCTTATGACAGAACTTGAAGTTTATAGAAATGTGCTCACAGAACTTAACAAAGTTCAGGCACCTGCCTTGCTCTTGAAGGACTATGAGTACTTCTATAACAAGGCTGTACAGCAAGTTATTGAAGAGGCTTATCAAGCCTTTGAAGTTGAACAGAAGAATACTGATGAATTAAGAGTATTATCTAAAACCATTGTTTATGGTGGTAGCAGTCCACTAATAATTGAAAAAGGTTCTAATTCAGACCCTATCTTTACTGGGACTGATAGATACTACATTCATTTACCAAAAGACTATATGCATATTTTAAATTGCATATTTGAATTTGAAGATTTAAATCAAAAAGATTGTAAATGTGAAGCTGTTAATCCTTCTATCTTTCAAGCAACTGCTAATAAGGTAACATCTAATCAGTGGTCTTCTATTCATACTAACTACTATATGAAGCCTTCTGTCAAGAGACCATACTATTATATTTCTAATATAGATGAGCCTGTTGTATTAAGTAATACTACTGATGACACTGTAGGTTCTAGAAATTATGCCAATACTTCTCTTCCAGTAATGGAATTGAAGTTTGGCAATAATAGAAGATATAGGTTAAATAAAGTTTTTGTAGATTACCTCAGAGCTCCAATACAAATGTAGCTCACACAAGATGAAATAGATGCTGTTGGAGACACTTCAGCAACATTAGAATTCCCAATTGGGATGCAATATAAGATAATTAACAAGATAGTAATGATTGCATTGGAAAATGCTAAAGATGCAAGGTTGTAGACACATATTGCAACCAATCAACCTATCCCACAACAAAGATAATAAGCATTGGTTTTAATACCTATCATATATTTTTAAGCAATGAATGAATTTAAGAAATTTGCCATTCTGACAGCTGACGATGTTACAGCAATTAGCACTGCTCATGTAGATCCAACTGATGCTACTTCTGCTGTTGCAAGTATCAGTATTCCTGGTCTTGGACAGCTGCTCAACAATGGTTCTGTTAAGAACCTCTCCAAGAGAGCAGGTAGAGCTGAAGCTAAAGAAAAGCTGATTGCTACTGTTTCAGGACTTACACTGAGTGCTGGTAAGGTAGTTGAATTGTTTGTTAACTATGTCAGAGAAGGCTTGAATGCTTCTGAGGACAATACTAGAATGCCAGACAGAGATAAACCTCTGACTGCAACTGTAACAGTTGGTTCTAGCGATACTATTGCTACTATTGTTCCAAAGCTTGCTGCTGTATTTGAGAAAGCTGCTAAAATGGCTGGTTATGAAATCATCAAGGTAAGTGCTAGTGGTGCTGTATTAACTATTGAAGCTGTTGACTGCTATCAGAGACTGAAAGAAGTTAAGGTTAATGTTTATGACAACGACCTTGCTGCTAGACCTGTAGAGTCTGTTAACTTGCTTGATAGTTCTGTTTACACAAGCCTTGTTCATGGTGATGAAGGACTTGGAACTTACAAGAGATTGGTTAAGGATGCTATCCTGCCTACTACTCAGAATGTTCATCCATTTGGTGATGGTGCTGCATTTAGAGGTGAGTATCCTGTTCCTGGTACTTTGTATGACCAGGTAAGCTGGTCTGTTGATACTGACAGACAGAGTGTTGCACACGGTGTTGTTAGTCAGTTGGCTGTATCTAGAGTTTACACTGTAGTATATGTGCCTGCTGCTTCTACAGCTGCTTTGATTGCTGCTATTAAGACTGTTAATGGTAACACAGCAGAGGTTGTTGTAGCATAAGATATTTAGTCCTAAATCTTAATAAGGGAGGTAGGTGGAGTAATCTACCTGTCTCCCTTTCTTTATTTATATTGGTATGAATGTAAGCAAATTAGCAAGTGCTGTGTATAATAATGTTGTTAGTGGATTGAGTGGTTATAATGCTACTCTTAATATCTCCATTGAACAATTAGAAGATGCTGTAGTAGCAGAAAGATTACAAGTTATACAAGAGTACTCAAAAAGAAATCTTATTCCTGTAAAGGATTTAACATATGCAATCAACTGTATTAAGTTAGACTGTAAGTCTTTGGACAAATGCTGTTCAGGAGATTATTCTCAACCAGAGCAACATTTCCAGATACCACAAATAATCAATGACTTTGGGGATGAGGGCATTGTTTACATTGGTACAGTTGACAAACAAATACCTTTCAAAGTATATACAAATAAGAACTTTAGATTTCATAAGTTTAGAATGAGGAGAAGCAAATCTCCTTATGTATATATTGATACTACTCCTAATGCAGATAATCTTTATGATGGCTGGGTATTTAATGCTCCAATGCTTGAAATAATATCAGTTGAAGCAATTTTTAAAGATCCAAGACAAGTTGCAGAATGGGGTTGTTGTGATTTAGCAGATTCTGAAAATTTCTCTGCTATAAATAATGAAGTTGAAAGAAGGTTAACACAAAAATACCTATCATATTACAAACAATATTGGCAACCACCAATGCCAAATAATCAAGTTCCTAAATAATGAAAAAATATAATTTTTATTCAGCATTAGCTTTGGCTAATGACCTTTATGGTGTTGATTTAGATGAGGATACATTTGAAACCATAGGTATGGTAGCCTTCAATAAAATAGGAAACAAAGATACTAGGATGTATCATACTGTATTAAAGGTTCAAAGAGGACCTGAAGGGTGGTATGTTTATAAACCATGTAACCTTGTTTATATAGAAGCTGTAACAACTAAATTTTTAGATGTTAAAGAGCTTACTACTACTCATGAATGGTATGCAGGTGGGGCATACTCAATTGAGTCTGATATTGAATTAAGGAGAAGAAATTCTCATCGTTTATATACACATAATGAATTTGCACTTTTTGAAGATTTAGGTGATAAGTTAGTGTTCAATAAAAACTATGGTGAAGTTCATCTTTACTATCTTGGTCACTATATGGATGAAAATGAATTACCTTATCTTACAGAAAGAGAAATGCAAGCAATTGCAATGTATTGTGCATATTCAGAAGATTTTAAAAAAGCTAGATTAACTAGGGATGCTTCAACATTCCAGCTAGCACAAGCAGAAAAACAGGAATGGATTAAGCTTAGTCAATTAGCTAGAATTCCTGAACATATTAACCAAAATGTTATTGATGAAGTACTTGATGTACAGACATCATTTAACAGAAAATTGTATGGGCTTAGTGCTCATATTGCACACTAATAATGTATGAAGGACCTGTTTATCCAGTAAGCTACAGTGTCCACTTTGATGACTTATATACCAATTTCAAAGTTAAAAAAATTAGAATATCTAAAGAAAGAGCAGAAGAAGTATATGGAATGTCATTTCAAAATCTTTTAGCTCTTATATTAAGAGATTTCTTTAGAATCTTATTACCTGATATTGTTAGAGAAAACATAGCTTTTAAACTTCCTCCTGGTACTAGAGCATGGATTGAAGTTCATCCTATTACTGGTGATGATTTTAAAAAAGCTAGACAATTAGGTGGTTTTGAAGGAGTTGATTATATTGCAACTAACTTCACTGGTTATAGAGTTTATTTAAAATGGAGAACAGTCTATTAGGAATATAAAAAGCCTATATACATCACTTCTACTTTAGCTCATGAACTATTAAATGCTGCTAATAGTGGTAAGAAGTTTGGTGCTGGTGATTACAGGACTGTTGAGGATTATGTAGAAGCTGTTTAGAAAAAACATACAATATTTACTAGAGAAGAGATTAAAAATATTTTATCTTATGGTCTTAGAATGTATTGGTATGTAAATCATAAGAAATGTGATGTTTTTACTTGTGATAATAGAGACAGCATCTTTATGTTTACTGGCATGTTATTTATAAATCCACTTTCATGGTTTGACCAGGCTATGTTTAAGTGGAGAATGAAGGAAAGATTTTTATTTAGGATTTAGAGAAGAGTTTGGGATAAGTATTACTATATTGGATGTAGCTAGACAAAACATTAGCAAGTTGTTCAGTAGGGTGGTACAAAAGAATTTAAATCAGTAACTTTAACTAAAGTAAAATCTGAACTTTATCATGATAAAATGGTCAAATATATATGGAGGGTGCCTGCTCCTAAAGATTTAGGTTTTAGAGTATGGTATCCTAAATTGATAACAACTAAAGCTGAATTTGTAGGCAAAAATAAATATGGAAAATACAACACAAGCTTTCTCAGGGGGATTGATAAAGGACTTACACCCCTTAAACACTGGTAAAGACACATATACTGATGCACTTAATGCTACCTTTATTACTTATAATGGTAATGAAACCGCATTACAAAATGATATGGGTAATACCAGGATTGTAGATTCCAGGACTGGCAAGATTATGGGCCTACATCCTGGCTTTATTCCTGTTGGTATGAAAGAGCATGGTGGTGTGCTCTATATTGCTTCTGTTAATTAGAATGGTGAGTGTGAGTTAGGTAGTATTCCAAGCCCTATTATTACTTATAATAATGCAGAATATGTAGCTAACTATAACAGTGAAGATGATTGGCATATCAGAGATGTCTTGGATAATAACTTTAACAAGAATAGCTTTGATACCTATGTAAAACATGAGACTAGAATTAAACCTATTCCTATTGTACTTCAAAGTATGACAGGTACTGGTGAAGAAAAAGTATTTAATGTAGGAGACCAATTCATCCTTTTTTTAAGTGTACAAGATAGCGCACCATATTTAACAGCAGCACAACAAGGTTATGGTTCTATTACTCCTTTATCTGCTACTGATTTAAAGAACTCTTTAACAGGTGAGAAAGACCTTAATAGTGGAATAACAATTACTTATCCTGCTACTGATGCAGAGAAAGAAGCTGCTTATGGTGCAGCTGATGATACTGGTCTGGGTAAGTTTATTGTTTATACAGTAGATTGGGATAAAAGACCATATACAGTAGATTGTAACTTAGTATCTGTAGGAGCATCTTCTGTAAAGACAGTACAGTTTGAAGATACAAACTTTTATTGGTTAGAGAAGAATGGTAATAGATTTATTCAAAAAGATTTACCAACTTGGTATATTCCTTTGTCTTCTGCTTATCAAAATGCTTGTACAGATGTCAATGAATATATAAAAAGAAATATTGCTATTGCTTATCCTAACATGCAATCTGGTAAGTTAGGAGTTCTATTCAAAGGCAAGGAAGTAAGTAACATTAGGTTAAATCCTGTTATTTACAATGGTGTAGCTTTCAATATGCCTTACAGTACTGTTATTCCTGGTATTGAATTAGATGACTTATCTGAAGAATTTGCTGATAGAACTTGTACAGTAGCAATACAAGAATTACTTTATCATTCTGACTGTGGATGTAAAATAGACAGAGTTTATATTGCTATTGAACCTCATCCAAATATTAAAGCAGTTAGAATTGATAATGATACAGCAGATGTTCCAGATGGTTGGGCAGAAAATGTAGGTATTCAAGTAATGCTTACAGAAAAGCACATTTCTACATATGCTACTAACAAAGAAGGTACAGAATTCATTGTAGCAAATAATAAAGGCTTACTTGAAACAAGAAAGACTTCATTTACCTACAATAATGCTCTTTGTAGAATTGAATTAAGTGACCCTGATACAGACCTTGTAATTAGAATCTATGGTCTTGACTCTAAGTTAGGAATAAGATATAATGAACTTTTGTTACATTACAATCCTGCTTATTCTTATATACAGCAGAATATAAAAGTTTCAATGTATCAAACTATCAACACTTTACCTCAATACTATGATGTAAATAAGAGTGATAGTGAAAACATTATTCCTGAACTGAACTCTTTATCCAAAGAGCAAGCTGAAAAGTATTTCTATAAAGTGTATGACCTTGGTGTTTATCACTTTATTGATAATAAAGACTCTAACTCTGGTATGTGGAGGTCTGATTCTTCTTGGTTAACATTTAGTTCATCGGGAGAACAAAACTGGTCTTGTGACCCACATGCTTATCTTGCTGTTAATGGTAGTGGTACTTCTAAAAATGGTTATTTAAATAATCAACCTTTAGTGTTGAGTTCAACAACAATATTACCTTCTTTAAGATCAAATGCTAGTGGAGACTATGATGGTTCTTTTATAAAATGTTCTTTTGTAAATGATAAATCAACATATGAAGCAAACTGGCATAATTATGGTTATTGGAATGCTTGGCATCCTGTAGTAGAATCTACAAAAGCCCATAATAGTGGTGGTACTAACAATGGTTCAATTTACTACAGAGGTGGAGTATTTAATTTTGAAGATAGAAGAAACTGGCAATCTGGTACTACTAGACACTATGTTGGAGAATGTTCTTTCTGGGGTACATGGTATGACTGGATGGCTTGTGGTAATAACTCAGATGACGCTGGTAATGGTATACCTTTAAGTGGAGGTGGAAGAAGAGCTTGGCATTGGGTAGGTCTTGTTAATGCAGGTGGATGTGAATTAGATACTCCAAGTGTTCTTATGGATTTAGGTACTACAAACTGGCAACAAGCATGGTCTAAAAAATTAAACTGGGTAGCTAGAGGATACCTTACTGGTTTAAGAAATCATGATGATAGAATTTTGTTAAAATATTTGACAACTTTCTATAACAAAATGCCAGAAGGTTATAAAAATAGTGTTTATTGTCAACATTCTTCTGACCCTTCTGCTAATAAAACCTTATTACAAGGAGATGTTAGATTTTGGGAACATCCACAACCTTTAAAATATTTGTATCCAGAAGGAAACTTATTGGTGAAGCTTAGCCATCCTAAGGATGCTAAAATAAAAATGCTTCATGCTCATGGAGATGTCTCCATTACTTATGGGGGTATGCTTTATGAGTTAAATACAGATAAATGGAATGAAAGTGCTTTATCTTCTGCAAATACAGAAGGAAGAAAAGGTGCAAAAGGTTTCTCCAACAGTAGTAGAGAAGGCTCATAGACATTTAGTGAATTTGGTTTTCCTGAAGATGTTCAAATGCAAGTTACTCCACAGGATGCTTGTAAAGGAGCTAGATATAGAGTAACTTTCCAGAGTAACTCTGGTTCATTTAAATCAAATCATAATCCTAACTTATTGTTAAGAGGTAATGCATATGCTGAATATAATGATTTAGGAAGTGGCGGTAAACCTGAAAGAATGAATATGAGTGATTTTAGACTTACTCCTTATGTTGTTTGGAGAAGTTCTGAAGATATTCATGAAGCTTCTTTGGTTGGTTTAACAAGTGGTGGTGAATTTAAGTTAACTAGATATATTAACCATAACCTGTGTCCTTATACTTTTAAGAACAGTCAATTGAAAGTAAAGCAAGGTGTTACATTTAAGAATTACTTTTATCAGTTTAAAGGTAAAACTGTTGCACAAGGAGTATCACTTCCAACAACAGATACTGGACAGACATATGTAAAACAATTTGCATCTGTTGCATCTCCAGTTACTGCTGATATGATTACAACTCCATCTTCCAAGTATACAGTATTAGCTTTGAACATTACAGCAGAAGCTTCTAATGGTATTGTTGCTTATAAGTATGTTACTAATTTAACGCTTACCGATAGCACTGGTCATATTATTATAAATGTACCTAACTTTACTATTGAAGGTGTTATTGAAGCAGGAACTGTTCAAGCTTCTACTTATGGTATTGTAAACCTTGATTGGGCTAATAAAACTGGTAAATCTTTTGAAGCTTTACATTCTGATGGTATCACAGAAATAGCAGTAAATAATTCAGTACTTTATCTTGGAGTTCAAGATTCTTCTGCTGATAAAGATTACACTGTAAATCTGTATAACTTTGGTGTATATGCTTTAGGTTCTAACTTAGCACAAGCTAGAATTGCAGATGCAGAAGATGTTGAGGATGGTAATGGTGAGATTACTGGTAGCCAATTAGCATTATTTGCTAGTACTGTTGAACAAACTGGTTGTGTTACATTAACTCCTGCAATGGACTCCTGGACAATCTTCCCAATTATGGCAGTAGTTTGTGAGGGACCAAGTGGATATGACAATCACGGTTGTTTAGATGTAGCTAAATATTCAGGTATTTACTATCCTGAGCAAAAAGATTATGGTGACATATTGGAGAATCCTACAGAAGGTTCATTCTTTGACTTTAGAGATTGTTATTTTACCTTTGAAGGAGCTGGTACTGCAAGTAATGAAAAAGCTTAGATTATAGGTAGAACACCAACAGATGTTAACAATTTAACTGTAAGAAAATATGGCTAATAATTATGAGTACATATAATACAGAACCAGATATTGTTTTTAACCCTTCTAATAAAGAAGAAAGTAGAATATATGCGGCAAATAGGAATCTATAGGGAGACTTGTCAGATTCCTATGCACCGTTTAACAACTTGATTTTACATTCTGGTAAACTGACTGAAATGTCAACAAATAAACTTAATTTCCAACATGAACCAGTGACTACTCCTGTTGAGTTGGAAATACAACCTTTCTTTGATGGAAGTGTTAATGTTGTTTTATCTGATGATGTTAATTCAGTTAAATTGATAAATTCTAGGTTTTCTGTCCAGGAAGGTAAAACTTATGAAATAGTTGACCACAAAGGAGAGAAAGATAGAAACCTTTATGAAGAAGATAAGTTTGAGCAGCAATCTGCTTTACTTCCTTCTTATGAAGGTATTCCTAAACTAGAATTTGTTAAATTATTAGAAACAGGTTCATTGAAGTGTGGTTCTTATTTCTTCTACTTCTCATTACTTGATAATGAGGATAATGAAACAGAAATTGTGCAAGAATCTAATCTGGTACAATTATTTATTGGAGATATAGGAACTCCTTATATTAGAATGGGAATGCAAGATGAGATTTCTAATAAATCTGTTGTGTTTAACATGTCTAATATTCATTCAGGATATAACTTTGTAAAAGTGTATTTTGAAAGAAGTACTTCTGATAACACACAAGTAGCTCATACTTCATATCATAGTATTAACTATAAATTCCCAATTAAAGAAGGAACTTGTGATATAACTATTACAGGTTCTGAAGATATTGTTGAAATAGATAAGGCAGATTTCTTAAAAGACTTTGCTAACATTGGTACTGCTAAAACTATCTGCCAATCACAAAACAGATTGTTCCTTGGTAATACAACTCAAGATAGAACCAGATATAATGATTTACAATCTTTGTCTTGGAGAATTACTCCTAGTGTAGATATAAAATCTGGTAAGATTGGTTCTGTTATTGAGAAAGATTATAGCTTTGAAAGAAGTTTGGATGATACTACAAAAGGAGCTTACTATAATACTTACAATACATATTATAGTACTGGTTACTGGGCTGATGAATTCTATAGATTTGGTATTTACTATATCTTTGAAAATGGGCAAGTTTCTCCTGTATTTAACATACAAGGTATCAACTTACAAACTATTCCAAATCCAGATAATAATCCTGGTGCAAATGAATTAGGAGGTTTTTCTGTATCAGACCAAAATGTTACAGTAAATAATCTAAGCATTCCTGAACCAGATAATTTCTATTTTAACAAGAAATACTTTATAAATTCAAAAGGTGTTGTAAGATTACCTAAAGCTAATATTCATCAATTGAATGTATCTGTTGGTAACTTACAGCCTACTATTATAGGTGTTAAGTTTAACATTCCAGCATCAGTATCTGAGATATTAAAAAATCACTTTAATGTTAAAGGCTATGGAATTGTTAGACAAAAAAGAATTCCTACTATCCTTGCACAAGGTTTAGTAATTGGAAAAGCAGATGTTGATAAGACTGGTATCCCAGTAATGATGAGTGGTCTCTATGGGTCTTGCAAAGGATTCTTAGAGCAAAGTAGAACATTAGGTGATAATCCTAAAACTATTACAGGTATTAAGGCTTCTCCAAAAGCAATGCTTGTACCAGAAGCAGCTGTAAGAAAAAGCACTCTTGGTCAATTGTTTAATGGTAGTACATACTATCTTGAGCAAGTTGCTAGAGCTAACTTACAATATAATACTTCTAGTTTGATTGTAGCTCAAGGTGTTGTTAGTGAGCAAATCACTAAGGCAAGTAGTAATTTAATCTTTATGGATGAAAATATAGCAGCCAAGAAGATTAAGGATGAACTATTTTCAACAAAAGCTGGTACTGCTGAAGAAGCTTACACTTGTATGGATGTTAAACATGACTGGAAGGTAACAGCTCCACAAGATTTAACAACTAGTTCTGATAAAGTTAGAGGATTATTTACTCCGTTTGTTGGTTTAACCTCTGAAGCTTTCCAGCAAGGACAAATCTTAAACATTAAAGTTCCTTCTTCTGAGAAAGAAGATTTTAATGATTTGCAATTCTTGCAAAGATTCAGTGATTTATCCCCATTCTACTCTATTAGCACAAGACAACCAATTGATAACAATACTGATGTGTTCTATGGTGGTGACTGTTTCATCTGTAATGTTACTACAAGATTACAAAGAAACTTCACTGACCCAGAATTACCTAATGTACAAGAGGTTGTTAATCCAATGTGTTGGGCAGAAAACTATATTGTTAGAAATACTTTATCTAGAAAGCAAACTGCTAATAACTTCTTGAGTTTATTTAACTCAGGCGGTACAGATACTTTCTATGAAAAAGATGACAGTGAGAAATTAAGAGCTAATGAAGTAGTTCAAGCATTCTCTGTTAATATAAATGGAGATATGCAAGAAAACAGTAACTACAAGGCTCTTGACCCACAAAGTTAGGAATCTAGTAGTAGTGGTGGAACATTAAAGAAAATCTTTGGTTCTATCATCAGTACTGTTAAGGAAGAAGAATGGGTTACAAGAGGTTTGTCTAACATTAACAGAGCTGATGTTAATGCAGTACCAATTGGTACATGGATTACATTCCCTGTTTGTTGTTCTATCAACTTGTCATTAAGAGACATTGATTATAATCATCCTGAAGAGGAAGTTATTTTTGGTAAGAAAAGAGATTTCTTCCCATTCTCTAATAACTTAGATGCACATAGTACACAACAAGATTCTGATGTTATAAATGGTGCTTGTGCTATTTCAGTACCAAGTAAGAAATACTTACAATTACCTGATGTACCATTCTTTAAAGAAGAATATAATACAAGAATTTGGTGGTCAGAAATATCTGTAAATAATTCTATTAAGAATGGTTATAGAGTAATCTATGAAAGTGCTTATAGAGATTATCCAAAGATTTATGGTTCTATTACCAAGATTGTAGATTACAATGGTAATATTATTTGTGTATGTGAGCATGGTATCCTCTTCTTAACAGTAAATGAAAGAGCAATGACTTCTGCTACAGAAGGTGGACCAATTTACATTGGCTCTAATTCTGTATTACCTGAAACTCCTGTTGTTGTTTCTGACATATATGGTTCTATGTGGAAAGACTCTATTATTAAGACAGAATCTGGTATTTTTGGTGTAGATACAGTTGCTAAGAAGATTTGGCTTTATAATGGAGAACTTACTTGTATTTCTGACTTTAAAGTACAGAAATTCTTAAATGACCACTTAGACTTGTCAGAGTTTGACATGCAAGAAGATTTAGGAAAGAAGAATGTTGTTACACACTATAATGCTTTCAAGAGGGATGTTATCTTTACTTTTTATAACAATGATAGAAATATTAAGTGGTCTTTGTGTTATAATCTTGTAACTCAAAAGTTCACTACTTTCTATGATTGGTATCCTGTATTATCACAGAATATTGATAATATTTTCTTCTCTTTTGATAGAGATAAATTCTTAAAGATTCAAGATAGTTTGAATCAAAAACTTAATGATGGCTTTACACCTTATAATGCAATCTTATAGGTTTATCCTAATGCAATAAAAGGTGAAGGTACTTATCAAGAACTGAAATCAAATATTGATGGAGCATACACTGGATTTACCAATGTATATACCTATGAAGTAGATGATGAGAACAGTACTTATAGTGATACTGACTATAAGTATGTAATTGTTCTTGGTACCAGTAGACCTTCTACAGAGCCATTAAAAGATATGGGGCTTACAGATGATAGTATTGCTTGTTTAAGCTTCTATATCAAAACTACAAATGATGTAGATTTAGTTCTGAATGGCGAGTATGAAAAGAAAGATTTTGTATTTGAAGGTGATACCATTGAAGTACAAAATAACATTGCAAAAGGCTCAAGTAATGATGATGCTTGGAAATTCTTCAGTATATATTTCAAATATAGTACTTTGAAGAAAGGAAGTTACATTACTATAGCAAGTAAGCAAGCAGAGCAATTAGAACTCTGTGAACCTCACTTTACAGAAATTAAGGAAGACTTTGAAATTTACAATAAGATTAACAATAAGTTAAAAACAATTGATTACTATACTCAACTTACTGATGAGTCTGACCCAATTTCAGATGGAGACCATGCACCTTATGAAATAAGAACTGCAAGTGACTTCATGGAATTGTGGAAACATGGTCAAGCAGGTTTATATGATAATCAAGGTAAGATTAAACCTGCTAACTGGTATGGTAAGCAGCATGAGTTTAATTTTGAGTTTATTGTAAATGAAGCTCCATAGATTCAAAAGATATTCAATAACTTAATGATTCTTTCAAATAAGGCAGAGCCTAAGAAGTTTGAATTTGAAGTAGTTGGTGAGTCTTATGAATGGTGGGAATATAAAGAAGTAATTGAGTGGATAAATAGTAAAGCTGAGACTTTACCAGGAAATTATGAAGAAAATCTAAAGTATTTGTATAAACAAGTTTTAGAAAGTACTTATGGAGATTTAATTAAGCAAGATGATTTCCCAACATTATTTGGTAAAGATGCTTCCTATAAATTCCCAAAGATTCCTTACTTTGTTGAATTTACAGAATTTGAAAAAGCACAGGTTGAGAATGATATTAAAGAAAGAGCTTTAGAAACAGGTTCTAATGATTTTGAATATCTTAACAACTGTGTTGAAACTTGTCTGATAGAAGACACCCAGTTACATGAGAACAGAGTTCATACAGAACAACTTGGTGTTGATATTAAGAAATATGGTAGAGCTGCTGGTAATATGCAGTATCTAGAAGATTTGTGGAGAGTAGAATTAAGACCTGTTAGATTCTCCTATGCTTTACTTAAGGATGATACTCAACAAAGATTTAAAGCAAGAGAAAAAGAATCTTCTCAAGCTGAAGTTACTGTTGATGAAGATATTATGCAATTGAAGAAGTTAACAGGTATTACAAGTACTACATTCAAGTTATATGGTAAGTTTAAAAAAGGTATTCTGTACTCTTTTGAAACACTTTCTAATAATGACTGTTATGTTTACTTTGACAATATAGAAGAACCTCAATTTATTGAGAAAGGTCTGAACAAGATTTACTTCTCAGTTAGTGAGAATTGCTCTATTGTTGAAATGACAGTACTTGCAGATAATTCTGAATCTGAAATAATCTTCAGACAGCCCACAGAAGATACTTGGGTAATTACTGCTGGAGATGTTAATTTTACAGCTCCAATAGAAGCTAGACTTAGAGATAAATACCTTAAAGTAAAGGTAAGATATTCAGGTGAAAACCTTGCGATCATACAAGGTGTCACTACTTTGTTTGATTATAGTTTTGCTTAATATGACACAAGAACAAATAAATGGTCTTCTACAGTTGGGCTTTAGTGATGCTTAGATTAGTGCAATGAGCCAAGCTGCTGATAGTCAAGGAGGGGTTGTAGGAGTTACAACTCCTCCTGGTACTACTGCACTTGGTGAGCAAAGTCCTGGGCAAATGTATCCTGGTACACAGTTTGCTGGTAACAGTGCATTAATGAATACTATGGATGTATTGTTTCCAGGTTATGCTGGCTCATCTCAGTATACTCCTAGTCAGGCTTATGTGAGAAGAATTACTAGTAGTGCTAATGCTAATGCTTATAATGCTGCTAAAGACTTACAAGCAACTAAGTATCAAGAAGCACAAGCTAGACTTGGGCAAAATAAGTTAAAGCAAACAGAGCTTCAATTAAAAGTTGATAGAGGTATTGCAACTCCTGATGATGTTTCACAGTTAGAATCTTTGAATTCCTCAATACAACAAGATGAAGCTGTTTCTGCTAACTTAACTCAAGAACAAATTGATGCTGCAAATGCAGATGGACAGAAGGCTGCTGAAGCAAGAGCTGCTAGAGCAGCAAAGGCTGGTCAGGTTGTTGGTAAAGCTGCTTCTGTTGTTAATTCTGTTGTAGGTACTGCTGATAAGTTAATGACACAAGACCTTAAAATGGATGAAACTTCCAATATGATTGATGCTGGAGTTGATACTGTTTCTAATGGTCTTATGGCAAGTGGTAATCCATATGCTATGGCAGCAGCTGCTGCTTTAAAAGCAGTTAACTTTGCAGATAAAGCATTTGGTTCAAAGGTTGAAGGATTCCATGTAAATCTTGATACAAACTCATATGGTTCAGGTCTTGGTCACTTTGAAGAATCATCTGGTAGAAGTTGGCAAAGAGGAGCCCAGGAGAGAAAGAATGAGAGAAGAAATGCACAAGCTGAAATGGCAATGAAAGCCAAGAACTTAGTAGAAGATGCTAAATTTGAACAAAAAGCTAGACAAGCTTCTTTAAATGATGTAATGCTTGCAAATCAGTTAGCTTTAGCAGGTGGTGTTGATACATCTATATTAGCAGCTAAGCATGGTGCTAGATTAAAGTCTATGTCTGATTATGTAATTGCTAGAAGAAAGAAACTTGCTGAAGATAAGAAGCATAGTCTTGAAGGAGTACAGACTGGTAAGGAACCTAATGTAATTCCAGAAGGAGCGTTACATAAGAACAAAAATCATATAGACCTTGAAGATATAACAAAAAAAGGTATTCCTGTAATTTCTACAGAAGGCACTCCTACTACTCTTGAAGAAATTAAACAAAAAGGTGGTGAGATTGTGCAACATGCAGAAATTGAAGAGAATGAGTTAATTCTCAATTTATCTCTTACTAAAAAACTGGAATACTGTAGAGATAAATATGATGAAACTAAAGATGATAAGTATCTTATTTATGCTGGTAAATTACTCTGTAAAGAACTTATGTCTAATACAGAAGATAATACTGGTTTAATCAATGACTTGGAGGATAAACAATGAAGCAGATTAGAATTGGAGGTAAAAAATATAATGTCCTTGTAGCTTCTACAGAAGAAGAAAGGGAGGTGGGGTTAAGTAATGAAACTTGGCTTCCACTTGATTCTGGTATGCTTTTTGTTTATGATGAACCTCAAGAAGAGATTGGTTATACAATGGAAGATACTGGTATACCTTTAGATATTATATTTATTGATGATAACTGTGAAGTAATATCTGTACATACAATGAAACCTTATGCAGAAGAGCCTGTTTTTGAAAAAAATGTGCTTTATGTATTGGAGGTTAATCCTAAATCTGGTGTAGAACCAGGAGATTTATTAGAAGTAGATTTTGATGAGGAAACTGAGAAGGCAGAAGAGGAGCAAGTTAAAAACTCTAAACTCTTAGTTCTAGACAGTGATGGAGATGTACAGATGTCACTTAACGGTGGTGAGAGAATATTCAGTAGAATATCTACTAGAAAACTAATTACTCTTGCATTAAGAGCATATAAATCTGATGAAGAAAAAGATTATAAAAAGTTGGGTAGAGCTGTAATTAAAGAGATAAAAGCTCAAGATTCTAGGCCAGCTTAGTATGTTGATGAGTAATTTAGGCTGTTTGTTTGCAAATGGGAAGCTTAAATCATTATTTAATACTTTTGGTTTTTTTCTTATGAAAATTTATATAACTTTGCACAAAATTTTACAAACCTATTTAATATATTAAATCATGGCAAAAGAAGCAAGAAAATTTAAATTTCAGGAGGGTGGTGCAGCACCTGCTGCTCCAGCAGCTCCAGCTCCAGCAGAACAAGAGCAAGCAATGCAACAATTGCAGCAAATGGCTATGGAGATTGTACAGAGTCTTGGTCCTGAAGGTGCTATGGCACTTGCACAAGTAATTATGCAAATTGTTCAGGGTGCTCCTCAAGGTCCTGTTTACCAAAAACAAGGTGGCAAGATTACTGGCAGACTGAAATAAGTTTTGAGGAGGGATTAGAGATGCTAATCTCTCCTTTTTTATTTTTTACATTATGCGAGGTATTCCAAAAAAACCAGTATATCAGTTACAAGGTGAGACTATTGTTAGAGTTTGGCAATCTGCTTATGAAGCCTCAAAGTCAGGTTATAATGCATCTTCTATTAGAGATGTGTGCATTGGCAGAAGATAGTCTTACAAGGGATATAAATGGAAATATGTAAATGATGATGATAAGTACTGGGAGATTCCTCAATATACTATTAAATGTACATATAGTAATGGAGCAACAAGACTTTTTGATAACAAGAAGGAAGCCTCCAAAGTACTACATCTAACAAGAAAAACTGTTTACAATATAGTAAGCAATATAACTAAATAGAAATCACAATTTACATTACAATATGGCACAAATTGCTAAATTACAAGGTGGAGGATAGGCACAGCAAGAACCATCTGCTTTGGACCAGGCTTACAATAAGGCATATGCTGGTTTGGATGCTGAAACAAAACAAGATTGGGAGAACATCTTAGCAGGTGTTAATAACTATTCTTCTGCCTATAAACTTAGACCAGCAGATGCAGCTCATGTAACAAATGATGCTAAGAAATACTTACTTGGCACATTAGATGGAGATGATTATAGTCAATATAGAGATTTCTTCCATCTAACTAATGCAAGTGCTAGAATTCCTGATAAGAATTTCTTTGGCAGATTACATCATAGTGACACTAATCCTTCTCAAAGTGAGACAGGCCAGATTGTCAGATATGTATATGCTGGTTATAATCAACATAAAGGAAAGAAAGCTACTCCAAAAGGAACCTCTTCTTCTGTAATTGATTGGGATTGGAGTTCTGTTATGAATGAAACTGGTGACATGTCTACCAATTACAATAGTGATGCTACCAGAATTCAGGCTATGAATAGGAGAATTCAAGCAACTCTTGACAGATACAATTCTGATAATTCTGAAGAGAATAAATCTAAGTGGAACTTTATTACTCCTCATGGTTTTGATGCTTCTACTCTTGCAGAGAGAATGGCAGCTTTGACTAACAGAAAAGATGCTAAGAAGTTATGGAGAGACCTTGGAGGTGATAATGAATGGATTAAACAATTGTTTCCTGAAGCAGACCCGACTACTCCAAGTGGTCCTGCAAGCCCAGGAAATGTAAAACCAGGTAAGATTACAACTCCTAATCTTTGGGGTTCTGGTAATCTTGGTAACTCTTGGGTATTTAGAGATGGTGCTTGGTGGACAACAGACCAAACTCAAATTGGCAAGGGTGACATTAACTATGATTATAGAGACCCTCAATTCAACAATTACTATTATGTAGACCCAAGTGGTAAGTTACATTATGGTACAAATGCACAAGAAGACCAAGTTAAGTATGGTTTGGATAACAATTTAAAGAACTTCTTAACTACTAGAACTCAAGCAATTCAGCAACAACAATCTGATTTGGTTCCTTATTATGATGTTAACCTGTTCTTAGATAATATAAGTGATGCACAAGCAGCAGGGTTCTATAGGTCAAATATAGCTCCTTCTGACATGAGATTCTATGATTTTAGTAGACAGTTTGGTAGTACTAAACCTATCTGGATGTTAGGAGGAAAAAGAAGTCAAAACTTCTATGGAACTTATGAATTAGGAAATAACTCTCCATTATATTACAAAGACACAAACGGTAATAGTGTTGCCTTTAATTTAGGAAATACTCCTTTTAATTATGTAATTCAGGGAGATAATGAACTTGGTACAGAAGATTTTCCAAATGAAGTAAAGTATGAAACTTTATTTACTGGAGAAGCTAATCCTGAGTTAGTGAGAGCTTGGGATAGAATGTTTACTGTTAATAATGCAGGAGATTTCAACAGATTCATGGATTCTCTTAAAAGAATTGCTGGTTCTGACTTGTATAATGCTAGAAATGGTGAACAACAAGCTCATGCACTTGGTGCTTGGTTAAATCAAAAGTATAGAAGTGGAGATATTAAGTTTACTGAAGGACAAATTCTTGAATTGAGAAACATTATTAGAACAGCTCACAATTCTATATACAATAAAAAAGAAGGTGGTGTAATCACAGCTAAGAAAGGTACTAAAATTCCGCTTAGTGAACAAAGTAATGGTAAGTGGGATAAGACAAGGATTGGCTATTTTGGTGCTGGTGAAGCAAACTCTATTACAGAAGAAGCTGCTGCTAACAGAATGCCAGGTGTAGATGGTTGGTCTGCACAAGATTGGCAAAGACTTGGTTCTGCTATTGCAGATTTAAGTTCTATTGTAGCTGCTTGGATTCCTGGTTATGGTACTGCTGCTTCAGCTGTTCTTGGAGTAGGTTCTTCTGTTAATAACTTAGTTGCTGATATTACTGAAGATGGTTTCCAATGGAGAGACATTGGTAACTTGGGAGTTAACTTAGCTTTTGATGTTGTAGGTTTGTTTGGAGGTGTAGGTAAAGTTGGTAAGGTTGTTAAGACTTTATCCAAATTTGCTACTCCAATTATGGCAGGATTTGAATTCATTGGTAATTCTGAAAACTACAAACAAGCCTTTACAAAACTTATAAATGGTGAAGGTAAGGATATGACTGCTAATGATTGGAGAACTCTTATTCAAGGTCTTAGTATGATTGCAGGTCTTAACAGACAAGCAGCAAGTGGTTATAAGACTAAGAAAGCACAAAACAATGCATTACTTGCACAGAGTGATAAGAAGTTCTTTAAGATTAAAGCTAAACAAGCTAACACTGCTACAGGAAAGTTAACTGATGTTGAAGTTCCTTTAACAGCTGAAGAACTCAAGAAGTTACAAACAGCTCCTGATTTACAAGAAGCTAACAAGCTGTTAAGAAACATTGGTGGAAATCAAGACCTTGAATTAGTTCCAGATAAGAAAATGCAATGGAAATTCTGGAGAGGTAGAGTAACTCAGTTTAATAATCCTCTTGCAGAACAGAATTTCAAACCTGAAAGAGTTGCATTTGATTATGGAGTTCCTGGTAATGAAAGACTAGAAAGAAGACTTGGGCCACTTGCTTCTGATGTAGATATTGCTACAGGAAGAAATAGAGCTTTGTTCTTTGCTCCTAAACAAGTAAAAGCTCCAGTTAGTACACCAGCTCCTACAAGTACTCCTGCTACAAAGAAAGGTTGGTATTTTGGTAAAGAAAATCCAAATGATTTCTGGGATGCTATGAGCCCTAAAGAGCACAATGCATTCATGCAAAGATACCAACAACACTTAAATACTACTGGTGTTAATGCATTTAATGCTGGTACTCCAATTGGTGCTGAGTTTGCTCCTACTTCTATGAGTAGAACTCCTATTTTAATGGGTATCGAACAAACTCCTGCATTTATAGTTTATAAACAAGGTGGTAAGTTTTACACTCCATTAAATAAAGAATAACATGTTTGAGAATTTAAAACTTGATTATACATTTAATCCTGGTCAAAGTTCAGTTCCAAGATTTGGAGAGTTTAACCTTCCATTTTTGCAACAAAATACTTGGAAACCTTTAACACTACCTAAACTTAATCCTGAGGATTACACATACAAGCCTGCAATAAAGCCTTTAAAAGAAAGACTTGGTGAGTATGTAAGTTAGGTAGCTCCTGCTCCATCTCCTGCTGGTTCTATGCCTTCAGGAGTTGTTGCTTCTCCAGATCCTAACAACTTGCAAGGAGAAATGGTTCCTCAATTCTAGCCTCAGCCACAGAATAAATATTCTTATGGTAAAGGTATTTTACAAGGACTTTTCTCTGCAACTCCTAATTTAATAAATGGGTTGTTAGCAACAGTTGCAGCTAAAAATGATGCTGATTTACAAAAATAGATGATTACACCTACTGTTGTAGGACCTAGATTAGTTGCTCCACAAGTTAATTATGGAGCTTCTAAAGCTAGGTTAGCATCTAATGCTGCTAGAGTAAGAAGTAATGCTGCACAGCAAACAACTTCTGATGCTACACAAAATGCTGCAATTAGAGCAATGGGAGAAGACCAGGCAAGACAATATGAAGAACAGATTGGTCAAGTACAAGAAAAAGAAGTAAACACTAATACTCAAGCTGCCGCTGAGATTGCTAACAAGCAAGCACAAATTGATGCTAATGTTGCTAATCAGAATAGTCAACAACATGCTGCTGCATTTAACAATGTTATCAATGCAGAAAGAGCATATAATCAATCTAAGTTTGGTAATTTAATCCAGACAATTGATGCTACTGCTGATACTATTACATCAAGATTACATGATTATAATGCTGAGGCTTTAGCACAACAAAAGAATCAAGATGCTACTCAGTACTACAATCAAATGCTTGCTTTACAACAGCAATACAATGACAGTTTATCTTTGGATAATTTCCAGAATGACTTTGGAGAAGGAGCTCAATATGATTTTGGTAATGGAATTAAATCTTCCTTTGCTGGTAATCTTAGTTGGGCTGATGTTCAAAAGCAATTAACTGGAGACATTCAAAGATACAACAGTTTACATCCAAATTCTCAACTTACCATTGAATCTGTTCTTGGTACTGATAAAGGTAAAGAACTGTATAAAACCTTTACTGATTTACAAGCTGCTAGACAAAAAGGATTAGGTCAGCAAAGTAATATACTTACTTTACAACAACAAACAAGATATTATCCAACTATTGTTAATAGCTTACCAATGCAAAATCTTGGTACAACTCCTGCATATTTACCAATGCACTTTAAGCAAGGTGGTAAAACTCCAAGAGATAGGGAACTTGATAGATGGGTAAGACTTGCAATGCTTCATCAAAAGAAGCAACAAGCTGAAAAGGAACAAACTCTTAAAGCACAACAAATACAGTCTAGAAACCTCAATGAGGCTTTAAAGAGACTTAGTGCAGAAGAATAGATTTTACTAAGAAGTGTATTCAAATGAGACAATTTAACATTGAAAAATATGCTGGTGGAGGTTTATTCATAGGGAGGAACTATTACAAGTCCTCCCTTGTACCTCCTACTGGTCAAGCTCCTTCACAAGAAGCCCCTACAGAAGAAAGACCTAAAGTATTATCTGAGAATATTAAAACTAAGTTAATGCAGAATGGTCTTACTAATGAGGTTTATGATTTTTACAGAGATGTTGAGGCCTTTGAGTCAACTTCTAGTTTTTCTCCTTCAGGCTTTGACAAGAAAACTTATTATAAATTACAAGCTAAAGCTGCTGAGTTGTTTAACAACTTTAAGTGGATGGAAGAAGCAGAAAATAGAATTAAAAATAACAATGCATTAGAAGACTATGCTATTGATGAAAATGGCTTTATGTATGTCAGAAATGCATCTGGTGATGTTTCTAAAGTTCATGCTTCTAAAGTAAATCATAATAAGCAACAACCTCTGACATATAGTCAACTTATAGAATATAGGAAGTTTGACCCGCATAGTGTTTATAATCAAGACATTATTACTACTGTTGGTAGTGGTACAGGTGTGGAGAAAGCTAATGACTGGATTTGGAAAATAGTAGATAAGATTGGTAGTAGCAAAACTACTTCTGAAGCTTTCCAAGCTCTTACTACTATTCTTGGACAACAACTTCCTAAAAAACCAACTGTTGAAGACTTAACTGCTATACAGCAGCTTGCTGAAATCACTTCTACAATTGGTGCTACAGCAGTATTTAAAGAGAAAAACATGTCTAAAGACCAAATTGCACAAATGAATCATGCAATGAAATACATCTTTAGTATGTTACCAAAAAACATGAAGAATGCATTGATTGCTAATCATGTTGGTAATGGTGGCTCTTATAGTTCTGCTAATCAAAATATGTATGATATATTCTTTAGTGCTATGAATGCTGCAAGAGATAATGAATATGAACATTCAGCAGATTTTGATGCATCTCTTACAAAAGCAGCAGGTGCTAAAGAAGAAGAGGAACTCAAGCAAAAGAGAAACATGACAAGCTTACAACAGCTTACACAAGGTTCTCTTGGACAGACTACACTTAATATCACAAGTGATAAAATGCCTGAGTATAATCTTCAATTACATGGTACTGGAATGGGTTATCTTGCTGATGCAAATAACAATAGAATAACAAAAACTCCTGCAACAGTTGCTTTAAATGGTGGTCTAGGTGGTGTGATTGATAAAACTAGAATTTATGCTGGTAATCAAAAAATCACTGAGAACACACTTGACAGCATAGTATATGATGGGAATGAGGTAGTCAATGTTTGGGTTCCAACTACTCCAAATGGAGAAATTGATTTTGATAGACTTGCACAATTTGAAGCTATTGTTGATAGGATAAAGAAATCTCCAGTACCACTTACTAGTGAAGAACAGCAAACACTTTTACATAACAATGGCTTTGGTGGTTATATTGATAATAATGGTAATTATCAAGCTGGTGCTGGAGACAACATGAGTCAGTACATTGTGTTTACTGGTATTACCTCCAGTAAGATTGTAGATGATGATTCCAACATATATTTAAACGAGCTTAAAGGTCCAGAAAAGAAAGAAGAGGAAGCTGCTATTGCTAGAGTTTATGCTCAGTATAATAGTAAGTTAAAAGATAAAGATGCTCACTTGAATTTCAAGGAAGGTTGGTTCTCTAATCTTTATAGAGTTCCTATCTTTATGAAACTTACTAACACAGCTCCTGTTGATGTTAATACTCTTGTTAATCAAGGGCCTTTAATCAGCACTCCTACTTATGGACAAGCTGTTGCTTGGGATCAAGCACAAAATGGTAATCTTGTAATGCCAAGTACTAATTTAATTTTACAATGACACAGGATATTAGAAAACCTAATGACATATTTGTATCTGCAATAATCAATCCTACTGCAAATGTCAGCACTCTGATATTTAATGGCTTGAATACTGAGAATACAGGGCTCTTAGCACCAGATGTATATAAGAACTCACAATTTGTTCAGGAAGCCTTTAAGATGGGAGATGGTGGGTTTAATGAAAAACTTTTTGAGGATACTTATAGGTATGCATCTGAAATGTATGACCAAATGGCAGCAGTAAAGTCTGCAAAGGAACTTGGTAAATATGCTAAGTACAATCCTAGAGATATTTATGCTCCAATAGATGCTCAAAAAGTTAAACCTACCTATTCTATTCAGCAGATAGAAAATCCTCTCAGAACTAGTAGAGGTGTTAAACATCTCTTTGGTGAGGGAGACCAAACTAAGAGCTGGAGAGAACTTGCTCAACAATCAAAAGTAGTTGATTATGAGACAGGAGAAGAGTTAGACTACACAGCAGAAGAACAAGGTTTCTTAGGTTTGAAATACTTAGGTAGACCTACTCTTGTGTATGCTACTTGGGATGAAGATGGCACTCATTTTGATGATAAGATTGGTAGAGAAGTTCAACATAAGAAAGGACAACCAAAACTGAATGATAAAGGTCAGTATTATTGTGAGACTATTGGTAATAGAGAAATCTATGGCAAACAACCAGTAGCTTATTCTGATATTCTGACTAAGGAAGATTCTTGGTTGAACAAAGTTGACTTCTTTGATTCTGATGGTCTTGATAAGAGTGTTGCAGGAACAACAATGAAGGCTATCTTTGAGATAGCTCCTTACATGATCCCGTACTTTAACATTTACTATGGTGGTGTTACAGCTGCCTTATCTTTAGCACAAGTATTACCTACTTTTGGTAAAATGTTAGATGGCTTGTTAACCAATAGTAATGATTCTGCTTTTGGTAAGACAATGACAAAATGGGAAGGCTATGCTGCAAAGTTTAATCCTTCTTATTCTGAGGCTGCTAATGAGTCTTTCTTATCTTATGAGAAAGTAGCAGATATGGTATCTGATGTATTTGGTCAGTTATACCAAATGAAAGCTGCTGCTTCTTTAAGCAAACTCTCAAGCATGTCTTATACTAAAGCAGAAAAACAAGCACTTCAGAAATTCTCTAATCAGTATATGAATACTCTTAGAGGTATGGAGGCTCAAGGTATTGCTATTGAACCTGCTAAAGTATGGCAAGGAATGGTTAATGCTTCTCCTGAAATCAGAGCTTTGATGGAAAGTCAAAGTAAGTTAGCTAGAGGTTTATCTCTTGGTTATATGGCTCTCATCTCTTCTAATGATGTTTACCAAGATGCTTTACAAGGTGGTTATGATAGAAGAACTGCTGGTGCTGCTGCATTGTTAGCAACACTTGGACAGTATTTAGCCATGACTGCTATTGATGATAGAGTGTCTTCTTGGTTCTTAGGTCAGGATGAAGGCTACTGGAGAAGTATTAACAAAGCCTCTTTAAAGAAAGCACTCGGACCTTACTACAATGAAATTGCAGCAAGTATTGATCAAATGGCTACTAAACCAGATGCTACTGGAAAGTTAAGCAAGTTTGCAGAACTTGCTAAGAAGACTAGAAATAGTATTCATAAGACTTTTGAAAGAACATTTGATGGTACAGAACCTTTCTGGAGAAATGCTGTTGCAGAATCCATTGAAGAAGTAACTGAAGAAGCTACAATGGATGTTACTAAAGGTATGTTTGACTTCTTGAGTTGGATGGGATTAGGTGACAACAAAGGTTCCTTTGGTGGTTGGTCTAATGTCTTCTCTGAGCAAGGAGCACAAAGATATTTAATGTCAGCTCTTGGTGGCTTCTTAGGTGGTGCTCTCTTTGAGTTTCAAAATACTAGGGTGGAGCCTTGGTTAACAAACAAACAAGTAACTCCTCCTACTCAATATTCACTTATCCATGAAATTGCTAATGGTAGACTTAATGAGTTGATTGAAGTAGCAAAGAGCATGGCTAAGTATGATAGTGATATTGTATCATTACCTACTGTTGTAGATGGACAGGCTACTCCTGTTGCTGAGAATGGTTCTAAAACAAGAGGTGACTATGTAGTACAAGGTTTGATAGAATATCTTAGATACATTGATTCTGTTATCAATACAGAGGATATTAAGAACAATGACCAAGAGCTTCTCAAGAAAGTGGTTAGGGATGCTCAGATTATTCCTCTTATTGAAAATAGTAACATACACAAGTTAGTTATCTCTGATTACAACAAGCATGTTGCAAATCTTGTAGATTTAAGAAGTCAATTAAATAGTGCACCTGAAGGTGAGGCAAATAATGTACAACAAAAGTACAATGAAGAATTAAAGGCTATCAAAGAGTTTCTTAATGGTGAGAACTATGAGAAATACTTAAAGTACACACTTGGCTATCTTATTCCAGAAATTAGAAACAACTTAGTAACTATGGACTTATATAGTTACACTAAAGCTAAATATGGTGTAGACTATAAGAGTCTTCCTACTGAAGGTGCTACTGTTACTCAAAATACTGTTAAGACAGAATATGAGCAATGGAGAGACAATGAAAATGTAGATACTAAGTTTATGTGGATTTTACAGAATGCTTATGACAATCTTGAGCAAACATTCTCAACTGCAATTAAAGATTATGTTGAGAATTATGCTGATTTAAGAAAGTCTGTATTAACTACAATCCTTTCTGGAAGTAGAGGTAATTATGCAAATCTATTAAGAGATGGAGCATATAGGACAATCCTAACTAAACTTTCCAGTGTGCTTTCACAAAGTGGTTTACCTGGAGTTACTCTTGGTGACATCTTTAGAGCAGACCCTGTAAAAGTAAGTGAAGAATTTGTAAATACTGCTTTAGGAGATAACTCACTAATTGCTGAAGTATCAAGAGTGTCTGGTGTAGAGGAATCTGTATTAAGACAAAATTTAAATCAGAGAGTTGCTGAATGGCTATCATCTGTGCCTGCTAACAATGTAACAGGAGATGTGGTAGCAGCTTTCATTGCTAATTCTCTTAAACCTTATACAGATGCTTTAGTTGACCAGTATACAGTTAATAACCCCACTCTCACCGAAGGCCTCTCCAAATACCTATCACAAGTAATAGGTACAGAAATGACTGTAGATGAGACAAGTGTTGATACTGCAAAAGAAACTTTATTTGGTAACATCTTAAATTCTATAAAAGCAAGAGATTATAATCTTGAAGACACTGTATTTAATCAGTACTTTGAAACAAATCAAATAATTGATAATGAACTTTTCAAGATTCTTAAAACACTTGTTTATAATAGTATAAAGAATAAATATCCTATTCTTCAAAGTAGATTAAGCTATTATGCTCCTACTCCTGATGGAGAAATGGTATATTGGTCTTTAACTAGTCAAGACTTAGATAACTTTGATAGTATCTTAGTAAGAGGTCTTGATAGTAAACAACCTCTTGCTACAATCATTCAAGAATTTGCTGATAAAGTAATTTCTGATATAGAAAATGGTGAAGATGAACAAGCAAAAGCTGTAATACATAATATTCCTAATTTTAAAGAAGATTTTGTAAACAAAGTTAGTGCTATCATTACTTCTCCCTTGACAGAAAAATATAACCTTACAATTACTAAAGAGATTAAGACAAATCCTTTATATGATAGATTAAGAGACTTAGATTTTCAACTTAATGATGGAAATGCTGTAAGTATCTTTAATCTGTTAGAGAATGAGTCTACATACTTATCTGGTATTTCTTCTATTGAAGACTATCTTAGAGCTCCTGATATTGCAGAACAACTTGACAATGCTCAAAGAGTTCTGAATACTATGAAAGCTCTTGTAGCAGGTATGGATGGTACACCAATCTCTTATACAGGTCATTTGTTTGGTTACAATGCTCAAATTAGGGCATATCTTGAAAAGTATGGTAAACCAAATGCAGAAAAGTATGAAACTATTTCTTCTGAAAATGCTGCTATACTTATGCAAGATATTGATGCTATTGTAGATAAACTTGAATTCCTTAGAACACTTAATGAGACTAATACGGTTAATAAGTTAGAGGAAGACAAGAATATCAAGAAACAATATACTAAAATTGTGTTAGCTAAACTGCAAGCTGATGCAAGTAAGTTAAAAATTGGTGATATTTCTATTTATCCTCCACAGGACCAAATAGACCAATATACAACTCCTGATAGACAACTTGCTTTCATTGAGCAGTATATGTCTAACAAGTTTAGAGAAATATCTCTCACACCTGACTTTGTAGCAAGTAACATTGCAAAGTTATTTGATAACTTAGAAATTAGTAGAGAAGAGATTCTTGAAAAAGGATTATTTAGTGCAGGATTACATAAAGATATGCAAGCTCTTTCAGAGTATGACTATCTTGTATACTTGACTACTATCCTTGCAATTGATCCAAGAGATTTCTTATTTAAATATAGAGAAATCATTGGTAGTGATTTTGATAAAGTTCCTTACTTCTCTCAAGAACATGCTACTAAAGTTGCTTATTCCATGTATGCAGATAAGATAGGATTACACAATGCAGTTATTGATTGGCTGTATGATAGTGACTATTCTATCTTAAAGACTAAGAACATATTCTTCTTAAATGGTGTTAGTGGTGCAGGAAAGACTTCTGTTGTAGCTAGAAACATTTTAGCAATGATTAACACAGAAAGAACTTCTATTGTAGCTCCTAACACTAATCAAGCACAAAGACTTCACTCTAGTGTTACAACTAACATTAGTGAGCACAAAGTAAGACTGCTTAATGTTGCTAATAAAGAAGAATTGTTAAGAAAGTTCTTAACTGATGAAGCATACAGTAAGTTAATGCAATCTTTGCAAGACCCAACAAGTGCAGATTCTTTACTTACTCAAATTGAAACTAGAGATGGTTCTCATATTTGGAACTTTGATGCAAATAATGATGAGTTCTATAGAAGTACAAATGAGATATTAAGTGTTCCTAAGACAATTCTTATTGATGAGGTAACTCACTTTACTTCTGCTGAATTACAAGTACTGAGTTATATTGCTGAAAAGTATGGTCTAAAGATTTTCACTTTTGGTGATACTTTACAAGATGGTGCTCATATTGGTATTGCACCTCATAATATTGATCAAGTATTTAGATGGTCTAGTCCAAGACTTCTTCAGTCAATTAGACCAACTAACATAAATAAGAAGGATAACATTGATACTTTAAGAAGTATCCTTGCTGATATTTATGAAACTACTGGTAATCTTGTAGGTATAAATGCTGCTACAGCTGCTCTTGAAAAAGCTCTTGCTAATAATCCTCTTACTGTTAAGTATTGGGAAGATGAGACAGACTTACATGGAGATAAGATTGTTGAGAGTATTACTCCTGCTGATATTAGAAAACTTGCTCAAGCAGCAAGAAATAGAGATAAGAAATTAGGTATATTAACAACACTTGATTCTTCTGGTAACATGCCAGCAGAACTTCAAGCACTTGTTAATCAAGCTGGTATATCTCCAGATGATTATGTACTTTATAGTCCTGAGAAATTAGGAATAAATGCAGTACAAGGAGCTGAGGAAGAATACTTCATTATTGATGATTTGAATCTCTCATCTTCTACTGGAGATAATCTTGTTAAGTTCTATACTTTTATTACTAGATCTTTGACAGGTGGTATTATTAAAATGAGTAAGGATACTAGAGATAGCTTACATATTGTTCCTAACAGAACTGCTAATACAAGCTATTATAGAGACCCTGCTGCTTCTAGTGTTACTACTTTGAAAGAAGATAAAATGAATGAACTCAATGAGTTGCTTGGTGATTATGTGCCTTCTATTGCTTCTCCAAGTACTTCTACAACTACTTCTAATACATCAGAAGAAGAGATTGATGAAGTATTTACAGAAGATAAAGGTGAGGATAGAAGTTCTGTAACTAACATTGCAGAAGAAACTTCTTATCCTGCTGAAGGAAACCAATTCTATTATGGATACAGTTTCTATAATCATTTAGGTTTAAACTATAATCCAGTAAGTAGAGAGTTTACTCCTGCTACTGAGTCAGAGCAAGCTGAAAGACAGTATTTCCCTGTTGATTTAGATGGCCTATTTAACAATGAAGCTGTTATTCCAGAAAATATAGTTCAGGGTTTTATTGCCTTCAAAAGAGTATTAACTTTGTACCCAAATTCTAACTCTGAAGACTATAAAAATGCCATCAGATTAGATAGTGGTAAAATCCTTGATTTCTTCAGAGCAGTGTTCCCACAATTGAATACTGTTGCAGACCCAGTTAACTGGATACTGGAGAACATTAAGGTTGAAGACCAACAATATTCTTGGGGTTATAAGAGTAACATTCAAATTGATGCTCCAGCATACAAGTTTGGGTTTGATGAAAGTAAAATGGTAGCAGATGGAGACCCATTGCTTAGCTTTGGTAGAAGAGTATATTCAGTAGATGGTAAATTGAACAGATTTATTACTATTGGTACTTATCCAAAGATTTCTACAATTGAAGCTTTCAATGAGAGAAATCCTGAAAATGCTATTGACACATCAGTCCTTGAAGAAATGGAAGCAGCTGTTAATGATAGTGATACACCTATAATCTGGACAACTGAACAATTTGAACAAGGTACTCCTCTTAGAGTAGTGAAAGCTTCTGATGCTCAAGAGTTCTCTTCTTTACAAAGAATGATTGATTCTGGTATAGTAATTAAAGAGATTGGTCTTATAACAGATGCAAAAAATGCAGATAACAAGTACAAGTTTGCAGAATTTTACAAACAGTATCATGCTGGAGAAAATAGTAATCTTCTTGATGATGAGGGTAATCTTATTGTAAAAGGTTACTATTATGCAGTTATTGGTTTTACCAATGATAATAATCCAGCTAACCAAACTTGTATTATCTTAGATAGAGGTAAGTTTAGATTAGAAGATGCTATCAGAAGAATACTTGATAAGAGTATTAAGATGAGAAAAGGTGTCTTCATGTCAGAATATGACCAAACACAAACAGTTTTAAGACTGTTAGATGCTGTCAATGCTTTTGACAATAATGAAGCTTACAACTATTTTGATTAGCTGCTTGCACATATAAGAAATTATGCTCAAAGTAATCCAGATAAAGTTGCTACTACTCTTGCTAGACTTGAAGGTTTTGTTGCTTCTAAGGGAGCTAACATGAATAGAGATACAGTTGAGCAATTCTTAAAAGGAACATCTAACATTGGTTTGTGGTTCATAAGAAGTTTTGTTAAGACACAAGGTGATACACTTACTTTCTATGATTCTGCAAATACTAAATATGTTGATATTAGAGAATTTAAAAACACTTCTGCTGTATTCCCTGCTCCAATTGATTTAGACAATGATACTGTAAGAGTTAACATTTATCCTGAAGGTGCAGCTCTAGATGAAGTTAAAGGTACTTATCCTATTAACTTATCTAATCCAGAGTTCTTTAACTATCTTGGATTAAGAGGTTATTATGTAGAAACACCTAACTTTAGTTTAAACCTTTCTGCACTTGAAGCAAGATAGCAAGTAATGGAATTCCCATCTGAGATAGTAACAAATGAATACTCAGAGCAACCAACAATTGAAGAGCCTACTAAAGAATTACCTACACCTCCTGCTCCAGAACCACAAGTAATTGTATCTGATACAGAAGGTGATAAGTTAGAAGGTTTGGAAGAAACTGAAGGTAATCCTCTTCCTGCTGTAATACTTGACCCTACTGGTAAACCAATTCAAGGTTTAAGTACTACAGAACAAGTAGTAATTGCTCCAGTGATTGTTGAACAACCTGAAGTATCTGGTCATAGAGAAGCTATTGAAAGTATGGCTCAAGAAATACTTAACTTGGATACTAGTCTTACAGATATGGTTAATCAAGGTTACTTGATGAATAAGATTGAGAACTTAGATAAACTAGTTGAACATTTGCAAGATATAGCTCCAGATGTAACTGACATCAATAGATTCATTACTATTACAGATGAAGGTTTCTTAGCTCTTACCTTTGAAGGTGAGCAAGACCCAAATCTTAGAGCTATTTTTGATGCAGACAATAACTTGGAAATATATTGTAGTTAATATATGAAACATCAATGTAGAAAAGTTGATTCGACAATAGTAGACCTGACTGAAGAGGTTAGGTCTACTATTATTGGATTAAATGAACACACAAAATCCTTTCAATAGGTAGAAAAAGAATTACAAAATCTTTATAATTCTATTGCAGATAGAAATAGAGACAAAGTTTTTAGAGAAGTGATTGCTGAGTTGGGATTAGAAACTTATAATTTTAATTATAGGAATATCAATCCAAACCTCACTCCTCAATTGGTTATTCAGCAGTATGATATTAGAAATATGCTGGAATTATTCCAAAATGCTTCTGATGCTTATAACTATACTCTGAAAAAACTACAACAGCTGATGTTTAAATATACATTGCTGGATAGAAGTAAAGGTGCCAAGGCTGTTTATATCAAAAATGGTATTCAATTTAACAATGGTATAGCTAACTTGAAGAACTTCTTGATGAATACCATTGCACAAAACTTAGGACTGCCAACAACTAATATGTTCAATACAACTGGTACTGTTAACTTTGAAGCTTACCAGGAGTTTATGAATAGTCCTCAAGTTCAAAACTTTATATCAGTATTTAAACCATCAGCAAATATCCTGACAAACATTAAAGACTTTGATACTTTTTCTGCTTTATTTATTCTGAATAACTTTGATGCTTTAGTTGGTAAAGAGTTTGAAGGAATTGTAGAAATAGACAGTGCTGCTGAAGGTAGTGTAACAAATGCTGATTATTCTAGAATAGAAGCTTCTGAATCTACTTTGTATTGGCAAGGTGATGATTTAGAGGAAACTAATGCTGAAAATTACTTAGCTAAACTTGCTAAGTTTATAATTAGTGTAATACCTAAAGTACACAAAACTGGGACTAATGAATATGCTGATACTCCAGGTAAATTTATGAGTACAGCAGATTTGTTTAGATTGTCAGGATTACTTAGACAAGCAGAGTATGAGTATGCACTTACTCATCCTGACTTTGAAGGAATGCACCAAAATCCTAACAAAGCAATTAGAACTCTGCTTACTGCTCAAGATACTCCTAATATAATTAAGGAGAATATGAGAGACTTTATGCCACTCATTAAATTTTTATATCAAGGAGATACAGAGAATTATCCTGTTGCTTCTTTATATTTAGCAGAATTAAGAAAGCCATTAAATGTTAATAAATCACAGATTATTGATATTGAGGCTTTACTTACACATGCTTTAAAGAATACCACTGCTCCTACATATTTACAGTATGATGAGAATGCAATGGCAACATAGGTTAACTATTCTCAAAGTTCTAAATCTTCTGGTAAGGTATCTGAGCAACTTGCAGGTGCAATGTCACAAGCTAAAATAGCAGCTCCTGAAAGTGGTGATACTTCAATCTTTAGTAAAGATGGAATTATCCTTAAAACAGGAGAAAACAGCTCTATTAAAGTAAAGTATTATGATTTAGCTTATCCACAAGGAACAACTAAGACTTTATTGTTAGCAGCTCTTGAAAATGAAGACTTTAAAGAAATGTTTAGAGCTGTATTCCAACAAGAACTAACCCCTGTTATTGTGGCATTGTATGGTCAACCAGAGAAATTTATAAAAGACATGGCCTTTCTGTTTAACACTATTTCTCAAGCATATAATAACTTAGATGTTAAAGCAGAAGGTTTAGTCAGCCAGATACAACAAATAAATAAAGCAGTCTTTGATGTAGTTGAAGATAGAAAGACAGGTATTGCAAAGATTGACGCTTTCCAAAAGATGGCTTCAATTTTATCTGCACAAGAAGATAATGTACCTTATACTACTTTTAACAATTATGAAGGTTCTTCTATTCCTGTTTTCAGAATTAGTTCTGCTGCATTTAATGATTTGTTCTATTTACAAAAATATAGGAAATTACACAGTGCTTGGAAAGCAAGATTAACTAATTTCCTAGCTGCTAACCCCAATCTCTTCTCACAAAGGTTAGCAAATCCATTTGACACAAAAAGTCAGCATAAGAACTCTGTTAATTACAATTATAGAGGCTCTACTGCTGTTAAACTTGATGTAGGGTCAAGAGAAGATAGTAAGACAGCTTCTCATATGTCAACTCAAGAAAGCTTTATGTCTTCCTTTATTGGTGATTTCTTATCTTTATTCTATGGTAATAATGATAATCCTAATACAGGAGTTATGGCAATACAGCCAACTGAGTTTTCAGATAAGTCTTCAGTAATTGATAAGGTTATTAACTTACAATCTGATGTACTTGTCAATCCTTGGGAACTTCAAACAAGTAACCAAGTGTTTACTCCTTTACAGGATTTAACCCCACCTCAACTCCTCGAATTAGCATATTTCTACAGAAAGAACATGTATGTTAATCTTGTAGATAATGTACTTCAAGACTGGAATGATTATTTCCAAGGAGAAGTAATAATGCTTAACCCTGACAATGTAGTTGAGATGTTACAAGAACAACATTTAACAGAAGAACATGCAAGAGAATTACAACATGCTTGGAATGCTCTTGATAAACTGTTAAAATTAAAGTTCCCATCTATTACTTCTTTACAAGCAATGCCTAAAAATGGTGTAACACTTACACAAGAGTTGCATTATAGTTATGCTAAAAAGAGAGGTGTTGAAGCAAATAAGTTAATTACTGCTGAATTAGCTTCTATCTCAAGCTTTGATACATTCAGAGCAAAAATGGGAGAAAGACTCAAGAAACTTGAAGCTTTCGCAGAAGATGCTAAAAGATATATAAAAGACAATAAGGATAAATTCTCTACTTTTCCAAGTAGTATTGATTCTAGTCTTATTGCTAAATATCTTTTAATAACTAACATCATTCAGCAAGCTTACTTAGACTTAACTTCTAAAGAACCTTTCATAGATGTTGTAAAGAGTAAATATAAGGATGATGTAGCAGAAGCTGATGAGAAGTTTAGAGCAACTACAAAGAGAATGGTTATATTCCCTGGTACTGTTGAGAACTTCCAACAAAAGTTAATCAACGGAGTATCTCCATCAATAAAGTTAGCTGTAATAGATGACTTATCTGAACCAGTATATAATCCTAATGGAGCAATGTCTGGTCAAGATATATTTGATGGTAGCTGCTTCATTTGTCCTATTCAATCAAGATTAGAAAATAACTCAATTCCTGGTAGAGGTATACAAGGTACTAAGAAGACACTTGGTATGCACACAGGAGATAATTATGCTACTCTTTACAAGTGGGCTGAGTTTCCACTTACTAATGAAAAAATTAGAAATGCAGTAGCAGTTACATCAGGTAGCCCAACAAAAATTTCCTTTGATTTACTAATGAAGAAATTCTTAGGTTTAACTTGGGGAGATGATATTGATATTACCAGAAACATCTTTAGTACTGAAAGTAAAAGAATTGTTAATACTGTTGAAGCAATGTCAAAAGGTAAAGCAGTCTTTTATCAAGAAGGCCCACATTTCTATAGATTACTTGATATTAAGAAAGTAGGAGAATTCCTCTATGAAGTAACAACTAGTAGAGTTGATAGAAATGGTAACAGACTTGTAGATGAAAATGGTACTCCTGATGTAAGAACTAAAGAAGTTAGAATAGATAATCTGTATAGACTGTGGAAAGTGCTTGGAGGTTATAACTCTAAAGAACTTGTTAACGGTATTTTACAGAACTCTGAACAAAGTCTTGATATTTTAACAGAATATGTAATCAACACAGGTTCTAATGACCTCAGTGAAGATGATACTCTTATTACTCAAGATAATGTTCATCAACCTTTAAGAAATTACTTTATTGCTATACTTGCAAACAAGTCTGGTGTAAAGAGAGGTGCTACAAATGTAAACAATACTGATAAGTGGTTTACAAATGATGTAGACCTTGATTGGTCTGAAGTTGATACTTCAAACTTTGGTATTCAATTAGATGCTAATCATGAATCTGATATGTCTGAAATGTCTGAGACAACACAAACAATGTCAGCACTTGCATCTAATGGTAATGCAATTTCACAAGCTCAGATTACATATGATCAGATTGCTGCTATTATTAGAAGTAATCTTGAAAGAATAACTGATGTTTTTGAAGACTTTAAAGAGTTAAAGAATACAAAGTTTGCAGAACAAATTTCTAGACAAATTGAGAAAGACTTGAGAACTTCAAAGAGTATTAGTATTGCTGAAAGTATTATCAATAAGATGAAAGAAGTTGCACAAGGAACTGATATTATTTTACCATTCTCTAATAACAACTTCTTTAAACTTTTAGCAGCTAACATTCTTTCTGATTTGAATAGATTAGCATTAAAGAGAAAATATTCTGGTGTTGGAGGTATTGTTAATCCTTCTTCTAATGTAATGCAACTTTATAGATTAGGTGATGAATCTTATTTATACACTGATTTAATCAATAGAGCAACTCAGTGGGTAGAAAATCTAGGATATGAATTAGATTGGTTAGAAGACTGGAACAATAGAGAAACTCCTAATGTAGATTTAACAGAAAGACTTGTACAAGCATACTTAATTGTCAATTATTCATTAGAAGGACTTGCTGAAGATATGTATGATTGGAATGCAGAAGATGAAGGTTCTATGAAGATAAACCCATTCGGTTTGCAAAGAGCTTTAAGAAGTCTTGATGATGGTAATCTGTTAAAAGGTCCTAAAATTAGTCTAGATAGAGTACAACCTCTAGAACTTTATGAATATAGAGTTGTTGGAGATCCAGCTTATCACAGAATATATATTGATAGTCCTTTAACATTAAGAGACTTCAAGAAAAGAACAGATGTTGCAGAAGTATATCAATCACTTGGTACTCCTTCAGATTTAAAACCACAAGACATTACTTGGGAAGTAGATGGAGTACATCATTCTATTTGGGAATCTGAAAGTGTAGAACTTCAATTCCTGTTAGAAGATATTATGAACAGTGATAGTTCACATCCTTCATCTGTACTTAGTGACCTAAGTGATTTAGGAAATGAAATAACAAGAAAAGAGTGTTAATATGAATATTTGTAATATCAAAACAAGAAGAGCTACACAGGCAGCTATCAAAGCACTAGAAGGTATTTTACCAGTTAATGTAGCTACTGCTTGCATTGTAACAAATAATGGTCATAGTATGGACTTCTCTCCGAGAGGGGAGGAGTCTATACTGTACCAAGACCTTCACAAAATAACTAATTCTGTAGAACAAGCACTTCAAGCTAAAGCACTTATTTACTCTAATTTATTTAGAGAGTGGTTTGGTGATTGGACTGACCCAGAGGTACTTGATAAATCAGTAGCAGTAGATGAGAAAGGAGAACCTAAACTCTATTACTATGGTACTGATAATGTTTCTACAAATAGTTTATGGAGACCTGGTGCTATTTACTATACCAATGTTGAAGATGCACTTGCTCATAATCAGTATGCTATTCCAGTATATTTAAATGCAAGGGTACCACTTAATACAGATTATGAAGTAATCAATCCTGATTTAGGAGATTCTACATATAGTGAAGTACTTGGTACAAGAACTGTATTCAGTGCAAACCAAGTAATGAAAGCTACAGAGCAAGATAGTATGTTTGATAGACATATTGCATATAACATCTCTCCTGCTCTGAAATATCAGAACCTATACAATATCTTACAAGGAAACATTGTTGCATGGTCAAACAATAATCTCTTTGAAGCTAGAAGAATAGTAAAGAACTTTAATAATCAGTGGTATACAAACTTTGGTTTATATGATGCTCCTGAAGGATTTAGAGTTATTAAAAGTAACTATTTTGCAGTTCTACAAGACTCAATAAAAGATGATATTGAGTTTAAAGAAGACCATGATTTTCAAAGAATAAATGCATTGGTTGCTTTTTTGCATGAGAAGTTTCTAAATATTAAGTATTAGTTCCTTGAAGAAGCTGAGTATATACATGAATTTAATCAAATAGCTCCAAATGCTTTTCTTACTCCAAATTCCTTTATTAAGGGAGATACAATTTACTTTAGTAAGTTAAGAGTAACTACAGATGTAGCAGCAGAAGAGTTCTTACATCCTCTTGTATATACTTTAAAATATAATAATCCTGACTTGTTTGCTAAACTTTATAGAGAAGCACAGTTGCAGTTTAATACTCTTGAACAGGAAGTTAATTGGACTTATAAAACAAATCAGGATGAAGAATTAGTAACTCAAGCTCTTGCTAGAACATTTAGACAAGAATTTGAAACTCAACCAAGAAAGAAATTCTTAGATTACATTAAAGAATTCTTTGCATGGGTTAGAAAAATCTTTACTGATAATGTTTACTTCAACCCTGACTTAAAGAAGTTCTTCTTAACTACTGATAATTTGGCAGTTGAGAATTTACAACAATTAGCAGAAATACTTAATACAGAAGATACTTATATTGATGTGTGGCCTGTAGGTGGTGTTAGAGCAAACTGGGGATATGATAGAGCAACAATTGGACCATCAGAAGCTAAATATGTTACTGAAGAAACAAGACCTGTTCTTGATTCAAAGTTAAATATATCTGCACAGGATGCTTATGAAGTTACTTCTTTAATAGATGAGATATATAAAATCAAGTTTAATAAAGAAACTGCTATAAAAGTAACTGATGAGGATTATTGGAACAAATTAGTCCCAGTTCTTAATCAGTTAGGATTGGCTGATTATGCTTCTGAGATATTTTTGGAAGGTGGAGAAAAAGATGGGGATGATTTTTACATTGATGCTCAAGCTGCAAAACTGTTAAAACAACTTTGGGATAAAGTTAGTAAATCTAAAGACCTTTTAAAATTTACAAATGATTTTGTAGAGAATTATTATGTAGATGATGGTATAGAAAAAGGAAGAGCAGCTGTTGGGTTGAGATTACAATATAGATACAATGATGCAAGACAGTTAAGTTTGTTTGAAGAGCCTGTTTCTAAACCTTATTATGAAGGTAGAATTACTCCAGATGCTGAAACAATTTTTGTATTTGGAAGTAATCCTGAGGGAAGACATGGGAAAGGTGCTGCCAAAGTAGCACATGACCAATTTGGTGCTGAATATGGAGTTGGAGAAGGTCTAACTGGTAATGCATATGCATTGCCTACAAAAGATCTTAGGATTAAAGAAAATAATAGCTTAAGAAGTATATCTCCAGAAACTATTATAGAAAGTATCAAGAAGCTTTATCAAGTTGCTAGAGAAAATCCAAATAAGAAATTTAAAGTAGCTTATACAAATAGTCCTAGTGAAAAAACTCTTAATGGTTATACAGGTAGAGAAATGATGGATATGTTTATAGCTGCTGGATCAATCCCTTCTAATGTAATCTTTAGTAAGGTTTGGTATGATAACGGTATTCTTGACAATGGTCAAAAACCTTTACAAGGATATGTAAATCACTCAGGTGGAGCTGTTGGTAGTGATACTTATTGGGGAGAAGTTGGTGCTAGATTTGGTGTTACTTCCAATCATTATTATCATGGAAACAAAACACCTAATGGTAATGTAGCTATTACAGAAGAACAATTCCAAGAAGGTAAAGCTCATGTTTTACAAGCTAATGAAACTTTAAATAGAAAACCAGAAAAATATATGGATTTACTTGCTAGAAACTGGATGCAAGTAAAGAATGCTGATGCTGTGTTTGCTATTGGACATATTAGTAAAGGAATTGTTGATGGTGGTACAGGATGGGCTGTTCAAATGGCTATTGATGCTGGCAAACCAGTATACTTGTTTGACCAAGTTAGAAATCAGTGGTTTAGAAATACTAGTGGTACTTGGGCAGTTACAGAAGTTCCAACACTTACACCAAACTTTGCTGGTATAGGTACTAGAGAGCTTAATGAACAAGGAAAGAAAGCCATTGAAGATGTATATGCTAAAACATTACAACATTTACAAACATCTGCTTCACAAACTGAAGTACCACCTTTAGTAATTACTGGTAGTGCTAAAACCACAGAGGCAAGAGCTAAGGAAATTGATGGTATTGATACATTAAGACATCCTGATGCTCAAGGAATGCACTTTGGTAATCCATTCTCTCATTTAGCAACAGGTACTACTACAGCACAGGTTAAAGTACCTACAGTAAGAGAAGCTGTACAATACTTTGAGATGTGGCTTAGAGGTACTGCTTGGGAGGATATTGAACCAGAGAGAAGACAGTGGATATTAGATAAGATTAACTCTGGAGAATTAGATGGTAAACCTTTAGTTTACTATACTGATAAGATTCCTGATAACAGTTATGGTAGAAGTACTTATGATTACAATGAGGCTCCAAATCATGCTCATATCTTACAGAAACTGATTTTAGAGCATCAACAAAATGCAACTACTCAAGAAACTGAAATACATGAAGCAGTAATTTCTCCAGGATTTACTGCTTGGCAAGTATTAACTGATTCTAAAGAATAGAAGTTAAAAGACTTCTTACTTTATGTAACAGGTAATATGGATTTGTTTAACAGGTTAATGAATAGAAATAATACTAAACAAGATAGAGAAAAAGCTTTCAGAGAAGTAAAAGAATGGATGAAGGCATGGCAAGCAAGAGAAGCAGAACTTCTTGAACTTGGATATACTTTAGGTGAAGTTCCTCTTATTACTGAAGGTAAAGCTAAAGGTCATTATAACTTTAGACAGTTCTTCCACAACTTAGATATTAGACATTCTTTTGAACCTGTAGCTAGTGACTTTACTATTATCTCTAACTATCAGAAACATGCTGCTGAAGCAGTAATTCCTAAAATTTACAGAACTCAACTGAAATTAGGAAATACATCTTTAGCAGATATTACACCAGCTTACTTTGAAAGAGTTAACAACTATTATAGAAGTGAGTTTAATGATGTAGAAGTAATAGTTAGAACAGATAGTGGTAAGTTTAGCATATCAAAAATTAAACCTCAAAATGCTACTCCCGTTAATGTTCTTGTAAGAGAAGGATACAGGATAGACAAACAAGGTAATAGAATGTATAAGTGGCCTGAGGATGCCACTCTTTACATTGGTGACAATTATGGTGAAGAATGTATAGTTCTTAACACACATTCAGATACAATTGCTGTAAAGGAAATCAACTAGATTTTATCAAGTTTAGATAACATAGTTTCAGTACAACCTTTAGGTACACACTTCCATTCTTTAAAAGAATTAAGAACTCTTGTAAAGAATAGTGTTTATCATAATCAAATAAAGACATATGATACTGAGGCAATTGATGTTACCTATGCAAGTTCACAGCAAATGATTGGTGATGTTAAGAAAGCACTTGCTAATATCTATAATGATAGTGAGCAACAATACTCTAGAGACTTGTCTCAAGTGTTATACAATTCTTTCTTAAAATCCTTAAATATCATCTCAACCAGAATACCTACTCAGGACTTACAATCATTTATGGCAATGAAAGTTGCTGGATTTACTGAGAGTGAAGTAAATGATGTGTTTGTTACTAGGTGGCAATTATGGTTGCAAGGGTCAGATATGGACATTAAACTTTTATTGGTGTCCTTAAAGTGTGTGAATTGCTGGGAAGCCTAAGTCTAAATGATATGGTAATCAGCAGCCAAGCCTCAAATAGAGGAAGGTTCAACGACTAATTGTGTATTATATTATAAACATTCTTTAATAGTAATGTAATTATGAAATCTTTAACAGATAGAGTTAATAAAGAAAATAGAAATCTCCTAATAGCATTAAGTATTGGAGACGGATGTGTTCAAAAAAATGGACAAATTAGAGTAAATCATAGTTGGAAACAATATGACTATGTAAAGTACAAAAGGAATGTACTAAAAAAGCATGGTATAAAAGTTGGCCAAATTATTAGATTTGAAGGCCAAAATGGTTATTGCAAACATACTATTCAATATAGTTTCAATGTTGCTGTTTACAATTTTAATAGAGTTTTAAGAAGAGTTATGTATAAAGATAATAAAAAAACTCTTTCTTTAAAACTATTAAATAGAGTAGATGCATTAGGTCTTGCAATAATTTGTATGGATGATGGGTCTATACTTAGAAGAAAACGCAACGGAAAATACTGTGGATTCTATTTTAGAATTAGTACATATTGTTCAGAAGAACAAGCAAACATTTGGATACAATACTTTAATGAAAAGTGGAATTTATTTCCAACAATTATTCATGAAAAAGCAGGATGTACAATCAATTTTGGTGCAACAGAAGGAAAAAAATTATTCAAAATAATATCACCTTATGTTTGTCCAAGTATGATGTATAAAGTACTTCCAGAAATGTCTGATTTAAAGATTTATTATGGTACACAGGTGCTAGATGAAATTATAGCATTAAGTACATTACCTGAAGATAAAAGGATAATGGAAGCGCACACCACTCAAAATATGAGTGAAGAGATAGTCTAATCTTTACTGAAAAGTAAAGTTAACAAAATGGATAAAAGTTACATGTTAGGTGTTTCACTTAACAAGCAAGGTATTTATCAGCATTGGTCTCCATTAGCAGATTACACTAGTCAAGCAGCTATGGAGATTTCTGATAGATTACCATTACCAACTAACATTGAATTGGTTTGGGGAGATGACAGTGATGAAGGTACTAATAAAGTACAAGTAACTACTGACAATCCTGATGCACAACTTGTACAACTAATTCAACAATACATATCAACAGATGATAATGTAATTGGTTTACAGTTACTGTTAGACATACTAAACTATGTAAATACTAACAAATCCTTTAACATTACAAAAGACTTACTTGATAATAGACTTGTTAGAAACTTGATAATTAAACTTAACAAGCATAACAGACATATCATCACAGCTGAAGAATCTAAGAACTTAGTAGCAAGAAACATTAACTCTGTTTCTACTAATGCTAAAAACTTCTCTCTTTCTTACTCCTCTATTGATGGAGCAATGAAATTGTTTAAAGATGCTCTTGACAAGGTATTTATAGAACAACAACAAATGAATTTGTTTGATGGAATTTCTATTCATGCTTTACAAGAGATTAACTCAGTTGGTAAACAAACAGTAGGTGTAATGGCAAATGGTATTAAAGTATTCTTTGCTTTAACACAATACTATAACCAATTCTATAGAAATAATCCAAGTGCACAAGATATTCTTGATAGCTATAAGTGGTTTAACAATAAACTTACATTACTTGTAAGTGATGAGGAAGGTAAAGAAAAAAGAATTACTTTTCCAACAAGTTTTGTAGCAGATGTTAGAATTATCGAAGAAAGAATTAAAGAACTTTCCAAAGCATGGGCAGACTTATTAGGTAATCCTGAAAGACAGTTATATTATAATAATAACACTGCTTCCTTACAGCAAAGTTCCTTAATTTCACTTGCAACGGATAATGCTAAAGAATTAGCACTTGCAAAAATGAATGCAGGTATTAAGCTTGCTTCAATACATGTATACTTGACTTTACTTGGAGTTGACCCAGAGACAATTGTTCAATTTACAACTTCTAAACCATTTAACAAATTTAATGAGATGATTCAATCTAATAGATTTGTTGATGGTGAAGAAAAAAGAATTGATGAACAATTATTTGAAGAATTCTTATCCTGGGGTAACAACAATGGATACTATGATGATTGTGTACAAATAATGAGACTTTATAAGTTTGCTGATGAAATTACTGAATTAGCAAGAATACTTGGAGTTAACTAGGGTGTTAAAGTTGATTTATTTAAAGCTAATGGTCTTTTAACAGGTTTCCAAAGTGTATTATCTAACAGAATAAAAGATTTACATGAAACTCTCTTGGCAATTAGAGCAAGTCAAATGCCAGGACTATCCAAGAGTGGATGGTTCAATTTGAAAAAGAACTTGTAGGTTGTAACAGATGATGAATTACCATTGTTAAATGTTAATACAGCAGTACAAGCTCTTACATTGATACATGATAACAGAAGAGGTAAAGTAGTAGAATATTACTCAGATAAGATTAGTAAGGCAAATGATATTATTAAAAAGTATCAGATTGATATTACTAAACCTATCAGTATGACAAGATATTTTGCTGACCCTGAATACAGAAAAGCAGTAACTGACATTTATGATGCGGTTAAATCTACTTACAATGTATATGACATTATCAATGAGTCTAGTAACTTCTATGCCATGCTTGAAGCATATTCTCAATCTATGGAAGAAATGAAAGCTCTTTCTGCAAAAGCTAGATTTATTTTAGATTCTGGTATCAATGGTTTCTTTGATGGTAGTTTAATTAACTTTAAGAGTAATGGAGTTAAGAGGATTACATACAACAGTAGAACTGCACAAAGAGCAATTAAATTCTTTGATGACTATGTTGTTGCTGATTTTCTTAAAGACCAAAACTTACAGATTACTTTACCATTTAGAAATAAAACTTTAAAGAAATTATACAAGATAGACTTCAAGAGCAACGCTTCTATAGAAGACTTTATTGAATTGATGAACTATATTGTAGTTCCAGCTCTTAAACAACTTAGTAGAAAAGCAATTAAAGAGAATCCTACTACACAAGATGAAATTGATTTGAACTATGCTATTCAAGCTGTTACAAACAATGAATTTTTAGATGGAATAAGACTCTTTGAAGATGCTAATACTGGTGTAACTAAATATGTAGCTAACTTCAATATAGACCAAATCAACTCAGATTATGATACTTTGAAGTATCAGAACTTTGTTGGTGGATTCAATAGATTGATGGATATTAAGTTAGGAACAATTCTCCAAAGAACATCTACTGTAATGAACAAAGGTTTGAATATGACTTTTGGAGACTTAATGTTTATTTACAATCAAATTCTTAATCAAGATTCTATAGGGCAAAGGTCTCTTACAAAGATATTTGATAAGTACATTACTGATGCAACTCCTGAATCCTTATCATAGAGGTTAATCAATCATTATCTCTTGTATGATAGAGGAGAAAGAACAATAGAGCCTACTCTTGAAAATAAAGAGAAGTTCATTTATTTCTTACTTAGAGGAAGAATAAGACCAAAATCCTTAATTAGATTTGAATCTGGTCATTCAATTATGGATGGTTTTAAAGGGTTACTTGGACTTAGAACTTTTGAAGAAGCTGAAGTAGATAACAAAGCTCTACAAAATGCTGCTAAAGTAACTAGTGCTTTAGAGAATGGAAGTTTGTCAGTTAATTATGAGTGTTAATATGGCATGTGAATTTAAAGTAATATTAAATACAGGAAAGGGAGTGGAGGAGATTACTCTTCCCTCCCCAACTGCTATATCTGAAAATCCTAGAGAAGCAGCAGGGCAATTTTTAGAGGCTCTGAGAGCATATCCAGCTAAAGCTAATAAACTTGTCCAGTTGATAGATGAAAGTGTCTTAAATCAAAGAAAAACACCCTTAAAAGAGGTTGATTTATATTCTGCACTTAATATCATTGCAGATAACATGAGAACTCTAGGAGTAGATGTGCAGTTAGTAGAAGACTATCAGATGAAATCTTTAGGATTTCCAGAAAGCACAGAAGCTGGTGTAGCAGAAGGTAAAATCTATATTAACACAAATGCTGCTACAACAACAGCTCCATTACATGAATTTACACATCTTGTATTTGGTGTAATGAAAGCTGACAGTTATTCTGACTTTATGAGGGCTATGGAAATTGTTTCTAAAGTTCCACAGTTCCAAGAAATGCTAAGAAGTCTTCCTACTGAATATTTACACTTTATGGATTTAGATAGGAAAGAAGAAGCTTTTACTAGACTTATTGAAGCAATTATTGACAATAAGGTTAGTTATGAAGTAATTCCAGAATATGATGAATTGAATGCTATCATGGTAAAGCATCTTGAGAAAACATTTGGACTTGAAGGAGTAATTGATTTTATTTCATACTTGCAAGGTCCTTTATCTCAGATTGGTAATGATAGTAGTCTTTTGAAACCTAAAAAGATTGCAAAAACAGGTTATTCTGATTATCAATATAAAGTAGTTCAATCTGCAAAAGTTATGAACTATATTGAATCTTTAATTAAAGAAGGTATAATTACAGAAGGAGAATGTCTATGAGTAAATGCTATACATTTAATAAAGTAACTCTTACTCAAGAGGAACTTGTACAAAACATACTTAATAAGTTAGAACAGGAAGGAATGGAAGACATCAAGTCTACAATCTTGAGTGTACAATCAGACCTTACTACAAGACTTAGAAGATTAGATTCTTTGTCAGAAAGAAAGAACTCATAGACTGTTGTAAAGAAAGACAGGTTTATTGGTGTATCTGAATACCTTGAACAAGAACATGACCTTGGACAGGTTGATGCAGCAGGCAGAGTAATTATGAAGCCTCTTGTTCCTATTTACAATAAAGAGAACAGAATAGAGAATACTCTTAAAAACTTGTTACAACCTGAAGATACTCAGAAAGCTAATGGAGACATGCAAGCAGCTTTAGATAACCTTCTTTTACAAATTGAAGAAGAGTCTGCTGTTAGTGAATTTGGTAGTTTATTTCATAATCTTGTAAGTATTGCATTTAAGAATACAACTGCTAATCAGAAAGGCTATGATTCATTAGCATTTGCAACAGCTCTTGCTGAAGCTAAAAGAACTATTGAAACTAGTACAGAACATGAAGTTGATGGCCAGACAGTAGCAAGTTTAGATACTATACTTACTTCAAGAGAAAGAGGTTCTAAACCAAACATTGAAGAGATAATTAGAATTATCAAAAAGAATGTAACAGCAGTTGTTGATTCCATTCTTAACAATCCTGATTACTCTGGAGCAACTATCTTGAGTGAACATCATATTTCTACTAACAATGTAAAAGTTAATGAAGATTTCTCTGGTATTAAAGGTATTTGTGACTTAATTATTGTTAAACCTAATGGTGATATTGACATTATTGACTTCAAAGTATCTACTAGAAGTTATGATGACTGGTATTCTGCAAAGAAAATACATACTCAATATCAGTTAGGTATGTATAGAGAAATACTTGCTGCTTGTGGTTTTGATGGATACAGAATTGGTTTATATACTTTACCAATTAGTATGCCTATGGGAGCTATTAGAAGTATGAGAGTAGAAAATAGAAGAAACTTAGGTATTTCCAGTGGTTCTACTCCATCAAAGCTTGATTACTCTTATGGTGACTACTCTCAAAACATTAGACAACTTATATATTCTCCTGTAGCAGTACAAACTATAAATACATCAGAGTTAAATAATGAAGTTGATGAAGCTCTTAGAAAGTTAATCATTCCTTTTGAAAGAAAGGAAAGAAATTACACTTTTGAAGAACTTGATAGAAGAATTACTGTACAAGTGTGGAATGGTAGAACACAATATGTTCTTGTAAATCCTTTAACAGGTAAAGTTGAAAAGAGAACTAATAGAGAAGATTTTACAAAACATAACGGTATTATTGAACAAATCATCAACAATACTAGAACTCACTTCAATAAACAAGTTCATGATATTGTAAGACAGATTACTGATTATCAGAGTACTTCTGCTCACCCATCTACATTTGACTTCTTAGGAACAAAGAGTAATCCTAATACCAATACATACAATGTATTACAGCAAACTTTTGGAAAATATGTAAATAAGAAGTACAAATTACTTGATATTCCAACTCTTCTTGATTTAGGCATTATTGCTTATGAAGATACAAGAAGTGGTGTAATTGATTTTATTTGTCTTACTGACCAGAAGCTTGGTGTAGAACAAGATAACAATGGTTCTCAAACAATACTTGGAAAATTTTATAGTAATGACCAAGTAAGAAGATTAGTTGGCGTTGAAGCAATGCCTTCTACAACTGAGAACATGGAATATATCAAATTGTTAGTTACATTAAATGTTATTACTGATAAGAATCCTAATATCTTTAGAAATAAGAAGATTGGTCTTATTAAAGTAATCAACAACTATGAAGGACAATCTGATGTTCCTGTATTAGCACAACTAAAGAGTAACTTTGATTACTTGATTAAAGCTGCTAACAATAAAGGTGAGAACATTACGAATCACTTTGCACAAGATATTGTTGTAGCTGATGATTGGCAGTTATTGTTATCTGAACTTGATACTATTCTTGCTAATGTAAAAGAAGATGAAGAAGTTCATAAGATTATGACTTCTATACCAACTTCTAACTTAGAGAAGAATCAAAAGATAGCAAAGATTGAAGACCTCATGAAGAAACTCAGAAGGGCTTATCCTCAAGAGTTAAAACATGAGAATATAACAACTGCTAGAACATTTACCACACCTGTATCTCAAGTTTATTTCTTACTTGCTAATGCATTGTTACATTACAGAAATGCTGATGTACAATTTAATGGTAAAGTGAGTACTTGGGGAATCAATGTAACTGATATATTTAGATTGATTGGTGGTGCAGTAGTTGCTAATCAAAATTCATTTGCTGGTCCATTACAAGGACTTATTTCAACTACTCCTTCTGCTTCTCCATCACAAAACATGGAGAACATTGCTCTTTTCTATAGAGCTGCTTATGATAAGTTAAGAGAAGAATTCTTTAAACAAGCAAATAATGTTAACAGAATTTGTCTTGATTATCTGAAAGATAGATGGAATAAATCTCAAATGGATAGACTTGCTTGGAATGATACATATCCAATTTGGCAATCTTTAATGGTAAAAGATGGGGAAGGAGATTTAGCAGATAGCTTGCTTCTAAAAAATCCTTACTCTGAAACCAATATGGACCCAAGAGATAAGTAGTTCCTTAAAGAGATTCTTTGGGAAATTAACAAGTGGAGAATTAAAGGTCTTGACCTCAAATATCAAACAATGGCTTACAAAGGTAATGAAACTGAGATTGATAATCTTGAACAAGTTAGAGATGCCCAATCAAAGGATACTTACTTTGAATTACCTTTAAGAAGAGGCTCTGATTTCAACAGAATGAGAAACATTGGTCATATTGGCTGGATGAATTTCTTTAATAAAGCTTGGTAGAACCTTAGGGATGATTTTGATTTAAGAGGTGTACATGCAGATGTATCTGCTGAAATAGATAGACAACTTGGAGAAGACTCTATTCAAATGTATAATGCTTATGACATTACAGGTAGAGCAAGACAAAGTTGGATTGAGAAGGAAGGTAAACATGACTTTGAAATCAATCTTAATTTCCTTGCTGCTGATATGGCATATCAAACAATTAGAAAAAGATACTTTGATGAAGTCTTGTTACATGTAGAAGCAGTAGCAACAGTAATGCATTATTACAGAGCTTCTGGTGGTGCAACATTTTCTGAAGAACTTGATGCTATTGATAAGCAGATAAACATCTCAATTAAAGACCAGACTATCTTACCAAAAGAAGTTCAAGGCGCAGCAAAGGTAATGAGTGTTGCTAAGAAACTTAACAGTTACTTAGTATTGTCACTTAGACCACTTTCATTCTTAAAGGAAATCACATTTGGTACATTTAGTAACTGTGCTAGACTTTGGGCAATGAAAGGTACTTCTCAAGAATTTGATGCTGCTGATTTAGCAAAAGCTGCTGGATTTGTATATGGCCAATCTGGTAAGAAGTACTTAAATGCTGCTGGAGGAAATGGTGATATTGCAGACTTTTCTCTTTGTGAGCAAATCAACATTATGTATGGTATTGCTAACCAAGATATTTCTTCTATAGTACAAAAACAAACTCTTAATAAAACAGGACTTACTAACCAATTTAGTAACTATATGTTTATTAACTCTATTGCTCCTGATTACTATAATAGAATGATTTTGTTTATAGCAAAGATGATACATGATGGAGTACTTGATGCTCATTCATTTGATGAAAATGGAGTTCTCAAGTATGATTTTACAAAAGATAAAAGATTTGCTACACTAAATAGAATTGGTCTTAATTCTACAAGTACCGATGCTAAATATCTTGAAGAGAAAGCTCTTTATAGAGCAATGGCTGATGAGTTTACCCAGAATGGTTATCAAATGACTTCTTCTGATGGTAAACTATTACCTCTGCCAAGAGCTTATACTAATAGACAAGCAGCATCTCTCAAGGAATTCTCTGATTCTGTTTATGGTTATTATGACCATGAAACAAAATCTCTGATTGACCACATGGCTATTGGTCTTATCTGGAAACAGTTCATGGCCTTCTGGACTGCAAAATTTAGTTTGTGGTTTAAAGGTAAACCAAGAGTAGCTGGTCAATCAACCTCACAAGGTCAGTTTGTTCCATTAGTAATTGATGGAAAGACTCAATACAGAAAAATTACAGAACTTGCTAATGGTGAACTGCAAGTTACTTTAGTAGAAGATAATGAAGGTGGTACTCTTGAGCCACAATATGTATGGCAAGGAGACTATATAGAAGGTATTTTTGCTTCTATCATGTCAACTATAAGAGACCTTTATCACTTAAACTTTTCCGAGATAATGAATAACAAACAAAGACTTGCTAACCTTAAATTAGGTTTACATGATATTCTTATTGGTTTGCTATTGTATTATATTCTTAGACTTATCTTCTCTGGAGGAACTAACAAAATGTCAGACATGAACCCATTTGAAAGAACTCTTGTTAGAGCACTTGATGATGTTGGTCCTCATGGTTTGACAGGATTGAGCTGGGAACCTGGATTCTATACAACTCTTGTTAATCTACAAAATGATTTATTTGTAGCATTTGATGATGACAAAGAAATTGATTTACAAGATTGGATGAATAAAAGAATAGGTGCTGCAAAAGATTGGAGCTGGGGAGATTAACCCCAACCTCCATCTCTAATCTAGGAAAAAAATAACCCCCTGACATAGGAAACCAAATAAGGTCTCTTATGCAGGGGGTCTTTTTATTATTGTAGGTATCTGGCAACTACCAAATTATCCTTAGTTATAGTAATAAGTTGATAGCCATTTAATTCAGCTACCTGACACATTAACCAGTTCCAGTTAATATACTGTCCTAGTCTTAATAAGATCTGTAATTCCTGACTATTAGGAATTCTATGGATATGTTTCTCACAAAACTCCATAATTAGTTCAGTGGCTATTTCTAATGTAATAGGATTAGCCCAAATTATTTGTTCAAGTCTCTCTTTTGTCATTTAAATGCCAAACTATTGGATTTGTTGGTATACCATTATTTAACTCTTGAAAAGCTAACAATACTTGTTTACCTACTAATTCATTAGGATGTTCTTTATAATAGTCAACATTAAAATTACAAGGTCCTGCTATTTTAGCATAGAAATAATTATTATAACTATTATCTATTTTAACAAAGTCATTTCCAGTATATTGTTTAATGACATAAGTTCTAGTTCTATAGCGTTCAGTTTCAACATAAAGGAATGCTGATTTTCTACCTCCACCATATTCTCTATTTGACTTTAACCATAAACCTGGATAACCTTCTTTAATAGCTTTTCTTGTCTTTGAACTGATTAAGTAGTAACCTTCTAAAGTATCCCATTCTACAAGATGTATCATAGGATTTGTAATCTCTTTAAAAAGGTTTTGTAAATGTTCTATTCTTTCCTCTAATGAATTATCAGAAATATAGTCACACACATATAAATGTAAATCTTTACATTCTTCAGACCATTCAGAAGCTCTAATAAGTTTTACTAAATAGTCTCTACTACTTTTAGGTTCATGACTATATATCATACAATCAAGAGCCAATTCAGGTTCTTTTTGAAACATTGCAATTAAATCTTCTGAAAGAAGATGTTGCACTGTTTTATGTAGATATACATGATAATCAGTCTTAACTACTACTTTACCATCTTTAACAAAGATGAGACACCTAATGCCAGGAATTCTATATGTCCAGTACCATTCTCTATCCATAGTACTAGTTGCTACTTCTTCCCAACTAATAGGTCTAACAAGTCTTGGAAGTTTTATTGTTGGTTCCTCATAATTATTGAGTAAATCATTTAATTCATCTTCCTTTAACTGTTCAATTGTTTTTTCTGTAAGGTCTTCCAGTCTTACATAGCCAAGGTGGACATATTGTCTTATACAAAGTTCATATAAGTGAAATGCCTCCCTGACTATATAATTACTGTTTCTACCTTTATTGATAAACAAAGGATTATATTCCCTTTCTTTACCATGTACTTGCCATGTAGTTCTATATACACTGTATGTACTTTCATTTCTATCCAGCTGAACCATAGCAAGTTGTAATTTACCTTTATTGTTTATTCTTGCAAGATAAGTAGTTCTAATTATCATATCCTAAATAAAAATGTTAGTACTACTGATTAAAATACCAAATTACTCTTCAAAAACTTATAAATTACTCAGCAATATTAAACATCTTCAGTTAGAATATAAGTTCCTGTCATATCTTGTACTATTTCTTTGATTTCTTCCTTATCACTAATTCTATATCCTTTTGCAATAAATGGACCACCTTCTGGGTCAATAAATTCCAAAATAAAAGGATTTCCTTCGCTAGGACCAAATCTATAGAACTGACCTGATGTATAGAACTTATACCTATTTTTACTTACAGGAATAAGATGATTATCCACATTAGGATACCTAGAAGGTAATTGAATAATCTCTTTTACTTGTTCATTTTTCATTTAGTTCCTGTACTACCAAACCCGTGTCTATCTGGATTTTGCAGTTCTTCAACAGGAACAAATTCAACTTTGCTATCAAACAACCATTTAAGTTTTTGTAACCAAGTTGCTTTCTGACTTAATTGAACTTTAAATTGACAAATTCTGTCACCTTTATGAATGACAGTCTTATCAAATGCAATGGCATTGAATGCCCATATGTCATTGCTACCACAATAAGTGTTGTCTATCACACCAAAGCTATTAGCAAGTAGAACTTTAAACTTACTAAAGGTGCTACTTCTAGGGACAACAACTGCTTCAAATCCAGGTGGCAACTGCATTGCCACACCAAGGGAAATTAGTTTCTTACTAAATACTACCTTACCATCTTTAGCAGTTGGGGCTTCAAGTTTTACTTCCTCTGCACTGCAAAGGTCTACCCAATCTCCTTTATCAATGAGTCTAGGTAATAATTTAGGGTTTTGTGTCTTTACTAATATCTTCATTGTTATGTACAAACTTTTTTGTTATGTCTTTTTGTATATATACTGCTCCAAATGGATTATCTTGATGTGCTGGATCAATTTGATACATTCTTTGATTAGTTAAAGGATACTTATCTAAACCCCCCAACTCTTTCCTATAAGGTCCTAATTTAAAATAATTAAGATTAGAAAAATGTACATGAGAATTTAGTTTTTCAGCACCACTATACCAAGCAGTTTTCAAATCATACTCTTCCTTTACAAATTGTAAAAGATGATTTATCCTTTTAGGTGATCTATCACCACCCATAAAACAAACACAAGTAATGCCTGGATTAGTAGTTATTAACTCATTTAGTTTAGCTTCTGTTAATAACATACCAATATCCTCTTGTAAATATGGAGAATGACATCCAGGACATTTAAATGGACAATTAGAGATATTTATACAAAGAGAAATTTCATCTGGAACTTCAGAAAAACTTACAACAGCTTCTGTATATTTAACTTGGTTCATCAATAATAACTCCTATAATTTTTGAAATGACCTAAGTAACCTCCATCAGCAAACCAGTATTTGCTTACTCTTGCCTCATTAGTTACCATATATTTAATCATATCTAAATCATAGCCATAATCCATTAGTAATGAATCAAAATCACCATTGTGAACATCTTCTTTCTTGAAATGAATGAGATCTATACTCTCACTTCTAAAATCAAGAACAACAACAGTTCCATCAAAATTTTGTTTAGACATATATTACTACTTTTAATCCTCCTGTAGATGCATATATACTAGATAATATAGATCTAACAACATTTCCATTTCCATCAGGACCTTCGTATTTAAAATCATGATGAAATTCTCTTGCCATCAATTTAATATCTTCTGGCAAAGCTGCTGGAAATATATGACTTACTATCTGTAATCTTTTAGCTTCAGGAAGTTCATTCCATACTTTTAATGCTAGCATAGATTAAAGCTTGATTTGTATTATCTTTAATTTGTCTTTCTATTGCTTCCTTAACTTGTTGGAAGCTTACAGGTGTAAATTGATGCCAATCAGTTCCTACATCATATTGAGTAGGAGAAGCTTCTTTCATTGCTTCATAATCTATACCTGTATTTTTATAAGTAGAAAGATGTACATGTCCATGTAGATTCCATACACCTCTCTCCTTACCTGACCATACTCTGAATGGAAAATGAGATAACCATATTTGTTGCCCATCAATGGTTACAAAATACTGACTCCTTACTTCATAAAAGAAATCTTTGTGTTTAAAACACTTGTTTTTCCAATCATGATTACCTGGTATCAATACATGAATACCATTTAAAGATTCAGTAAACTTTTTCCATTCAGCACTACCACCAAAGCAAAAATCTCCCAAATCAAAAACAATGTCATTTTTACCAACAACTCTGTTCCAATTATCAATTATTGCTTGATTCATTTCCTCTACATCTTTGAAGGGTCTACCACACCAACCTATGATATTTTCATGATTAAGATGTAAGTCTGATGTAAAGAAAATATTTCTAGTAGTAGTTTTAAGATTTGAGAAATTTATACCTTGTTTCATTGTATTTCTTTGGAATATACTCTGGTTTTCTGCTCAATCTGTCTACCTTCTGACCAGTTTTTAATTTTGGTTAAGTAACCAATCACTCTATCCCATAATGCAGTATTAGTACTACCACATTTAGGACATTTTTCAAAAGGCTGTTTTGCAATAAAACCACAGTCTTCACACTCACAGTTTGGTATGTTGAATGTAAAATAACTACATCCAACCTTACCTGCAAAAGTAAGAAGTTTCCTATACTGTTCTACAGATAAATGCTTATCAAGATTTAAATGTGCTGCTTGTCCACCATCAAGAGAACTAGCAGAAAAATCTTTACCATGCATTATCATTTTATCAAGAACAGATATTTCATTATCATTTGGCTTAAATATATAACTTGCATAAAGGTTGGTATCTTTTGGAACCCAATAACCATCCTCTTTATCCCAATTATAATTCTTAATAGCCAAACTTTCAGCAGGTACACATTCTGTATTAAGTGTTACTTTATGACCAAAATATTTACCATTATGAGCTGCATTAAAGTTCTTAAATGTACTAAAAATAAGATTACAGAAATTCTTATAATCTACATTATTATTACATTTAATTCCTAAAAATTCAGCTGCTTGATTTAAACCGTTTATACCTAATGTAAGATACTGTTTGTTTAAATCAATAAAACCTGCTTTATAAACAGGTAATAAGTTAGAGTTATACATATCCCACAGCAATTCATTATATGCCACTTGATACATAAAAACTCTTTCTAGGATTTCAGACAAATGTAAAGTAAAGTATTTTTTAAATTCTTCTGGATTTTCTTTATACCAAATTCTAGAATTTTTCCACCTTTCTTCTACAACTGTCTCCTCTCCATCAGAAGGTATAAAATCAATAAAAAAATCCTGTAATATTCTATTGATATTTAATGTGATGACACTTTTACTTCCAGTCTGTACACCCATGTTACCGTTTGTAAAATTGAACTCTTTTGTAGTTATCATATTTTTCAATCTGCAACATGAACTTAAACTATCAACAGTGTCACTAATATAAGTAAAGAAACTGTGACCTCTAGCATATTCTTGTGCTACAAATTCAGCAGAATCTTTATCAACAAATTCACCATCTCTAAAGACTAATGCAAAACTTTCTACAGGAAAAGTTAATACACATCTAAGTCTTTCATTATTAAACCATTGCATAAATTCTTTTTGAATCCAACACAATGATTCCCAATCAGGTTTTGTACCATCTGGAAACATAAAATCTCCAAACATACCTTCAAAGAAAGGTTTGTCAAAATAAGAGAAATTTATAAAAGCAGATTGCATACCTCTTGCAGCAGCTGGTTGATTGATTGAATATATAACCTGCTGCCAGTATTGGTGAATTTGTTTTCTTATTGTTTTTTCTTTATTGCTATTTATTGATACAACCAAATCAGGATTTTTCCAGAATTCTTCACCCCACTCTTTCTTAGCAAAATAAGTGAAATATAATAAAAATTCTGAAGTAGCAACAGCACCTGCAAACATAGAACTAGTAGCAAATATAAGATTTACATACATTCCACAGAAAGAATCAATATTCTTTGGAGCTGCACTCAACCCACCTATGCCTTTTATACCACTAGTTAAGAATGGATACATTGTAATACTACAACAATATGGAGCAATAGCACCAGCAAAAGAATTCTCATCATGTTTATATATGATATGATGTTTTAAATCCCTAACATATTGTTTTGGATCAAATGTAGGATATAATTCTTTTAACTTACTCATTATCATTGCTCTAGATATTTGTAAGTTATCTTCCTTATGAATCTCTGCATTTAATACACCAATATTCTTATTACCTACATTACTATTGTCATCAATAGTTGCATTTGCAGTATTACTAGATTTCTTATATTTCTGTATGAACTTCATTTTATTAAGGGTATAATCCCTTATAACATTATGTTCAGCTCTATACAAAATATAAGATTTTGCAACAATTTGATTATGTTTCATGAGCCAATACTCAACTTCATCTTGTATTTGCTCTACAGTAATATAATCACAATTATTACAAATTTTATTTTCCAAATCATTTGCAAATCTTGTTATAATTGCTTTTGGAAAAAACTGACCAGTTGAATCAACAGCAGCTTGAATGGCATTTTTAACTCTATTTGCATCAAAATCCACAAGAGTACCATCCCTTTTAATAACCTTTAGTTTACTCATGGTAACTTATTAAGCCATTCAATAATATCATTATCTCCTTCTTTATTTATACCTTGTGGTACATCAGGATGATTTTCAAGATAATTATAAAGTTCTTTACCAACCTCAAGTGGATCTCTCAGCACTATATTATGATTCATACCATATATAAGAGTTCCTCTTTTTTGAGTATCACTATATTTCCAAACAAGTGGAGTAAGTGTTTTCTTGTTAGCAACAATAAATCTATAATCATCAAGAACAAAATCCTTAAAGAAAGGATCTGCATCTAGATTCTTCCTAATAATAAGCCAGTAAAGTCTAGCTTGTTGGTTGTAGCTCCATTGAATAAAACTCTTATAGAATTCATATTCTGGTTTACTACTAGTTTTTAAATCTACTGGATAGATTACTTTATGTTCATAATCAACAACAATTAAGTCAGCCATGCACCTGTAATCTACACCATCAATATTTGCCTTAAATTTTAGTTGATAAAGCCTATCAACATCCTCAGTAATGCTATTAGCTCTAAAATACCATTTAGTCTGTGGACTTTCTTTTAAAGCTCTTACTGTGGATAATACTTCATCAAAGGTTTCTTGATTGATCGCTTCTTTACCAAATGCACTTCTCAATGCATTATAGTATTCAGAACCTTTTTGAATAATTGAGTTAATCCTACTATTATCATTCCAATTTCTTTGATAATCAAAATTCTTAATTACTACAAGAATCTCATCAACTGGAATGTCTTGTAAGGATTGATACATTTCATGATATTTACCAAATAAGAAATCAACAATACTTTGTATTGCTGGCGAAACTTGTGCAAAGTTACATACTGCAAATCTATTATTGAACTCTTGCATACCACCTGTTATAATAGAATCAACAGCACTACCAAATGTAAGAGATGCTGATTCTTGTTGTTCAAACAAGTGAGATAGTTGATCAAAACCACTTCTATCAAATTTTGCAATAGTTGAATAACTTAATGCAGGATCATTTCTATACTCTAGTTCACTTACTTGCCATGAAATGTCATAAAGAGATTTGCTCATAAACTTTTAATAATAGCTATTGCCTGTTGTAATGTTAAACTATCATATATCTGAAAATACAAGCAATCTATCTTATTAGCTTCTAAATATCCTCTAAAAAGCTTTCTCTTAATTAAAAACACATCTGTTTCAAATCCTTTAACTTCAATAATAATCATCTTTCCTTTATGAAAAAATGTTATATCTGGAGTATATGTTATAGGTAAGATTTTCTTTTCCTGTAACTTTAATACTCCACTTTGTTTATCTCTGTCAAAGAATTTAACAGATGGTTTAAATCCATTCCAAATAGTAAATTTGTTTTGTTCATAATCAGGATTAAATCCCGCCTCTTGTAAAGCTTTAAAGATTTTTACTTCGAGGAGGGATTTAAATTGTATTCCTGAATATGTTTTAGCTACAGCATTTTTAACTTTTTTATTACCACTGTGTTTAATCTTGTGCACTTGGATATTTTAAATTAAAAGCTGTCATAAAATTTTCTCTGATAAGTTTGTTACATTTAGCTTCAAACTCATCAATAGAATCTTTTTTAAGTTCTTTATTAGGTAGTACAAGAAATTCATTTATATCATCACTAACCACAATTTTAGGGATAGTAAATCCAAAATCCTCTGTACTTACACTATTTACTGCTAAATATGAAAAAGCTTTTCCAGTAAGCATCTTACTGAAGGTATCACTATTTTTATATAAAGAATTGTTTATATAAACAGTAATATCTCCAGTAGGTACTTTAATGGTATACATAAACAGTATATTAAGATTTTCATCTAAAATTAAACCTGGAGCTACATAAAAGAATTTATCTCCTAACTTTAAACATACTAAATTATAGTCTGCTCTATACTTATTATTCATATAAGTAAGAAGAGAGGTATTAGCAGATATTGTTATAGGATTATCTTTATTAAAAGAAGCTCTCATTATCAATCTATCAGATGATAAATTATTGTAATTAGATTTAAATACTTTCCAAGAACCATATAAAAACAATGGAAATTCATAAACATTTCCTTGTTTCTTTACTTGAAAATACAGAGCATTACAATTTGCAATCTTGAAAGTAGGTATAGCATATACTGAAGCATTTAATGCTCTTACATATTGATAGCATTCTGCTAAGTTTTTTTCAAATTGTGTCATACTCTAGTTCTCAAGAATAATTGATCAGCTTCATATACTGTTAAGAATGGCAAATCTCTAGGATACAAGATATTATTGCCACCATTAAAGATAAAGTTTACAAGAAGATTGTTCATCATTCCACCAATCATAGCAGCACAATATGAAGTTTGTTTGTAAGAACAAAGTACTCCATCTGCTTCTGAATCATCAAACAACCAATCTTCTTCATATTTAGCCATAAGATCAGGTCTATCACCTGTTATACAGAACACTTGAAATTGTTCTGCATTCAAACGACCATCAATATAAAGGCATCTTTCATTAGTATGGAATTGAGCATACTCTTTCCACTTATTGAAATATACCTTTCTAGCAGCCATATTATCAAAACCACAAACCATTATAGGACCAACTTGTCTTGTTCTACCAGTATAGAATATATTAAATACTTCTATTCTGTTATAGTTACAATAATTTTGAACAATACTTGCTAAAGCATTTGCTTTGTTCATTCCTACATGTTCTAGTCCAAATAATTGACCACTAAGATTTGCAGATTCAACATTATCTGCATCAAACAGTTGAATACTTTCAGGGTTAGCTCTTGCAGCTAATAAAGTAAACCAACTACCTATACCACCACAACCTGCTACAATAATTTTAGTATTTTGCATAGCTTCAAACCATGCAGCACCACTAAATCTACTACCAATATCTGTTGCAATATTGTCACCAGAAATATTGTCAAAAGTGTTATGTTGCTCTTCAACAGTAACTTGTGGTGTATGAGGTTGTTCTACAGTTTGAGCTGCATCATTTACAATACCACCTACAACACCACCTGCATTATCTTCAGAAGTATTATTATTTTCTAATGTTTCTTCAATAGTTGCATTAAGATCCATTACTGCATTTGCAACCTCACCTGAAGCAATAGCTGCTTCTGCAATTTCTTGTGGTAAAGAAACTACTTGTGTTGTTTCTGGAACTGTTTCAGTTGTAGTTGCTGCTCCTCTTCTTCTATGAGTTCGTCTAGCAGCATTTTGGGTAGTTTCAACAGTATCACTAGAAGGAGTTTCTACATGAGATGGGTTTTCACTCAAAGCTTCTCTAATTTCTTGAAGTATACCTGCAACCTGTGGATCAGCAGTATTATTTTCACTAGAACTAGCAGGACCAGCAGCATCAGCTGCTACAGCCTGTACGGTTTGTACAGACTGTGCAGCATTATGTGCTTCTACAATAGCAGGTAATTCAGCTTCTGGATATAGGTTAATAATATCTTCTACACTTAGTAAAGTAGCATCTATTTCTTCCATATTAAGCTAATCTTTCTATTTGAGATATATAATGCTTAATATATACATTCTGAGGAAGTTTCTTTAACTCATCCGCAACTGTTTGCATAAATGCTTCAGAGTCATTAGAAATATCATCAGTTAAACCATCCAGTTTATCATTTGCAACTTCATAGATATAATCAACTTGCATATCTGCAAATCTCTTAAAATCATCCAAAGTTTTAAACTGTCTAGAATATATATATCCAGTTTGTGCTGCCCAACTATCATAATCACAAATTACATTTGGACAGTCTATATCTCCAGTTAACAAATAATACAGTGCACTATCAGTTAGTTCCTGTATCTTTTCTTTAATTTCTTTCTCTGTTTTTTCAGAGCTCTTGACACCTTCCTCTGTCATTTCTTGCCTGCAATGGGCCCAAGCAGAACCAGCATCTTCCCAATCTAAATTGAGTTCACCAGGTTCAGAGGGCCCAAGCGGTTCTGAATGTACAACTTTAGGAGTGTAACCTTTATTAAGTAACTGACTGGTTGGGGTTATTACTTCTTCAGTATCTTTGTCACACCAACCTTTACCAGGTATGTAAATTTGTGATTTACTTCTTGCAAAGTTGCTAGGGCTAGTAGCACCAGCATAACCACCACCAACAGCAGGTGTTCTTTGAGTAGATGGATAAGAATTAGGATAAGCTCCTGTAAAAGGATAATTACCATAAGGAGAAGTTACCTTCTTCTTTTTAGATTCCCTAATATCATCCAATCTCTTCTTAGTTTCCTCAAATTTAATATCAGTTACATCTCTAATAAGACTGTTAACAACGCTTTCTACAAAATTACTTCTAATTTGTTTAGCATTATCAGCAGGAACTTTTGTTTTGAGGACTTCAAATGTGGAAGAAAATGCATCTTCAAGTTCTTTCTTCAAACTTACTTGGGCATCATGCTTCTCTACTTCAAGCATAAAATATTCCACAACAGTGGATTGAGTTTTAACTGGTTCAAGTTCACCAAGTTCAATCTCAGTATCATCAAAACTCTTATATTTAAGAGTACCACTAATTGTCAAATCCTTAACAGCCTTTCTTGTAATTGCTGCTGTATATGTACCAGCATTATTTACAATAAGGGATACAAAATGATTTCTATCTTTTCCTTCTTCAAGAAGGGTGGATGTATCAGTTCCACTAAAGAATGTTGCCATATTGTTATGTGACATTACAAATCCAAATGAGATTAGACCTCTCATTGGACTATCAACTTCTTAAATTACTTTTTATACTTTCTTCTTTTTTTAAATATTAATTTGTAGTAATTTTGCATATAATTTAAAAATATAATATGTTATGCAAAAATTAAAATTAGAATCTAAAACTGAAGAAATTGGAAGATTATTAAAAGAAGGTTATAATCTTACACAAATTGCAAATATTCTTGGAGAATATCAGCAAGCTGTTATGAATTTAGTAAAAGCTAAATTTCCAGAGTATGAATGTCATCCACATAGAGGAAATCTACATTACTTTGATAATATAGACTCTTATGCAAAAGCTTATATATTAGGCTTTATTGCAGCAGATGGAGCACTTATAAAAACTAACACTACAATTACCTTAACAATTACAATTAAATATGAAGATAAAGCAGTATTAGAATTTATAAAATCTGAAATAGGAAATACACACAAATTACAAGAAATCAGAAGAACCTCTCCTTTTGGCAAAGAAGTACATCATATAAGGTATACTTTATCTAGTCCAATTTTAGCTGAATCCATAATGAAATATGGCATTGGATTTAATAAAAGTTTAACAATGGGAAATATACTAGAAAATATTCCAGTTCAATATAGAGATGCTTTTATCATTGGATACTTTGATGGGGATGGTTCAGTATCAATTGATGATAGGTTAAAGCAAAATCAAAACGGATATTTAACAGCAGATTATTCCTTATATATTTCTTTTAGAGGTACAACTGAATTTTTAAAAGGTGTATGTAAACATCTTAATATTTCTGAAAGTCATATAAAAAGTTATGACTCAATACCAAGATTAACTTTTGCTAATAAAAAAGATGTTGTAAGATTATTTAAATGCTATGATAATCTTCCTTTCTTTTATGAAAGAAAATATAATAAGTTTTTACAAAGAATAAATCTTCCTTGTTATGATAAATATAAAGTTGTTTAGACTATATCATCATCCTCACAATGAGGAGCTGGGCACTTTTTCAGTATAACACTACTTATACCTACTTCCTGTTATTAAGCAGACTTTACTGCTCAGGTAGTCGTTGAGCCTTCCTTGAGTGTACTCAAGGCTTGGTTGCTGATTGTCCCTTATCAAGGAGTTTCCAGCAGTTCACCCAGTTTTACATCCACTCACACTTAATGGATGAGTCCATTATAAACATCTGGAGCAAGTAATTCAGGATGATCACACATGTAACTTACAGCATCTGGTGAATTATCAAATTCTGTATAAGTGCCTGTACCAATATCCATTGGGAATATATCAGTACATGTGATTACTAAACTACCATCTTCCATTGTTCCAGACTTTTTGTAGAACAATATTCCTGACCATTCTACTTCATGCACTTGTGCACAAAGAAATCTTATCTTTTCCTCTACATTTTCAGGAATTACAATTTTATATGTAGAGTCTTGTTTGATTAGTTTGAGTGTTTCTGCCATACTCGCTATTTAATAAATCTATAATAAGTTGAAGAATTGGTAATGCATATTTTGGATGAAGTATCCTAAAATGATTATTTCTTTCTTGAACTTGTACATTATCTACTATTTGAAAAGTAATGGGTTCTCCATGAAAAACTCCAATTTCATATCCTATATATCTTTCATAACTTCTCCAGTTATTTCTATTACTTCTGTTTTGATTAACTAGATTTATAACCTCATTGACCATTGCGGCCTCAACAAGGATATTATCTTTTATATAGGAAACATCAACTTGGTTTATAGGAAGCCCATTAAGATAAGTAATAAGAGCTTGACTTATGTTAATTAAAAACTCATCATAAGTAAATGCTGGTTTAATAACATTGTCAACTCTTCTAAATGGTAAATTAAAAGAAGCAACATACTGTTCAATAAAAGGCTTAATCAGTCTGGGATATATATCATTTCTCATTCCTCTATAAAGACTTTTATTTGTATCAGCTTTTACATCTTTTGCATTTTGGTAATTATACAATGAATTACCTGTACTAGTTGTTTCTGGAATAGAAGACATTCTGATGTATGGTCCACCATCCAATGATTCTACTTGGATATATCTTTCAAGTTCATTACAAAACAACATCCACATATCCAAATCACAGTTACTATTTAATCTTGCTTCTGTTCTTTGTATTGGACCTGAACCAAGACAACTATGAGACCACATTTGTGTAGGATTACAAGAACCACTTGGACAGTGAGAATGCATATATCCTACTTCTAGTTCATTTTTTGTAAAATGGGATCTTTTAACAAGAAAACCACTATACATTTTTCCAGAACTTAACAATTCAATTTTAATATAGAAATGACTTGTTTCATGAGTTTTATCATGCTCATTTCTAATTACAACTGTTGGGAAATGTACAATGATTGCATACAAAGGTAAATCACGCATTGTTAATTCTATCTTTGCATTTATTGTATCTTTATCTAATTTTAAAAACTCTTCAAAGTATTTTTCTACTAAAGAAGAGCTAAGACTGTCAAATCTACTAACAGAACAATCTCTTACATTAAAATTAAAATTAGCAGGTCCTCTATTATGAAATAAACTTTTTCTTGCAAGTACTGCTCTATCATCATCAGTGTTTCTCTTTACCAATGCAGCCTCATCACTTGCCCCATACTTGTAATTCATTTGTAAATCAACCTTATCTTTACCAAAATAGTCTTGAAAAACCTGATATACTTTATTTACTTGTTCATCAGATTTTTTTAGATAAGGAAGTATGAATTCCTTTTCTAACCGTTTTAAGTTTGTCATATAGATTAGAAAAAATAAAAAGGGTTAGGAGAGATTTCTCCCTCCTAACCATGTTAATTTTTAGAGGCTATTTACAATAGCATCAATTTCAGACTTGGTATAAGAACCAATCTTCTCATCAGCAGGAGCAGCAGACAAAGAAGCTACTACATCATTATACTGAGAAGTGGTCAGATAACCATTATGCTTCAAAGCATCAGCCAACTTCTTTACAGCAGTTGCACTAGTGCAAGCACCAGTAGCAGCAACAGCAGGTTGTGCCTTCTTTGCAAAATGAGCAACAACTGCTTCAAGAACACTAGCACCAACATTGGTGTAGTTTCTACCATAATTCTTCTGGATATACTCCTTCATTTCTCTACTAGCACCAACAGTTGCTCTAAGAGAAGCATAATCAGCACCAGATTTAATCTTCTTGTTAGCAACAGTCAACAAGAATACTAACTCATTAGTAGTACCCTCACCTCTAACAACATCTCTAGGCAGCAAGCTGCTATCTTGGAGAAGTTCAGTCTTAGTCAGACCTTCCATAAAGGTCATACCATCATAATCAATATGAGCCTCTCTCATATCAGCCTTCAATTGACCAAGAGTCTCTGCACCAGTCTGGAGGGTATATCTTCTGTTAGCTGCATTACTTACGATAATCACATTTCTTACTTCCATAATTCTAAATAATTTAAAGTTTGTTAATGAATTTGACTTTGTAAAAAGCCTTGAACAAATGTGACAACATCTTCATTGCCACATTCAATTTGTAGGTACTTTAATAGGTACCATATGCACTTATGAATATCTTCTGAGGAATTAAATTTATGGGTTCTTCTTAGAAGATATTTTAATGCAGTATTGGCACAGTGTTCTTTAACACTTTCTTTGCCATTAAAAGCCAACATTACATCAATGGCTTGTAATCCATTTTGATTATAATGTTCTGGCTTAATAACCATATCTTTATCTTCACTCATCGACATATCCAAAAGCAACAAAAGTTCCTATCTTAGCATTTGAAGAAGGTTTATAAACACAATAAGCTTCTATTGGTGCTTCATCAGTAATCTTTACTCTAACAATAGAACAATTCTTCTTGTTTTCAGCAATATACCTTTTTGCAGCTACCATTGCTTCTGATTTTGTGTCATACTCACCTATAACTTTGCCGATACTATTTATAGTAACAGCTTCCAATGTCTTTTCATCATTGGAGACAATTTCAAAATCATCGGTTCTAACCTGATGTACAGTTTTCCATCTTCTATGATCATTATTATGTACTTCATAAACAGCATAAGGTCTAATCCTTACATCTTTCATATATTTATCAATTACAATATAACAACCATATCCAACTTGACCTCTGGTTTTGAATGCTAACTGAGCTTCTGCCCAATCCAAAAAATCATCACTCCCAGGAACAGGTTTGCCTGCCCTTATCCAAGACCTTGTTGAATTAGCTCCTTTAATAAGAGGATCTAAAACATTAAAATTAAGGTCTTCAAATGCATGTTCAGCAGAGTACCCTCTTCTTTGAGATACTTTAAGCTGTTTCATACTTCATTAAAAGGGAGCCCACTGTAAACACAGCTGCTGTATTTTTCTACAACACTCTTCTGTATTTGAATAACCTGGATTTGGAACATCTTCACAGCCATAAAGCAGGTCTTGACTTATGATTCCAATAGTAATAAGAAAAGCATCAAATCCATTTGTATCAATCAATTTTTTCTTATATACTACTTTCTCTAAAACATCAAGAGCTGTAAAGTTATTCTTAAACTGTTTATTTATCATAAAAGTTAAGAAACATACTGCTCTCAATATTTCAAGCTTATCTTCCAGTTTACCAGAAAGGAGTCTCCCAGTTGAAAAAAAGTTATCATTTAATGTCTTTGCATCCATTGCTATATCTTTTTGTAAATTGGATTAGCATATCTCTCACGACATCCTTTCCAAATTTTTTATATAAGTCAGAGAAATCTTTTGCACCATAACTTCTAGGAATCCATACAAATTTTAATTCAGGATGTTGTTTCTTGATTTTTCTCATTCCCATAATGCCTGGTAAATCATTATCATAGAAAACAATAATTTCCTTAAATCTACTTTTTAAACGGTCTAGTTGTTGATTAGTAACAAAAGATGTTTCACTGCCAGGTGCTATAGCTGGTATACCAAATTCATGGAGAGCCATAACATCTTTCATAGATTTAGTAATAACTAGGAAATTACCACTTTTAGGAAGGTGCTGACTTCCCTGTAGCATTGTACCATTCCAATTACTAATAAATCTATACATTTTTCTTTTAGGAAAATAAATTTTCCAGATTTCATTACCTTCTTTTAGACCACCAAAATAGCCAAATGCTGGACTAGTTGGTGTGCTACTAGTAAAGTAATTACCATTTAGAAATACATTTTTACAAGAATAAACTCTGTACTTTCTCAAAGTTTCTGGTGTAACACCATAAGATGCCCACCAATCTAATTCTTTTTGTGTAAAATCTTGCATTTCTATTTGGATTTGTGCTGCTTCGTGTGCAGTAATTGTTTCCTCACATACACTAACTTTAATTTTAGGTATGCATTGCTCCTGTCCATTGTTAAGTCCAAAATCAGAAGCTATTTTATTTAAAGCTTGATTGTAAGAGAGGTTAAACAATTGTCTAACCACTCCTACAAAGTCTGCTTTAAAACCTATTCCAAAATCATGAAACAGTAAAGCCCCATCTCTACTTCTAAAGAAAGAAGCAGTTGGTCTTTTATCATGTCTAATTGGACTTATAAATAAGCCTTTTTTAACAGGAACACCAAGATAAGTTTGCATATAGGTTTCTTCTGTGTTGTGTTCCAAAAGAAACTCTCTAGTAACTTTCTTTACTGTTTTTGGAATAGTAAATGTCATACCTTAGAGAAAGTTCATATTAAAATTAGTCTCTGGAACAGGTTCTTCTGCTACAGGATCAGTAGCAACACCTGCTAAAGGACTATCAGAAGGCATCCCTACTGGAGTAGGTTGTGCCGATGCCTCTCTTTCAATTCTTTCTTTCTCCTTCTTAGTCCAGGTAAGATTCTTACCAATTACAGTAGAAGCAGGATACAGTTGATTTTCCTTGTTAAAGTTAACAACTGTACCAGGAAGGATAGCTTCACCTTTAGAATTCTTGATTAACTTGATTTGACAAGTTTGACCAATAAAATCTTTAGTAGCAGCTACCATTGCAGCTCTTAAGGAATCCCAAGAGCTCAGGTCATTTACTTCTCCTCTATCAATCTTCTCATTAAATGCAGGATTTGCAATAGCAAGAAGTTGTTTAAGAGTATAAAGCATCTGAACATTTGGTGAAGGATTAACAATATCACCTACAGAAGTCTTACTGATAACTGGCTGATCAGCCTTTTCATCAGGTTCAAAATAGGTCTTTACAAACTGTCCTTCACTATTAGAGAATTTAATTCTCATCAGTTTGTAAGTTTGTCCATTACTTGTGCTAGTAACATCTACAGATTCTACACCTTCAAATATTACTGCATGAATTTTATTACCCTCTAATGGAGCAGGGGCATTTGTTGGCTTAATACCAGCTACAGAATTAAAACTAAATACCATAAATTAAAAAGCTTTTAATTATTCACCCGTATTATATTCATCAATCTTCTTGACAATATAATCCATATCATTATCTATCAGCATATCATCAAAACATCCAAGAGGGGTCTTGGCTGTGGTAGTACCATCAGACTGGGTGATAAGCTTATAACTGGGAGCACCAGTTGTTTCATCTTTACCAATTGCTGTATAAAATACATAAGTAAACAAACCTTCAAGAGTAACCATGTTATCAAGCATTTTTCCAACAGTCTTCATCTTGTAAGATGGGGCCTCAGGAGTACCAATGTTTTCAGCATGTGTTAAAATGAAGATTTTGAGATCATCTCTCATCTTTCTAGCTCTATCAATTACTTTGTAGAAATGAGAAGCAATTTGTACAAATTTGTCATAAGATTTCTCCTGACTTCTTTCCATTGCTTCAAATGCCATAAGATATTGACAATCTTCTAATACAACAACTTTAATATCTTTTCTTTGTTTGTCAACATATTGTAATAAAGTATCAATCTCATCTACATTAGATGTATTGTGTAAATTACCACTAAGTTGACCATTTTCATTCTTTTTCAAGAATGGATATTTAGTTTTCCACCCTTTAAAAGGAAGTGGTTTACCAGCAACATTGATAATAAATGTGCTAGTTGGGTCAAGTGTTCTTATAGAACTTGATTTACCTGACCCAGAGTTTCCTACAATTGCAATTAACTCTGCCATTATTATAAATTTTTATATTGTTCATATAACTCTGGATGTTCTTGCAGTTCAGATGGAGATGGAAGTTGTTTCCATAATCCAGTCTCCCCATAGAAAGCAGTACCCATTGCCACATCAGCAATACCAAATCTTTGCTTTAGCAGTAAAAGCATTCTAGCTCTATCAGCATTATCTCCAAGTTGTGAGAAATCATATCCACAGCATCTGAGATTTCTTTCCCTTGCTGGATGGTAAATAGCTACCACAATCTCTGCTGCTTGTGCTGTACTAGAGGTATCAGAAAAGTCTTCCATTGAAACTAAATTCCATTGACTTTTCCTTCTTTCAATACTTTTGAAATTTCTATTTAACTGTTGAACAAGTGCCCAAGAGGACTTGGTTAAATTTTTAGCTTCCATTACAACTTGAGATAGTTCATCTATCTCTTGTTTATCAGTATGTCCAGCAGATTTAGCAAGTAATTTAACATGGTCTACAACAGCTACTAAAAACTGTTTAGGATTATTAGGTATATATGTTGTATTTATACCATCTGTTTCATACTTACCAAATCTTTCACTCCATGATTTGAAAGCTACACCAATTTGTTGTGCAGTTAATTGTTTCTCAATTATTGTACATTTTTTCTCTAGTTCTATTAACCAATTCTTTGAAGCTTCTACATATTGTAAATCTTCATCAGAAATAGGTTCATTTAGAGATAGAATTGTAGAATAAGAAATTACTTTATGATATGTTTCATGAATATAAAGAGAAAGTAATTTAGCAAGAAGTACTTCTTTACTCATCTCAAAAGAGAATAATAAGAAGTTAACATCTAAACTATTATCTTTATCTTTATTTTTAAGATAGTGCATAAATGGGGTATATACATTTGTATATAGCATCAAAGTAGTTTTACCACTACCAGAATCACCACCAAACAAAGTAAGCCATCCTCTTTGTATTCCATAAGTATATTTATCAAGTTTTGGTAAACCTGATGGCAAACCTATGTTCAAACCTTCTTTACCCCTTCTAATGCTATTAAATAGTTCTTCTATCATATAACTTTAAAGGGATTATAATCAAAGGTTTCTTCAATGTCTTCTTTTGCATCTCTTATCTGTTCAAGTTCTCTCCATTTCATAGAGATTACAAATTCACAGATACCATAAGAAATTTCATTATTCTCTATTGCCCACTGCAAAATATCCAGTACTTTCTGATGCACTTCTGGATTAAATTTTATACTTTTACCATAGGCAAAGCAAAAATCATCCATACTCTTAAAGTGTTTAGCAATATTCTTTGCAGAATATCTATTTCCATCAGAACCTAGGAAAGTAGGATACATATTAAATATATCCATACCCATATCCCAGGAGTGCATATTAAAGTTTCTTTTGAACAATTGTCCAAATTCAACATCTACTGGATTAAATACAGCGTTTTTTGCAGGAATTTTATAGGATTTCAGGATTATACCTTTATCCTGTAGACTTTGTAGTATATCTACTAAGTCAAGTGTAAGATGACATTCATTAAAGTATCTTTTTATATACTCATCATGTCCATCTTGTGCATAAAATATGAGCTTTATAACAAATAGTTCATCTGCTGTAAGCCCATATGCAAGCATGAAATCAATTTCTCTATCTACACTTAAATCAAAATATGCCATATTTAATAGAGTTATGCACTAAAATTATGCCTAACTTTACTTTGCACTTTTAGAGTTTTTTGTATAGATTGAGGATTGCTCAGTACTTGCTGTAATTCTTCCTCATTAAGTTCATAGTATTCTACACCTTCATTAGCATTTTGCCACCATTTATCTTCTACAGTATTTTTCAATACTAACCAATAAACTTCAGCTATCTTACCTTCATATGCTCTAGATACCCTACCTTTTCTTTGAGTAGCAGTATGTTTACTAGAGTTAAATCCAGTTATAATTGCTAAATCAGCTGCTTCTACATTGAACCCTTCATCCAACATTTTAGCACTGTGTATCACAGCACCTCCTGTTGACTCACTAAATTGCTTAATGAGTTCTTCATTCTGTTTTTTAGTGTTGTTAGAATGAACAACAACACCAGTACCATATGCTTGGCACTGTGCAATACTTCCATTGAAAGTAATTGCTTTTGCTTGAGGTCTAGCAGCAAGTATCTGTTTTGCAACCTCAATCTTATGTGGATGATTTGCTATAAAAGACTTTCTGAACTGGAGGGCATGATTGAACCCATATGTACATTGTCTAACTTCCTTTAATTCAAGGTTATTATCATGTGCATATGTAATTTGGTTTCTCCAATCAGAGACCAAACTCATTGCCAAAGAAAAATCATATCCAAACATAGAGAAGCAACTCATAAATTGTCTATTTGCAGCTTCATACTCTTTTAAATCAACATCTAAAACAACTTTATATACTCTACAAGGAGATACCCAGCCATTTTCTTCTGCTTCTTTAAAAGTTATTACATCACAAACAGGACAATATCTATCAGTTACTTCCTTCTCTAGTCCATCCATTCTTTCATAAGTTGCTGTAAGTCCTAAAATAAATCTAGGATTACACTTTGTAAATACCTTTCTATATTCAGCACTAGAACAATGGTGTAACTCATCTATTACTAGAAAGTCACAAGCAAAAGCTTTTTTAGCAGCAGTATTGATTATCTTTATATTTAAAGTTAAATCCATTTCTGCTCCAGCTTTTTTCCATTGGTCTTTAAGTACTTTAGTTGGTACTACAACTACAACTTTTCCATCAGGATTTTTTTCTAGAAATTTCTTTATTGCTGTAAGTGCTGTTCTTGTTTTACCAACACCTACACCATAGCAAAGAGTTCCCCTGAAATTAGCATCTGCCCATCTTTGTAATCCAAGCATTTGCCTTTCAGTTCTAGTCATTTCAAATCATTGTTATCTGATCCCAAATTTGGGAATGCATAGCAGTCATTTCTTCCATCAATGGCATTGCTAATGCTTTAGCATCTGGATGTGGTGCTCCAGTTGAACCAAGTGCTCTTAATTCAAAGAAGTGATTCCAATCATTGAAAGAAGTACACATAGCTGTAACTGTCTTGGTACATAATGGTAAAATTTCTCTTGCTTCTTGTGGAAGCATATTTCTACCAATCATGTCCATATATAAATACTCCAATTCAGCACATTTGCCTTTAAGAGCATTTCTTGCAGCAGCCATACCAGGTTTCTTAAACCATTCTGGATTTATAAATGTTATTTCATTACCAAATTTGTCTTTTGAGAAATTACAATATCTTGTTGACTGTTGTGCATGAGCACTAAGTCTATGTCTACAAAATTCTCTTGCAACTCCTTCACTACATGTAAAAATTACAGTATAGTAAATACTATGATTCTTAGTTGGCTCTGACATATATTGTAAATCATCAGTCCAACCATTTTCTACAAGTACTCTGTAATTAGTAGTTATATCAATTTGTAAAAAAGTTTTACCCTCATATGCATGGAAGGTAGAGTACTTATTATTTTTATATCTTGCAGTAAGAATATTGTAAGTATCCCATATAGAATCTGTTGGTTCAGCATTAGCTGGTTTTTTACACCAATAATGTAAATAACAGATTCCAAATTCAAGTGGGCTGAGATGGTTAGATTTAATAAGCCTTTCAGTAAATTGTCTTGCAGTTATACCTTCTTTTGGTTCACTTGCATAACAGATTCTTCCAGCTCTTTCAATGTTTTTAAACATTTCTTCTACTCCCCATTCAGGCTTAATTAACTGATATGAAGAATCAACCCACTGCATCCTCTATTCTAGCTCTTTTTAATTCATGCTTATACAGAGGAATAGGTTTGCCAGCACCTCTAAATTTAATAGAAACAGAAGTATCTCCAAACCAACCACTGTTACCATCTATACAAGGACCAACAGCATCCACAATACCAGTTTTATCCTGGTAAATTCCATTGTTCCAATGGTTCCAAGTGATTCTTTTACCAACTAAAGCAGCTCTAAGAGCTCCTAAAGTCCAGCTAATATTTTCACAGTTGCCTATTACTCTAGGCTTAGCTTCTACAACTCTTGTTGCAGGTATTTGAGGTCTTACCTCAGGACTTGAAGATGTTACAGTAAACATTTCTTGTCCTTGGTGTGCAGAATTTGCTCTTTGATAAGCAAGTAAATCTTCTACACTACTAAATTTTATTTCAGTATATTTAACTTCCATTACAGTATATCAAAACAATGATAACTGTCTAACAGAAAATGGAGCTAAGATTTTATTAACTTCATTTATGTAGTAATTATAGTTAATGTCATTTGGGAATTCTGCTATATCATCAAAATTGTTAACAATTCTTACACCAGAAGCTGACAACATACTAGAATAATCAGATCTTTTCTGTTTAGGAGTACCTTTGTAAAAATACTTGATTATATGAAGATTATCATGTGGTTCTTCATTAAGTACTCTTACTGGTATTTCCATTCTTCTTCCAGTGCCTTTTACTTCAACTTCAGCATATTCCTCATCGACATAAACTGTATTTACCACACATTTATATAGATAATATCCTTTTGTAGAAACATAATATCTGTTGATTCTACTAATGAGATCTCCATTATATTCTACTGAGAATTTCTTATCTACTTTTTGATAAGTTATGAAATCATTTAAATTTCTACTTTCTGTTATTGTATCTCTTACAGGTATACCATCTGCTAAATAATCATTTATAGCCTTTGGAATAATCATTGGTTGCATACCTTTACCAAGAGTGACAGTATCAATAAAAAGACCCTTCTTCTTTAAGAAGTCATCTTTTATCTGAGAAAGTGATGTATACTGTATACCTTTTTTATTAAAGGCTTTTCCTTCTGCAAATTCTTTCTTCTTTTGAGCATATCCTTTAGTAACTCCAAGGTAATCATTTATTGCATACTGATAAAATGCTTCAAACTCTTCTGTTTCAAGTGTAAGTTTAGTTATTTCTTCCCAACCTTTAAGCACTTTATCCAGAAGAGGTCTCTTACTTTTATCAATAAGATAAAGCACACCATCAGTATTAAGCTGAATAATTTTAGCTCCGATTGCAATAAGTCTCTCAGCAAGCATTAAAAGGAATAGCTGACCATTTATCCTGATTTTCATTACTGTTTCAGGAGAATATACCCAACTATACTCATTTTGAAGATTACCAGTCAATCCATTCAAACTTAACTTTAAAGTTTCATTCTTAATCTTTTGACCAGTTTGTTTAGCATATAGTCTCTCTGTTCTAACATCCCCATATATTTCAAGAAATGCTTCTCCTAAATGAGGAGGAACAAGACCATAACTAATAACTAAAGAAGGATACAATGAATTAACATCACTATCCAGTAAATCTTGATTTTCATCTGGAATAATAACTTCTGGTTTGTTCTTTGTATGAATTCCACCAACACCTACAACAACCTCTACATCCTGTAATAAGAAATGTTTTTCATAACCTTTTCTTCCAGGACTTACTTGCAGAGATTTCATCTCTTGTAATAATTGTTGTAAAACAGGTGTATTGAAGTTAATAACTGGAAATATTACTTTATTTAAGTCAATTATATCACATGGACTTCTTAAATCTTTTATATCATTCCAAGACTTTCCAGTCTTTTCTAGATACTTGACTTTTAGAATTTCCATACCAATTGACATACCATCCTTGCTAAGAACATCAACTCCATATTCTTCTTGAATACCAAGTCTAAGTTCTATAGCAGCTTTACATCTATAGAGAAGTTCTTCAGTACTTAACACATCATTTATGTTATACTGAATCATATCATCAATATCTGTAACAGGAATTGGTTTCCTAAAGTCACCTGAATACTCTTGTACATTTCTGTACTGCATTGTTACCTGCATTTCTTTTAACCCTACTCTTAACTTTTGTGAAAAGAGCATAGTTAATAGATCAAGAGTTTCAAAGTTTTTTGCATATTTCCATTTTTTCCAAGACTCAAAGTCATCTGTACCAATAATGGTGTTACTTAGATTAAATAAACTTTTGCAAATCTTATCATAACTTAACTTAGACATTGCTGCTCTATAGTCAAGTATATAATTTATGATAGGATTATCATAGTGAATACAGTTATATCCACATATAAGATATTTACAATTCCAGAAAAATCTAACAAGTTCTTTTAACTGATTTTTTCTTTCAGATATTTCAAACTTAAATAGTTCTCCAGTTTCAGTATCTTTGACTACACAATGAAAACAATTAGAAAAGACCTCAATATCATATACTGCTACAGGCTTTTCTCTTATTATCATTGTCCAGTTTGTAAATCATAACCCTTATATTGGGCAACTTCTTCAATTTGTTTCATCAGAAGTTTCCATACTTTTGCATGTTTTTCTACAGTATCAATTAACAAATCTAATACTTTTGTTCTTAAAGTTGTTAATTGCACAGTATTCATCATGTAATAAGCAGGGTATCTCTTCTTCTTCAATTCAAACATTTCAGTTAACTGAGTCACACTAAGTCCTGAAGAAGAAAATTTAAGAGGTGTATTTGGATCTAATCCAATCCACTCTTTAACTCTCTCAAGTTTAGCTTTATCATTCTTACCTACTTGTTCTTCTAACCTTTGCTCATCATCATATGTATACCACACACCCATGTTAAATAAGAAAGTAAAGGTCAAATGGGAATGATCAAAATTACCAAGATGATATAAACAAGCTAACTTAAGATCTTCAATTGATACATTTTTGAAGTCTGCTGGAACACTAACAAAATGGGATACAAGAAGTTCCTCACCTTCTTTAAGTTGTACTTCTTTAAGATAAGGATATGTTCTAATATCTGCTAAAAGAGTAGAATTGGTGAATTGCTTCTGCCCATTCTCATCTTCTAATTCAAGATACCATCTTCTCAATCCCTCAGCATTACACTTTGCAAGCTGATTTTTGAGTTGCTCTAAAACTAGAACCCTACCAGGATTTTTTCTAGAATCATTAAACAACATATCTTTACAATGTTGATATGCTTTGAGCATTTGCTCTTGATTCATATCAATCATTCTAATGGTATTTTGTTTCTCGCTTCTATTACCAGTAGGCCTTTCTAGTCTCCATATATAAGAGCTAAAATCATTTATCATAATCTAATTTCATCTAACTTTTCTTTAACAATTACAAAATCTATATAGAAAATATTGTCATGTTTGTATTTCTCTTCTTTGTCTAATCTTGAGTTGTAAAAGGGTTGACCAGCAAGCACTTCTTCAAATGTAAGATAGCCTTTAGTGCCCCTTCTAATTACTATATCATCCCAATGAGGATTTTTAGTAACCATCAACAACTCACCAGTGTTTGTATTTTGAAAAACATATTTTGAATAAATGCCGCAATTACACTCCAAACAAATCACTAAAGCTGTCTCTCTGTTCATGCTTAAATTTCTCTACTACTAGAATCCTATGAGTTGGATGTTCTTTGAGATATTCAGCTTTTGTTTTTCTGTTGAAATTTGCAGTGTCAATCAATACATTTTTCTCATCATACACTTCACATTCAAAGTAATCATTACTTATAGGCATAATTGTTTTTGTTTATATGCTATGAGTAATTTATAAAATACTGTCTATGATTCCTAAATTAAGAGCTTCTTCTGCTGTGAAGAAAACATCTTTATTAGTTTCAATAAGTTCCAATAGTTTCTTTGAAGAGTAATTTGATATTAAATTGTTAATATGATTATTTGTTATTTCTAAATCTGCTATTTTGCTTTTAATATAAATAGATGAACCTTCTACACAACAATTGATGTCATGTACCATAAAGATTGTTTTATTAGTAGCAAATCTTTCTCCTTTTGTACAAGACATTGTAACATATACAGCCATACTACTTATTCTACCAGTACAATATGTTCTAACTATTCTTCCTTCTGATTTAATTTGCTCTATACAATCTATTATAGAAAATGCACCATCACAGTCACCTCCTACACTAAATATAAATAAAGTTATTTTTTCTTCAATAGGTAAATCATTATGTAGTTGTACTAGTTTTAAAACAGTTTGTACTGCAAGTTCAGGAGTTATTTCTCCTGAAATTACTACTGTTTTATTGTTTTCTAATAATTCTTTTAACATAGAGAAAAGGTGGAGTAATCAGCTCCACCAATCCAGTTAATCACAAGAGATGTTATCAAGAATAAACTTGATATGATTTTTCTCATGTCTCTGTGATTGTTTATATTTACTAGCTGCTGTAGCAAGCTCGTTATACAAACCAAGCATATCTTTCATCTTCTTTACTTGCTCATCAAAGAAAGCTCTAGCTTGTTTAAACATCATTCTCTTAGCTCTACTCTCAGCAAGTCTCTTACCAAGTTCCTCATTGTAGCAATCATTAGAATTCTGAACAGCTACACCCTTTGCTTGGAATCTGTATACCATCTCATTGCGAACAATGATACCAGCATTGATAATACAGGTAATTACCTTACCATCCCGACTTTTAAAATACTCAGGATTAGATTGACTTAATTTTGCCATAATTTTTAAAATTTTTTACTTAAACAACCAGTTAATAATTCTTGTAATAAGACTTTCTTTAGGAGTTTCTGGTACAACCTCAGTTGTTTCAGGTTTAACTTCTTCTTTAGTCTCTTCAGGAGCTTGTACTTCATGAGTAGGCTCTACAACAGCTTCAGTAAGATGCTCTACAGCAGGATTTTCTGGAGTAGGTTCTTGTACTTTTTGCTCAGCTTGAGGCTCTTCAGAAATCTTCTCAACAGGAACTTCAGGAGTCTCTTCAGGTACAGGAGTTTCAGCAACAGGCTCTACTTGTGCAGTTTCCTTTTCTTGCTTCTGCATCTCTCTGAATTTACTTTTAACTGCCTCAACAGTTCTTGTTGGGTCTTCTTCAATAAATTTAAGTGCAATCTCTCTAACACTCATGTTAGGATTCTTTGCAATCAAATCCTTTAAATGCTCTTTTTGAGCATCAGTCCATTTTGTTGTCATCATATTAAATTATCTTTATGTTTATATGTGTCCAGTTTGTAATACCTCCATATGGAGAATCCATCATAACTATTGCATCTTCATCTAAAGCTTGTGTGAAATATTCTTCTATTTCTGCATCTGTTTTATGATCTAATATAGTACTACCAATTGTAGAATATCCATAATGAGTAAGCCATTTATTGTTATAATAAAAAGGATTACCTTTAGTAGGATGAAGTTCTATTTGTAAATTAGAAAAGCTAGGTAAATACTTTTTACATAATGCAAAAAACAATTGTACCCTAGGTTCTAATAACATTTTGTCAACTGGTTTATCATAAGTATCTATACTTGAAATAATCATTCCAAAGAGTATGTGAAGTTTACTAATTAAACTCTTAGCAACTACTATTAAGTAGTCTCTTTCACTTTCTCCATATCCATCATAAAACTCAACATTGGTTAGTTTCAAAATGTGGGTTTCATCAAACTCTTCCTGTAATTCTAACCATTCAGCATCAGGTTCTCCTTCATATTCATCAAGTATTGTATTAACTATAATGTTTTTAGGATCACCTAAAGATATTGAGTGAGAACTACTTGAATTTGTTTCCCATACACTATTTCTTATAGTTCTCATTTAATATTCCTCTTCTTTACTTTCAAGAATAATATCAGGATTAGTCAACACTTCTCTTACCATTTGTTTGAAACCTTCTTCATCAAGCCTACTAGTGACATGATTAGTTGCACTATAGATAAATCCTCTCAATATATCATCATTATCAGTATTGTCATCTGATATTACTTCATCATAATCTATCTCTATTGTAGTAGAAAATACTTCATAAACAACTTCTTTTATATATTGTAAATAAGTTTCTATTTCTTTTTCAGAAAGACCATTGACAACAGTAATAAGAAAAACTAATTTAGAAAGAGGACCTGAATAAAGTTCATCACTCATCCAAAGACCTTTTTCATTTAGAAAATCTTCATCAATTTTAAAACTACTATAATGAGGTATATCAAGATTTTTTACCTTATAAAATGAGAGAGAATGTGTTGAAGAACTATTGGTTTCCCAAACACTTTGTCTAATCTGTAACATTGTGTATAATAATTTTATCTACTTTACAATCATAATCATGAAATATAAAATAGCTGTTAGCAATAAATGTTTTATTATAAGGCCTGTCAAAAGGAGTATTATGTATCATAGTTTTACCATCCTGTTCATTAAGATAATAAGTATGTAATTCTGATACATTGAAAAGATCAAACAACTTTGTTTTACTTTCAGTTAGAATACCATGCATCCATCCACAACTATCTAAATAGATTGTAGCTAAATTGCATTCTATACCAGCCTTTTTCCAGGTATTATATAACTTTTTTTCAGAGGAATTGTTTAATATGTCAATAGCTTTTTCCACATCTTCTTCAGTAATACCTACAATTTGATCTGTATGTACAATATGTAAAGATTGACATGGTAAAAACCAAAATACAATATCATCCAATATCACATATTCATAATATTCTGGATGTGATTGTAACCATTTATCAACCTCATATCCTCTTTTATCCCAAACAAAAGGTGTTCTATCAATAATTTCAAGACCTTTCTTTTTAAGAGTATCAATTGCTTCTGGTGAATGTCTCCAACTACTAGACAATACTATATCAGCTCCAGTTTTTTCTTGAATAGCCTTAACTCTACCTAAAAGAATATCATTTATTAAGTATAAAGGAGTGTGATCTCCATCATATTGCTCATGATATGTATTAGCATTATTGATAACACCATCACAGTCTAAAAATATAACCTTTTTCATTCACTATGATTTTGACCACTTATCCATCTGTAAAATTTAAGATTAGGCTCTGGTAATAAATGTAATACTTCTGCCATATGTTCATCATAATCTAACCCCATATCTGCCATATAGAAAGTAAATCTTTCATTTATACAGATACCATTTCTAGAATTAAGAAGACAAACTTTATAGAAGTATTTTTTCATTTCCCAAAGTTGCTGAGCATTTAAGTATCTACCCATTCTTAACCAAGTCTGAGCTCTTTTAGTTGCAACAGCATCTCTATTCTCTTTACTATCTTGACTTCTTTTAATTGCTAAATCATAGAAATCCTTATAGTAAATCCTTTCTTTACCAAACCTATCTTTCCATTCTTCAAATGGACCATCATAGCCACCACTTACTATTTCCCATTGTTTTTTAGCAAGAAGATAATAAATATCTTTATAGTACTTAGACCACCAATAGTACCATAAACCCCATCTTAATTCACCATGTATAAAACAATCAAAAATAGGATGATAATCAGGTACATATTCAGTCCAATAATAATGCCAAGATTCTTTGAAAGAAATCCATTGTTTTTTAATCCACTGCAACATTTCTTATATGATTAAACATATCATCAATGCTTTTACCATCAATAGGATATGTAGTGTTTGTACAAGAATTCTTTGCATAAGTACCATTAACCAAATTTATAAAGAATGTAAATTGTCCATCATCTCCCATATAATGTTTATCCCAAACTTCCTTATCAACATGCTCTTTTATATTGAGTTGTTCTAGTGCAAGGTTGTCAAAAGATAGTACTTTATATGGTTGATTTAATAACATATTTTCTATATCAAAATAGTAACCATCATGAATATTATGTATTATTTTATAAGTGGAACCTCTTCCTTTATCCTTAAAACCTAATACTAATACCTTAAGATTATGCTGACCTAATTCTTTATAATCATCCCACTCTGTAACACCTAAAACAGTATGTATTACAAGATTTTGAAATTGCTTAACAGTTTCAAAGAATTTTTCATCTTTTCTAATATAGCTAACACCAATTCCTTTAATAAGATCTTTATCTACCCAATCTTTAAGTTTTTGAATATTACTCATAAATTGGTTTTGATTAACTGTAATGTTAGCAAAAATCTTTTGTTTGTGTAACAATTCTAATAATTCCTGTAGTTGAGGATGATCCAAATCATTTCCATTCAAAGCCATTTCTGTATATGGATGTAAATGTTTTAGGAATTCATAATCAAGTTTACCATGAAGTCCATCTACTCTACAGTTAGCATAACAGAAATTACATCCTTGACTACATTTGTCAGTTAGCTGAACATCAACATTTTCAGCAAATTCTGGTACAAATTTTGTATCTTTAGGATCAATTGTTTCCCTAATTTTTGTACCATCACTTAATATAGTAACATTATAATTACCATTTTTATACTGACCTATTATTGGATTTGTTACTTTATCTATTTTAATTATCATATTATCCTGCTCCGTCAATTATTAACTTAATTCTTGAATCAAAGATAAAATTTTTAGCCTTATCCATAAGAGTTTTTCCAGGAATGTCCTCAAGAAGAGATTTTATTGACATGACACTTTCATGATCAATATAGCAATTATTTTCATTACTTACACTAACATTAAGGCAATGAGTTACAGTACCAATTAACTCAAGTATATTTCTCATATTTATAATGTCTTCATTTACATGACACATTGTAAGAATATAACTTGCTTTTACATAACTACTACGACTTTCATCATAACCCCATCCAAATTCACCTAACTCAATAACAAGACTATTATCAGAAATATAATTTTGAATATCTTTCTCTGCTTGTTTATCTAAATAATCTTTAGAAAAACTAATTGAATGACAAGAAGAACTGTTTGTTTCAAAAACACCAACTCTAATACTTCTCATGTTTATTTGAAGGCATTTGCCTTAAATTAAAATGTTTATCATTTGCAAACTTTTGAGGACAAAAATTCTCTGAATATTGAGAAATAACTTTACAAATACCAACTGGATAATTTATTTCTTGAACCTTTGTAAAATTCTTGAATATCCACAGATAATCCCCTTCACTTATTAGGTGTTTGAACTTTTTGAGCAACATATATAACCTGAGATAATGGTAATATTTTCTGAAAACTTTTTAATATCTGTATTTCTTCATTAGAAGTACCTGCATAAAACATTAAAACAGGAAAGTCTAAAAGACTAACATCTTCTCTTTCTTCAGGAATACAAGACATATAACAAAATGCTGCAATCACAAGAGAGTTATAAACAGTAAATCTTTGAATATAATTACCTCCACCAATGTAATCTTTATTTTTTAAATCATTTGTAGGTACAACCTTTAAATAAAGATCAAAATCATCAATGATTATATCATCAATTGTACTAACTCCAGGTATCTTGCTAATCAATTTATTTGCTAAATCAATTATTTCCTTTCTATGATTACGTATAGCTACAACTACAACATTATCTGAATATGTATCAGAAAAACTCATATATCTTTCCCTAGGAATATTTTCATTTCTACATCTTCTAGTAGATACTCTATTACCAGGTATAATGTTAATAGCAACAGGTGGAGTTACTAAAGAAAGAAAATTCTTTCTAAGATTAGATTCTTGTTTAGTATACATACATTTAGCACTCCAAAGAGTAGTTTGTATAATTCCAAGATTTACTCCATTGTAATTAAACTCAAAACCTTGCAGTACATTTGAATTACTAGTACGAAAGAAATTTCTATATGTACCTACCTTATCATTGAACATTGCTCCTTGTAATTCAGAAAATAAAGTTCTCTTTATATTCTCAAAAGGAACTTCATCTAAAGAGCAAAAATTAGTAAGTGGTAAGGTGGTGAGAGTGTCCTCACCACCTGTTACACTATGTTGAATAATTTTACTGATTATCATTTGTCTTAGCTACAATTAGTTGTTTCTTTGCATTGTAATCCTTAATAATAAATAATAAGTCACAATTACCTTCTCTAAGATGATTAGCAAGATGAGTTAAACAGTTTCCTAATAAATTAGTACCTTTCCAGTTTTTCTCATCAAGAACTCTCTCATCATCTTCTCCAAGACCAATTGCCCAAATTTTATCATCAGGATTACATTCAACAAATAATTTATCCTTAGTTTCTTCAGACATTAAGATTTCAAAGAAATCCCTGTCATAGATTGCTTTGTAATATAAAGCTGTAAGCATTAAGCTTTCTTTATATTGTGACCACTTTTCTTCATCAAAGTGCTTAACTGCTCTTCCAATAGCTTTTGCTTCTTTGTTATCTTTTGCTTGTAAGATATGTACAACTGCTTCATTGTCTTTAAAGAATCTAGCCTTTAAACACATAAACAGTTGCTCAGAAGAAAAGAAAGTATTACCACAGTAATGTATATCAGAATGATGCCAATTACCTAAAGGTCCTTTACAAAAGCAATAAAATTTGTCATTAGTAAGCATTATACTTCACTACTTTTAAAGTTAATATTACCAACACCTCTAACTCTTGCTGAAGAGTTTTTCTTTGTTGGTTTCTCAATAGTAATTGTACCAGTGTAATTTTCAATGATGCAGGCACATTGCTGTAATCTTTTAAGTTTATTTAGAAGAGTTTTATCATAGTTAATAATTTCCTCCATTAAGAATACACCAACCATTCCAGAATCAGCAGAAAACTGTCCTAAAACTTGACCTGTTATATTATCATTTACTAACCAACACCAATCTCCTATATATGTTGGACTTGTAATACAATTCTGGAAACCTATTTTATCCATTTTTGTACCATATCCACATATTTCCCAATCATCTCTTTCTTTTATTCTCTGATGATATGCTTCTAAATCATTACTGTATCTTTCATACTCTTTTTGTTCATCAGGAGTAAATGAATCTACATCTTTCTGATAATCAAAAGCATAATCAGTAATAATTGGGCAATCAGGCATTAAATAGCAAGGATCTGTAATTACTATTGTTTGATTAGTTACTTCCATATTCAAAAGTGAATGGTTTATAAGTTAAATTATAATCTTCATCTTTTAAACTACAGTTAATAACTGTGACATCATCTTTTTTAAATGGAGTATGATCCCCACTATGTATATGTCCACAAAAGACATACTTTGGTTTCTTCTTACTTATTACTTCTCCTAATTCAGGACAACCATAGTGATTTGCAAAATTATAACTTGGCTGCAAAACACAATCAGTATCTCCATAATTTGCAGGAGGACAGTGAGAAATAAGAATATCCAAATTCTCTGGAATATTATCAAATTGAGCAAGTATTTTATCATGTGGCATATAAAAAGCCCAGTTAGGTAATCCAGACCCCCAAGGAGTACCATAGAACTCTATACCCATCAAGACAATTCTAGAATCACATAAGAATGTAACCTTTGTTTTTTCAAAGATCTTTTGTATCTTATCAGGACTCCAGAACATTTCCCAATCATGATTTCCAGGAATAATAAGTACATGTTTACACTGAATCTTATCTACCCAAGGTAAGAACTCTTGTTTTAACCATTTTCTTGTTTCTTGTCCAGACCTCTGGCAACTAAGAGGTACTGTATCTCCACAAATCAACAGTATATCACAAGAATCTATATTAGGTAAATCACCATGTAAATCACTAATTGCTGTTATTTTTGCCATACTTTTAAATTTTTGTGGTACTTCCTGGAGTTGAACCAGGGACGCAAGGCTCTTCAGGCCTTCGCTCTACCACCTGAGCTAAAGTACCAAACTTGTGGATTTCTTTTTTATAAGTAAACTATCCACAGAAAGACTTAACCTGAAGAAAGTCAGGCCTTCCCCTAATATAGTTAGAGGTCTACAGATAAGGAATTTTGGTCTTCAGTTACTCCTAACTACCACCTTAAAGGATATGAGAGAGTTTCACCTACTAGGCAAAAACTTATCTATATCATTAAGGAAGTTTTGCTAAAACTTGAGATACCTTATAACTGTTGTGATTATCATGTAAGAAATCAACAGCCTCTTCTTTAGTAAAGAAGCAATGAATACCAGAAGCACAAGTCTCGCTAAAGTCTAAATCAAGACCTTTAGTAGGTACTACATCATAATTCTTCTTATAAGGAATGTTTTCACCACAACCCATACAAGCACAAGTAACATCGTTTACCTCTGTAAAAGAAGGTGTTGAGGTTACTTTATAAATATGATCTACATGGAAACAATTTGTTCTAATTTTTCCCATGCCTTCATTGATAGGATTAACAATTACATATCCACTTGGTACATAACCATAAATAATATAATAACCTCCATTAGTACCATGCACAATTTTATAAACAGGAACCTTAGAAGTTGTTCTGATTATATGCTCAGCAAAATCAAAATCACCAGTATTTTTATCAGGAGTAATAGTAAGATTTACATAAGGTATTTGATACCCTTTAAAAGTACAATTAAAGAAATCGCCACTTAAAGCAGCACCAACTTTTACCTTATCAAAATTACATCTAATAAAAGTACTATTTATAATTTTTTTGTGTAAAGAAGAAATACTTTCACCTCTAACAACAACATTATCAAAATTGGTACTAGAACTAGAAGCAGTACCACTAGAAAGCTTATAAATCATTTTATTTCAATTTTTCAGTTAGAAAATTAAAAAGCTAGGATAATTCCTTACATCTATTATACTAATCTAAGAAATTCTTGAATACCTATTTCAGAATTCTTATTGATCCAAGTTTGGGCTAAAGTAGTACAGTAGTCAAAGTATCTCTTGTCTGGAGTTTGGGTAATAAATATATATTGCCCATTCCTTTTTAATACTATATCCCACATAGGCGTCTTCTTCCTAGATTCAGCTAACTTAACTTCTAGAGTTAAATCACCAATATCTAGTATAGCCATTTGTAAAAGATTAGGATTTGTGACAACAGCCCTTTGAACTAATGTACTTCTTAGCTTTAAAATTTTGTCTAGGATAGCTTCTTCAACAGTCATTAAATAACAATCTGTTTTACTTTCTCAATGTGAGCTTCAGGATTAAATTCCATTTTAGCTACATCATCAAACATTGCATATCCAAAACCATAATAGTAGTTAACTCTACCATCATGTTTAATAGGAGTAGTACCATATGCTGCCATATCTACAGAGTAAATATATGGTAATTGACTAGCACCACATTTTGAGAGTAAATTCTTATATGCAATAAGGTTGTTACCTCCATTACATTCATTATCAGACAGAATGAAAATTCTATCATATTGAATATTACTCCAATTTTTAGCAACTAAATCAAATGCAGTAGCAAGATTAGTACCACCCATATTGCAGACTCTTAAACTATGTGCAATGTCAAAAACATTTTGCATAGGATTATAAGAACCTATTTTTGCACCACTACCAAACATAATAAGGTCTCCACCAGTAGCTTTCAAAATTGTAGCTGCAACAAGAGATGCTGCATCTAAACAAGTTCTACTTCTAGAAGCAGTTCCAGTTCTAGTATTATAGATGTTACTCCATGCCATAGAACCACTACAATCTAGAATTACAAGATTTCTACCTGGTAATGCGGGACCTAAGTTAGCAACAGATAATTCATATCCTTTTAACAAAGATCTCATTATAAGTTTACCTGTTTCAGTAGTAGCAAATTCACTACTTACAATATCATAAGCAGTATCTATTTGCATAGGCATAATATTACCTTCTTTAATTCTCTTAACATCTTCTAACATAGAGCAAAGCTTTTTGATAGAATTGATGTTAGCAGTTTTAAGAATATTTCTTATGTTCCTTAATGCAGCAAGAATACCAAGATTATCTTTAAGCAGTAAATCATTCCAATTCTCACTTTTAGCTTTATCAAGAGCAAGTTCTGCTTCTTGTGCTGTGAGCTCACCTTTTCTAACTTGCTCTGCTATCTCTTGACCAGCTGCACTTTGCCTAGCTTCCCAAGTATTAGCAGAAACATGCATTCCTGTCATAAGAGCAGTTAATGACTTAACTCTCTTATTGTCAACAACAATATCTTGTGTTACATTTGGATTAGGATGCACTAAGTTAGAAATATCAATAACAGGCTTCTTGTATTTAAACATCTGATATGGTGGCAATGATTCAATATAGCTTTTAAAGCCTTTCTTCATTGCCATGCTGACTTTATGAGGAGCATTCATTGAGAAATATGCTATTTTAATCTCAGACATATCATCAGGTCTACAAATACATCCACCTCTCTTATTCTTTTTATCATAGGCATCATAGAACCTTTTAGCCCATTCTTTACCAGAAATATAGCTTGCCAATGCGGCTGCTGCTACATGGCTAGTAGTTCTCATGCCTTCACCTTCCCATCTAGACCACACAATACATTGTGCTGCTAAATAAGGATCTTTCCTAGCTACTTTTTCAACAAGTTCAATAAGCTCTAACATTTGTTTATCAGTACTTCTATAGCACTGAGTTTCAAGTTTAAGAGAATTAAGCATTGACAACAGTCTAAGCTCATCTCCTAATGAATAAGCTGCATGTCCTTGTCTGTTAATAGTATCAGGAGCTTTTACTTTAGTAGTAGCTAAAACTCCTGTATTCAATTTATTAAGTCTTGACATTTCTTTACAGAAAGAATAAAAATTTGACTTATTTTACAACATACTGAAGATTATCTCCAAGATAACCAGTATAGTCATTTGGATCTAACTTCTTTCTCTCACAAATAGTTCTAAGTTGAGTAAATGCTTCTGCATTACTTTGTGCTTGAACTACAATCATGTTCTGTTTGTCCTGTGGATTATTCTTGTACAGGAAACGGTATTTCAGATTCATCTTTATAAAATTTAGTTATTGCCTCTGCAATATTTACAAGTTCATCATTGGAAATCCAATCCCAGCCATATGCAATATCTTTTTCATCAACTACATATGCTTCATTTTCTTCCCAATCATACATAACTTTAGTAAGTCTAACAGGCACTGATTTAGTACCTATTATAACAACTTCAACAGCTTTAGGAAATACAAACTCATTGATGATCTTATTGGTAAATAGTCCTTCTATACTACCAATTAAATCCTCACGATAATTTTGAATCTCCTGTAGTTTCTGCTTGAAGATGCTTAGATTCCCTTTGAGAATTAAGTTCATTTGCTTTTTGAATTGCTTCTTTTTCTGTATCAAAAACAGTAACAAGACTCTTATTGAGTGATATACCATTTATCTCTACATATACTTCAACTTCAGTTTCTTTTCTACTGATATGAACATGTAAGTGAGTAACTGGTACTTTCTCAACTTCATATACAGTAATTATCTTATTTTCCTGTAACTTACTGCATGGTCTTATATAAAACAATTCCTGACCAAGGCTGTATGGAACATCTACTGTCATAGTGAATACAATACATTTCTCACGCCTTTGTCATTTAAAAAGGCATTGATTACACCATTAACATCATTTGAACCTGAAATCATGTTATAAAAATTTTGTAGTCTTTGTGGAGTTTGCAGAAAGTAAAATCCATTACCAGTTAACAAATGTTTGTTCTCAAAGTTTTGAATTGCAAAATCCTGACCTACTACATAAGTAGTTGGAGTAGCCTTCAAACTAAAAGTATCAGCATGTTCAAATTTATTTACAGGCACAAAATGTAATTTATTATTGAACACATTTACTTCAAAAATAGCATTGATGTGAATTGCAGAAGCTCTTACTTTAGCAGGCCAAATATCTGTTATGGCATCCTTTGGTAATGTAACTAATGCAATAGCCCATCTATGGCTACTTCTATTACCTCTTAAAATTTTGTAAAACATATCTCAGTCTATATCTAAATTGTTTTCCTTTACCAATCTTCTAGCAATCATAAAACATATATTTTTAGGTATACATATATGATTACAAGAAGGTTTAGTATAGATATAATGGTCTCCCCTCTTTCTATCTAGGGAATACCCATTTTTAAGTAATATCCTTTCAAAGTCACGAAATGATATGGATTTAGTTAATAATTTCAAGTGTTTCCAAAATTAGGTTTAGAGCAGTTCCTATCATTTCATCTATGTTTTCATTTCTGGAACCACTAACATTATACCTAACTGTGTTTGTAACACCTTTACAACTAACACTAATCCAAACTGTACCATTAGGAACCTTCTCATTACCACCAGTTTGGCCTACATAACCTGTAATTCCAATACCTACATCTGTATTATAAAGGTTTCTAATACTTGCAGCCATATCTTTGGCTACTTCCATACTAACAACATCATACATTTCTATAACTTGTGGATTTATCCATAGGATTTTCTGTTTAATCTCATTGGTATATGACACAACTCCACCTTTGAGATAAGCAGAAGCTCCTTCAACTCTTGCTAGGGCATTGGATATTCCACCAGCTGTACAAGATTCTGCTGTTGCTATTGTCCAGGATTTACTTTTTAGGATCTCTCCTATTTTCTTTGCAGTACTTAAATTGTCACCTTTCATAATTATAAATGTTGTAAAAGCAGTTGTGATAATTCGAGGTACTTCTTTTCTGATTCATTACCAAAAATTCTATCTAATCTTCTTACATTATGTGTATATGCTTTTGCAAAACCAAATAATGGTAATTCCAAGCATTCACAATAAACAGTATTTCTCTCAATAAATAAACTAATAATTTGTATTCTTTTACTAGCCCACATTGAAATTTCTGTTATACCATTTAATACAATAAAATTAAATATATCTTGGTACATATTATCACAAATTGATTTCTTAAGATGCTCAAATGCTTTATATCTATCTGATACATCAGACAAAAATTCAACTGCTTTTCTTCTTTCTTTTACATCCATGATAAAATTCTCCTTTAAATGAATATTTATCAAAACCTAATCTATCTCTTGTAATAATATCTTCAAGGAGATCTTCTTTTCTTTTTCTGTTTCTTAACCTTTTATTATACCACAAATCATATTCATAACCAATTATTCTGGCTTCCTCATTAAGCTTAATTTGTCTTAATTTTTTCCTATGAGCTTGCTTTTGATAGTTATAATATTCATACCATTTAGCTGTATTAGGATAAATTTTCTTATAACTTACAAGATGCTGAAATTTTTCAAAATATAACCTAAATATATCATTTACACTATTACAGTGATAATCTTTGATTTTATTTAAAGGATACTGTTCATTATATCTCTTAACAAACCAAAATAATTTTGCAGCCTCTTCCTTAGCCTCATCAATAGTAAATGCTTTACCTCTAGGAATATTATGCTTACCATAATATAATTTTAAAAACTCAGGAGAATACCAACCTTCCCAATTAAGTCTATACCTTGTTGCATATACTTGATCTGTAATAACAAAATGTTCTTTTACTTTAGGTTCAATCCTCCTAATTATTTTACCATCAAGATAATACATACCTTCTCTCCTAAACCAGTAAGTATGATCATTAAGAAAATAGCTCCAAAAAGCATCTTTTACACTGTCATATCTTATATAAGGTTGAGAGAATTTCTTGCAGTATATAGAAAATACATCATCTACATTTTTACCAATATTTTTAGCTAACAGTTTCTCTATATAATTATAAAGAAAATGACTGTCATCACGCCCATGATAATAATCATGCACAACCATAGGTTTATTTAATTTAGTACCTTGCTTAAGACACATTGAAGTGCTTTTTACATAATCAAAATCTAAATCTCTAATTTTTGGCATAATAGAAAGAATTTTTAAATTAGTCTAATAGCCAGGACTCGAACCTGGGACCCCCTCATCCCAAATGAGGAATTCTACCAACTGAACTACTACTAGATTGTGTGTGGGGTATTATAGCAGATTTGAACTGCTGACCTCTTGAGCCACAATCAAGCGCTCTAACCAGCTGAGCTAATAACACCACACACAGGACTTGTTAGTCCTTTAACATAGAACCTTTCTGTAAACAGTTTATAGTCAATGCAATTCTATAAAAAGCTTCTTCAAAAGCTTCTTCATAGCTATTGCATGGACCATCTATAAAAGATGTAGTACCACTTACACAATACCTATATCTTTTTACAGAACCTGTTTCAGTAGGTTCTAGCAGATGTTGCACAGATACTTCCCATCCCTTACTAGAAAGTATATCCAATATTTTCTCTAAAGGAGTTTGTATAGTAATTTCAGGAAATATCTGTGATAATTGCTTTATTTTTTCATGATTCATTGAATTTAAAACAATTTTCTTTTTCTACCAGATATACTAGAATTAACCTGTACGCATTGCTGTAGTTCTACAGGTGATCCAATTATGCTAGATATTGCAACAACATCGGCAACTTTTGTAGTTGTAACTACTGTAGATTGATCAATATTTCTTTTATCACCAAATGTTTTAAGAGGATCTCCTTTAAAACAAATTGTGCCTCCGTTTCTAAGAAAATCTATTAGATTGTCCTCAATTCCATAATAAGTATCATCTTCTATGTATTCAAAAGATGAATCTGTTTCCAGCATTCCTTCAATTTGATTGAAATCTATGGAATCAATCTCTACAATATCTTCTGGATGTAAAACTAAGAAATTTTCTGAGAAAGATTCACAATCACTAAATATATTTTCTGAAGTTATTGCACAACAAGATAATAAAAACCTAGCATAAAAATTGTCAGAGGTACGGAATATTATCTTACTACCATCTGTTAATGTAGCACAACAATATTCATCACAACCTCCAAAAATTGCTATTCTTCTATCAATTTCTTCACAATCTTTCATTGTTTCTCAGGAAAAAGTTGTTTGTTCACTTTTTTCATGATCTCAAGATCCATCTTAGCATACTCAATATCAACAGAAAGCTGATAAATTTCTGACATAAGCTGCTTAGTATCTACCTTCTGCACTTTTTGTGCAATAGAGATAGTAGTATCTTCACCAAGATCAAGAAGTGTAGACAATCTGTCTTCCATTTCACGAACTTCTCTCTCTTTCTGTTGAATAAGAAGAGTTGCATCAGATTCTGCATTTTTTACAAAGTTAGCAACTCTGCTCTGTCGCAAAGTTTTACTGTCAGCATTTAATGCTTTTTCAAAAGATTGTAATTCCATAATATATCTAAATTTTAAATGTTATTCAATAACTACTTCATAAATTGTTTTTGTAATTCTTTTATCAGATTGTACAAGATAATCTCCTCTTGACAAATCAACTTCAAAAGAACCTCTAGCTACTTTTACAAGTTTACTATGATTTAAATTATAAACATATGTAACTTGATTTTTGTCATTAGTTTTGATTTCAATCTTCAATACATCTTTAAAGATGACTGTAGATTCATTAACAACTTCAATTCTAGAATCTCTTTCAAACCATTTAGGCTTATTAAGAGATTTAGTACCACTACATCCTATCAATGTAAATAGTACAAATAATAAAAATATAATTTGCTTTTTCATTAGTACATAAATAATCTTTCTCTTGCCAGTTCATCCATATTATTCCATTGGTTATATGTAACAGGTACATGTCTATAACCAAAAGAAGCGGCTTTAAGAGCTTTCAAATAATCAGTAATAACTTCAACTTGTTTTTCAGTTAGGCTTTTCCAATTAGCAGGATGTTCTATATCTTCTCTACCAGAAAACAATATCCATCCATCATGGAACTTAACCCAACCTTCTGTTTCTAACCACCTTTCAGCTAAACTAGCATACTCAAATTGTTTACCATATAGTTCTGCTAGTTTATCAGCAATTTTGCAATGTAATAGATTTGCTATATCTCCATTCATTGCAAATACCTCACCATTAGGACTAATAAAACCTGCATTATACAAATCTGTAATATCAACAGGTTCTATATCCTTCATATTAGTATATTCTAATTCAGTTCTAAGATATTGGCTTAACTTATCATCTTCATCATCGTCAATAGGTTCAAGCATAACCATATTAAACCTATCTTGAAGATCTTTTAAATGACTTTCAAACCAGGCTTTGTATTTATCTTTAAAACCAAATTCCCTAACCAGAATCTCATTAAGTCTGTACAATTTAAGAGTTTCCTCTTTATGCTTGAAAAGATAATCTACAATTCCACAAATATTATAGTCATCTTTATCATCATCTCCATAATTAAGCAATAAAGATACAAACTCTCTATCAACTGTACCAACACTTAATAGGCTCTTTACAAGATCTTTAACTTTGATAGAAACAGTAACACCTATTTTAAAAGATGTTTCTGGAAATTGACTAATCAATCCAAGAACATTACACAAAGAGACCCAGTTGTCTTCAGTTACTTCAACTTCTATATCTTCATCTCTCCATTTTTGTAATGTCCTCCAACATTTATAATAGAAATAATCAATTGATTCTGAATGTAATGTTTCATATTTTCTATCTAAAAGTTCTTCTAGATCAATAATATAAGAAGGTTTATTGTCAGGATCTACTCTTTGTACAGAAACAGTAAGATTATCAGCATTGGTAACAACAACATTCTTACCAATTATAATATCCTTTGCTAAATCTACACTCATTCCTGGAAATGAACTAGTATATGATTTAATTGCAGCATTAAAATTGTTCTTATGAACTAATTTCTCAAATGCAATATCATACATAATAGCACCTAAACCATCTCCTAAAGTAAAATGTAATGTTTGTTTACTCATATCAATCCTATTTCAGCACCACAAATTCCACATTTTCTTCTATAATAACACCAACATTGTTCATCATAGAACATGTGAATTTTGCAATGCCCATATTTTTTATAGTATTCAACACCTGCTTTAATTTCTTCTTCAGTTGTATCTACACAATCAGATCCTTCTATGAAAGGTATATCACTTTCTTGTTCTTTTGGAGTAAATAGTCTACCATCTCTAGATGATTTTTCAACAAACAATTCATGACCATTATAACTTGCCATTACTCAATTTTTTGAACATGTTCACATAGAACAATAAAGTCAAACTTTCTAGGTTTTTTCCTGCCAGTATTTAAATCAGTCAGAGTAAATTGTGGATTATAGATACCATACAGTAAATTTTTCTTTACTTTAAGAAAGCAGCTATGATGTAATACTTTAGGATATTTATCTTTATGTTCTTTTTGTATAACAACCTTGCCAACAAACCATCCTTTACTAATCCAATAACAAATTTCTGCCTTTGTCATACATTACAATATAATAAAGCAAGACATTGAGTCTGTAAACTAACAACATCAGATGAAGTAAGAACTCTTCTGTCAAAAGGTCTTGTAATTACATGCCTGCCACTAACTGTATCAATAACAGCTTCAACAGGATTTTCAAAACCACTTTGAGCAGAATTTATTTCCTGTAATACTTTATTAAGCACACCTTCATCTTTAGTATCAACATCAATTAACCAGAATTTATGTCCCTTAATACCTTCTGATTTCATGATAGCAGAATCAATAGTACCTCTTAAAGATATTATTTGCTTAGAAGACATTAAACCCTGTATATTGTCTTGAATGATCTCTTGTAGTTTAAACAATGTTTTAAGCAATGGTTTTGTATTAAGACATATATATGCTCTACAATTAAATGTATCACATAATGTTTTAATCTCATCTTTCTTTTCTAGGAAATGCTCCTTAGATTGAAAATGATAAGATTTAATGGTTCTAACTCTGTTACTACCTTTAACAGTAGTGTTACCATCTTTATGTCTACTTACAACCCAAACTAAAATGATTGTTCTACCATCACGTTCAAAATAGAGCAGAGGTTCTATTTTATCAAAATTATCTACAATCATAGAGTTCACATGCATGACAATGTTCAAAATACTTAGCAAAATCATGTAATGAGTCAAATCTTTGAATATCATCACAATAAGATTGCTGTTTTAACTCCTCTACATTAACCTCTTTATTATAAGGAGCCTTTATAAGAATACCTATTCTAGCAGTACTTTTCTTAAAATTCCAATCATTGTCATCAATAAAATAATCTACATGTACAATAGACTTGTTTTTAAGAAAACACAAACCATCATAAGTAATACCATGCTTGTCAAGCCAATCTATAGCTTGTTTCTTATTAAGAAGTGTTTTTTGATAAGATACAATTATTATCTCACCAAACTTTTTGAGAATTTCAATTGCTTCTAAAGCACCAGATAACATTTCAGAATCTTCAAAGATTTCTTTGCTATGTAATTGAAAGAACCAATCCCCAGCTTTAATACCTGTTTCTTGAGTAATTCTAGGAAAACTTTCTTCAACTACAAAACTATGAACATCCTCCATTGTCTTATTATCTTTGAATTCTCTATTATACACTTCTACCATTTTAGATAATGTACCTCGCAGTACTTCATCTATATCAATACCAAATATATATTTCATAATGAGTCTTTTATAAAAACTACTAAAAATATAACAAAACACATAGGTAACATTACAGGCCAACCAAGTGATATAAAAAGTATTGGAAGTAAATTGTCAGAAATAGTATCTTTAACTCCATACTTTAAAAATATAATTATACCCATAAAGGTACCAACAATACCTGATAAGAAAATAATCAAATCTTCCATTTATTGAAATTTTTGTAATGGGACACAACAACTTATGAGTACAGGCCAACCACCATTGTTTTTTATAAACTTATAGTAATAATCATCAAGACTTACTAATATTGTATTTAGTATACATGGTTGATCATTTACTACAAATTGTTTGCCTTTATTCTCATTTAACACTTTTAACAGATGTTCTGCATTTTTACTATTTGGATGAGTTATTATATAACCTCCATTTAATTCTGTAAAAACATTAGAATCATATCTGTTATATTGAGCATATTCTTCTTTAAGAGCTTTTCTTTTAGTCCTACATTCTTCTTTATTGCTACTATTTTCTGATTTATTTATTACAATAAGTTTTTCCATGTATTCTTTATATTTCTCTTTGAAAAAGTGCTCTCTTTTATTATATTGATCTAATGATAGTAACATAGTACAGGAGATGGGACTTGAACCCACACATCCATCACTGGACAACAGATTTTAAGTCTGTCTCGGCTACCACTTACGACACTCCTGCATAAGGTACCTTATCAGTACCCTCTTTTATACTTTATATAATCAATTAAATTGAATATAAACATTCCAGGAACAGTAAATACCCAGAAAATTGCAAAGACAATACTCCAAAATACACCTGACAGAGTAATATCTTGATGTGCTTCCAACATTACTGCAAACATTATCAGTAATGTTACAATAAATCCAGTTAAATAAATACCTAACATAACTTTTCTTTTATTTCATTAAGTTTTTTAATTGCTTCTAACCAATCAGGTTTAATATCCTTTGGTATATTTAAGCATTTTGAATATTGACTAATAGGATAAAAACTAAAATCAGCAGATGGAGAAAAATCATTAACTCTTTTATCTACTTCCATAATTGTATGTATATTTTCACACATATAATCTACTGAAAATTGATAGACACCATTAAGAAAATCTTTTTCTCTTCTTGCAAACTTTATATTTTTATCAACCTCATTAGCAATTGCTTCTGCAATAGTATGAGCTTCAAAAGTATTTCCTCCAATATGTACTAATTCACCATTTTTCCATTCATAACCATTACCAATAGTATAGAATAAATGGTCATAAACATCTAGTGCATTACGAAATATACTAGGATAGTTTAAAATACATAATCTAACATGTTCTTGTATTGGCATATTACTTTATTTTACTAATACCATGTTACCATTCTTATCCTTTTCATAAGTACCTTTACCAGGAATATAAATACCTGTAACTTCAATTTTAGGTTTTTGAGGAACATAAGGTCTTCCTTTTTTAACAGCTTCTATCATATCTAGAACAATAGCTGTTTGTGCAAAACCTCCAATTGGTACACCTGAATTTAATGAATCATATAGCTTGCCAAACTCCTCACCATATGCTGCTATACATTTATCCCGAAGAGAATCTTTCTTGAATAACTTTTTAAAAAAATCAATTATCCACATAAACCATTTTCCTTCTGTATTTTATGTTTATATGATGTTGTAAGCCACATACAAACCTTATTACCACCTATAACTTTCATAGCTCTCCATTTTTTACATTCAGGATGCCAGATTATGCTACTAAATCCAGTAGTACCATATTGTTCATTTATGGCTAATATAAATTCTTTCTTAGTCATAATTACCTTTTGTTTGTTAAATCATGCACATTAAATGTAATAAAGCGATTATCTATGTAAGGATGCTTCATTTCTTCTTCAATGCCTTCTACATCATAGTAGTCTTCCTGAGTATCATTACCATCTTTATCTATATAAGTACCTTGTTTCCAAGGTTTCTCATAATCAAAAGACATCAATCCAACTTCTATAAAGTACTTATTTGGATTATTATCCCCATAATTAGCAAGAATATACTTCTCAACAGCCTCAGGTGTTAATGCATATCCATAATCAACAATATGAGGTTGATGCCAATCTTCATAACCATCAAAACAACTTAATAAGCAATTTATATTGTCATGATGCGCATCAAAAGAAAATTCAGAAAAAGTATCAAATAACTTACAGAATTTTTCAAATTCTTCATCTGTACCTCTATATCCTTTTCTGTTTTTCTCTTTATCAAAAATCAATTTTGGTATCATACTAATCTTTACAAGTATTTAAATCCTTTATTCCTCCTACATATAACCAAAGCCATTTAAGATTTGTTAATCTATGTATTAAAGGATTTTTGTTAAAAACTCCTGACCTTACTTTCTGTAACTTAAAATATAATCTTTCTGCAAAAAGGTGTCTGTTTATATATTGTCCATGATAATGAACACCACCATTCAAGTTTGAAAGTAAAAAATAAAGTTCATCTTCTTTTAGATTATCAACACCTCTGTGTTCAATATCTTTAACTTTTTGAATAATGTTATCATATTGTTGAACTCCTTTTTTACCATGATACATAACATGAAGATACTTAGAATTTCTCCAATTTGAACATGCAGAAGTAATTAAGGCATACAATAAATCTCGGACATGACTATTATATTGTTCACTTTTCATTTTACTAACTTATTTGCAGCAAATTTTATTTCTTTTACATGAATATTGCCAGTAACTCATATAGTAAGGAGTATATAAATCTGTATATTTTTCACAGTACTCACAATCCCTACATTTTTCTGGAATATTTTTATCACGCCAATCTGCCATATTACCAATGAATCTTAATTGTTTTCTACTGGATAAACTTTAATACCAATAGCAGCTAGTGATTTAGTATCAAGTTCTTGAATAACTGATTTCAATACTTCTTCTTTGGTATATTTATCTGGGTATTCAATTACAATGTAAGCTTTATTCATGTTGTTCACAACTTTGATTATTAAGTTCTTCTTTTGTAATAAATTCAATTAAGCACTCATTATTTCCAAATACCATTACTTGAAGCACTACAATAGGTATTTTTTCTGTTTCTTCATAACAACCAGAAGTATACTTATATGATTTTGTGACAGTTCTCACTATATGTGGATCAAATTTGTCAAATGCCTTTATTGCAAACTCAGAATCAATGTTACACTTAATGATTTTACTTAATGGTGAACTTTTTTGCAAGGTACCAATACATGCAGGTAAGATATTTACTACTTGTGAATATCTATTGCAATAAGAAACATTTACATTTGTACTGTCAAACATATCTACTCATCTTTAAATTTTTTTGTTTCTTAATTGATTACGCGCATTTATAAGCATTTCATTATTAAACTTAATAAGATTATTTAAAAAATTGTTTTTCCAAATTTCATATTTTTTAATTTTCTCTTCCATAATAATTAAAGCATTTATAAATATGTTTCATCAATATATTTTTGGATAATCTTTTTACAATCAATCAAGCCAAGTGCTGTTTCATTTCTGCATTCTTTTAACATTTCAAGTGTAATTTCTTTTGATGAGTATTTGTGATAAATCTCAATGCATTTATCTATTTCAGCTTGTTTTGGAGTCCTAAATAAAGCAATCATAACTACTCACAAATTTTAATTGTTAACTCTTCATCCATTTAATCTTCCAATAAGTAAATGAAAAAGACCAGCACAAGAATGTAAAGGTAATTGTATAATTAAAATTATTGACTTTTGAAATGCTTAATGTTGGTACTAAAACAATTTCTATCACATTTGTTGTTTTATCAGGTGTACTTGCATAAGTTTTTCGTACATCAATTTCAAAAATTTCAGTATCTCTTGGACCAAAACTTTTGCTAAACCAAGGAAATTCAAACATCATTATTCTTTGATTTTAATTGTCAATTCTACTTTAGTTGGTTCTTCATCTTCCCATTTGACTTGTGGAAACAAGTTTTTATTAAGTTCCTTATTATTACTACTAAGACCTACTTCATTTTCACAGTCCCAACATTTATAAGTTTTATATTTTTTAGGCTTTTCTAGGAATAAATATAAACTTGTATTCTCATCCCTTGCTATCCAACCTGTAATTTTCTCTTCCATACCATTACAATTTTCCAATATCTCTAAGTTTTGTTAATCTTGAGCAAAACTCTGATTGAGTTAATATTGTTTTTGTTTTGTCAGTCTTTCCAATAGAATGTGTCAATGTACATCCCTTTGTTGCTTCTAATGCTTTTCTAAATCCTGGATTCTCATTTAATGCATTATATGCTCTATCTAATAATTTTTGATATTCATCAGACTGACGAGCAATAGGTTGTCCTAACCAATATAATGTTTGAGTTTTCCACCACTTCTTATCTTTTCCTTTAAATTTGGCAGCTTTACCAACTAAAGTACATACATATTTTTGCATGTCAATTGACTCAAACTTCAGTGACTGCAAAAACCCTTCCATTGAATTACATCCAACTCCATCTATCATAAATGGATGTGGTGCAAAATTTGATAATGCTGCACTAGGATAGCCATTTCTACTTCCAATATCCATAATTCTTACCTTCTTTTTATAATAGTTATTTCTTTTGGATGTTTTTGATATTCTCTTATTTTTTGTTTTTCTGTATCAGAAAGTTTTATACCAAAAGCAACTTCTACAAATGTAGCTAAATCATTTTTGCATTTTTCTTTGAGTTTAAGTAATTCAAGCATTCTAATTTTATTATATTTACACTTTATGCAAGATATGGTCTAACATATTTACTCAGTGGTCCATACTGCTCAATGTCTGAAGCACGCATCAACTGTTTACTTTGTTCTACCATTCTGCTAGCCTCATTTTTCATGTTATTTACATAGATGAATATCTCAGTAGCAGTTTTTCCCTTATCTTTCTCAATGCACTCTTTTTCAAGGAAATCAAGCATACTATGTAGTTGTGCAACAGCTTCACCTACAATTTTTACATCATCATAAAAATTACCTGTCATTTTAAAACCTTCCATATTCTTAATTTCCTTTCCTTAGAACTATTTTCTATTTGGGTTATTCCAATAGTTATATGTATCAACACTATCTGTTGGTGTACCACAATCAGGGCAATAGTTTTCATTGCAGATAACTCTACCACACTTGATACAATGGTCTTTAGGCACTTCTAATTCCCAAATGCTTAATCCTAATATCATGATAACTATGCAAATTCCAGTCATCCATGTAAATACTTTTAGACAACCATCAAGCATATCTAATCCTAATTCTGACATAATTATTCTCCTTCCATTAAAATTAGTTCAAGCACTTTCTTAATACCAGCTTCCAATGCTTCCTCATATGTAGAATAATGTTTAAATGGTTGTGTTATAGATTCATTATAAAGAAAACATAAAAAAGTATAACCTTTAAGCCCATCTGGAAGAACTGCTACTTGATATTTTTGTGTTTCCCTTAACCATTTCTGTGCTACTTCAAGTGTTGGAGCTTTAAGATATTTGCATGTATCTGAATTATAATTAGTACATTCTACACTACCATCATGAAATCCAGTATCATCAAAAAATCCTCTACATGCCCAATTAAAGCCAGCCTTTTTCAATAAAATAGCAAGTTCTCTTGAAACATGTACATCATGTAATTCTGTTATCATAGATTAAGAGTTTAGACATTCTTCAACATAGTCAACAGCATATTTAAGATTTGCTGTATCAATAGGTTCACTTTCACCATTCCAGGAAATAAACAATTCTATAATATTTTCTATAGTTTGTTTATCTATCTTTTGTTTAGCAATAGACATATCAACAGGAGTAGGCTTATCATCCTCCCACTTTACTTCTGGAAATGTACCTGGATTTATAGATAAGGCATGAGCACCTTTTCCCATAATCCATTTACCTTTTTCTAGATTCTTAGTAGCATGATTTCCATATTCAGTAAAATATAAAGATCCATTACTATTTCTGAAAACACATCCATTCATAAGCCATATCTTTGTTTTATATCATTAACATAATTGAAATCTTTGTCACTTATTGGAAGTGGATACCAACTTGGTTTAAATGTTTTAACAAGATTACATGCATGATAAACATTTCCATATTTAATACCTTTTATTTCATATAAAGCTTTTGATATATCATAATATTCTTGAGTATTACTAACACTACTCAAATAATGACTACTAAGTAAAACTTTATCAGTGTTAGAATTTGTTGGCATAAAAGCAACTATTCTATATAATCTAGTGTCACTATCTCTTAAATGTACAACAAAATCTCCAACTTCTAATTTATTTCCAAATATATCAGTCATAACTTACAGTTTATAATGACAAAGAATGTCAGTACCAAAATAATAAATTGGAGTACCGTTTTCTTCAGTATACTTCTTTAATGCTGTCATAGCATTTACAAAACTATCTGCCCATCCAATACTAAAACAGCCTTGAAAAGCATAATCTCTGCCCTCTTCTCTGATGAACCAGTTTCCATCATCTTCACCAATAAAATATAATAATGAACCAATACAAACAATTGCACCACATGCCCACAATGAGATAGCAGTATGTTCATCATATTTTATTACTTGAGGTTTTGGCCCTTGACATATACTATACTCATCTGAATCTTGATTGAAATGACTATTCAAATAAGATACTATACTTTCTAACTTAGTTTTAATTTCATTCATATTACCAAGATATTTTAATTCTTGCAACTTCTCCTTGACCAATTATAACAGTATAACCTTTAGATTTTAAATCATCAATTATATCTTGTGAAATTGTATTCTTATCAAGAAATAAGTAATTGCAACCTAATTTTTTAACTGATTCAATTGCAGAGTATATCATAACATTTCATCTTTGTTAAATATTAAATACTTTTGCATTATTTTGCTATCAAAATCTACTGCTCTCATCTCTAAATACTCAAGAACTTTGTCTAGTGGTTCATTTTGAAGATGAGGATATGTCTGTATAACCTTTTGTATACAATCAACCATACCACCAATAGATGCTAAAATTCCAAATTCTTCTCTCAAAGAATTATAGGTATTTCTATTTGTTTTTAATTCTTCATGCATAACTAACAAAATAAAGTTTGTCTAGGTTCATAATTAACAGTATCTTCACTTATTACTTTATCTTTTAATAAAAGTTTAGCAGTTATACTATTTCTACCTGTTTGTTCTAATTTAATACTTAAATTGTTAATAATATACATTACTACTTCTGTAATCACATCAACACTACTCATTTTATATTTATTTTTAGTGACACCTCTGGGATTTGAACCCAGGACCCCCTCATTAAAGGTGAGGTGCTCTAATACCAACTGAGCTAAGATGTCTAACCACCTGAAATATCAGGTTTATTCTGTGAGATTATAGAATTTACATTGAGCACATATCATAATTTATTCCAATTTCCATCACATCCAATAAGTATTTCCACCACTGGAAGAACTTTTTGTAATAAATTTTCAATATCTTGAATAAATTCAAAATATTTATCATCAGCATTAAGTAAAATTGTAGCAGCTAATTCTGCTTCTTCATGATTTTTAAATCCTAATGATATAGTATATAAATAAAGAGCACCTTCAGAATTTAGCCTTGGAATTCTAAGTTGATAAAATTCCATTTTTGCATTATACATAATGCTACATTTTTTCATTTCAGATCTCATAAATTACCTTATGATAAGTTTATCTTCTTCTTGTAACAAAGGAACTAAACCATGATTATTGACAGATAATTGTCCACAAATTACACACCATGTAATACCAAAAGGATTTTCTCTAAATCTATGTTTTCCTTTATCACAATGAAAACCTTTGAGAGTTATATAATCATTCTTAGTTATTACTGTTGCCATTTTCCATCATTTGATTATTTACACAATCAGACATGTTAGACATAAAACGATCAACTTCTTGGTCAAACTGATCTCTATTGATAATCTTCAACTCATTTTTAACAGTAAGTGCTGAAATTATTATCAAGCCCTCTGTTCTAATGCTAAATGATTGTCTACCTATGAGAGGATGTGTATGAGTTAAGACAGGTGTACAAAAGAATTCATGTATACCTGTAGGTTCTCTAGAAACTCTTTTAACAAACCCTATACAAGTCTCATGAGGTTCATTTACAACAATATATTGATTTAGAAATTTCTCACCACTAATTTTACTCTCAGTAGTTGCTATTTCTGTTTTTATCTCACCTAATAACCTTTCAGTTTCTTCTTTCTTTTTAAGAAGTTTTTCAAGTTTTTCAGAATTGTTAGTCATCATAATATGCTCCTTTATCTTTACACATTTCCATAATAGCTCCAGTATATGATACTATATCAATATCATGTACTTTTAAATCCAAATTTTCAGTATCTACTGATACAGAAACACTTTTTAATCCACAACTTTTAAATTTTTCATCATCTACAGAATAATGTCTGTATACACAAAATTGAAAACAAAAAGTAGTGGTAAATTCTTCTATTTTTACAGAGTTAACAAGACCTGTATAATTTCCATCGTTAGCAAGTATGTGTAACAGTTTAGGATTTTCAATAGAAATATCTTTAAATCTTTCTTTGTTAATCTCTCTTATTTCACTCCTTAACTTTTTAAGTTTATCCATAAAGCTTCCCATATGTAAACATTTTAGTTGTCCTTAGAGGAATCGAACCCCTATTCTCTGAACCAAAATCAGGTGTAATACCATTATACTAAAGGACAATCATTTTTTAATTTAACTTATTAAGAGTTTCTTGTATATATTGATTTTTCCTAGTGTTTTTAAGATACCTAAGTCTATCTAATATATACAGTCTTCTTCCAATCATCAAATAATCTTTAACAGAGTCAATATCATCTGGTTTTATTTGAACCCTACTATATGAATAACCTCCATTCCACATATATGTTGGATTTCTATAATAACCATCTGAACAAGTGAGATCCTCATGTTTATCATTATCAAGTTTCTTGATTATCTTAATATAGCCATTATCAAAACAGGCTTGAATTTTTCTATTAGCTTCTCCACGAAGCTTTTTCAACCAATAGATATTCATAAATTATAAGTTATAGCTTTAGTTAAAACAATTTTTCTTGCACAAATAAACATATTATGCCTAGAAGTACTTATAGCATATCTTGTAAATGCTGGAATATATCCTTCTAGTATTACACAACTAAACTTTTCTCTAGAATATTCAGATGAAACATGAAGATGATGCACAACTTCAAAAGCAGCTCCAAGAGAACAAGTTGCAAATACAAATCCTTTACCAAACTCAAATCCATATCCAGGATAGTATTTAGGTTCACCTTCTTGTTGAGGATGTTGAGTAATTGGAAATTCCTTTTTAAAGCATTGCCCATGAAATGGTGATTTATATGCATCTCCTGCATCTAAAACAACTTTATAAATAGGAATTCTTTTTAAACTGATTCTAAATTTCTTTTCATCTACTACACACATGTTTTTATTGTTTTATATTAGCATAGGTGGCAGGAATCGAACCCACAACATCTGGTTTTGGAGACCAGCACTCTACCAATTGAGTTACACCTACCCATAAAATTGTTATTCTAGAAGTTAAGCAGAAGCATAACTGCACTTCTAGTAGCATATCCCTGTACTGTAGTTCTCTTCCCGAACATCAACACAGCCTTTACTTTTTAATAAATCTGGAGATACACTTATAACAATTTAGCTTTCATTAAACAAACTTCATTATTGCCAGTAATGAGTTACCTTATATTCTCATAGTCATACATTATTTGCTTACCCCGCTAATAAATTAGGTACTATTGGGACTATGGATTTGTTTCATTTGGTAGGAACTACAAGGCTACTTGTTCTTTTAAACTCTACCAGGACTCCTGGGTATTTACATAAGAGCTACCTTTCATGATTGAGAAAGATGAATAACTTATATAAAGGAACCAAAAAATGTAAATTATGTTTTCCTGCTAGGAGATGCAGTAGTTACAATTATTTCTTTACCTTGTAACAAGGTGCAACCTCTAGGGCTGGTTCATATTTGCTTGTTTCCATAAGGAAAGGCTATGAACCTGTTAACAATGTCAACATGCATAACAATGCATGTCTTCTTTTTTCAACATGTCAATGTACTTTTAGCAGTTTGAGCTGCAAGTAACCAGGTCTAGCTTCTCTGCTCAATTCACCTGTAACAGGACTATAGTACTCATACTGCTCATTTATTACTTCTCGAACTTGTAGAAGGGAACTATATCTTTCTGTTTGTAGACAATCACCCACATGTAGTTCCATTCCAGCAACAGTTTCAACTGCAAAAGTATAGTTTCTTAACCGCGAGGCTTCCTGTTCAGATAAAGGTTGCTGAACAAATACAACTTTGATGGTTATCATAAAATATATGTTTAGTGGGCTGGCAACTGCCAAACCTCGATTGTACCTTCTAAATCATAAAAAGCTTCTTGAACCATAGTAATTACTACATTCCAATTAGCACCACCTCTACAAGAACTCATAAGATATGGCATAGCAATAGTACTAAAACCATTCTCTTTACAATATCTTGCAAGTTTAGTTAGACACATCCACAAAGCATCATAGCTTGTAGGAATACCTGTACTCAAGAAAGAGTGTTCTCTCTGATACAAATCTTGAGCACATAAATTAGCTACTAATGGGTGACATTTACTATCAGGAAACTCACTTGTGCAAGACATAATGATTTCTCCTAATTTAAGATGCCCTTGCTGTTGAGCAACTGTGTATTGTTGTTGCACATAAGGCCACTTATGAGCAATTGCTGCTGCAACACCACTTCCCATTACACCTGCATCATTGACTTGATGCATAATAATGTCTGTAGTAGCATCTAATAAATTACCTGTTTTATTTACTATATTCATATAGCTTTTTATCTTTAATTGTTTTTACTGTTGAAGATACAACTAATTTTTCCCATTCAGGATTATTCTCTTTAATAAGATTTCTTACTTGTGTGGAACTAATTGTATTATTAAGTTTTAAATGAGTTACTCTACTTTTATTAAAATAACTAGGTACTTCTGTTACATAACCTTCTCGATCAATAATAACAATATCAAAATTATCAATAATATACTGGTAATCATGCCATTTATTAAAACTCTCTAAACAATCAGCTCCTATTACAAGCTCAAACTCATACTCTGGATAAACTTCTTTCAAAGTTCTAAGAGTATTAGACATAAAGATTAGATTTGTACAACCTTGGATAAAAGTAGGAACAACATATTTAAATGTAGCATTTCCAGTGAATCTATCATTTAGAGCATCTTTTACCATCTTAAATCTATCCCAGAAATTACCTGATTCAGGTTTTAATGGGTTTTGTGGTGTAACACTTACCCAAACTTCTGAATAATAAGAACCCATAAAGCACATCCTATTAGTAAGAGCGCTAATTATGTCAAGATGTCCCTTATGAATTGGATTAAAAGAACCTCCAAAAATTGCTATTCTTTCTTTTTCCATTTCTTCATGTCTTCTAAGTTAATTCTTCTAAAGATTTCTCCATCAGGAGAAGTTATCTCATCTAGCCAAGTCCTAAAATACATTTTAGCATTCAGTGCATCTGCTAAATACTCAATTGTTCTTAGTCTTGGACCAAAACGATCCAATGTATAGTTTGCTCTATCTTCTTGTTTTAAGAATATATACAATCTATTATCCTTTTCAGAAATCCTTTTTAAGAGCATAATATTTTTGGTTAGTGTAGTTATACTATCCCAATCTTTTCTGCTCTTAGGACTAAAGGAAATGCCGTTTATGAAGGGAAGCTCATGCTTTCCTAGATAAGATAATAATTCAGTACCTGAAGTGTATACATAAATGTTTCTGACATGTGGTCTTATAACATTTACTATTTCTTCTAGGTTGTCAAGAAGGAATGGTTCTCCTCCTGTTAAACAAACAGTTTCCACTGTAGAGAATTCCTCTTCTGTTAAGAAAGGAATCTCATCTACAGTGTAATTGTTGTTACAGCATTTTGGACAATTATTTGAACATTTTGCTGTTAAAAATAGGTGAGCTACTTTAGGTAACATTGAAAATCTTTAATAAGTTTATCATGATTAAATGCCCATTCATACTCATCTATGTTAGCTACTGGCATCCACATAACTTCATCTACTTCATCCTTTTCACAGAATTCTTTAGATAAAGCAACACATTCAGGAGTTAAGACACCTGCATCAGCAATAAACTCAATTGTTACATTTTGTCTACCTTCTGGTACATCATCAATTCTAACCAGTCTCAATATACTTATTGGGATAGTTACTCCTGTTTCTTCATGGATTTCTCTTACAATAGCTTGCTTGAGGGTTTCTCCATAGTCAAGATAACCACATGGGCATACCCACTTGCCAACATTATCAGGACAACCTGGTCCTCTTTTGTTAGCAAGTACTAGTAAATTACCATTATTATCTTTTCTAAAGATGAAACCTGCAACAGCTACAGACCTACTAATCCAGTAGGTTTTTCCTTCATAATCTACTGGAAAATTTTTCATAGACCTAATTTGTAAAAGGCAGTTTTAATTTCATCAGGATTTCCCATTACCTTACCTTTATCATCTGAAATTTTTACACAATGCATCCAACTTTGTTTGTTGTTCATTCTGCATTGCATAAGTTTCATAACAATATTTTGTGGTTTTATACCATCAATATCATTAGTCAGATTTGTACCAATACCAAAGGAAGCTTTTATCTTTCCTTTACAGTATTCTGCTATAGTTGCAGCTTTTGGGAAATCAAGAGCATTTGAGAAAACAATAGTTTTAGTAAGTGGATTGATTCCCAACTCGTTATACTTTACTAAAGCTTTCTCTACAAATTCTTTTTCATCACCAGAATCTTGTCTTATACCATCAAACAATTTTGCATGTTGTAAAGAAAAATTCTTGAAAAAGACATCAGAGGTATAGGTATCAGTTAAGGCAATACCAAGATTACCATCATAAACCTTTACCCAATTCTTATATGCCATGTAATTAGCCTCATTGTAGCCATACATTGCACCGTGGAACATAACCCACTCATGTGCAACAGTACCAATAGGCTTCATGTCATATTTCATTGCAAAATGTACATTAGAAGTACCAACACAGTGAGAACAACTCTTACAAGTTTTAATTACAATGTCTTGTACTTCATAACTGAATCTTCTTCTAGTACCAAATTCAGAGAAAAACATTTCTGCTTCATCAGCAATCTTACATTTACTCTCTGTCTTACTAATTATCTCTTTGAATTGCTCATGAGACAATTCTGTACCAGAAAATTTATAGCAGAGTTCTGCTACTGTGTATAGAATTGGTACTTCATACAAAGTTACCTTATACAGTTTATCAGTTACTGCTATATTCAACATTCCTTCCTTAGTAAGAGAGACCTTAATAAGATTAGGATTGAAATAGAAAGATTCTAACCATTCCCAATACCACTCAGGAATATACTGTATGTGTTTAACACACCAACTTCTTTCTGTTGACAGTAACATTCTTTCAGCAAGTTTATGCAGCTCTGAGGAAAGAGCTTGAACAAACTCACTTGTATAAACTGTTTTATTTCTATCACAGAATTCAAATGTACCTTCTGCTTCTGGAAATAATTTCATATAAGCATAGCTCATGCTAAACTTATAGAGATCATTATCCAACATACTTGCAGTATTTACATTTACCATACAATTTTTTGAATTTTTTCACAATCACATGAGTAAATCCCATTAGTTGTGTATAACTTATTTACATTTTTCTGTATGTATTCCCAATTTTCTGTATCATTTTCTATAAGCTTATTTTCACAGTGAGAAACATATACATAAATTGGGCAGTTAACAACTTCCCTAATATTTGCAATTGTTTTACAAACAGTTCCACCAGAAGATAATATGTCATCAATAATTAGTACAGGAACTCCTGTTTCTAAATTATCTACTCCATATAACTCCTGATCTTGCAAAGTGCCTGTTTTCCAGTCTCTTGACTTATTTCCTATAATCTTTCTAAAAGGTTTAAGAATTTCAAGAGTACTGTATCTATCATAAGCACCTCTATCAGGGAATACTATAGTCATACTTTTAAACTTATTATCAAAATAGCCAACATGTATAATGTCAAGTACTTTTTGTAATAGTTCTTCAGTAGATATTTTGTTCATCCTATCTACCAGAGCATCAGTTACTTTTGAATGAGTATCAAATACTGTTACACTTTCAAATTGTAAACTGTTAATAATATTGCAGAAATACTTTAAGGTAAATACATCACCTCTTTCTTCTACTCTATCCATTCTGGCATTAGGAACATATAACATTTCCAAGGTTATTGTACAATCTTGATAATTATCTCTAAGATAACCACAAATATATACAAGTGTAACTAACTCTTCATCATTTGAATATTTCCATTTAATATTGAAAACATTACTTTCAAATTCAGGTAAGTTAATTTTTTGTGTATTATCTTGGAAATGCTCAACCTTTACAGGTATGTTATTTACAGAAAGCATTTTAATAGTATGTAAACTATAAATATTACAAGAAGAATAAGTGTAGGTATCCACAATGGGCTAAACACCCACCACCAACTCCATTCTATTAACTTAAAGCATTTAGCTATAAAGAATAGAATGAAAATTAGCATAAATGGTGTTAAGCTCACTGTGCAACCATTATTTACTTTATCACTCATATACAGTTAATGTGACAACTTTTCATTGTCTTAATAGCAGCTGTATGTGCTTCAATAGATGTACCAGCAGTATAATCTGTATGTACATATACTTCTGCACTAGGATATGCTGTCTTCAAAAGTAAAGCATTTGTTACTACACAAATATCAGTACAAACTCCAACAATATGAATTTCCATTCCGTCAAAAGGTACAACACCAATAATACCTTTCCAACTATCAAATCCAAATGTAGGTTTGTCAATATATGTGTAATTAACTCCAAGTGTATCAAGCTTAGCAGCAAGATCATCTCTTAAACACCAACCTGCACTATCTTGAACACAATGAAGAATTGGTAAATGTTTACCTTCAACAGTTCCAAAATAAGATTTCCTTTGATGAGTATCTCTTGTAACAAGAACAGTCATATCTTTTTCCCAGATTTTGTTAAAATCTTTACAAAGATTATCTACTGCTCCAATACATTCTTTATTTGCAAGAGCACCACCTTCTTTACAGAAGTCATTTTGGCAATCAATTATAATAAGAACTTTTTTCATTGTAATCTAGGATCTTGTGCCATTCCAAGTTTTGAAACAAATTCCTTATCAGGAGTTCCTTCAAAAAGCATATCATATTCAGGCCAGAAACATGGCATACCTGCCATCTTTACAATCTTGAATTTATTTGCTTGGAATTTCTTGTTAATTACTTGAAGATCTTTTTCATCACAAATACCTTCTCTAATCCACTTATCTATTGCAGCATAAGTTACACCAAGATTGTCTTCATCAGATTTACCAACAAGACCATCTTCAGGAACTTTCTCTACAAACTTATCAGGTATACCAAGATAATGTCCAATTGCTTTTACCTCTTGTACAGTAAGTAAACACAATGGAGACATATCTCCTGCACTGTCACCATCAACAGTTGCATAACCAACCCAATCTTCACTAAGATTAGAAGTGTTGATCAGTCTACCATTAAAACACTGTGCATATGCTCTAAGATAAGTCATTCTGATTCTAGGTGCAAGATTAGTCAGAGCTTGTTCTGAGAGTGACTTTTTAGTCTCATCCTCAATACTACATCTAACATCTTCAAAAGTGCTTGCAATGTCAATTAAATGGCTTTTAATACCTAAATACTGACATACTTCTTTAGCAACATCTAAATCATGTTGATGATTATTAGGAAGCATTACTCCTATAACTCTGTCACTACCAAGAGCTTCAACACAAAGTTTTGCTACAATAGTAGAATCTTTACCTCCAGAAATACCAACTACTGCATTACATCCTGGTCCATTTTGATCAAACCATGCTTTTATGAATGCAATAATACCTTCAGTAGTTTCTTTTGCTTTAAAATTATATTTCATTCTTCTTGCCAAATAGGTTCTTTATGAAAAGAACTCTTTGTTATTGTTATTTTATCACCAAGAATTAGATTTTTTGACAAACTTTCAGGTGGGTATAACCAGCATTTAAGTTTATCTTGCTTTTTAAGTAAGTCATAGAAATGAGCACCAAAAGCAATTTTAGACCAATCTAAATCTTTTGAAAGAAGATACTCAAAAGCATCCTCTGTGTATTTACTTGTACTTCTTCCTGAATTCATCAAGGGAAGTAATACAAAGTACAAAATATTATCTGCATATGGATATACCTCCCTAATAAACCTATCAACAGATTCTTTGTCTGAAATAACATAATGTAAATTGATATTTATATCAATCTTCATCAAGTTTTCCACTGCCTGTTTCCAAATATTGTTAATAGTAGGATTCCAAGTATTTGCAGATACTGCTACACCACCACAGTACTTCTCTGTAGCATCTAATAACTCTTTATTACCAGAAGCTAAAGTAATACCATTAGTAGTATAGTTAGGCACAATCCTAAGTTCATAAATAGTCTGTAAAAAAGCAATAAATTCTGGATGAATAGTAGGTTCTCCCTGACTACCAATAGCTATTTGAAATGGCTTTTGATTGTTAGACATCATTCCAAAAAATCTTTTAGCTTTTTCACAAACATCTTTATAGAACTCCCCAGTATGTAGAGCGTTAGTATAACAGAAAGGACATTCCAGATTACACTTAGTACCTAATGAAACATCATAGAATTCTGCACAATTAGGTGGTAGCTCTTTTGCATAGCCGTTACCTAACCTTATTGTTTTCAAATTAGTCCATATAGCATTATAGTTATATTCTGGAAATTTCCTTTGCTTAACACCAAAATGAGTAAAGTCTTTCATTATGAATGATCTTCAAAATAAACAACATCTAAGTTATTTCTTATCCAATCAATAGACCTTTTTCTATTATGATCTATTTCAATTTTAAGATAAACTCCATTCTTTTTATCATATTTAGACCTATTACATTTTCTAATATAATGAGAAATTTCTTTCCATGTGAGTACCTCAATGTCACATTCCCCACCATCTCCACTTCCAGAATCAAGTCTAGTAGTATCCATGTAATCTAATGTCTGTTGCCAATTATTACAGGACTTGTAATAATCTTCAACCTTCTTTCGATCTTCTTTATGAATATCTTCAAGAATTTTTTCAATGATAAAAACACTATAATTACTATCTTTTGGTGCAATAGCAACAAACATTTCAGAAGAGCTGTTTGTTATTATATCAGATACACTTTGTATAGGAATAATAAATAGAGATTTCATACTATTGTTTCAATTATATCAAAGTGACCTTTTATCCATTCTATAGACATTTCTCTGTTCCAATCAATATCTATAACTATAAATGGACCAGGTAAACCTTTATATTTCTCAACAGTAATTCCATGTCTGTATGGATGTGCAAGAAGTTCTTTTCTTTCTAAAAGTTTAACTGTACATTCACCACCAATTCCAGAACTACCTTCCTGCTCAATAAAAGATTTACAAACATTGATTATTTGTTTCTTATCATGAGCATCTCCTGCAATAACAAATACTTCAGAAGAACTGTTAGTGATAACATCTCCAACGCTCTGTAATGATACTATGAATTTCATCCTAAATGATACCTTTCTGCTACTTCCATTAACTTTTCTTGATAATCCCAATTAGGATTCTCATCCTTTGAGAAAAGAAGTATTCTTTCTGGGATATTTTCTCTCAAGAAAGGATATGCACTCTCTTTAATTCTGGGATACCAATAACAATCCATACTTCCTCTAAACTGCTCAAGATGATGTGGCAAAAACTGTTTATAAGATTCATCAGCTCTTTCAAAAATGTCATTAAACTTTATATCAAGATCAAATGTATCTTTAAAGAATTTTGCCATTTTTTTCTTATAGGTAACAGCTTGCTTCTTTGCCCACACTACAGGATCACCATATGATTCTCTCCAACAAGGACCATTATAATCATGCATACTATAATACCTTGCATAATCAAGATATGTGTCTAGATCATCATCACTAACATCTTTTAGTAATTGAGGATCATAGTATTCCTTTCTCCAATTAGGATAAATATTATCAAGTACAGATTTAACTTCTTCAACAGAGGTTTCTTTAGTAAACACAAACAATTCACTGGAACTATTTGTGATAATATCTGAAACACTCTGTAGAATAAAAGTAAATATTACTCTTTTCATTGCAGATGTTCTTTTACTATTTCAGAAATAAGTTTACCATCAGCATTAGGAAGTGAACCTTTTATTGTTTTGATAATAACACCCATATTCTTTTTAACAGGCTCAAAACCATCTTGTCCAATTACATCATTGAAACATTTCAAAATGTCTTCCTTAGTTGCTTCTACTGGTAAAAACTCTTTGAGAACTTTAAGTTGTGCTGCTTCAGCATCAGCCAAGTCTTGTCTACCAGCAGCAGTAAACTGCTCAATAGATTCTTGTCTTTGTTTTACCATTTTCTGTATTACTTTGATTTCAACTTCTTCAGTAATAGGCTTATTAGCATTTTCTTTAGAAGTTTGCCAAAGTAATAATGCAGCTTTAATTGCTCTTAAAGCTTCTTTTCTTACATTATCATGAGCTTTCATAGCTTCCATGATAAGTTTGTCCATTTGATTGTTTATCATTGTTCTGCTGCTTTAAAATTATATATAGGTTTAATAATATCTACAACATCTACAGTATCTTTGATACATTCAATAATTTCATCCATAGGCTTATATACCATAGGTGCTTCATCAATAGTATCTTTAGTTGCTGTAGTTGTATAAATACCTTTCATTGCTTCAATAAAATCTTCTTCTTTAAGAGTTTCTTTCGCTTTCTTTCTAGACATAAGTCTACCTGCACCATGAGGAGCAGAATATAACCAGTCAAGATTACCTTTACCTACACAAATAAGAGAACCATCTCTCATGTTAATAGGAATAATAAGCTTTTCTCCATTAAGTGCACTTACAGAACCTTTTCTTAAAATCTTATGAGGTAAATCAATGTAATTATGAATTGTAGTAAAACCTATATCATGAAAAAGATATTCTTGAAGAGTATAAAGTAATCCAGCACCTCCTAAAATCTTACTAGCAAGTGCTCTTCTATTACAAGATGCATATCCTTGACACAATCTCATATCATTAAGATAATCTTGTAAATCTTGTCCTTCAAGATATGCCAAATCATCTTCAAATGGAGGTTGAGTTGCTTTTATTTGTGTAAGAGTTGCTTGAATTTCAGATTGTCTTCCTTCTGCTTTAAGTCTTTCAATAATCTCAGTAAAGTCTGTTCTCTTTGCTTTACAACTTTTTATCGCCTTTTCTTGATAATACTTACATACTCTTACACCTAAGTTTCTACTACCAGTGTGGATAACCAAGTATTTTTGACCTTTATCATTAACATCAACTTCAATAAAGTGATTCCCTCCTCCAAGACTTCCAATAGATTTTAAAACAAAATCTCTATCAAGTATTTCTTGACATTTATAATTATCAAGAGTAAGAGGACTATAAAATTCTTTACCTAGAAATTTAGAGTTAATGTTAAAACCAGAAGGTATTTCATTCTTTATATAATTGTCAAGTTCTTCTAAAGACAATTTATCCTTGTCAAGTATAGGAATAATTAACATTCCACAACCTATGTCTACACCAACTGTATTTGGAACAACTCTATCTTTCAAAGCGATAACAGTACCAATAGTACAGCCAGCACCTGCATGACAATCAGGCATTATTCTTATTTGACAGTCATGATAAGCATCTGATACAGACATTCTTTGAATCTGTAAAGATGCCTCATCTTCTATTGTTTTTGCAAATATTTTTGTGTTCATATCAATAATTAAAAAAAATAAAGGCAAGGCTAGTTTCACAACCCACCTCGCCCAAACCATATGAAAAATTTTAGAAGATTTTTTAGTGTCTTACCACTAGATGTTGGGTAATGCATGTTTTATCCATTAGGAACTTCATTACCCTCAGGAAGTTTTGACTTTTAAACCAACAAACCTAGGATGCTTTTTAGAGTATGCCCAAACTCATCATGATTGAAAAAAAGTATTATAAAATACTATAGGAACACTCTTTTACAAGGAGTGTGAGACTTGCTTGAGTAAAACAACAGGAAAACAACTTACATAAGAAAAATCGTCAAAACTTATGTAACAAAACCTACAAAACCTCAAGATCAAAGTAAATGAAAATTAAAAAATTAAGTGGACCTAATGGGAGTCGCATTTAACAATAAAGCATGTAATTTTAATTTTTAAACATTTTCTTTTTTCTAATTAAATATTTTTATATCTTTGCAGCAAATTTAAAAATTATTTAATATGAGATTACAAGAAATATGTATCTGTGAACAATGTAAAAAAGAATTTTTAAAAGATTGTTCAGAAATTAAAAGAAATGCTAAATTGAATAGAAGAAATTTCTGTTCAATTAGTTGTGCAATGACATATGCAAATTCACACAATGTCACTGAAGCCAAACTAAAAGCAAGAAAAAACTTTATTAAAAATTTTACAAACTTGACAGGTGATAAAAATCCTTCTGTTAAAAGATTAGATGAATTTTCTCCATTTAGAGAAACTTTTAGAAGAGCTAAAAGACATGCTAAAGATGGAAAAAATAAGAAAGAATTCACAATCACCTTACAAGACCTAAAAAATCAATGGGAACTACAAAAGGGAAGATGTGCTATAACAAATGTAAAACTAACACTTCCTTATTCAAATAAGCCAGTACCACCATTAACAGAATAGGCATCATTAGATAGAATTGATTCTTCAAAAGGATATATCCCAGGAAATATACAATTTGTATGTTCCTGTATAAATCTAATGAAAAACAATTTAAGTAATAATGAAATAAGAAAATTTTTAAAAGAAATTTCTTCTTATACTTCTACTTTCATAGAAGATTAGACTATATCATCATCTCAAAATGAGATGCAGGAAGCTCTTGCTGGTAATTAAGAAGGCTATACTTCTCCAGTAGTCGTTGCACCTTACTCAAGTGTACTTAAGTCTTGGCTCAGGATTGACATGCAATGCTCTTTGAGCAATTGTTTAGTGTTCCCTGAATTCATCCTGTTTTGTCATGTATGTCACCATACAAGGGGTCCAACAATTAAACCCATGTCCAGAAAAAGTTAATAAAAGAAAACTTTACATGCTTAGTTCTTTTTAATGAGGTTACTTTACCCTCATGGGGCCAATCTGGTAATTGACCACTCCACCACTCCATTTAATGTTTGGAGAAACAAAATGTATATCTTTCTACACTGTCAACTATTTTCTGTTTCCAGGTCTAGTTACCCAGGCTATACCATTACAAGCTAGTTTACAGTTAAGTAAGCCTAAGCTCAGGCAGCCAATCTAACAGGTCTTCTGTCAGCATTTATTTTTTGTACCGAGATTTAGAGCAGTACTCTCTTTGCATGTTTCTTTTACTAATCAATTCCTGTCAAAAACCAAATAGGCCCAAAAATAAAGTTAGGGTAGGACTAACCCCATCCTAACCTAGAAGAAGGGGAGTAAATTCACAAAGTACAAGTTAATTGGCAACCATAACGCTAATATTGAAGTAACTTTGTAATGACATCCCCTTATAGGAAAAAGCAGGAGAAAGAGTAAAGAGCTTTTTTGAAATTTCATGATGGACTTGAACCACCTACACTTTGCTTAGGAGGCAAATGCTCTAGCCAGATGAGCTAATGAAGTAACTCTTTACTTGACAACCTGCTTTATAGTAAAAAGGAGGGAGAGAGGTAGAAAGGGATATAAAAGTTTCATCCTTGAGTTGAACAAGGTACCCCAAAATTACCAATTTTTGTGCTCTACCAAATGAGCTAATAAAACGAAGTAACCCTCTCTGTGACAACCCTCCTTAGATTAACCAAAAGTAATCATAGTATCAGGATATTCCTGGTACCATTTTTTCAATTCTTGAAACTCTTCATCTTTTAAGATAACATTATGTTCTTTACATCTTTGTACACAATCTGCTACACTGTAGCAAGGTTTTGCACTATAATCATGTATCCTAAAGATGTCACATATTCTTCTAGATAGATATTTATCAGCTTCTTCTGAACTAGCATCTATGTAAACTTTACCATTCTTATATTTAAAACCAGTTATACCATGCAACTGTTCAGGTAACAAATTTACTACATCTTCTAGACAATGACAATTTGTTTCAAGACTTTCAACCAATAAAGAGTTTAAACCAAGGAAGAAATCTCTATATTCTTGCCAAGTTTTTGTTTGTGCAAGTTTGATTTCTTCAAGTATACTCTTATCAGACCAACCTTTAAGTTCTGGTAAAGATTTACATTCAGGATAAGTCTTATCTTTCCAATAAGCTCTATTATCATCCTTTTCATAAGATGCAAAATCTTTCTTCCATTCCTCTTCAGTTGTTTCTTTATATAATTTTAACAGTAATCTAGCACCATCTACTATTCTGTTAAAATAATCTTCTCTTATTTCTTTCTGTCTTTCTTCAAGACATACATAAAACCATGTATGACATCCCATATTAAAGAAATTTATATTCACCAAGTAGAAAAGCATTGAGAGTAATATCCCAATCATCCCATACTTCTACATGAGAATAACCTGATACTTTATCAATACATTTTACTTTAATCTTTTTCTTTTCTTCATCAACTTCTAGAGGTTCAAACACTAAATTACTAATAATGTTTGGATTTCTAAAAAGTTTATGAGATTTTAATTTTTCAATTATTTCCTTTTTCATATTGTTTTTGTTTTATGTGGCCCAGGAGGGACTCCAACCCTCAACCTACAGATTAGAAGTCTGTTGTTCTATGCAGTTGAACTACTGAGTCAAAAAGTTAGGTAGGTTTTACCCTACCCAACTCTATTTATTTTACCTCAGGCATCTCTACCTCAGGTTTATTTTCTTTACTAGAACCAAAGAACAACTTTTTAACATTATCCTTCAATCCTGTATTGAAACCATCCATCATCGGAGCAAAGTTCTTAATCATACTCTGCATGAACTGTGCACCTGTATTGGTATCACCATATACATTTACATTGCCAAGCTGAATATGCTCAAGTGCTTTAACTTGTGCTCCAACAATACCTTCATACTTGTCAGTCATCATGTACTGAACAACTACATCAGGATTTCCACCAGCTGCTTTAACCATCTGGTCAAATGCAAGTGCAGGTGCCATAGCAATAGCTTGTGCCTGTTCAGCCTCAGCCATAAGAGATGCTCTCTTACCTTCTGCTTCTGCTAACAACACTTGCTTCTTACCTTCAGCCTCAGCTAACTGCTTCATCTTGATTGCTTCTGCTTGTGCTTCAGCTTCTTTCAAGATTTGTGCAGCTTTAGCTTCTGCTTCAAGTACTGCTACTTCTTTTACCTGCTCTGCTTTAATGACAGCTTGCTCTCTAGCTTTCTTAGCAGGAATAATAGTATTAGCCTGCAACTCAGCTTCTTTAGCTTTTGCAGCAGTCTCATTGACTTTAATCTGCTGTTCTTGCTCTTTCTGAGCAACTGTCATTTTTGCTTCTACCTCAGCTACACCTGTTACTCTTTTAGCTTCAGCTTCTGCTTTACCAGCTTCTGCTTTAGCTTTAGCAACATCAATAGTAGCCATTTGCTCTGCTACACCAGCTTCTTTAGCAGCCTCAGCAGCTACTTTTCTCTTTTCAGCTTCATAGCGAGCAATTTCAGCTTCTTTCTTCTGAGTAGCTTCTGCAATAGCAGATTCCTTACCTTGCTCTGCTGCTGCGGCTTGGGCTTGTGCTTTAGCTTTAGCATTAGCAATGTTAATCTGCTTGATAGACTCTTGGTTAGCCTGTTCAGATTCTGCTTTCTGCTCAGCTTTTGCTACAGCAATAGCCTGCTCAGATTCTGCAATAGCTACACCTTCTGCCTGCTCTCTTGCAGCTTCAGCAAGTTGAATATTCTGTTCCTTAGCAACTTGTGCTACAGTAACTTTTTCTTCTTGCTTAGTTTTTGCTACAGTAGTAGCTTTCTCTTTTTCAGCAGCTGCTACTTGAATTTCTTTCTCTTTCTGAGTGTTAGCGATCTTAACCTCTCCTTGTTTCTCTTGTTCTGCTATATCAGCTTGTGCTTGCGCCTGAGCCTGTGTAGCAGCTTTCTTACCAAGGTTGTTAATATAGTTGGCATTATCAGAAATGTCAGCTACATTGATGTTAATGATAGTAAAACCTACTTTGTTCAGCTCTACCTCAATTCTCTTCTTGGCTTCATCAAGGAACTTGTTTCTGTCAGCATTGATTTCCTCAATGGTCATAGTTGCCATCAAAGAACGAACCTCACCAATGATAATATCTTCCAACTGACTATCCATCTGCTGAATAGAAGAACTCAAGAATCTACTAGCAGCATTCTGCATGAGATTATCAGTTGTACCAATACCAGTGGTAAGAGTTACAGGAATAGTAACCTTAATATTCTGTGAAGAAAGACCAGTAACAACAGGTTGAATTTTATGAGGTGTCAACTGCATCATCCTATAATCTTGGATTACAGGCCATACAAATGTACCACCACCATGAATGATTTTAGAAGGAAGAATAGTCTCTACCTTTTTACCATCAACTACTGTTTCTTTCTTACCAGCCTTACCAAAGACTACTAAGATTTGATCACTAGGACATCTTCGGTATCTAGACAAAAGCCAGATAGCAGAGATGGCTAGGATAATCAGAATTACTGCAATTACAGCAAATACTGTCCAATTCATACTCTTTTACTTTATTATTTTGTTAAATGATATAAATACCATTTACATAGTCAACAATCTGCACAGTATCTCCAACATTAAGTTGCTTACCAGATTGTGCTAAAAACTCTCTAGCATCAGGTAAACAAATGTAATAGTATCCACCTGAGATAACTGTAATTTTAGCTTGTTGACCAATAAGGTCTGTACCTGTTAATTCACTTGGATAACTTTCTAATTTCAACATTCCTTTACCAAGGTAATATAAGGACATAAAGAATCCCACACCTAAAGCAATTGCAATTATATAGTCATACCATACAAGAGATCCTCTATTATATCCCATTAAAGATAACCAACCCCCAAATCCCATAAGGAAATGAATTAGACCTTTAAAAGAAAATATATCGGACCATCCTAAATCAGCAGTTCCATCAGCATCAAGATCTAGATCAACATCTGTATCAGCACCTAACATGCTTAACAGAAATTGAACTAGAAATATAGCATAAACTATTCCAGTAAGTGTATAATACCAAGTCATACCTTATATTTGATTTTTGAAATTATCCAAGCAGTTCCTGTAATGACAAAATCCCAAATAACTACACAAGCTATAAGGAGTAACCATTCAGCAAAGAAATCTTCCCAATTATATTGGAACAACAATTTCATTAAGCCTGCAAATATTCCAGAAATAGAAATCAAAACTAAATGATGTAAAGGATTTACAACCTGGAATACTCCATGAGGAAAATACTTTACTTTCTCATGAACTTGTAGTATAAGTATACCTATACAAAATAGTATAAGTAGTACAAATACAATGTTTACAATGACATTACTCATTTTCTTGACAATTTTTACCTGTTTCTAACTCTCTTTGAATTGTATCTATGTATGTATTAGTAAGCTTAATCAATTTATCAGGAGTTTCTTTTAACTCCTCACTTTGATTAGCATAGTCAATAACTGTACCAATACCATAAATAGCATACATTTCATTCTTACTTGGAATAAATATAGTACCAAGCATTGCAATAATACAAACTATCCAGCATATTACTGCGCTTTTCTTAAAGAAAGGAAGTCCTTTACAATGATCTTCATCATCTGGATCAAAATTACAGAAGAAAGTAATTGTAAAGAAGAGAGCAATTATGCCTAATGCAATACAGATACCAAGTAAAGCATTATCTAATGCTCCAAGTACAATAAACCAATAAACTAAACTCATATTTTTTATTATTTTTTAATAGTGGGGGAACCTGGACTCGAACCAGGAAAAGCTTTTTTCAGATAAAAGTGTGTATAACCAAAGAAGTAACTCTCACATTGACAATCCTTTCGGAAGAAATATGTAAGAGGTTGTTCAAAAATTTCACCATTCCCCCAGAGTTTAACAGGAGAGAACATCTGATCAATTCTTTTAGAATATATATAGACAATGCCAAACGCTCCCTTTATCAGATTAAGAACTCCTGTTAATATTTTTAATTAGGTTGTATACCTCCAGTATGACAGAGATAACCATAATGACCATTAGCTATCCTAGCTTTAGTCATTTTTCTACAGTTAAACAGTCTGGGCATGTTCAACCCAGCTCTTCTACCACGACGGTTTTCAACCTTAATGTCATAAGTTGTAAAATTCATAATAAGACAATTTTTAATATTTAACTTCAGTTATTTAAATGAAGCCCATAGGAGAGTCGAACTCCTATTACCAGGATGAAAACCTGTCTTCCTAACCGTTAGAAGAATGGGCCATACCTTATCCCCAGAAGGAACAAGGTTTATCCTCATATAAAGGATTATCAACACAAAACATACAACTATGTTTTCCAGGTTCTACACATCTACTATATCCATGTTCAATCTTGTTTATATAACAGTTTGTATCACAGATTAGTGCAATAAAAGATATTATAAAAACAATCCATAGTAACACTTGTAATGTAGTAAACCAAGCATTGGTTTTATAGTAGTAACCTTTTTTAAATTGTACTGTATTAAATCTATCTTTACGAGGAAATTCTGCTTCAACAGTTTTAGTATTTCCCTTACTGTCAATATATTTAAAGGAATATGCATTATACCCTTGAGTAGACATGCACTTACTATGAACTGTATTTTTTACAATATCACCTTGTTTAAAGTAATGATATTTAGGAAAACACAAGACTATATTGACAATAAGCAGAAATACTACAACTATAAAAGGAATAGCCTTTTTCATTTTATCATTTCCTTGGCATACTCCAGAATGTAATTAACAGCACCATATTCAGGATTGATCAATCCCATAAACATTGTGTTGTAATCAACATTACATACTGCAATGATACCTGCAACAACAATACAAATAGGATACAAAATAGGCCACATCATTTTTGTATTGGCTTTCACATACTTTTCCAATTTAATCCAGCCAATAATGATCAAGAATATACCTACTAGAAATGGTATCAACTGTACTACACCTTCTACAACATACTTCTTCACAAGTACTACATAGAGGTGTTCTGCTGCTACACCAATACCCTTCGCAATCTCAATAACTGCTGCTTTCACTTCAGGATAAAGTTCAGTAAGAGCTTCTTTACCATCTGCATAGAGAGTAGTACCTAAAGCTTTAGCATCATTGTAAACAGTACTAACAGTACCAGTTACATCATCATGTACAGTACTAACAGCATTTGCTACAGTACTTGTAGCTTCTGCAACTTCTTTTGCTTTACTAGCAGGAGCTGCATAAGAAAGTGTTACACAAAAGAGTGCAACAAGAAGATAAAAGATCTTTTTCATAATTTATTTTTTATTATTATTTGGTTCCCAACACAAATTAACAATTATGCCAATTGTAAGCACAATTACAGCAATTATTCCAATTATTGTTCTCATTCTTGAAAGTGTTTTATACAAGATTCTTCTGCCATATCTCTCCATTTATCATCATCTTCTCGATGCATAATAGAGAATTCATAATCATCCATCAGACTCATAAAAGTGGTTTTGCAATTTCTAACAGGTCTTCAAATGTATTCATGAAATCTACAGCTACTTCTTTTGTTGGAAAAGATAATGGCCTAGATTTTAAGTCCATAAAATATATAACATCAAAGCCTGTACCATTATAAATAATGTTTGCTTTTAATTGCTTATGGTCTTTCCAATCAGGTTTCCAATCAACAGTCATTCCATTATCTATTGACCATTTATGAATCCAGTCTTGTCTCAAAGACATTAACTGCATCATAGTAAGGAATGCTTCTGCAAGTTCTTTGGTTGGAAGAGTGTTTTTACCTAGATTAACATCTAATGGATTTTTTACTGCTGGAATAAATCCTAGTCCTATTACTTGACTGTCAGTAGTTATGAAATAATAATCACCTCTGTGATTTGCACAATACTCCTCCCAACTTCTTGGTTTAGTATCCTTTTTCTTAAACACTATTTTCTCTTGTTTAGCACTTTCTTGCCAATCAATTTCATGATTTTCAGGAATTGTTATTTTTAGTTCTTCTACTTCCATAATATATCATAGAATTTAATATTTACTAAATTTTAAAAGACCAACTATAAAGAATAGTACAGAAAGTACAAATAAAAATACAGACTCTGGATTACTACTAACTGTTAAATAAGCAGCAAAGAAAACTATACCAAGTATAAAATATATAAGTACTGGATCAATCATATTCCTAATGGCTCTAATGCAAGTTTAATAGTTTCTTTTCCAAGGATTTCTACTGCTTGCCATGCAATTTCTTTGGACTTGAACAAAACATTACTATTGAATCCACAATTGCCTATTTTCACATATCCAATATAATCCTTATTAGGAGTTATAAATAAAACCCATGCATCATAATGACCTTCACTAGTATATGATGGTTTCCACTCACCATTCAAATACTTTGCAACATTAGCAAGCATATTCTTTGCAAGAATACACTCAAGTTGGTGATAGGAAGTTGAATTATTTATTGCATTAACTAAATATTCATTATGAACAGGAGAACTACTTTCAATTACTCCAGTATTATTTGTAAAGAAAAATTCTTTGTTCCCAAATAACTTTTTACAAATATCTTTGTAAGTCAATTGCTTATCTTTCAGAATAATTCTATTCTGTTTCTTTGACTCGTCCCAGTCCACTTCTTTCCCTTCAGGGATCTCAATTTCAAGTGTATTCATATTATTTATTGCTTTTGATAATGTTTGCATAAATTCAAAATCTTTTCTGCAATATTCTAGCATCTCAAAATCTATTGTATGATATTTAGGTATAAAATCTACAATAGCATAATTTCTAGCAAATATAGAGTTAGGAGTACCATCTATTGCATATAAAGGAGAAAATCCTTTTAACCAGTACTTATAAGCGACATCCTTTTCTTTTTTGCAAAGTCTATCACTACTAACCTTAAACCCATTTTTAAGTACAAATGTACCTTTCAATTTACCAGAAAGAATATCCTCCAAAAGTTGTTCATTAATTTCCATGATTGTTCAATTTTAAATTATATTGCATACCAGTTAACCAATGAAATTAGTTTATACCGATAGTTATCTCCAAAGCATCTTTCAAGTGAAGATGATAATGCTTGAGCTACTTCTCCATCAGAAAGTTCATTATTTGGTGCACTTTCAATTGTATCATGCAAACCTAATGTTTGATTCTGAATAGTTCCAAGTTTAAAGGTTTCAAATGTTTCAGACCTTTCATTTATAGCAAATACTACAAAGAATTGCTGATGTAAATCATACTTCTTTTTCATAAGTTGTTTAAGATTTTTAGTTTTGTTTTTAGTTGCGGCAACAGGAGTCCAACCTGCTATCCAGAGGTTATGAGCCTCTGATGGTTTTTGCTTGAGGTTTAGTCAAGCTTATGCGTTCCACTCTGCCACTGTAAAATCAACAATGTTTCTGTTAGCCTTATCACTTTTCCCTATTAGTATCTCAGCTTTGTTTCTGTTATGTTGATAGTTCTCCATCCTGGACTTGAACCAGGGACCTCTACATTATGAGTGTATTGCTACTAGACCAACTGAGCTAATGGAGAAAATAAGGATATAAGACTCTATTATTGAGGATTTTCACCACCTTGGCCTTCATAACAGTCTTGACTAATCTAGTAGTCACTCTGCAATATCCTTATAGATTTTTATAGTTGTTGTCTTTCAACTGTAATAATGCAGATACTCTCAAACTGCATAGATGTGTGTCCTTTGCATTCAATTCCACACAATTTAGGACTGTTAATTGCCATTAAGTCCTGAGTTTTTACTGAAACCTACAAATTTAAGGAGCATACCTTTTTAGCAAGTATCCCCAGACCTTCCCAACCCTCGGCTCTAGAGGCTAAATAGAGCACTTCCTCGGTTTCATTGTAAAGTTCCACACACCCTCTGTGACAAGCAGCTATATGTCTTGAAAGTAGGTATAGCCTTATTACACTTCCTTGTTTGTGGAACAAAGAGGTTACACTCCCAATCAAGGGAGCATAACCAAATAATAGGAGTAAGAGTACAAGGGTTAATTTTAATAAATGAGGGATTCAAACCCCCAACCAAAAGTACCCAAAAACTTTTGCTCTATCGCTGAGCTAATTTATTGAAGTAACCTTGCACATGACAACCTATTATATAATAAAAAGTAGAAAGATCTAAACTTGCCCTCTAGAAAAGCAGTAAAACTCACTTTCTTGTTTGGTATGACTCTCTTGTCTAATTTCAGTTCCCAAACAGTTTTCAAGAATAACCCTTACAAATATTCTCTCCTAGTTACTAATACATAGTAAGGTTGAAATGCTTTACCAGTCCAACATCCTCATAACAAGGATAGCCATGCATTGCTCATTCCTTGTTTGACTAGTAAACATCTCTATGTAACCTGGGACATACCAGGATTTGTTAATTGTTAGTATGATAGGGTTCTAACCTATGCTCCCGCCGAGTCACCTAATAAAGTGGCCCAGCAGAGTACTCCCTTATACTACATACCAATGAGAGTTTGCAACCTCTCCTGTAATGTTTATTGCAATTCACATTACATTGAAACCTAGGTGGGAGTCCAATCCACCTAGGCCAGTAAAAATAAGACTGGATAACAGGAATAGAGATTCACCTGTTTATGTGCACTCCGCTCGAAACTGCACTTTGTGGAGTTCTTAGAGCTCCCAACTGTAAGAGGAATTGGCTTTGTGTCACCTCTTTATACCCCTACTGCCAAACTGAGCTTTGAAGTGATTAAGGAAATCACATAACCTTACTCAATTTGGGACCAGCAGAGAGTATAACCATATAACAGACCTAAATGTTTATCAAATGTTTCCTTATTGGCTTTCTCACCTTCTTTAAGGATTACAACATCTGTTTTAAGTCTATCATTATCAGCTTTGTATAGTATCTGAAACTTTCTCATAACCAAAGAATTCACTTGTTTGTGGATAATTGCCATTGTTCAGTAAAAGACATATGTTATGAACAGCACAATATTTAAAACAATTATACTTATCTGGAGGATCATTATATTTAAAATCTTCTCCATAACAAGACCAAGTACAAATTGTTATAATTACCCAAGCTATCCAAATAACACAAATAATTACTTTAGCAAGAACACTATACCAAGTTTCTCCATATACTTTTCCTTGTGATAAAATTCTTTGGGCATGAATTGAACTTTCAAAAGCTTCCTCATCAATAAATCTCTCACATTTATTAAAAACAATTCCTTCTTTGTTTTTGTAAGTGTATGTAAGTGTTGTATATTTACCACTATATCCCATGTAAGTAACATCATGTTCTACCTTAGGAATACCAATAACGTCACCTACACAAATAGGATCAGAAGCAATAAATACAACAGCACATACAAAACTTGCAACAATCAAAATTATGTTAAGAAAATGTTTCATTTCCTAGAAATTTATTAAGTTTATTACTTTTTGCATTAGCAAGTTTACAAACATGTCTGATTTCACAATCACTCCTACATTTATAGTATTCATTCATTAACTCCACAGTTGCTCCTTCTTCATATTCCTCATCAAAACATTTAGAAGAACAAATTGTCATTGGAAAAAGAATAAAACCAGAAACAATAAGAGTTACAAATAAAAGTGAAGACCAAATAGTTTGTCCATAATACTTGTTTTCTTTGAATTTGCTAGGTACTTTGTCATTAAGTTCATATTTATGGAACCTTTCACTATAATGATGAATACCACCACAATTATAACACTTATAATCAAATTCAAAAGTAGTGTAATAACCATCTACTTTTTGAGTTACAGGTGTTACAATTTTACCAGCAGTAAAAGGTTTATAAACAAAACCTAAAATACCAGTAAGAAAACAAGCAAACCATAGAAATAGAACAAGATACCTTTTCATAATCAGCTCTTGTTACTACCAGGTTTGGTAAATTGATGACCTTTTTTAGCTACTCCTGCATTCATAGCACTGTTGGAGTGATTTGCATAAAATGCTTGCCGATCAGCAAGGTTTTTAAGATGTTTTTTGTATTTCATAATGTTTAACAATTTATAATATCTAACTTTGTTTCTGTTGTGATATTTACTATATCTTGTATAGGTATAGCTTCAAAATCACAAACTGTTTTTAAAGGAACTACATGAGAACTCATTTCTACACAAGTTGAAACTTTTCTTGTAGTACCATCTTTAAGTGTAAAAAGAATGTTATATTGTAATTTCATAGAAAGGAGAAGCAGAACCAACTACTTCTCCTTGGGGTGGCTACATAAGGTTTCAGTATAAAAAGAAACAATAGCAAAAACAAGATTAAGAACAAGAGGTATCTACAAAAGCAAAAACAAAAAACATCACTTGATACCTCTTTGTAAAAAATTTAGGAAAACCCTAAATCTCTTGTACTAGCCCGTACCAGTTGGGGAACAACATCAGGCTATAGTTAACTAAACTATTGTTTAATATTACTTGCAGTAATTAGTAAATAATACTTACTCCCTTACATATACAGTAATTCCCCTAGCAATCTAGGCTGTTACTTACCAAGACCAGAAATCTCATTGTAAATACTTACAAGAGCCTCTGGAATAACTATCTTAAGATTAGCAAGATTACTAACCTCTTGATTTTTCCAAACATTATACTGAGCATAAGCTGCATCATATGCCTTTCTATAAGATGCATAAGCACCTGCATAAGCAGTATCTACAGCTGCCTTGTTTTCTTCAAGTGCTGTGGTAATTTCATGCTCATACTTGTTGAACTTAGCTTGATACTCTCTCTGCAAGTTCTGCAACTCAAAGAACTTAGCATCTACTTCTTCAAGAGTATATGCTGCTTGTTTTGTCCTTACAGTAATGTCCATACCAGAATCCTCAACAGATACAGGCTTGGTAAACACATTAGTAAGTTCTTTTCTTGCATGATTGAAAGTACCATCAATATGTACAAACTTACCAAAAACAGATGCAAATGTCTGTGCTTGTAGATAAGAATTAAATTTGTTAACATCCCAACTCTCAATAACTGCTTCCCTGGTAAGATAAGACTCCTTGTTAGGTGACTTTAACTCAATACCTTGTTTGTCACACCACTCATCAAAGGTCATGATACAAAGTTGAGCATTAGATTTCTCCTTAAGAGCTTCTCTCAACCAAGAGATAAGTTGAGTTGTTAATGATACCTTTTGCAAGATAGTGTTTACATTGTTAAACTGCTCTTTAGGAGTAGCAATACCAGTCTGATAGGAATTACCACCAGCTTGTGTAGTCTCATTAACTAAACACAAGTTGTTAAGATACATTTCCTGAGACTGGATAAACTCCTTTGCCATATTTGCAATATGGTTAGCAGAAGTACTGGTCAAACCAGTTGTACCAAAAAATTGTTGTCTCATATTTCTAGAAATAATAATTGTCAATAAAAAACCTTGTCCACTTATCACAAGCAGACAAGGCACACTAAAAATGGCTACAATTCAAAAGAAGTGTGTGAGATGCACCTAAACCAATAGATGCATCCCTAGATTAAAGTACAAGGTACATAGTACCAAGTACACTGGTTGTTAAAAGAGCAAGAATAATTGCTAACAAACCCCAAAAACTAATCCATAAGCTCTTAGCATTTCCATGCATAAAAACTTGAGTACCAACCAATCTGAATTGAAATTTTCTTTTAAACAAAGAAAATGAACAGTTGTACATGGTACTCCATAGGATAGTTACTAAGAGAACTAAAAGCATAAAAGCTATAGATAACAGGAAGATACACATAACTACTTACAATTAGAATATTCCCTATCAATCCTTACTGTACCATCTCCATTAGATGTCCAGTAAGTCTTATGAAATGCTTTCCTTCCTTGCTTACCAGTAGGAGTACAATGCTCCATTACTGTACCTTTAGGCATAGTAGACATATACCCAACAGGATTTTTAGGCAAGGGAATAACCTGGTTTATACTGCCATGTCTACAAAGCAGTGTTTCACCAGATTTCATCAGTCAATCACTTCATAAGTATAACTCTTACCACCAAGAGACTGACAAATCTCTCCAAGATGAAACTCAAGCCTCTGTTTGGGCTCTAACTTGTTCCACCAAACTCTCTTGGCTGCTTCCTGCTTTGTCTCACCTTTCTCTTTTGGAATAGGTGCAACATAAGCACGGTAGTTGTCCTCACTGATACTCAATTTCTGAATACAGTCTGTCTGAGGTCTCTCATTGTACTTCTCCTGAGAGTGGTAATAACCTTTTGGTAAAGGTCCTTTCCCATTCCAGAAAGTACTTTTCTTCATTCTCTGCTTCTCTTTCTTAGAACCAGCATTGCTCACTGCTCCAGTGAGGCCTCCCTCCAAGTTAATGGTCAGAAGGACTTTTGCAACAATTGCCATATATATTTTGTATCACTCAGAGCTTTAAATCTGAGTTTGAAAATTTCAAAATAAGAAAAAAGGAGAAATTGGATGTAAAGAGGAAAAAAGAAGATGATTTGAAAATTTCAAAAACTTAGAAATTGTCTAAACCCACCCAAAACTCTCCTAAATCTGAAATAAAGGAATTTTTCTGAATTAGAAAAGCCCCGCGCCGACCTCACCCAAGTGTTGAAAATAAGTGAAGATTAAAGGTGTAAAACATTAGTAATCAGATAGTTACACACTTTACCACACATACAACTTTAAGTAAAGTCAAGCTTCACCATCAGCAATAATATCCTGAATATCAGCACTAGACAACAGAAGTTTTCTAATAGCTTTAGATACAGCTTTATTTACTATATCTTCTACTTCTTTTCTATCTACTTTCTCATCAAGTTTCTTTTCAATTCTTTTTATAGCAGCAGTATTATAGTTATTAAGTATAAAATCTCTTTGTCTTACTCTAAGTCCAGTTTCTTTATCTCTTTTAAAGATTTCTGTTTCTTGATCAATAATACCTTTTTCTTTTAGAGATTTCATAACTTCCATAAGTTTTTTTCTACTACCTTGTATTTTTTGGCATAATTCCAAATCTGAGTATGATACTCTACCTACTCCAGATTCAAAATCTATGAACAAATGCTTTTGTAAAGCTATTAGATATGCTTTTTCTGTTGGAGTTAAGTCTGGTCTCTCAATCATCTCAAAAGCAAATCTTTCAAATTTCTCATCTCTATGTTCTTGTGGAAAGACATAAGAGTTATAGTGCAAATTAGCACCACATTTTACAATCTTAAAATATCCTTTTTCTTCAATAACTTCAAGATATTTAAGAATTGTAGACTTATTAAGGTTTGAAACTGCCATTATTGTACCTATATTAACATAAGAAATGTGACTTGCACCATCCATTCCTTTCTTAATAATAACATACACTAAAAGCTGTTCTGGAGTCAGCTAAATATCATGCTGAACTACTACAAATTGATTTTGGTTATAACTCATTGATAATTAATTAGTTAGAGGCAGGATGAAATCCTGCTGCATTGAGTATAGAATTAGTATAGAATTTATAGGTATAAAAAATGACATTTCACTTGCCTGAAAATGACAAAATAGGTATAAAAAATGCTATTTCACTTTTATGTCAGCCTGTTAATGTATATATTTGTACCTAAAACACTGCAAAATTAATACTTTTTATACCTCTAAAAAAGCCAGATTATTAAAAACTAATTTAGAAGTCTCATTATCAAATGAGCATCAAAATCTTAAAATGAAGTGCCAACTAGCTCAATCCATTACCAATGTCTGTAACCCAAAAAGAAGGTGGAGGTACTACTTTCACAAGCAGTACACTCCTAATAAACCGCGCCATGAACAATCACATCACTTAACCTAATTGTACCTAGTAGCCAAACCAATGACTCCTAGGCTAGTATTCTGCCATTACATCTCCTTATTAGTTCATCACTAACAGTGTACATTTCAAGTAGTTTCTCAGAATACCTTTAAAGCTTATTTATAGCCTGTTTAACAGTACTTGTTAACAGGTCTGGTTAACTGCTCAGATTAAACCAGAAAGTGCCCTGAGAAAGAAATAAATCTTCCTCCACACCTCTATCTAACAAAGAAAGAGTATTATAATATATTTATATTTAATCCCTTTCCTGTTATACTTTCCCCCCTATAATCCCCCCTTCCTCTTCTTCAGTGCAAAGCATTGCCTGCTTAACAATGTTATCTCTTATCAACAAGTAGTAATACCTGTTGTCTAATAAGGTTGGGATTATGTATGGCTGTACTCCCAATATCTCAGATGTCTGTCCAAGAATTGGAATAATACTTGATTTTACACCAAAAGGAAGTTGAGGAAGGAGAGTAAAGGCACAGCCACTATGGTGGTATGCCTTTACAGTCCTGGTCTGCCTCATTAGCGACGAATCAGATTAGCACCTGTAGAAATGCCTTTCTTAGCAGGCTCCTCTGTGGTGCGATAGTGCTTTGCACCATTCTCATCCTCAAAGATTGTGCTGCCATCCTGGAAGACAGTGTTGAATGCATCAACCTCCTGATCAATCTTGACCTTGAAGGGGAATGGGAATGCACGGCCCAACAGTTCACCCTTCTCATTCCTTACCTCCTCAAATTGAGCACCAAACAGTGCAGCAAAGCGAGGCTTGCGAGGAGCAGTGGTCAGAGCATTCTTCTCCATAATCAGAGAGCCTGTCAGAGTGTTGTATGCAACAACCTGAGTTCTGCTGACACCTGCCTTGTTGGTAATCTTGCAGGCTACACCAATTACAGTGCGCTTCTCACCTGCAATCTCTACCTCATTGGAAACCAATGCAGTATCAAGAGACTCAATGATGTCACCCTCTGCAAAAGACTGAGGCATAAATGCCTGGTTCAGGTTCTTGGAACCGTCGTCAACTTTAAAGCCTAACTGAGCAAGTTTGCTCTCACTGGCTTTGAATTCATCTAATTTCATATCAAAAACTAGTTTAAAAGGTAAATAATTAGAACAGCCCAATGCGGACACTGTTCAGTTAACTAAATAAATAAGTGCCTATGCCCCCAATCAAGGAAGCATAGGCTCAGAGACTAAGGCAGAAGCATATCTGCCATAGCCCCAAAGATGTCAGAGTTGTGAGTCTCTGCTGCTCTCTCCAATAAAGCATATTGCTCTTGCTGGAGATGAACAATGTGTGGAAGTTTCTTCAATGCCTTGTAAGCAGTGAAGTTGCCTTCCAAAATTTCTAATTGTGCCACATGTGCTAAGCAAGCACGATGTTCAGCAAGGTCAAAAGGTTGACCTGGTTTTGCAACAAAGTAAGTGTTGCTGTTGTCAGAGCAGATGATGCACTGACCAATGTGATGTCCAATGAGTATCATAATGGTTTGTGTTTTGGTTTGTAAAATCAAAAGAGGATTCAGTTTTGGGTTTTCCTCCGTTGAGGGGAGGGGGCCGATTACCATACACTTTGTACATCTAGCCTATATATACAATTTTGAATCTTGTACAATCTTACACCTTATTATATATACATGTGCACACACATGTGTAAGGACTACTTGTGCTTCTTTTACTAAAAATGAAATTAGTAGTCTCATTTACCAATGAAGTGTTTATTTTATTTTTTATAGTTTTGTCTTTTTATTTAATACTTTTTGTTGTAATTTTGCAAAAATTTTTTGTTGTATGGAATTTATAAAGCATTCACAAGATTGGGGAGACATGCTTACTACTTATATATTTATTCCTGATATGAAAAGTATGATTAGAGTTTCAAAGTTTTCAGATGACCCTGAATATGCTTGTTTATCTGACCTTTGGGTTTTTCCAGAGATGAGGGGGAGGGGTTTAGGAAAGGCTTTAATAGAAGAAGGATGTAATATATACAAAGAATGTGTTCCTTATTTAAAAGTAGATCCTAGTAAAACCAAGTTAGTAAAGTATTATGAGAATCTTGGATTTACCAAAGGTGAGTTTGACAGTGAAGATAACAAATTAGTAATGTATAGATATGAGCAAAACTAAACAAACTTGGTACACTAAAAATGGTAATGATACCATTAAAGCAGACATAAGATTATTATCTGCAACACCAAATGACACAACAGTTTTAATTACTCCTAAGAGTATGAATGGTACAGATCATAAAGTAACTTGGCCAGCAGTAGGTTCTAAAACAGAAGCAAAAGTATATAGGTATGATCCATATGAATGGGGAGGTTATGTAGAAGATACTGATTCTAAAGAAATGTGGTTAAGACAAGCAAGAGAAGCTTGGCATAATGCTGAAGATAAGCCTTCTTTGTGGAGTAGAATAATTAAATTATTTAAATAATGACATATTATAAACCTTATAAATTATAGCAAGGAGGAGTTCCTTCTGCATTACCAGCATTACCTCTTAATTAGAGAGTAGAGTTGATTAAAGACCATTTAAGAGATGCTAAAGATTATTTCTTATATGGAGGAAATTAGTTCCTTGAATTAACAGGCTGGCCTACTGTTGGTAGGTATATTGCAGGAGACCCTAATACGCACAGCATGGAAGCTGTTACAGCAGTTGCTGTGCCTGGTTCTAGTGTAGCTAGACCTTTTATAAGTAAAGCTTTAACTTTAGGTGGTCCACAACCAAGAGGAAAGTATTTATCTGCTAAACTTCCTTTAAATGGGAAAGAAGTGCCTTTTACTTCAGAAAACTTTAAAGCTTTTGTTGATGCTGCTTATAACAGATTTCTGGGAAGAAATGCTGAAAAAGCTGCTGCTAAAAGTGCTGCTATAAGAGAACAAGCTAATAGACAAAGTAATTATAAAGCAATTGTTGAGTAGCAAGCTAGACATGACAACAGAGTTGTAAAAGATGGTCCTAAGAGAGGTTTATATGCTCCTAAAGCAAAAGTAACAGAACCTGTTATGGGTAATACTTCAGGGACACCACTTGACAAATATATAAATGTTAATTATCCTTGGGTAAAAGAAAAAAGTATATCTTGGAATACTAAAAATCTTAAAGCCATACTTGATGAAAAATATTACTATACTCAAAGTTAGCTAGATGACTTTATAAACTACAAATACTTACAATAATGTTAATATCTAAGAAATACTTATATCCTAGAGCTGTAAGATTATGTTTCTTACAATCTGAATTAGGAACTTTATATGATACATCAAAGATTGATGTTTATTATAATGGCACACTCATTACTCATAACACTCAAGGTGTTGACTATATCACTTCTGAATATATACAACTCTCTTCAGAATGGATTGGAAGTACTTTGACTTTTAAAGATAACACTAATGTTTATCAAGATGTTACAAATTATGTTGTAACTACTAGTTATATATAGCAAATACCTTTAACCAAAAGAGATAGAATTTTATCATCAGTACTTACTTGGAATATAGGTGCATCTAGTGCTACTCAAGACTTAGACAGCTGGGCATTTGTTTATGATTCTAACGATAATCAATTAGGTAGAGTAATGTTTAATGATGTAGGAGTTGATAAAACAATTGGTAATGCTGTACTTAGTTTAGATATTGATGATGGAGTTGGTGGTAGGGATAAAGAGCTTCCTGGAGGTATAGAAACAACCTCTATTAAAACTTGGGATAATTCTTACAAGTTAAAGTTTTATATATTTAATTACTCCACACAATCTAAAACAGCTGGAGTACAAATATCCAATACTGGTGCTAAAGTTACTGTAAGTTTATTAAATAATCCTATAATTGAAATTGATTCTTCTAGAGCAACACAAGCTTCTGGAACAACTCCAGATGCTAATTATATGCAATTCCCATTGTGGCATGTATTTGATTATGATTCTACAAATGGTATTATCTATATAAACGAAATGGAGAACAGGACACTTAGTTAATCAAAAAATTTAGCTCTCTCATTACACAATGAGGGAGCTAAATTTGTTTTTAACAGTTTGGGTTTTTTTAGGCTTAAAAAAGTAGTACCTTTGCACTGTAAAATTAAACAAAATGTAATATGAATGATGTAAATAATCTTAAGGAATTACTCATAATGTTTGGGTATGTTAGAGAAGATAAAGAGTTCAGTCAGGCATATTCTCAAAAAGGATGGCCTAAAGTAATATTTAACTATGTTAATGGTACAATTATTGTAAGTTCTCTTACTCATATTGTATTAAGAGTTAAGTTTATATATGCAGCTGAAGTAATAGATTATATTTTAAAAGTAGCAAGTAAGAAAAAATGATTAAGAAGTATTTTAAAATGTTTGGCTACTGCTTATATGCTGGTTTAATATTTGCTGGTATGTCAGTAGTTTGTTTAGTAATGATTCCTACTATGTTCTTTATAGGATTGAGTGGGTTGGGATTAATTGAAAATGAGTGAGTTAGAATTTTTAGATAGCTGTATAATGTATTGTTATAACAGAGTATATGGTATAGATCCTATAAGAGATGAAGCTTATCTTAAAGTAGGTTTAATGTTAGAAGAAATTAAGAAAGAAAAGTATGAAAGAATGGTTTAAAAAGAATTGGAGAAAAGTAATTGGTGGAACAGGATATGTAGCATTGTCTTTAATTGGTTTTGCAATTACTTGGTATGTTGGTTTGTTTACAGTAATGGCTGGAGCTTTTGGTGCTTTAGTTGGTACTGCAATTGCTGATAAAGTTTGTGAATAAGGCTCTTCTATGAAGAGCTTGTTTTGCCCCTTAGTATAATGGCAGTACACCAGTCTCTAAAACTGTTATATCCTTCTGTTGGAGGTTGTGAGGGTTCGAGTCCCTCAGGGGCTACTAAATTATAATAGATATGAGTAGATTTTATATACCAATTAAGAAATTGCAACCTGGTGGTACTATAAAAGAATCTGGGCCATTTAAAGCAAAAGCTGATATTGAATCATATTTAAAAGGTATTGGTAATGAGCAATATTTTACACCAAGCCAATATGATTTAATGTCAGATTTGTGGAACTACTTACTTGAGAAAGGAGTTAGTAAAAGAAATGCTGCTGCTTTAATGGGCAATATAATGCAAGAGTCAAGTTTTAACATTAAAGCTGCTAATCCAGATTCTACAGCAACAGGTTTGTTCCAGATGTTAGGTGATAGAGCTAGACATTATAATAACTGGCTTAAATCTAATAAAACTGGTAAATATCCAGAAATAGATTATATGTTATGGGTTATAAATAGTGGCCATGACATATATATGAATGGATATAATGCTCAAAAGGATATACTTGCTAGAGCAAAAGCTGAGTATGATAAATATCCTAACAATCCTACTCTTAAAAGAGAGTATGAAAAGATTTTAAAATATACCGATGAAAGGTATGGTGACAGAGAGAGGGAAGGTAGATTATTTCCAGTTTCTGATTTCAAAACAGCTTGGAATAATCCAGAACTATCTTTAGATGATATTACTACCCTTTTTGAGGAAACTTTTGAAAGATCAAATAAAGGTGCTGAACATGAAAAAAGAAAAGGATATGCAAGATCATTCTATTGATTTAGATTATGTAAGTAAAAATTGCAGAGAAGGTTTTATCTTAAATCCAAATGAGAAAATTGTGCAAGGTATTATAAGAGGCATTAACAGATGTAAAGGTGAGTGTCCTTGCCATCATGAAGATGATGGAGACAAACATTGCCCATGTGAGCAATATAGGCTACATGATAAATGTGTTTGCACATTATATATTCCAAAAGAGAATTAAAATGAGGAAATGGTTATTGAAAAAAGTATCTAAAGCTATTCTTTTACTAAATGATGTTTTTATTATTGCTGTTGAAAAGAATGAAGCTACTAATGAACAATGGTTCTTAGATTTTGAAGACAGTTTAAATTATTTATCTACTATTGATCACAATCATGATTAACAAAGTATTACTTGATAATGGGCATGGCCAGGAAACACCTGGTAAAAGAAGCCCTATTTGGAATGACAGCTCCTAGTTATTTGAATGGGAGTTTACCAGAGATATAGTAAAAAGGATAGCTAAAATGTTAGATATTGAAAAAATACCATATACTATTTTAGTTCCAGAAGATAAAGATATATCTCTTAATATGAGATGTAGGAGAGCAAATGCTGAAAAAAATTGCTTCCTTATATCTATACATGCAAATGCAGGTGGTGGTACTGGTTGGGAAGTTTTTACTTCTACTGGTAAAACTAAATCTGACATTATTGCTAACAGAATGGTAGATATGTTTAAAAAAGATTTTCCAGAATGGAAATGTAGAGGGCATAAAGAAGCTAACTATCAAATAGTTAAATATACAAAATGTCCTGCAATTTTAACTGAGAATTTTTTCATGGATACAGAAAAAGACTGTAGATTTATAATGTCAGAAAAGGGAAGACAAAGAATTGCTGAATTACATGTAAAACTTATTAAAAATATAATTAAAGATAACACATTATAAGATATGAGTAATTTAAAGTATTATTAGCCTAAAAAATTAGATGCAGGTGGTTTTATAGACTTTATGCAGAAAATTGGTAATGGCATTAAACAAGGCCTTAAAGTTGGTGGACAAGCTATTGGATCTATTTTAGGAACAGCTTTGGATGTAGGTGCAAGTGCAGTAGGTACAGGTCTTCAGACAACTGCACAAGTAGCTAATGCTGGTATTAGAGCAGGTGGACAATTGGCCAATACAGGAATGCAAGCAGCAGGTTCTGTTGCGACGAACGGTTTGCAAACAGCAGGAAACATTGGAGCCAATGCTCTTTAGACAACTGCACAAATCGGTAACAATGCAGTCAATGCTGTTGGGCAGACATTGCAGCCAAAGAAATATCAATATTACACTCCTGTATAATTACTCGATAACAATTAAATGTTAATGAATATGGAATTTGACAAAATTTTAGACGAATTTGTAAAAGCTCTTGAAGAGAAAGCAGAGCAAAAGGAACAGCAAGCTAAGAAAGAAGCTGCTGCATTTCATTTAGATTTAGAAAAAGAAGAAATGTTTGGATATATACCAGATTGGTGTCCTTATGTAGTGATTAAGAATTTCTTTGATACAAAAGAAGATGCAGAGAAATATCTTAATAATCTTAATAAAGTTGTACCATTTGATTTAGAAGGATCTGTAAGAATTAAGTATCAAATACATAATGGTCCTATAAAAGAAGGTAATTTTGGTATATACATTGTACCAGGTAAGGAAATCTGTATTGTTTCAAGATTAGACGACACTATTTTAAAAGAAGAAGATGTTCTTATAAATGTTGATGGTATTTATAGATATATGAGTCCCTCTGAAGTAGAAGTTAATTTTAAACCTATGGAAAAACCTGTGGAAAAGAATGTAAATTGCATTGAAATTAAGCACGACATGACATTTGAAGAAGCTCAAGAAGCACTTGATTTCTTTGGTATTGATTTCTTTATATTCCCAAAAAGAAGTGTTATTACAAGTGCTGCATTTGATGATGTAGTAGTTGTTAAAGAAAATGGTGAACCTATTGTAAGAACATTGCATGTTGAATTCAAGGCAAATGATAAAAAAGTAGAAGCTTCTTTTAAGGCAGACGGTAAAGAAATAGTTGAAGGCAACTTTTTATGTGATACAAAAGAAGAACTTGAAGGTTATACTTTAATTTCAGCAAAAGACATGGAAGAACTTAATAAAGAAGTTGAAGAGCCTTGTAAAGAATGTGATGAACTAAATATTATAGAGCTTCCAATAAGAGAAGATACTGTAGATCAAGAATTTCCAATAAAGCTTGATACTTTTCCTAATTATTTAGGTATTAACTTATGTTCAGTTGAATCTGAAAAAGTTATATTTAAAGGAGGAGAACCTATAGCAGTAAGCACAATCTTCAAACCATACAAAGCAGACTATAGTAATACTAAAGTTGTTACTAAAGTTAAAGACTTTGCAATAAAACCTAGTATGTACTCTGATGCATTTAAAGATTTCAATCCAGTAATTGAAACTAGAGTACTAACAGCAGATAATCAAATTATAAGTTTGACTTATACTGTATAAAAATAAAACCCCAGTAGGAATTTCCTATTGGGGTTTCTTGTTTTATGATTGAAACATTCTTGCTACAGAAGCAGTTGTTGCTAATAAACTAGGTTGTCCAGCCTCAGCATATTTATAACCATTTCTGTTTGCTCCTTCTAATTTAGCTTTTACAACAGCTGGAGTATCAGTATTTGTTATTCCATATAATCTTGTAAGCAATGATAATTTATCTGCTACATATTCATTCATATTATTATAACTTCTAAATCCTGTTCTATAAGGATTTCCAGTGGCATCTCTATCATTTGCATTAACAACTGCACCTCTCCATGAACTACCAGCATGTATATTACCATAATTGTAATTACCCACTGTCTTCTTGCCCCAGGCTGTTTCAATAGCATCCTGAGCTATAAGAGTGTGTGCTAAACTCTCAGAAGCACCTGCATTTATATAGGCTTGATATAAATCCTTTACCCATTGTTCTTTACCTTGATAAGCAGGTCTATAATATGTTGTATTTCTAGGAGCTGTAGTCTTTTTGGTAAGGGTGGGGTTAGTAACAGGGACTTCTTCAGGAATTTCTATTATTTCTTCTTCTCTTCTTTCATCCTCATCTTCTGGTGAATAAACAAGATTTTTAAATTTATATGGATCATACAATGGTGAATTATCTTGAGTTGCACTGTGTTTATAATAGTTTTTACCTTGAAATAATCCAATAGTGCCACCCTCTTGGTGTTTCCATTTTCTTGCATTAAGTGCAAACTATGCTCTCTTTCTTGTTAATTCATTCTTACTATGTGAAAGTTCTTCAGCGGTTTTGCCAGTTCTTTTCATAGTCTCTGTAAATTTTCCTTTATTCTCTGGTTTAATGTGTATACCTCCACCAGTTTTAAATAATGGAAGAGTTTTCAGGTCTTTTACTAATTCTGATATATTTTGATTCATATTTAAAATTTTCTACAAAGATACTACAAATACTTCCTATAAAAAAGGTAGATAAATTAAAAACAAGTTTAAGCCTCTTGTTTTAAAATGAGAGCTTTATTTTATAAAAGAACATTTTGGGTTTTTTGTTCCTATTTTTTGTTGTACCTTTGCACAAAATTTCAGTGGGGTGTAGCAATGGTAGCTTAATTTTAGATTAAATATTGCGCTGGTGGAGCAAATGGTAGCTTAAATGTCTCATAAGCATTAGACCAGGTTCGAGTCCTGCGTGCGCAACTTAAAAATTATAATTATGTATAAAGACTAGAGAAAAAGAACAGAATACTTCAGAAAAAGAAGAGAAAAAAGAATGAATTTTCTTCGTAAGTATAAAGAAGATAAATGTTGTGCTATTTGTGGATGGAAAGAACATCCTGAAATACTATAGTTTCATCATATAGATCCTTCTACTAAATCTTTTGATTTTAGTGGTTCTGAAGTAGGTAATTTAAGCTTTGACAAAATTAAAGCTGAAATGAATAAATGTATTTTACTTTGTCCTAATTGTCATCAATGGCATCATTTTCAAGAATCTAAAATTTAAGGTTGTGGGTTCGAGTCCCACCCCCGCAACTTATGCAATATTAGTGTTTAATGGTTAGCACACTTGACTGCCAGTCAGGAAGTGAGGGTTCAAATCCTTTATATTGCTCTTATGCAGTAGTAGTGTCAGTGGTTCAGCACACCAGATTTCCATTCTGGGAGGGAGAGTTCGAGTCTTTTTTACTGCACATAATCTGGATGTAGTTCAGTAGGTAGAACACTTGCTTTGGGAGCAAGGGGTCGGGAGTTCAAATCTTCCTATCCAGACAATTTAGGGAGTTTATTCTGTAAGTGGTAGCAGGGATGACTGTAAATCATTTGGCTTAGCCTCTGGGTGTTCGACTCACTCAACTCCCACATCACACTGTACCCAAGTGGTCTAAGGGGGCAGTCTGCAAAACTGCTATTCATGAGTTCAAATCTCATCAGTGTGTCTTATATGGTGTGTTAGCTCAGCTGGTCTAGAGTGCCTGCCTGTCACGCAGGAAGTCAGGGGTTCAAATCCCCTACACACCGCACATAGTCTGGTATATCAGTTGGTTAGATTGTCATCCTGATAAGATGGAGGTCCTTGGTTCAAATCCAAGCCAGACTACTTTTGGGTCTATAGCTCCAATTGGCTAGAGCAGCTGGTTTGCAACCAGCAGGTTGAGGGTTCGAGTCTCCTCTAGATCCACTTTATTGGTAGTTAGTATAAAGGTTATTACAGGTGGCTGTTAACCACTCAATACTGGTTCGATTCCAGTACTGCCAGCACATTTATGCACTCTTAGTATAATGGTTATTACCTTGGCTTTGTAACCCAAAGATCTCAGTTCGATTCTGGGAGGGTGCTCTAGAGAAAATAACAAAGATGAATCTTACAACAGTATTAGATTTTTTTAATTAGTGGGGTATTCTAGGTGTAATGCTATTCTTTTTAGCATTTGCTATTGTAACTTATATTACAAGTTGGAAACCTTACTTTGAAAAAAGGCATGAAAAGTATGCTAGTGAGGATACACATGCAAAATCATTAAAAGCAAGAAAAGAGAAAGTCTTGTTAGTTAAAGAAGTCATGAAAGACTTAGTAGACAGAACTGATGCAGATAGAGCTATTGTATTTGAATATCACAATGGTGGAGCTAATCTGACAGGTTTACAATTCCTACACATGACTCCAACAATTCAGTAGAATAAACTTGGTATTGATGAATTGACAAGTTAGTTTAATAACATGTTACTTTCAGCAATACCTCATTTTATAAATAGGATAGACAAGGAAGGTATTGTCTGGTATGATGATATTAAAGAACTTAAATCTGTGTTTCCTGGAATGTATAAAGAATTAACTGAAGATGGTTTTAAATCTATTGTGGTATGTCCTCTTCAGGGAGTTCACACTCCAATAGGATTTATTATTTTAGGATTTATGTCTGAACATAAAGTTACTAAGGAGTTTATTACAGGTGACTTATCAAAAAAATCTCAACAAATTTCTACCTTGCTTGATTTTACAAATGTTAAATGATAATGGAAGAAAATAGAATTGCAACAACTGTATTACTTCAGCAATATCACTGTTTTGATGGTGAGTTTTGGGCTGCTTATAAAACTTTAGAAAAGTTAATGGAACCAGAAAGGTTTGCAGCAATTAAGACTGGTCTTTTAAGGAGTAAAAGAATATTGCCTATGTATATAGCTGAAGTTGGTAAAGAAGCTTATGAAGATTCTTTAGAAAAGATAAATAAAGAATGGAAAGATACTAATGAAGAAGCTAAAGCAGCTGGTATAGCTACACACGAAGCTATTGAACAAATGTTTAAAAAAGATGTTACAATTCTACAAAATACTTTCGGTATTGCAAAACTTCCTGTTTGTCAAGTAGACAACTTCCTAACTACAGAGTCTGGATTATTTCCAGAATTTAAAATGGAAGTAAATATAGGAGACTACACAATAGTAGGTGTGGCAGATTTGGTTGTTAAACAAGGTAAACATATTTCCATAATTGATTGGAAAGATGTTGACAAAATATCTTTTAAAGGTAGATTTGATACAGGTAGAATGAAAACAAAGAACATGAGGTATCCTCTCAACACTCTACCTGATGTAAATGGAATTCATTATCAATTACAGTTATCTATATATGCTTGGTGTTTACAGAATTTAGACCCAACTTTGGAAATAGATAAATTAGAGATAGTGCATGTTAGAAATATGAAACCAAAAGCAACTTATCCTGTTGAATATTTAAAATCAACTGTTGATAAGTTAATAAAATTTCATATAAATGATTTAAAAATGAAGATGGAGTTAGCTAAATGTAATCCAATTGAATTATGAAAAAAATTTGGAAATGGTTTATAAAACAAATATGTATATCTATGATGATATATAATCTTGTCTTTAAAGGAGTTAAAGATCCTGAAGAATTAGACAATGAAACTTAAAGCATTATTATTATCCATATTCTTACTAATATAGCCTGTTAGTAATGAGTAGATTTAGTAGAATATGGGTTTTAAACAAAGTGAAGTAATTGAATATAATATAAACAATGTTAGACCACCACTTAAATCTCCAGGTTATAATAGTATAACAGTAATTGCAAATGATGGTAAAGAGTTTACTATTATTTACTGGGTTGGCATTGGAGTTCTTATAGATTAGAAAGAAACTCATGTTATAAGAAATGGTGGACTGAATATACAATCCACATATCCTAATGAACAAGCTCTCCAAGCAGCTATTAGTGCAGCTTTAGCAGAGTATAACAGAAAGTTGATGCCGATTGGATCTCCTTTCTGTTTGTTCTTATTAGGAAGTGGATATGCTTTATATAAGAAAAAATATGGGAATGAAAGAATATCTAAATAAACATAAAGGATTTATAATATCTTTTTTGTTTAACATTTTTTTGTGTATATGTTTAATGTTTAACTGTAAAGGTTCAGAGCCAAAGACAGTTGTTAAGTATGTGCCTGTGCATGATACAGTAACAGTCACAAAAGAAAGAATTATTGAAAAAACAAGAACTCTTTATAAGAGAGACACACTTGTTAGAGTAGATTCTATTTATTTTTTAAATAATGATACTCAAAGTACTCCTCAAGATGGTACTTATGTACAATTACCAATTGAGTATAATCAGTACAGTGATACTATAAAGACTGATAGTACTTCTACTGCAATAAAAGTTGATTATCATGGTTATGCAGCAGGTATTGACAACATATATCTTGATCATCAGTATAATAATAAGATAACAACAATATATAAAGAACCTAAAAAAGTAGGCATAGTGTGGTATCTTGGTTTTAGTGCTGGTTATGGAGTACAAGGTAATGTTAATACTGGTACATTTGGGCATGGCCCACAAGTAGGTGTTCATGCTGGAATCGGTATAGGTGGTAAAATAAAATAACAATGTTTGGTATAGATTCTTTAGATTAGGTTGGACAAATAGCAGAAGGATGGACTAATAGAGTTCTTAATAGAGAACAAGAATTAGTTAATAAAAGGCTTCCTATTTGTTTAAAATGTCCTTTACACACAGATACAATTGGTGGAGGCAAATGTGATAGAAACAAATGGTATAATCCTGAAACAAAAGATTTATCTACAGAATATCATCCAGGATATATCAGTGGTTGTGGATGCCCACATGAAGCTGCATTAAGAGTTGCTTCTAAAAAATGTCCACTTAATAAATGGTAAATTAAAATTTTCTTATAATGGAACATGTACAATTTAATGATGAATGTAAAAAGAACTTGATTAAAGGTGTTAATCTTGTTTCTGATTGTGTAGCTGCTACTTATGGACCAAGTGGTAGGAATGTAATGATTAAACTTGGTAGACATTTACATGTCACTAAAGATGGTAGTACAGTAGCTACTTATGTAACTCATGAAGACCCTTATGTACAAATGGGTATTGATGCAGTGAGAGATATTTCTAGGAAAACATCTAGTGATGTTGGTGATGGTAGTACTACTGCTACTATTCTTTCTAGGGAAATTGTAAAGCTTCTTGCAGATAGTAGGGAAAATCCTATTCAAATCCAAAGAGATTTACAAGAAGATTGTGAAAAAGTGGTTAATTGGTTGAAAGAATATAAAAGAGATATTACTGAAAAAGACCTTGTTAAGGTAGCAACTCTTTCAGCCAATAATGATATTAAAATTGGTACACTTGTAGCAGATGCTTTCAAGAAAGTAGGTAAGAATGGGATTGTTAAATTTGAGAAATCTAAGACAAACTCAGATGGTATTGAATTTTCAGAAGGCTTTCAATTTGACAATGGTTATTTTGATTCAAGATTTGTAAATACTGCTGAGAATACATGTGTACTTCAAAATGTAATGGTATACATCTCAGATGTAAAGATTAGTGAGATAACTAAAGTTGCTGAGGTAGCTAATGAAGCTCTCAGAAAGAAAAAGGCTCTGTTGCTAATTGCTCCTGATTTTGACTCTGAGATAAAAATAAATCTTTTAAATAACTTACATAAATTAGATTCTTGTATGGTAGTAGCACCTAACTTTGGTATTCAGAGAAGTATTCTGCTTTCTGATATTAAAGATATTCTTGGAGAAACACTTTATTGTGATAAAGTAATTGCTACTGCTGATACTTGTACTTTTGTTGGATATAAAAGTAATGAGGAAGCTATTACTGAAAAAGTAAATGCTATCCAAGGACTTTTAGAAAAAGGAAATCTTGAAGAAGCTGATTTAGAATTTCAGAGAAAAAGACTTGCTAATTTTACAGCAGGTATTGCGACTATTTATGTTGGAGGATATTCTGAAATAGAAGTTAAAGAAAGATTAGACAGAGTAGAAGATGCTGTTGGTGCTACAAGAGCTGCTTTAAGAGGTGGTGTACTTCCAGGTGGTGGCTCTGCTTTGTTTAGAGCATCTATTGCATTAAGTACTGAATTAAAATATTTAAAGGATGTACTTACTACTCCTTATTATATATTATATAGAAACTGTTTTGGTGCGGGAGAATGTAAATTACTTCCAGCTTCAATGAACTGGTCAGGATATAATTTTAAAACTAGAGAATGGGTTGGTGATTTATATGAAGAAGGTGTAATAGACCCATATGAAGTTGTAAAAACTTCTTTAGAGAATGCTGTTAATACAGCTTCTATTATTTTAACATGTTCTTGTTTAATTTTAAATGCTTAATGATATGACAGACAATTTTATACCAGTGTTTACTAATTTGTTAGTAGACCCTTATGAATTCAATCCTTATGAGAAAAAAGCTGCTGCTGATGAGTTTGAAATAACAGGTGGTGAATTTGAAAATCCTGACAGTGGCCAATTAGATTATAAAGAGCAACCATTTAAGTGGGGTAAAGTTATAGCAGTTGGTAATAAATGTGAGGTTGTTCATAAAGGTGACAATGTTTTATTTGATATAAGAGGTGCAAGACCAGTATTCTTTGAATCAGGATATATGGTTGTTGCAGAGCAAAACCTCTTATTAGTTGATAACAATCCAAATGTATAAATTATGGAAGAAAAAATATATTTTGTGCCAGGTGATGTTGTTACTTTAAGACAAGATATACCTAACAAACCAGTAATGGTTGTGTCTAAGATTGATAAAAATCTTTATAGATTAAAAGATAATCAAATATCTACATTAAAAGGAATTGGTTGTTTCTGGTTTACCACTGATGGTACATTCCAAGAAAACCTATTTTCTACAAAAGACCTTGTTTTGGTTAAGTCTGGTAGAGAGGATTAATTTTTATAATTATGCAATACTTTAATAGACAAAAATTTAAAGAAGGCGGTGCAACTCAGGCTCCTTCTGAGGAAGAACTCACACAAGGAATTGTTAAGATTCTGATTGATGGTGGTCTTTCTGAAAACGATGCTCCTGAGATTGCACAAGCCTTTATTCAAAATGCAGGTAGTGTACAAGATGCTGCTAAGGCTATTCAAAATTTAGCAGCAGAAGGTGCAGATCCAAAAGCAATTACTGCACAAGTAGTATAGCTTGTATAGCAAGCTGTTGCAAAAGCAAAGTGTGGTATGAAACTTGATTACTACAAAAAATTATTACATGGAGGCAAACCAAAAAAGAAATGTCCTTGCATGTTAAAGAAAGTTGGAGGTAGACTAATAGAAGTTGATAGCTGTACAGGTCTACCAGTGTTACACTAATTATATATTTTATGGTTAAGTTTTTTGTTTATGATAATAAGTCCAATGCCTTAACTCTTAATGAACCTGAAATCTTATTAGTAAAAGAGTTCAAAGATTTATGGGATGTAGATAGAAATAAGTGTAAAGAAGATCCTACTGGTAAAAAAAGACTTAAAGCATATAGAGAATTAACTTATATATATCTTGCAGTTGATTGGTTAGCTCCAGGAAATAAAAGTACTCCTCAAGAAAGACATGATATGGCAGTAGCTTCTACTGGTATAACTAAAGAGGAATTACAAGATCCTGTGTTTAAAGCTGCTTTTGATAGGTATAATCAACTACAGGATAGCTCTTCTTTATTTGGTCCTCTTTTAGCTGCTATGAATGATGCTGTTCATAAACTAACCGCTAGATATAGGAATTTAGACCTTTCTGAAAGGGATGAAGTAACTGGTAAGTTTTTAACAACATCTAAAGATATTATGGATGATTATATTAAGTTACCTAAGTTATTTGATGCTAAAAGAGAAGCAGAAGAAAAGTTTAAAACAGAGCAAGCAGAATCTACTGGATTAAGAGGGGGTAGAACTCCAGGATTCTTTGATAAGAAATAATGGCTAAACTTTCTAAAGAAGAAAGAGAAGCATTAAAGGAGCAGCTGTCTAAAGAGGCGGCTGCTCTTGATGCTAAGAAGACTAAGAAAAGAACATTTATTATGGACATCCCCCAAGAAGATAAAGAAGAATAGATTGTTCTTGAAGAAAAGCAAGAAGAAGATAGTGAATGGGATGTAAAGATAGGAGATCCTATTGAATATTTTGATCCTGAATTATCTTATGAATTAACTGGCTACAGACCTATTACAAAAGATAAAGGATTAGATTTTAATCCTGATGACTTTACAGAAATGGCTAGGACTTATGAAGAGACAGGTGAATATACTTCTCTTATACCTGGTACTGTAATGTTTGCAGATCTTTGCTATAGAGAACTTGATAGATGTATGAATGGAATGACTGTTGGTAAGTATCATATTACTGGTGACAATTACTTCTGGTTAAACTATTACAGAATGAAAAGTGTTGTTGGTATTAAAGGTGCTGCTACTGGTAGAAATGAAACATTTCCAACATTTATAGCAAAGTAGTATGAGTATTTCCATTATATGGAATTAGCTGCTAAATTAAAAAAGGATGTAGTTGCTTTTAAGAGCAGAGGAGTCGGTGCTAGTGAGATTTCTGCATCAATATCTGTTAATTTATATACAGCTTTTGAAAATACTAGAGTTATGGCAACTGCCCCAAATGATTTCTTTGTGGACAAGTTGACAGATAAAATGTGGACACAATTAAACTTCCTTAATACTCATACAAAAGGAATGTTTGCTCACCAAAGAATGGTGATTGATACTGCTAACTTCAAGAGAGCATCTGTTTTAGATGAGGAAAGAAATGAATCTGGGTGGATGTCAGAAATTGAAGGTAAAGTAGCAGATGTGCCAGATAAAGTCAGAGGTGATAGAACTGATAAGCTTCTGTTTGAAGAAGCAGGTTCTAATAAACACCTTATTGCTTCATGGATTAAGGGAGAAGCTTTGACTGAAATCAATGGTATTAAATTTGGTATCAGATATGCTTGGGGAACTGGTGGTGACTCTGGCCCTAACTTGGAAGGCCTCACCAGAATGTTTTATAATCCTGTAAAATATAAAGTTCTTCCTTATAAAAATAGATATAATGAAGCACAAGAAGTAGCCTATACAGGATATTTTATACCTGCTTATACAATGTGGTTTGGTGAGCAAGATAAAGGAGAAATAGGCTATGATAACAGAGGTGTAGTTGATGAAGAAAGAGCTAAAAAATACTATATGGATAGAAGAGCTCTTCTTATTAACGATCCTAAAGATTTAATGATGTATAAAGCAGAGTACTGCTTTACTCCTGAAGAAGCTCTTATTCTTGAAGGTGAGAATAAATTTGATAAAGAAAGACTTTCTACATAGTTAGCTAATATTGAAATTCATAAATTATTTGAACCTCCTCAAGGAATTACTTTAAGATTTAGACCAATGAAGGATGATCCACATTTGGTTGATAGATTTTCTGTTCCTGAGTTTGAATATGATTCTAGAAGTAAAATCAAAATAGTAGAGCTTCCTGTAAAAGATTCAAATGGTTTAGTTCCTTCTAATTTATATGTTGCTGGTATAGACTCTATTGATAATGATACATCTACATCATCTGGACAATCTGATGTTTCAGAGTTTTGTATTATTATCTTTAAAAGAATGATGGGTATAACCCCACCAAAACCTGTAGCAATTTACAAGGAAAGACCAAAAGATATTAGAATTGCATTTGACAATGCTATTAAGCTGATGAGAATGTATAACTGTAAAGGGTTAATAGAAGCAACTAAAATAAGTCTTGTTACATATTTTAAAGAAAAGAAATGTGCAGATTTGCTTTTAAAAAGACCTAGAGCAACAATGCCAACTATTAGAAAAGCAAATCCTAATCAGTATGGTACTCCTGCTACAGATGATATTATTAATCATCAGTTAGACCTCATAAATGATTATATTACAGACTACTGTGAGTATATAGAATTTCCTGAATTACTAAATGAGTTACTAAGATATTCTTATGCAAATAAGAGAAAATTTGATATGGTAGCTGGTTTAGGTATGTGTCTGCTTGCAAATGAGGATATGATAGGTAAAACTATACAACAATCTGTTCCACAAGCTTCACAAGAAGAAATAGGTTGGTATACTGATGAGTATGGATATAAACATTTTGGAAAAATTCCTAAACAACAAGTTATACAAAGAAATGAACAGTTTAGAAGAGCAGGTTCGTGGTTTAGTAGAAATGCTCTACTGTTGCAAGTTCCCAAAAAGGATTGATGTCTTAAAGGATGGCACAGAAAGAGATGGCTATATTTATACATGCAAGTTTTATTTGCATAGTTAGGTTTATGACCCACTTGCTTGGGTTATTTCGTGCCAAACTGATGAAGAGTTTTTAAAATTTGTAACAGAACAATTAAAAGAATCTAAGTTACATGAAATCTTTAGTAGGAATGTAAAGTTACATCCACAGGGAGGTTTTTATGAACAAGAAAATTGTAAATTACTTATAAGAGATGAGTAAAGATAAAAAGTATTTAATGAAAGAGTGTGATAGTGCAATTACAGAACTTGTTATTGAGAGAAAGTCTCTTTATAAAGCATATAATTACTATCATGGAATTCTTGACAAAAAACAATATGAGGCTTATGAGAAAGGCTATGGAGTTGAGAATCCAACCTCTGTAGAATTTGTACCATTAACAAGAAAGCACATTGATGCTATTGTTGGTGAGTATCTTACTCAGAAGCTTCAACCTAAAATTTCTTGTAAAGATTCTAAAACTCTTTCAAATATTTATAGAGACAAGCAATTAGAAATAGAAAATAGAATCCATAAACTTGCTATTTCTAAACTTGAAAACCATATTTACAGAACAATAATGGGTAAAGATCCTCAAGATCCTGTACAAGATGAAGTTATTGATAAAGAACTTAAGGATGTTGAAGATTCTGTAAATAGAAATTATGTATCTAATTATGAGATGGCAGCTCAAACTATTGTTTAGTATGCTATCAATTCTAGAGACATAGATTTAAAAAATCAATTAACAGAACTCCTTACTGATTTACTTGTTGGTGGTGAGGGACATTATAAAGTAGTAAAGACTAAATCTGGTAATGGCTTTAGACTTGAAGTGTCTGATCCTCTTAATACATTTATTGAGAGAGATCCAAAGAGCAAGTATATTAAAAATGGTTACAGAGATGTTGTTAGAAAATGGATGACAAAGAGAGAGATTATCATGAAATATGGTAAATATCTTTCTCAAGATGACAGAGATAAAATCAATGAGCAAATGCATCATAGATACAATGATGCTACTTTGTTAGCTGCTATAAATGGTAGAATTGGTGTTAATCTGTCAGATGGTCTCTGGGATACATATACAGGAGGTTTTGATAACACACATGAAGAAGTTTCTGACATTGTTAGAGATTTAATTCCTGTGTATGAAGTTGAGTGGATTGATACTGAAGGAGAAGGAGATGATACTAAAGCTTATAGATATAATGTAACTAGAATTGGTGAAAATATCTATATTCTTTTTGGTAGAGATGATGAAATGGTTAGAAGTATAGATGAGCCAAATGAAGCAAGACTTGCTCTTAATGGCTTATACTTTACTGATAGAACTGGTATTCCTTACTCTCTTATATTAGCCACTGCAAGCTTACAAGACAAATTTAATCTCTTGAACTATTTAAGAGATAACTATATTGCCTTATCTGGTGTTAAAGGTGCACATGTTGATGTTGCACAATTACCTACAGAACTTGGTACAGGCTTTGATGAAAGACTTATTAAGTACTGGGGTTGGAGAAAATTAGGTATTTCTCTTATGAACTCTGCTCAAGAAGGAGGAGAGAACATGAATACACTTGTTAACGGTTTTGATGATACATTGTCACTTAATGCTATACAAGCTATTGATTTAGCTATAGAAAGAGTTGAAATGACATGCTCTTCTATTACAGGTGTATTTAGAGAAAGATTAGGAGGTATTCAACAAAGAGATGCTGTTGCCAATGTAGAAAAAGGTATGCAACAATCTTATGTTATTACCAAACCTTATTTTCAAGCAATGGATACTGTAACTTCTGAAGTACTTACTGACTGTATAGATATTGCTAAAATTGTCTATAAAAAAGGTCTTAAAGGTGAATTTGTTCTTGGTAATCAAAAACATTATTTAGATGTTTTACCAGAACATTATACTTCTACAAGTTATGATGTGCATGTAACTGATACAGCTGATTTAATTGAACAACAAGATTTACTTAAACAAGTAGCTATCCAGTTGTCTCAATCCAGTCAAGTAGATCCAGAATTGTTAGTTATTGTTACTACTTCTAAATCTACTACTGAAATGAAAGAAGCTGTTATGGAAGCAATTAGACAAAAGAAATTAGAGAATAATCAAATACAACAGCTTTCTCAAGCATTAGAAGAAGCTCAAAAGCAACAACAACAGTTGCAAAAGCAGCTTAATCAAGCTATTAACAAACTTGGTCAGCTTAATGAGCAAAAACTTAAGATTGATGAGTATGAAGTTACTGAAAGTCTAGCTATTAAGAGGTTTGATGCTGAACAAAATGCTAGACTTAAAGAAGAAGAAAATCAACTTATTAGAGAAAGAAACCAGTTGGAAAGATTACAATTAGTTGATTCAAATCCTAATAATGATGCAATTAACAACAGAAAAAAATAATTTCTGGAAGGAAGCTAAGGAGAGGTGGTCTAAAAAATCACCTCCCTTCTTCCAGAAAATAATGAAATTTGCTATAGAACTTGGCTCAGCAGCAGTAGCAGTTCTAGGAGCAGATAAGTTGTTTGACTTACAATCAACTTATGGTGTTAATCCACTATTGTTTACTATATGTGGATATGTTATTGTATTTTGTGCTGCATTAGGTTTAACTGCTAAAATTACTAAGCAAGATGGTGACGATAAACCTTGATATATTTAGAGTAACTGAAGACGGTAAATATTTAGAAATAGTAGCAAGTTGTAATAAAACAATGTAGGCTGTATTTACAGGTATTTCTCTTAAATACTGGCTTTCTGATGGTTCAGTACATACTGTAGATCTTACAGATGCTTTATTCTGGACAGGTGAGTATGATGATGGTAAAAAAATTTATACTATGACACCTGTTGTAGCTACTAGAATAGATATTGAGCAAGCTCTTAAGATAACAGAACCTGCAATGTATCAAGTTACTATGACTGCACATAGTACTACTTCATCTGACACAGCAGAAATAATTGCAATGTGTTCTGATGTACATAATGTATATGAATATCTTGTACAAGAAATACTTGCTACTGCTCAAAGTTGTGATGGCTGTGCAGAACCATCTTCTGAGCTTTACATGAAGTATTTACTTTTATGGGCACATTTACAAGCAATGATGCTTAAACAAGTAACAGATGCCCTTACTTTGTTTCAAATAATTAACAAAAACTACAGAAGATGTGGTGGCAAGGGACCTGTCATTGGCTGTGGTTGTGGTAAGTAATTATGATAGCTGTAGGTAAGACTTTAAATGATACCGTTCTTGCTTACTATGATAAGCTTAGGTATCTTGGACAAACAAATGATTGTACTTGGGAAAAAACACTCTTCATGGTGATTGTAAGAGATGTTGCTATGTGGGCTGATTTCCTTGATGTCAGTCCTGAATTGCAACAAAAACTGCATGACCTACAGCAATAGTTTATTCTTAAGAACAGTGATTTTGTAATAACCAGAACAGCACCAGATGTGTATGCAACTAATGTTAATACTCCACAAACATCTTGGACATGGAGAACAATTAACTGGGATGTTACTGAATCTGATACAATAACTAAATTGGATGTAGAAGTGAATTGTGAATATATACCTAAATGGCATTTAGTATCTGAAGCTCAATTTGAAAATATAAAAGCTAATATCAGTACAATGTCAGAAAACGATAAAAAAGACTACTGGTTAGTCTATGATGTTAACAATGCTACTGAAGCCAGTAACTCCAGTAGTGCTGGTAAGCCATATTACTTCCATCCAGTAGCAGAAGAATTCAGACCATTTATTGACCTTATTGGTGAGAAGACAAGTATAGAAGCTATTGCTGCTGCACTTAAAGTTCAACTTAATCATGCTTGGGGCAATGGTACTCTTAATAGAGAGGCTCTTGTACAAACAGGAGATGCTGAAGTAGATAGTTTAAAAATGTTAACTAGTGAAGAAGGGGAGGACCTGTTCAATGAATAATACTGATATTACTGAATTTGAAAATCAGTCTGGTGTTGGTACTGCTGGTTTGACTGGTTTTGTTCAAGGAGCAAATAAGAGATACTTACCTTTCCAGAACGGTACTAGTGAGACTAAAATGATTACAATACCTTGTCAAGACCAAGATATTGTAACTATCAAGTTACTTTATTTTGATGCACAAGGCATTATCTGTGATGGTGTATTTAATCTCTTTATCAATGGTAGTTATCTCAACTTTACAGGTTTAAGTAGAGGTAGAGAATCGACATTATATTATACATATGATAGCAACAATGAAGTATTTAGAATTTTGATTCCTCAATCTTCTTATGCTTATTGCTCTGCTAGAAAAGCTTCTGTTGACAAGACTGGTGTTATTAACAATCTGTCTATCTCTGATGTGTTTGTTGAAAATTACAACTTAGCACACTGGACAGAATTACATATTAACACTGCTGAAAATACTCAATATAATAATTTAACTGTTATTATTGATGAGAACGACCAAGAAGCAATCTATGACCCTCATGGTGTTTTACCAACTACTATTGAGAAAATCAAAGAAGCATATCATGCTGAAGTAGCAGATTATTGTGAAGTTAGTAATCACTTTAATGAGAATAAGACTATACAGTTCTTTATTACTGGAACTGATAGATTAATTGGTACTCTTGATACTGACTTTACAAGTGGAGAAGATAATGCAGGTGAAGTTTATCTTACTTTGCCTGCTTACTCTACTTGGCACTATGGTACTGAAGTTACTGAGAATGGTACTTATGTAATGAATATCCCAAGAGGTGATTATTACTTAAATACTGATACAGGTGATGTTTACATTAGTTTAGGTAATGGTCTTGATATTCATGGTGCTACTACAACAAGCTTTGATAAGATTGGTAGTTTTAGAGGACCAAGAGGATACGCTGTAAACAACATTGTTCTTAATAACGAAAATGAATCAGATCCAACAGCATTTATAACAACTAGTGGTGATTATAACTTCTATGATATGTATGTTGGTGAAGAAGGAGATTCTACTGAAGATAGTACTTATATTGGTACATTCAAGGTAAGAAATGGTGTAAAAGGTGAGCAAGGAGATCAGGGTCCTAGAGGTGAACAAGGTCATCCTGTGTTCTTTACAACTACTGCCCCAATTAACATTGCTGGTGCTGATGTTGGTGACTATGCTGTCTATACAGGAACTGATGATACATTTGCTAATATTGGTGATGTATTTAGGTTAAACAGTATTGATGAATTAACCTCTACTCAAATCTGGCAAAATACTGGTGGTAACATTAGAGGTCCTAAGGGAGATTTACTAAATGCTGAAGGTATTATTCCTGCTTTCAGATTAGTAGAAAACCCAACAGAAGGTTCTTCTCAATTACAAGTATCTTTTGATAATGTAGTCTGGACTACTATTGGTAACTTGCCTTCCAAAGGTATTGTAACTGTACATGAGATTGTACCAACTGGTGTAGAAGGTAGATATATCTACAGAATCTACTATACTGATGGTACACATTATGATATGGTATTTGACCTTGGTAATGGTAGAGGTGGTGCTATCTATGAAGAAGGTGCTAATATCCATATTGATGAGGATACTAAAGAAATCTCTGCAATAGGATATACCTATACAAGCAGTAGAAATTCTTTCCAAGAAGGTAATACAGGAGAAGCTTTAGGAACAAATTCTCATAGTGAGGGTAAAGATAATGTTGCAAGAGGTAATAGTGCTCATGCAGAAGGTTTAAGAAGAAATGCTTTTGGAGCTTTCTCTCATGCTGAAGGTGCTAGCCAAAGTGATGCTGGTTCTACTTTAGTAGAAACTGTAGAAGAAGAGGAACTTACTTCTTTTGAAGCAGTTGGTTCTTCTGAACCATATCAAGTAAATATACAGATTGGTAATGGAAGCGTAGACCCAAGTGTTACTGATTATGAAAGTATTTTATTGTTTTATCAAGATGGTTATGTAAATCCTTCTGACCAAGCAGTCATTACTAACTATGAAAGTAACACTAAAGATAATGTAACTACTATTACATTAACTCTTGATAAAAAAGTTGCAGATTTACATTGGAGCCTTGATGATGGTGAAAGAATAACATTGTGTACTCCTCCACAAGATAAAGCTCTTTCATATGGTACATTCTCTCATGCAGAAGGTTTTAATACTTCTTCTATTGGTATTGGCTCACATGCAGAAGGTGATACTACTGTAGCACTTGGAGATTATGCTCATGCAGAAGGAGAAAACTGTAAAGCTTTAGGTGATAGGTCTCATGCAGAGGGAGATAATACAGAAGCTTATGGATTTGCTTCTCATACAGAAGGTAAGAAGACAAAAGCTTATTATTTTCAAAGTCACGCTGAAGGTAATGAGAGTAAAGCTATGGCTAAATATTCTCATGCTGAAGGTAATAAAGCAACTGCTTCTGGAGAATCTTCTCACGCAGAAGGATATAACACAACTGCATCTGGAGGTAAATCCCATGCTGAAGGAAATAGCACTACTGCCTCTGGTTCTACAGCTCATGCTGAGGGTTCTGGTTCTGTAGCAGGTGGAAATGTATCTCATGCTGAAGGTAAAGGAACTCAAACAATAAATGAAGGAGAACATGCTGAAGGTTTGTGGAACCAATCTTTTAATAACACAGTTGGTTATACAATAAGTACTGTTGGTGTTGGTGGAAGTGATTCAACAAGAAAAAATGCTAGAGCTATTCTTGGAGATGGTAAACAATATATTCTGAATGTAGGTGGCTATGATGGTGGAGCTGTAACTTCATCTCATTTGTCTATTCAAGATGTAATTGGTCATGTTGGTAGATATACTACAACATTATCTCAAGCATCACCTATGAATGGTAATTATGAAGTATACATAACTACAGGTTCTACTGTTTATGTTGGACAACCATCTAATACAGGTAAAGTAACTACATGTTCTGTTATCATTTCTAATACTAGCGGTAGTACTGTAACTCCTACTTTCTATACAGTAGATGGAGTAACTGCAAAGTTAATGACAAACATTGAAGCAATTCCTGCTGGTCAAGTAGCAGAATATGTTGGAACTTATATTCCTACTATCGGTTGGTTAATCAATGGGGGTACATAGAAAAGTATAGTTCAACCTTATTCTAACTAATAATAAGGAGAGTGCATTGACACTCAGTGTGCTCTCCTAAATTTTCTTAATTATGAATGAAATTAAAAGACCTAGAATAATTCATTATACAGGAGAAGATCCAGAAACATTTTCTATTGCTTGTGCAGATGCACTAGTGATTACAGAAAGTGGTCTTATCTATAGTAAGGGAAACCCTGTTGGAGGTTTAAGTGAGGAAGATATTAGTGCCTTAATAGAAGGGAATCATACATATTCTATTGATTTTGGAACAGATGTAACTACTGTTACTGACATAAATATGTTTGGTGATATAACTCTTACAGAAATAAAAGGTTATAATGCTACTGCAATTTCTTATTACATTCAAAATGTATCTAGTAGCACTACAACACTTAATTTAGTTAATGGTGTTTGGACAGGAAGTATAAATATTCCTGCCAAAGCAGTAGTAATGTGGACAATAACAAGAGCAGCTAGTGGTAATGCAGCTGCTGGATTTAAAGTAGTAAAGACAAATGGCAACAACTAATAGAGACTTTAGATGGAGAACAACTAATGGTAATAAGTATGTAGATAGTAGATTTGGTTCTGATGAACATGGAGATGGTACAATGCAGAATCCTTATAGAACTATTACACAAGCTTATTATAACCAAACTTCAAAACCAGGTACTATTGTTATGAGAGGTGTTTTCTCAGATTCAATGGTTGGTAATCACTCAACTCAATTAAGAGCAGATTATTATGGAGCTGCTATTTGGGATGGTAAGGGAGTTAATACTCTTCCTTGGTTTGGAGGTTATCCAAATATGATTTTTATAAATGGAGGAGAAGAGGTTCAAGGTTCTGATGCCTCTACTGTTGATGCATATAAAACCCTCTATGGCTTGGGGCGTGCTTACAATGCTGACCTTGTTAGCCCTGCTGACTATGTGAGTGGGTTTGCCTCCAGTCCAGTCCTGGTACACCACAGTAAACTATGGAGAGGGGGATGTGGGGGATCTTCCCCCACTAGAATAATCTATTCAGATATTATTAGAAACACAGGTTGTCCTGTTATTC
>Ga0247610_10000063_pt1 | contig 168960 bp, 287 predicted proteins | sample 174DNAGHGhighgp2_FD_193483 | JGI IMG/M metagenome (GOLD analysis project Ga0247610, IMG submission 193483) | Sheep rumen microbial communities from Palmerston North, Manawatu-Wanganui, New Zealand - 1742 DNA GHGhigh gp2 | ecosystem: Host-associated > Mammals > Digestive system > Stomach >... | reverse complement strand
TTACACTCAATTTACCCCATCTATTCTGCCCACGGACGGGTTGCGTGGTTGCTACGCAACATTTATACTAATTACGACGATGCCTTTACGCCACCAGATCTCTGGCTGAGTGTAAATAGCTTGCCTGACTACCAAGCTTGTAGCAGTTTGGCCCTGCTTGCCGACTCCTACGATACTTTTCCATAGGCGGAACTTACACCTTTTTATAGTAGCGTGACTACTGCCCACTCTCTTATCTGTTATGGGCTCAGTATGCGCTCTCGGGTGGCCTCCCTTTGAGCGGGGCTAGACTCTAAGTGCATCAGAGTTTTCTGACATCGCGACCCTCCTCCGCCGGGAGTCGAACCCGGACAATGCCTTCTACCTTTTCACCCTCACCAGATGTGCGCTGGCGTTCCCCACAGCACTTATTTCGGACAGTGCCAGTCCTGGTAGCGGCGGTGGGAGTTGAACCCACTATCTTCTGGTTATGAGCCAGGTGGCTTACCGTTTGCCCTCGCCGCATTATACGTGGTGGCCTGTACAGGATTCGAACCTATGTCCCAGCCTTGAGAGGGCCGCGTCCTAAACCACTAGACGAACAGGTCATAAAAGTGATGCAAGCGGTGATCTTGCCAAACGCGGTATCGCCTATATCCGTGCGGCGAGCACAAGTGACCAACTTGTTACTTCGAGCCACCGCAAGGGGATTCGAACCCCTACACTACGTTCTCACCAATCTACCCCACGTGTCTTTATCCTGGCCGCGGGACCCAGTTTCGACTTTTTAACCACATTGTCGTAGTTTGTGGGGTTTATGGAGTTTTCCTTCTCCTTAATTATTATATCATATTTTTTTTATTTTGTCAAGGTTGTGAGGTTTTCCAGCATTTTTTTCTTTTACTTTTTTTCTTAACCTTACTTATATATTATATCAAATTTTTTTTAATTTTTCAAGTTCGCGGTCAGGGATTTAATCTTCATAAACTTCCAACTCAACGCCAAGTTCCTCAGCCCACTCACGCTCAACATCCTGCCAAGTATCGTGCATTGCATAATCATACGCATACATATCTTCTGCGGTTAGATCACATACGAAAGAATCCATCTGGCCATGATAATTATCAACGCCAGTGCTATACTCATCACACCAATCCCACTTCATTGAGCGCATCCCCTTTCTTTATCTTACATATATATTATATAATATTTTTTGTAAATTTTCAAGGAAGTTAATCCCAGTGCCAAGGGTCACTATGCCGACGACCACGCCGCTCATGCGGAGTTTCTTCATCTTCGATGTCTTCCATTTTCATGACATCGCCAAGGTGCTCACGCCAGTAACGCCGCTCATCGCGGTGCGCCTGCGTTTTCAGATTCTTTTTCCAACCAGGAGAGACATATCCTGTATAAGCCTCCCAATAGCGTTCATACCAAGGACGACCAGTAGGAGTTCTACGAGGATAATAATCACCATACATTGCCGCGAACATACCATCACGGAATGCATCCCAATAACGTTCATACTCAACAAAACTTTCATAGCTACTAAACTCATAAGGAGTAGATCGACGCTTCAAATTATCAATGTGCCGACGCTTCCGCGCATGTCTATTAAGACGCTGACCATTCTGATACACAACATCATCTCCTATTGAATTTTGTATGGTCGGAACTCTGGGACTCGAACCCAGGACCGCTGGTTTATAAGACCAGAACTCTAACCGACTGAGTTAAGTTCCGATATGGCAGGCGATCAAGGATTCGAACCTTGAACAACGGAGTCAGAGTCCGGTATGTTACCGTTACATCAATCGCCTATGGTACCGCGTGACGGGCTCGAACCGCCGACCCCTTGCTTGTAAGGCAAATGCTCTCCCAACTGAGCTAACGCGGCATAATGGGGCCGTTACTGAGACTTGAACTCAGAACCTAGTCTTTACGAAAGACTCGCGCTACCTATTGCGCCATAACGGCATAATAGCTTTGAGGTCAGCCAACCACACATCAGTTTAATCATCGCTTTTGTTCAGATGAATACATCGCCAAAGGCGAACTGGTACCCCCACAGGGACTTGAACCCTGAACCCTCTGATTAAGAGTCAGATGCTCTGCCAGTTGAGCTATAGGGGTATATGGTGGAAAGTGGGGGATTTGAACCCCAGTGGATGTGCGGATCCACTTCGGCGCGTGCAATTAAATGCTCTATTGCCCTTACGCATTAGCTCCTGTTTGCCCGGAGTCGGTGATTTATCACAGCGGACACTACCCTGATGTGTCAATCACTTCCCATATAAAATCGCACGTATGGTTAAGGTTTCGCCACCTTCGCGAGTGACCTCAGCCCTGTATCCCAGTACTCCCTTCGCACGACTTATCGCGATTCACGTGCTCGGCTCTACGGCCTCAGTTTCGTGGGGCTTGCCCATGTTTTGCTCTGGCGACTGGGTTCCTTGCCACCTCTTAAACGGCGCGAGCAGCGCGTAATGGAGCCGGTACCCAGATTTGAACTGGGGACCTTTTCCTTACCAAGGAAACGCTCTACCTACTGAGCTATACCGGCATTAAAGCAGATGACTTAGTGAGTCTTATAGGGCGATCAACTCCTACTATCTGGCGCTCCATTTCTTTACCCAGACCCCATTACCGTGGGCGACTTCACACTCCATCCTACACTATGCACAGCGTAGGTGGTAATCTCTTGTCATCCAGGATTGATTGATTTCTCTCTCAACCTTACATATATATTATATCAAAAATTTTTTAATTTTTCAAGTTTTTGAGGTCTTTAAAGAGTTCGTCCAAATCATGATACAGGTTCTTAAGAAAATTCAGCTCAGATTCAGAGCAATCGCCATCCTGCAACTTCTGCATCAACTGATTTATATCCAGGTCCAGCCGCAACAATTTAGTCAATGTCCCACACGTCCTCTCCAAAATACTCTTCAACCTGTTCAGACGAGAAACCCATTACTCGTGCAAAATCCTTGCACATCGAATGAATTTCACTTAACTTAGGTTCTCCGATAGAAAATTCCAGATTAATATCATGCGCATAGACATTATCGTTGTTCTTATAGGTGAATATAATCTTATTCTTTTGCAAAGCTTCCATACTTTTTGCCTCCTTTGCCATTAAATATATTCAGGGGTGGCGGAATATTGGCCCCAATTTATTTACCCGCCTTTGGTATCACTGAAAAGTAACACCCCACTGCCGAGCCATACGCTGCAATTCATCCCAAGTTTGAATTTGCTCTATCTCAGCTAAAACCGCAAGTTTCCAAGAGAAAGGTGACGCACCAATCCAATCCATCAGCTGTTGCTTAGCATTTTCAAAATCCATCATTTACTTCCTCCCTTCATCTTACATATATATTATATCAAATTTTTTTTAAATTTTCAACTATAAGGATTATATTTCATTATAAACTTCGCAACTATCAATAATAGTCTCGTCGCCGTATTTATCCGACTGCCGCACTTCACATGTCACAACATCGCCCAAATATGTCGGATGTATAATAAACACGTAATATGCACCAGGAGGATACATACCGCTCTTGTTCTCATAATTTCTGTATTTTTTTATAAAATCATCAAATTTCTTTTGTCCTTCTTCGCCCAAACAAAACTTATAATACTTATTTTCTATATTTCTCTTCTCTTGTTGTTCTTTAAAACGTTTGCTTCTACCATTATAATCAGTATATTTTATCTGCCATACCAAATCTTCATGTAAATATTTCTCATAAGCAACACTTACATGTCTATACGAACCATCTGGCATTAACACTGTAGAAGTATTATAATATTTATCTTCATCAAGCGGAGCTAATTTATCTTCTTCTGTGCCTAACCATACTGGTTGTGGCTCACCTGCTTCTAATGGAGATGGTTTTCTTGCTGGCTCAGATACAGTAATTTTTATTTCTCCTCTTATTGGCTCAGCCATGGCGAATCTAATTCCTCCTTAGTAGGTTCAACTGTGAATACTCTTATATCGCCATTATCTAAATACCACCAAAAATCATTAGGATTTAAATCCCACATAGCATCAGCAAGAGAAACAAGTGTTTCATCTTGATAATACTAACAAACTGCTTTATCCTATTCATCTGTGGAAGCACCACTTAGCCAATCTAAAAATTCTTTTTCGCTTTGAATAATCATAGCCCTAACTCGACCATGAGCTTATCCAACTGCGCTTGCTCACTTTCAGACATTGTTGCTGGTGCAGCAGCTGGCGCTACTTCCTCTCCACCAAAAGTATTAACATTAGATTCACCGACCGGCGTCTTTGGGCATGTCAATGAGACAGCAACCTGAACGCGCTCGCCATTCTCAGTGCTCCAAAAATACCATTTCTTATCATACTCACCTACATAATCGGCGCCCACGGCGTCCGCAAATCGTTTAATAAGATTACCCTTAGCAATAGAACCCTTGGCCATAGCTCAAATCCTCCTCTTATTTTCTATATATAGTATATCATATATTTTTAAAAAAATCAATTATATAACCGCGCATAGCAATCATCGCAGTATGGATCGCCGCAATCATATTGTGCATCCTCTGAGAGAATCCTCTTTCCGCAACATGAACAATATGTAATATACTCCGTCTCGATTTTACTTTCTTGAAGGCAGTCCGGACAAAGCGGAATTGATGTATATGCTATTGGTTGGTTATCACAGAAGATACAATGTGGTACCCCGCCTAAAAGCATCTTAGGATATTTCCGCAATTTATCTAAATCTGTATAACTATCATAACTTAAAAAGTCTGGTACATAAGTGCTTGAATCAATTAAATCATTAAAATTCAAACTCCCTGATTCGTTGCCAACCAACTCTTCTACCTTACAAATATCGCCTTTCCAAAACATCCATGTTTCATTCAAATTAAAAGTATCACTATTAGCAGTGTTCTTTTTAAAACTCTTAAAAGAATTTGAACAAAAACGCGGTATATGTAATAAATCTGCTACATCAAAATTTTTATCGAAGAATTTCCAATCATGCATATGATCATTTAAAATTTCACCAATTGTATCTAATGCGCTCTTGCTATAAAAAGGATACTGTCGATTAGCCCATACCATATGATGAATGTTGTCAAAACAAAGCAGCATACGCCATTTCTTATTATTCCACGGCACATCATCTGGGAAGCGCGGCAGTCGTTCAGGCTTATCACTGCGAAGATATGCTACAACAGTATAAGGATCTAGCATATATGATAAATTGCCACTAGCGAACTCACCATCAAGAGCATGACAGCTGCGCCAGTTCGACTGATTTTCGCTAATACTAATATAATCAAGAGGATGCACAGAAAAACAAAGTTTTCCTGTAATCTTAGTCTCTTGAATAAGTTCCGCGATGCGGCACCGCACATATTCAGCTTCTGATGGCTCACACAGTTTTTCTTTTGATGCCATTTGTAGAATAGCACGACTTAATTTAAGATGCTCTGGGAATGTGTGCGGCCTACCATTAATATCTATAAATTGATTAGACACCATTTTATTTTCCAGAATACCTTTTTTATTATCTTCCAGAAATTTTCCAAGGTCGCAGCACAAATCATCATATACGTGGCCAATAAACTCAGTCAAGCGCTGTTCGCGCTCACGCTCGGACAAATCAAAACTAACGCGCTTAGGATATTCCCAGATTAACTTATCTCCCCAAGCGCTATAAAAACGTTTCTTTTCTTCGACCCAAGTATTAAATAGATGGTCTGTATGAACAGTGCCGTGGCGCTGTTCATACAGCCAGTCATACACGTAATTAAAACTTATATGTATCTTTTGAAGGTCTTTTATTGAGTTTAGTTGCTGCATTGGTATTTACTTCCTTTCCAGCGCAAGTTGGGCACACCCAATTTTTTGGCTGTTGGCCAAAACCATACCAGCCTTTATTACATTTGCTACACCAGGACATTTCCAAACAAATTTTTGCAAAGCAGTCTGGACAAATATCCATACCATAAGTAGGATTATCTTTTGTATATACTGGCAGCATATCTGCATAAGGAGTGGGGTTATGGCAACAATCACAAGTATCTTCCCAATCGTTGCAACCATAAGGATAGCCGCTATAATGATAAGAATAGGCTCGTTCAGTATAGCCCCACTGGCAAGTATTACCAGCATCATTTAACATCTTTACAACTTTTTCAAGCGTGGCCTGCCACCAATTTACATACAACCGCTCTTGATAACTATGTTCATCCTCATACCCAACAGAGAGATTTACCGCACCAATACCCCAAGCAGGAGCAATAGTAGAAATATCACTAAAACTACCCCATTGAGTTTTAAAACCAAATGACTCTATATACTTTTCAAACTCAATATCATCTAAATCATAAAATACGCAGTCATCTGCTCCTCTACGATCTAACTGAATGAGATACTTACATTCAGCAAACGGACAATTCGGAACTTTCTTTACCAGGCTCGATGCACCAAGACATCCAATTTCTTCGTTAGCAGTAACAATGATATGCGGTTTTAAATCATACTTCTTAATAATCGCAATCATCATTAGAATACCAGCTTTATCATCAGCGCCCATGCCTTCTGGGCTCCAAATGACATTCTTCTCTTGGTCATGAAAAATCTCTCTTGGCAAAGTTTTAAACACAGTGTCACTATGTGCAACTAGCGCGATAGGAATATCACCTTCCGCATACACATAGTTATTTGTCAATGTGACATTTTTGTAATCTTGATGTCGTAGAAACTGCGCCATAAATTGACGAGTTTGAACTTGATTCATGCCACAAAGATTTTTATACAGTTTTAACCATTTTGAAGTCATTTCTATTCTCCCTTACAAAGTCCCACCAGTGGCACTCTCGTTCGCAATAATGACATCTTGGATTACCAACTATACACTCTTGCTCACAATCCAAACGCAGCTTTGCAAATTTATCTGTGAACCAATTAGCTGGCAATTTATATTTCGATTCCATATTATAAATTAACAAATACAAAGGATAAACATAATCTTTATCAGACCAATAACTATCAATTACAGTCTGAGTTTGATTAAGCGTCGTAAAAGGAATTACCGCATAATCTATGAAGCCTTCATAAAGATACATATGCTGCGGCAATACCCAGAATTGACAAATGTCTTTGATATAATGAGATTCATCACACGCACATGGTATCATAGAATAAATGTAATTATCCTTTTTAACTTCATGTAGCCGGCGCATCATAAATGTGAGGGGCTCACCAAATAAGAAATATGTGGCGCCAGCTTGCTGTGCTCGCAAAAACAATTTCCAAGTTGTAATCATATAACGGAAACCGCACCGAGGTTCAATGCCTTTTGCTTTTGCGGCAGTTACTACAACATTAATAGCTTCAATTGAAGGCAGCAAAAACCAAGAATTAGGCAACCGTTCCATTGTGTTTAAGATTTCATCTATATCTGAGAAATCATAATCAGATGGAAACATTAAATAAATATTTTTTTCGCCATTGAGATTGACATTATCTTCCAGCGCATCTTTTAAATCACGCCAATAATACTCAATCCCACCGCAATTATCATTACGTTTATATGGCATACTACATTGTTTATTTATTATATATTTCATTAAATCACTCCTAAAAATGGGGAGCGACAACACATCGCTCCCCATCGCTTACACTCTTATTACGCTACGACAGAGTATACGGAGCCGTTCTTGGTATGACCATCAGCATCCTTATACTTGATGGCATCACGAGTGATACGACCATCCCGCACCAGCTGAGTCAGATAAGCAACTACCTGGCCCTTAGTAAGAGCGTTATCCATCGCACCAACAATCGCGAATACATCAACCGGCGCACCCGCATTGGCTACGGCATCATACACAGAGTTCCGGATGGTGTCAGAAGTTTCCGCACGCTTTGCCTTCCGCTTCTCGGAACCAGCCTTCGCACTCTCCGCACGCTTATCGAGCATCTCAATCTCATGCTGCATCATAGCAACAACTTCGTCATTGGCATTGTCGTTGGACAGGATAGCAATAGCCTTCTCAAACATTTCGCGCTTCGTCATTGTGAATTACTTCCTTTCTTTATTTGGTAGGATTTCTTTCCTTACCTTACATATATATTATATCAAATTTTTTTTATTTTCTCAAGGGAGCCGGTCGTTTTATAAAAGATGTTTTTGTTTTTTCATGAGCTAAGGCTAATTCAGATTGCAACCGTTTAATTTCAGCGTCTTGAATTTTTAATTGTCGCTCATATAGCTCACACATTTTATCACGCATGCGCCGTTCTTCAATTAGTCCTTCTTGCAAGTCGATTAGTAATCGCATTAACTCATCCTTGTCGATTATGCCATAATCTACATCACGCACTCGATTGCCTCCCTTCATCTTACATATATATTATATCAAATTTTTTTAAAATTTTCAAGTTTGTGCTTACCATTTGTTAGCAGGCGTCCAGACGCCAGTATCGTGGCGCTCATGTCCTTCGGGCGGACCACTGGTATCATCATCCAATGTCAATGGGCCATATCTGGCTTGAAAGGCAGAGAGCTGGTCACGCAGCCGTATATTTTGATACCGCAGTAATTCATTTTCAATACGTAAATTAGCCAGCTCTTGGTCAATAACTCTAAATTTTTCATAATACGGTTCAGGATTATCTTCATACCATCTTTGACTTTTCATTTATCGTTGCCTCCTTCTGTAATATATATAGTCCAATGACTTGGTTCAAGTTCATAAAATAAGCAAGGGCCATCAGCAACAGTGTTACGGAATTCGCACCAATCACCATCATGTTCGCATTTACAATGACGACACGTGCAGCACCAATGCTCCTTAATGGCACGTTCATGAATTTTATTAGCTAACATCTCTTGTTTTTCAGCGTTAAAAACATCTTCAAAACTTACAAACATCATTCATCACCCCTCACTTTCTATATATATTATATCAAAATATTTTAAAATTTTCAAATAAAAAATCCTCACTCTTGTTGTAGAGTGAGGATAGTTATATTACTTCATGTATTTATCCCACAGGTCCATCCACACAGCCTGCATCTTTTCGCGAGTGGAGTGGTTGAAACGGAAGTTATAATGAGTGCCAGGCAGGTCGCAATGTCTCAGTAACATGCTAATATCAATTTCATCCATCTGCTTGTTCGTAGTATCAATAAAATCGCCAAAGAACTGATGACCATTGAGACGAGGGTCATGCACAATTCTCCAATGATAATCCTTACAGCACTGGTCGCACACAGAGAAGCTGCGCAGGCTATAATCGGTAATCTGCCAATCGCTCAGGTCGAAATATCCATCAACTTCCGGCATGGCGTTAATCTTTTCAAGACCTTCCTTAATCATATCCTCGGGGATATGAACAGTTACATCATTCATATATTCGCGCTCAACATCACTGTCGCAAATTTCGCAATGACCGAATATATCATTATAGCAATCCTGGCAATAAGCGACATCATCAGGACCATAATAGATGTCATCTTCATTGACGTAATCACCGCACCGAGCGCAATGGCAACCATTTTCAGCATCGCAGCAAGTGCCAAACAGAGAACCTTCGGTCTGGTCGTCCCAGTTAGACACCTTGCCGCAACACATGCACTGATCTACGCCACTCACGTTAATATGAACGCGCTGAGGCATTTTCCACAGCTTAGCATAATTATGCCGCAGACAGCAAAGATTACCTTCACCATTGATGTTGATGTCGTTATACATTTTATTCATGTCATACACAAGAGTATAACCGCCATCAATCTCACGACCGCCATGATGAGAAGGATTTTCACCATAGATAAGCTTAGGAGCATCAAAAGTCCAGCCCAGCTTTTCAGCCGCCAGCTCACGAATCCAGTTCAGGCAGAAAGTGGCCAAATCATCATTGTCATAAGGATACTGCTTATTAATCAGGCACTGATGAATATCCAGAATAGCCCAAGCGCGCCACTTTTTGCTATTCCAAACATAATGCTTATTCGCGTAATTCCAATCCAGCATGTTATTATCGCTCTTGACATAGCAGCAAATAACCATAGGACTATTCATCATTTCGACAGTACCAATACGATAGCATCCCTGCTCCTGCCAAGACATACAGCTAGACCAGCCATTCGCATTGTCAGAAGCGGTAGCATAGTCCAGAGGATGAATAGACAGACAGATGGTGCCTTTCAGCGTCTTCTGGTTCAGCACCTGAGAGTGCATAACACAATACTTATCAAATTGTTCCTTCATGTCAGTATCGTCAGGGAACAGCTTAACAAACTTACCGATAACGCGCATAGGCTTTTCATTCAAACCAATGGAAATACGCCGACCATCATCCAGTTTGCAAGAGACTGCCTTATCCACACCGATATGGTTCTCCATCAGAGAATCAAAGCTGAACGCATTTTCAAGCGCCAGCGCCACCTTATAACGCTTAGCGCGCTCCTGAGACTCTTTGGGAAGGTCCTCTACATCACCAAAGAGAACTCCATCATTCCAATACCACTGCCGGCTTTCAATACCAAGCAGGTCACAAACCTTAGACCACATCATCTTGCGGAAAGACATGGCAATGTTGCGATCAAGGAAATTAGACATATCATTGCGCAGTTCGTCCTCACCACGACGATAGGTGAAAGGACGTTCCAGGATAAGCTGATCCCCGAACAACTGCATCAGATATTCGCCCTTAGCTTTGCGCCAGGGTTGCAGCAATACTTCCTCAGACACTTCGTCAGGAGAACACTCACAATTTTCAGAACCAGTCGCGTAACGCATACGATAAGCATTAAAGATTTCATAAACGCTCATTTGCCACATCTCCTTTATTTATCTTACATATATATTATATAATATTTTTTTAAAATTTTCAAATAGATGATTCATTTTTGCATAAAAAAATAGGCCGGATTTTCACCGGCCAAATAAATTACTTACACTTAGTCTTCTGGAAGCACTGCTTAATATAACAAATCTGAGTTACAGTAATGCACTTAACTGTCCATTTGCCGCAGCACTTCTTAGGTGCGGGCTGACAAGGAGTCCAGCCAGGCGCAAATCCAAGTTCCATATTTCCATCAAGATCAAAGTCGCCCATATAAAGTTCAATAGTATCCTTTTTATCGGTAATAGTAATTGTACCAACATGGAACTTCGGCACGTTAGTCTTAATAAATACGTGACCGACATACTCATCAGTAAAATACATAGTAGCAAGGATATAATCTGTTACACTATTGGGTTCATATCCGCACTTATCAGTTACTAGGCCATAAACGACTTCCTCAAACTGAGGGAAAATTGTAACAGTCGTTTTCAGAGTAGTAAATCCACCCAGCTGACCGCTTGCGCTGATAGTGTAAGCCTGCAAACCTTTCTCGCGCACCAGGCCATTTTCAAGGAACCCGCGCACATAGGGCTTAGGAGGTTCCTGCGGACCAAAGTAGTGCTCTACCTTAGCCGGGTCAATAATGCCCATAACATGCTGTTCGGTGCTAATGGCCCACAATGCTTCACCAGATAGCGTCAGCGCAGATGCTGACATTACTACTGACAGCGCGACGAGAATAGACATAATGAAAACTACAAACTTCTTCATACACTTTCTCCTTTAAATAAATTATTTATATTTGATCTTTTGACCATTCGCTAATTGGCACGTTATGTGAAAGAAACCAATTTTGTAGAGTTTTTCTTTCACTACATTGGTTTGTCGGTGCCTCATGGACCAAAAGAGCAAAATCTACATTGTCAAGGTTCTCTGCATGACATATTTTATCATGCAACTGTTGGAAACGATACATTATACTATCATAGTATAACGCATCTAATTGTGCTTTATAAGCACGTAAAAAATCACACGTTTGAGGATTAATTGTTTCACAATATTCAGGTCCGCGACACAATCCATATAACTGCTAGCCGGGCACAAACGGTTCGGCACGCAGTCCATTTAGCACGCCGCGCTTATCTTTGAATTGCCATTTTAAACCTTTATTGTCGTGAAACCATTTTGGGTCTGAACATGCTGTTGATAGAGGAATTAAATTAGGTGGAAAAAACCTAACTTGATAGAAATATGATGTATAAAATTTCATTATTTGAACCACACGTCCGTTCTATTGCGAACATATTTAATTATGAACATCTCAATAGCATCTTTGGCTGTCTCTGCATCATGATAAATAGAATTATATTCTTGCGCAGTTGCCATGACTTCTTCTAATACATCAACCGCAGTTTTAAGAGCTTCACTTTCAGTTTCTGAAAGATGCCCGACCGTCATTTTTAATACATCCATTACATATTCTCCTCAATCAATTTAGCAGCATCTTCGCCCCATGCGCAAATATAACCATTCGTTACACCAGAATGGCCAGTAGTTACATCCGCCGCATATCCTAGCGCACGCAGGTGCCGCACAAAATCACTTAGTTCTTCTGTGACGGCTGTTGATACATGCAAATTATTATCTACGACGCGCCATCTAAACCAATGCAGGCCAGTGGTTGCGGCCTTGCGCACTTCATCGTTAAAAGTTTTACGCAAAAGCTGGAATACCAGGTCCCGCAGGCGCTGGTATTCCTTATTAGAAAGAGCAACTGCATCTTTTGCACTCATACATTCAGACGTAATGTTATAATTAGGCATTTTCTACCTCCTTAATATTACGCAGATAGTAGATAATAGTCTGCTGCTGGTTACGATATTCCTTATGGTCTTTTACTTTCGCGCTGAAAGTGTAGGTCTTGCCAGATTCAAGGCTCTTTTGAGTGAACCAGACATAGACATTACCATTAGCATCGACGAAATTGTGCAGCACAGAAATACCATACGGTCCATAAACCTCACGGCACATCGTGCATTTGGCCGTTACAGTAATCTTACCGCCAATTTCGCCCTGATAGGTGCTGCGCGTATCAATAGGATGAAGGATGTCACGCACAATCGACTTGATTTTATCTTCATCGAGGATGTTGTCGTTGCCATCCGACACCTGTTCCCACATCAGCTTAATGGGTTCAACGCCTTCGGGAATATCGTTGGGCAGCTCATCGGTACTTACAACATACCAACCGAAATGGCGAGCGTAACGAGTTACAGGGCATGCGCGGAACCATTCCAGTTCGCTATAAGTATCGCCACCGAAAATCCAAATATAACCTTTATCGAAGCCAAAGCCCTTCTTAGCATCAAAGACGATTTGCGGCATCTCCTGGGGATACATTTTATAGTATTCCTCTTCGGAATACCAGCGCACTTCTTTGATAACGGGAGAGCCATCCGGATTGGTGCGGCCCGTCTTAATCTTTACATACTGGACGGCGCCACGTTTGTCAAGCATCACAGTGTAGGGCTCACCGACGATTTCTTTGTTCTGATAAGACTTTGCTACCATTTTGCCACCAACCCTTTCTTTATCTTATATATATATTATATAATATTTTTATTAAAAAATCAAGTTTTATGCTTCTTCGTCAATTTCTTCGTGTGCGGGCGCTTTGACGTTTGTCTCGGTATATGTCTGCGGCCGCAGGTCAAAGGCTTCACTTACTATTGAGCCATCTGGCGCCTTAATCATAAAGCCCTAATCACTATATGTGTGAATTAAATTATCAATGCGTTCTGTTTTAATCACGGGGTATTCCTCCTTCTTTCATCGTATATGTATATTATAACAAATTTTTTTGAAAAAATCAACTTGACGGACGGAAAAATTTTTGGTATAATATATGTAGAAAGTGAGACAAAAAAACTTTCAAATACATTAACGAAGTGCGCCCAGACGCATAATGGAGGAATTTAAAATGGCTGAGAATGTTAATAAGATTATTTACACACGCCGCATCGCGACTAAGTTGATTGAAATGGGTAATTTACCGGTTGCTACTACGCCAAATCCTAGTAAGCCGGAGTTTCTTTGCTGGGTGTTTGCCAACAATCCTAAGTTTGAAAAGGATTTGAATACAATTTTGGCTGAGAGACCACCTCGCGCGCCTAAATATGTAACTATTGCAAACGATACTGATGCGGAGTGATTATTCACTCCGTTTTTATATTATATATGGGTAAAATTTTTGGGAAAAATATCTACCATACTTGGGTAAAAAAAGTTATTTTTACTTATTTCTCTTTCAGTAGATTATGAAGGAGGTGAAAACAAGTATGGTTCAAAAACGCTTTCCAGCTGACACTAATTTAACAAAGGAGATTACGTTCTTGAAAGACCCACGCATTGATGCTGAATTATATGCTTATTTATAGTCTATGTCGTATCCAGAAGATGGGGTCACTATTGTTTTGAAGAGTGATTTACCGACATAGGCTGCAATATGTAAAAAAATTGGAATAAAAAGTGCAAAGACGTTGCGTGTTCATTTAAATTATTTGTTGGAAATTGGTTATTTAATTGAAGAAGATAATAGATATATTATGCCGAATGTAGAAGAAATTTATTTATTATTACCTTTGGCTACTGTTTAGTTTTTAACTGATACAGTTAAAGAAGCAGTTATTAAAACATATATTTATTTAGGGCAACGTTGGAAATATAAACCTGGTTATGTATTTACATAGGAAGAAATAGCAGAACATTTGGGTGTAAAATTAGGGGGTAATCCGCGGGCTAGATAGGCCATTCATAATGCTCTTGATGTGTTATAGAATAATGGTTTGATTTCATTTGAAAATTTTTTCGATGGAAAAGCACCGCGTTATCGTTTGTTAAATTGGTCTGAGCATTATATGTAGACTAAAATGCCGATTGGGTAAAAAATCTACCATACTTATGGGTAAAAAATCTACCATACTTGGGTAAAACATCTACCAATATCTAAATAATAGCGAAATAAAAAATCTAAATAAGGGGTATAATTCATCACTTTGTGATGAATTATACCCTGGGGTGGATACATTTCAAAAAATGATTTCAAAATGGGGCCGAGTAGGGGTTTCAAAATTTCATTTCAAAAATTGGCACGTAAGCCCAAGGAGCATTTCAAAAAATGATTTCAAAAAATTGATTTTTTTAAAAATTTTTGGTATAATATATATGAAAGATAGAAAAAGGCTAGTGATTTAAGTATGATGATGGAATTAACTTACGCTGTTACAACTGAAAATAAGCGTAAGTATTTATATATATTGAAGGAAAAGATTGAGTTTGAGACTGTCGAAGACACACCGAATTTGTACTATGAGAGTAATAAGGAAGTACCAACTGAGTTTCGTTATAGTGGGTCGATATTTTACATTGGGACTTATAAAAAGCTGCCTATATATTTGATACCTTGGATGAAAGCGCAAGATACAATTGAGATTAGTGAGACTTTGCGCAAAATAGTTGATGCGAGTGATGAACGAGCGCAGCAATATTTTGTATTGAATGATAATAGCATGTATGATGGAAGATTTAACAAAATCGGCACTTATGATGGTGTATATGTTAATTTAGACTAAGGGAGGCTAATTGCGCGATGTGGTATAGTTATGTACTGTTGGCTTTTGTTTTTACATTTCTGGGAATTTTGATTGCGGCGCTATTGCACGGCACGTAGAAAGAGGAGTATATTACTGAAAGAGACTATATATGGAATGTGCTTGGTAATCATGAAGTTCCTGATAGTGATTTCAGTGGTTTTGGATATTATATTGGTTGGGATCAAAGTGTTATTGAACAGTTGGCTCGTGTGCAAATGTGTGGGCTGGATCATATAAAGTATAGTAAGAATTGGATATTGGTTCATAGTTATTTGGATGAGTTGAATTATCTTGGGCAGTGGGTTGGGTCCAAAGAGTGGGATGATGTGCTATTGGAATATGCTAGGTTGAGGAATGAGGACTTTTGGCATTTTGATCCACATTGGATACCGACGGGGAAGCCGAAGATTGTTAAAGAAGTAGATACAGATATACATATTTAAGCAGTTAGCTATTGAACATGTTATGGATGTATCTTTAAGAATTGTGGATACATATCTAAAAATTGTGGATGTGTCCTTAAAAATTGTGGATGTGTCGTGCGATCGCTGCACACTGCTATATGCGACCCCTTGAATTTAATCGTTACCGTAATTCGTAATAAGGAGATATGACAATATGGATAATACAATGTTTTAGCAAACACTATATGAACTAATGAAGCAGTATCCTAAGGAAGATGACTTCCTTAATATGATGAATACTTCTCTGCGTAATGCGGCACAGAAACTACAAGCTGATTAGCAGATGAAGGACTATGCAGATGTAATTATAGAGCTTATTAAAAATGGTCGGGGTGGGGAAGAAACCACGCTTAGATCCTTTCTGGCTTACTGGCTAGCACTAGCTGAGCACCGGAATTGGAAAGATATGTACAATGATGCGCGGATTGATACTGCTATTCGGTCATTAAAAGCACAAGATACAACTGCACCTGCGACTACATTCTCGCCTACACATATGCAATCTTGGCAAGCGATGCCAATGCCAGCATGGTCTGGTACAAAGAAAGATCGAACGCTCACACCAGAGATGCGGCAGAAGATGTTGGATGCGTTAAAGGTGATTGAGGCGAATAAGGCCAAGACTGATACGGACGTAAAAGAGAAGACACTGACTGAGAAGTTAAAAGAGAAGGGCATATAAAAGAGGAGCCACACATATGTGGCTCCTTTTAATAATGTGCAGACCGGTCGGGTTATTCACAATACTTTGAGTTATCTGAGTAAAATTACATATATAAAGTGGAACGGGTTATTTACAGTATTGTAGATAGCCCGCTTTTTTGTGTATAACCCGGTCGGGTAGGTGTATATTTATTAAAGAATTGTGAGCAAAGTGAATAAATATATAGAATGCGGTCGGGTTAGGCATATGGGACTATGGAAAACCCGGTCGGTAGTGTGGAAAAAAGTATGCGCACCGGTCGGGTTATTAATAGATAAGTGGAAAACCCGGTCGGGTCGCTCCCTTTGTCTTAAAATGGGCTCAGAGAGGGGAAGATTTTGCTACGCCCGTGGTCAGGAAATGAGAGCATATGAGGGTCATTGGTGCTTCTTGCGATTCTGTAATCGTGCGCAAGAAAAAACGCGGCGATTTCATATGGATTAAGGGAAATTATCTGCGTGCCCGCGGATGCCGCATTTTCGGCGCATATGAGTGTAGCATTAGCATTAATTCGTGGGCGCGGCGCATATGGCGCGTGAACGCGCCGCCCAGGTGCATATGGGGCCAAATTTTTACAAAAGTGGGTCAAATGTTACAAAAATGTTACGATTTTGTTAAGTTTTGTAACAATTTCGTAATAAATCTGTAACAATTTCGCAATACTTTCGTAACAATTTAAAATATTACAAAATTATTACAATTATTACAAAAATTTAATAAAAATTTAATAATTTGTAACAAAAATTTAATACTTTTGTAACAAAAGTTTCGGGAAAATTAACAGAATTGTAACAAAATCGTAAAATTTGCGTAAAAATTGTGTGGGGTTAGTCTTGACAAAATTGCGGCCTGCGCACGTATGGTGCTCGGCCGGGCGAAAAACAAGCGGGCGCCTGCGGTCACAGGCACCCACTTCGATAGTCATCAGACCCATAATCATAGGCGAAATCGGCTAACGCATTTGTTAAAGCCATTATCTTTTTGAGGCCCTCCTTATCAGAGGAATCTAATTCATTATAAACCTGAGTAATCAAATCATCCACCTGAGTAATCAGGTTCTGTTCTTCATCATCTAATACAATGCGACGCTGGATAGTCATTTATTCTTCCTCCCACTGTTCCGCGGTCGAGATGGTTTTGCGCTGTAACTTGTACCATTCTTGGATGTGAAATTCTTTACCGCAGTTGTTGCATTTGCATTTCCAGTACAAGGTGATTTTATCCTGTTCGGCATAATCTTCTTCATAATCATCAGTGATGAAGTTTTCAGATTGGCAATATGGGCAACGCTCTTCATTCATAGTTTATCTTTCCTTTCTTTTGTTCTCTCTTGGAACATGTTCATTATAACACAGGTGGGAAGGATTGTCAATACTTTTTTTATTCTCCTTCATCATAAAATTCATTGTCTCTGAGCTTGCAGGCGTTATCTCTTAAAGCATCAAAAACTGTTTGCAAATCATCAGGAGGTAATGCACCAGCTTCAAAGATTTCCTTTTCCAGCTTATCAACAAAATCGACTATCTTGTTTGTAAAATTTTCTTCCTCTTTGTTCAGTGAAATGCTATACCCACGCGCCACAATATTCATTTTTCATCCTCCAAATCTTTGTGATAGAGCTTGACCATTTGAATAATTTCCTCAGGAGTTTTCTTTGAGCGTTCTAACCACACCAAAGCAAAATCAACAGTTTCTTTGTTACAATTTAATTGTCTTAATTCTGTGCAAAGTTTAATGATGCGGGTTCCCTTTTCGATAAAGGTCCATGCTTGTCGCTCGTAATCATTTAACATTGCACTTGCTACACAATCACACATTCTTTATCAGCCCTTTCTGTTCTCTCTTGGAACACCATTATTATAGCATCCATTCGCGCACTTGTCAATACTTTTTAAAAATTTTTTTTCGCCCGGGCGGCCCCTCACTGAGGGGCCTTGGGCGGTCTATGCTTGATAACCTGGACGCTGTATTCAACGCCCCGCAAAATAAAGGTGACTTCACGCTCAGGATTTACAACAGTGATTTCCTTTGCCATTTGGTCATCCTCAGTACAAACGCGCTTCAAATTCTGTGCAATGACTTCGATGATTTCGCGCTTGTCCTCATCAGGCTTGCGCTCCCGCACAACCTTCTTGCGCTCCTTGTCAGACTTGGCATACTGTCGAGCCTTCTTGGCTTCCTTCTCTTGCTCCTTGGTCAAATCGTATTCAGTCTTCTTGCCTGCATCTACCTGCTTGTCATACCATTCACAGTCAGCCTGCTCACGCAACTTTTCATAATCAATTCGTTCATCAGGGTGCTTGCGCTCATACTCATCGAGATACTGTTCAATGTACTGTTCCTTCGTCATACTGTCATCAGCTCCTTTCGATGGTTCTATTATAGCACCTTGCAATCAGCTTGTCAATACCTTTTTGAAAATGTTTTTTTCGCGCCCGGGCCCGCGAGGGGCGGAGGTATCAGGCGAGAACCTGATACCTTGCCACCCTTCCGCTATCATCTTTGACCATGCGGTTTTCATCCATCAGGATTTTCAACAGCGCAGTGATTTTGGGAGAGGACAGATCCACAAAGCGATCATCCAGTTTCTTGATTTCCGCGACGCTTACATCCTTACCATGAGCCGCGAGGACTTCAAACAGCGTCTGAGCGAGAACCTTGTTCTCCTCCTGCTTCTCCACCTGAGCCTTGGAAGGCTTCTTGGGAGCCGCGTTCTTTTTCGCGGTCAGTTCCATTTCATGTTCGATGAAAGCGGTCAGAGTTTCGATGGAGCAACCATAGGCAGGATTTTCGCCATGCAGGATGGAGAGGATGTCAGCGTACTTCATGTTCTTGGTGATGTTAGTCATTTTCATTACCTCTTTCTTTTTTTCCTTTTGTTCTCTTGGAACATCTTTATTATATCATGCTTTGTGGTGTTTGTCAAGAACTTTTTTTATTTTTTATTTCTTGACTTTGTAAGAAGCACATGGAAGCAAAGCCTTGCATTTTTGCGCATTGGGATTGGGGTGGCTTTTTATTTTTCCCCTTTCCTTTATCTTACATTTGCATTATACCACAGGTTGTGGGCTTTGTCAAGGGGTTTCGCAAACTTTTTTCGCACATTGTGTTTGCTAATGGCCAAATGTTTCTGTAGTCCATGCGTATTGTCTCTGTTGACTTTCGGCAACCTGGCCTTGACTGTCCCTTGCCCCTTGGGACACTTATATTATACTGCTGATTCAGGTTCTTGTCAATAGGTTTTTGAAATTTTTTTTGTATACAATTTTCGGCCCGGGCCGCCTGCGCTCATGCCTTGCGGGCGTAGAGCGCAGGATTGCACTTTTTATGCTGTCTCTTGATGTAGTCATAAATTTTTTCTTCGATCAGAACATCTTCTTTCCCTCTGTGCTCTTCATTAAATTCTTCATCTTTTGTAATAAATCTGTAAAGAATTTCAGCGGTCAGGCGAACCCTGGGCGTCTTGTGCTTGGTCATGTATCCATTCTCTTGACAGTATTTGATGTAGGTGGGCATTTTTGCGACAACTTGACGCGCCATTTTGAGAGTATCACAAACTTCAACTTCATAGGGGAAGAAATATTTCACTTTTCCATCGCTTAACGCTCTGCAAGTGTTATTCAATGCCATAACATCAAATCTCGCATTGTGAGCGAAAAATCTGTTCTTTTTATTGGGGTTGAGCATGGCAAGCACTTTTTTGCGGAAGTCCCAAAAATTTTCAGCAAAGATTTTGCTGTCCCACAAATCGTCCAAATATTGCGGACGCTTGTTTGCATAATACGCTGTGGCGAATTTTTCAAGGTTGAAGAAATATTCATTAATCAGTGCATTTACTTCTTCATCTGTTTCCCTGCAATGCATGTAACCATTGTAAATGATGGGGCTATCCAGCGGACCCAGCGTCTCAGTATCACCAAAAATGTCATTATACTTAGAAGCCATTGTTATCAAATCCTTTCTTTCTTTTGTTCTCACTTGGAACATGTTTATTATACAGCGGTTTTAAAGCTTTGTCAATAGGTTTTTAAAAATTTTTTTTCGGCCCCGGCGCGCCCCAGGTGGGGCGGTGGTAGCTTACGCTACCACCTTGAACCACACCTTGGACTTGTTGGTGGTGGAAACCAGACGCTCAACCTTGCCAGCTTCAACCAGCTTGGTCAGAGCGTTCGCCATCTTGGGAGAAGAGACAGCGAACAGGTCAGCCAGACCCTTGCAGGTGTATTCGAAGTTCAGGTTCTCACACATAGTCTCATACACCTTGGAGCGGAACTCCTCACGCTCCTTGCGCTCCTGCTCCTGCTTGGGAGACAGCTTGCGCTCCTTGCCCTTGGCGTTCTCAGAACGCTTTTCAAGGGAAGCCAGCATCGCTTCCAGACGCTCCTTGACATCCGCAGGCACTTCGCAGTTGGTCAGGACAAAGGACAGAGCGCTCTTGTTAGTCATCTTGGTGTTCATCATGGTATCTACCTCTTTCTCTGTTTGTGGGGTTTATCAGCTCCCCTTCATTTGACATCCTTATTGTATCACACTTTCAGCGCTTTGTCAAGGGGTTTTTCAAACTTTTTTTTGAAGTTTCCGCATCTTGTCAGAGCGTCCTTGCCAGTGCCATCAGGGGAGAGGATGTTCTCTTGCCCTCCTGACAGTTATTATTATACTCGCTTTCGCTGGTCTTGTCAATAGGTTTTAGGAATTTTTTTGAAGTTTTTTTTGAACTTTTTTTCGCGCCGAAAATTGTGTGGGGTATGCTGTGGGGCAAATGCCGCGCGCCACATCCGGCAGCGCGCGGTCGAACGCAAAAGGGCGCGGATTACATTTCCGCGTCCCAGGCGTAGTCGATTACGCACACTTTTCGATTTCTGTATCCCACATTACCTTCATGCAAGTCATTCACATTTTGCACCAGCCAGTTATATTCTTCATCAGTGCAATACTCTGTCCAGTCGCGTGTCCAATCATTCACATGGTTAATGCGAGGCATGATAGAGAAAGTGTGTTCTTCGATGGTGCAAACAGTGGTTTTAGCCAGCAGATACTCAAAGCCATCTTCGCAGGCGCGCTCATAGACCGCTTCTTCGCTTTCGCAGTTGCCAGCGCGACCATCTTCCCATTCTTCATCAGGCACCATGTTAAACTTGATAACATAGTCAGAGCGGATAATCGCAATGCGAGAAACACCATGCGCCCAGCGCAGTTTGCGAGAGTGCGTAGCGTTGTAATAGTCCAGCGCCCACATGAAATCTTCCAGAGAAGAGCAACCAGCAAACAGACGAGCAAGGAAAGTGGCGAACTTATAGGCGCGAGCTTCGTAAGTGTTCTTAGTCATTTTGATTACCTCCTCTTGATTACATGCTTATTATAGCACCATCTTGATAGGTTGTCAATAGCTTTTTAGAAATTTTTTTCGCCCGGGCGGTTATTCTTCCCGCTGATTTAACCGCTTGCGCGCTTGACGCCGAAGAACCTTTTTCAGGCGACGCCTACCAGGTCGAGACTGGTCAATGATGCGCCTACATCCTTTGTCCAAATCCCAGCAGGCTAAATCATCATAACGCTTGTAAAGACTTCTTTTCATTCTTCCTCATCTCCCCAAACCAGATAAGGCATTATTAGCGCCAGACCAACAAACGCACCCCAAATGAAATCTTTGATGAAGATACCCCACACCAGACCCCAGATAGTCAGTAAGCAACCAATCACAGCCAGCACCTTCAAAGTCTTCATCTTGATTACCTCCTCTTGATTACATAGCTATTATACAGCATTTGTTTCAGCTTGTCAATACTTTTTTGAAATTTTTTGGCCCGGGCAAAATGAGAAGTTTATTCCTCCTCATCATCTTCTCTATAATATTTTCGATCATTCTCAAAACATTCTTTTGCAAAAAAGCAGATGCCACTATGATTTAGAGAGCAATGAGCGCACCAATAACTATTTTTAACACATTTGAGCAAATGGTCATTTAATGCTTTTGCGACTATCTCTTGTTGATATTTTTGTGTGCCCTTCGCAAATGGGTCATTATTATAATTATACATTTATTTATTTTTCTTTCCTTTCGCTCCAATATTTATTTGCTTCAATTTCTCCCGCGAGTTCGCCTTCGCCATATCCCTTTATAAAGATAGCGTAAAGGATGTCTAAATATTCTTTACTAAATTTTCTGTTTGGAAATACATAGTTAAGATAATTAATCATGATTTCATAAGTATTCATTGTTGTCCTCCATTGTATCTTCATAGCCATACACATCACCAGCCCAGCGGATTTCATCTTCCGCAAAATCCTCTGGTGCATCAGGGTTTGCATCATCAGCGTTTAGCCAGTCTTCCCAGCTCTCCCAAAACGCGCCCCAGTCATCGCAATCTTTGAGAGGATCATCGATGTGGCATACATCACTTTGGTCACAGTAAGGACAATCTCCATACGCATTAACAGGGCAATAAGTATAACTATCATTATAAGTTCCTTTTTTCGCGTCTCTCATTGTGGATACTTCCTTTCATCTGATAATGTATTGATGGGTCAGGCATTTAAAGAAAATAGAAGGGCGAACAATCAGATGGAAATTCCAAATCATTTCAATCTGATAAGAATGATTTTCTCCCATGTACCAGCGAGGGAACTTGGGACGCTTGCCAAAATGATACAAGGTCAGCTCTGTCTGGAATGTGCCTTCATCACTTTCATCAGTGATCATCCAAGTTGTTTTATACATTGCTTTTATTTCCTTTCTATTGCTTATTTGTATTATCAGATATAAACATCAACTCTGAAATCATCAGGGATCCATTCATTGTCAATCATCACATTTAAATCTTGCTGTTTTGCTTCGATAATTAAGTTATGAATTTTCTCTGCGTATTCTTCTGCCTTTTTGCGGCGTTGTGTGCATTTTGCTTCTTCAAGTTTTTCAATTAACGCATCAATTGCTTCAATAGAAAGTGCATCAGCATCAAAGACAGTGCCAGCAATTTTGATAGGTTTCATAATTTTACTTCCTTTCTGTTCCCTTGGAACAATGTTATTATAGCACTCTGAAAGAGGTTTGTCAATAGGTTTGCGAAAAAAATTTTTGGCCCGGGCCGAAAAAAAGCACCGCTCACTTTTTAGGTGGGCGATGCTCTGTCAGGCTCAATGTATAATGCTTGCCATCCATTTCAAAATCTATTGACCTTTCAACATTGGAGACAATCACATTAGCCACTTTGTCATTAAGAGCGAAACCTTCAAACAAGGTTTGAACCCAGCCGATAATGGTTCTCTTTGTGTCATTGGGCTTGCGCTTGCGCTCAGTGTTTGCCTTGGGCTTGCCACTTCCGCCAGGCGTTACTCTTGCTTTGTGGCTTTCCTTTTCTTGCTCTTTGGTCAAGTCGTAAGGTGTGGGGCGTCCTGCGTCAATCTCTTTGCACCACCACTCATAGTCAGCTTGATCTTCCAGCCCTTGGAAATCTTCAATGATTTCATTTGGATGCTCTTCCAAATACTTGTCAATCCATTCATCAATCCATTCTCTGGTAGGTGGAGTGGGTTGCCGCTGTTGCTTTGCCATTACGCACACTTCCTTTCTGATTTTCTATAATTATTATATCACATTTTTTTAAATTTGTCAATAGGTGTGTATCACTCTTCCCAATTTTTTTTGTGCTTAGGTTTCTTGTTGCGCTTGTCTGGTATGATTTTTGTAACAGGGTTGATGTTGCCCCAATCGCGCCGAATGCCTTTGTTGATTTCATAGCTATTCTTGACTTTGCTTTTGCTCTTGTTCGCCATGTTTATCAGCTCCTTTCAACACCATTATTATACTACATGGGAAGGGATTTGTCAATCCCTTTTTTAATTATACATAAAACTATTTTCAAATGCAATTGTCTCTTCTATCATTTTAGACAGGGAGGGAATATCAAATTCTATTTCAAAACGATCATTTGGGACGAATTGCTGTTCGTAATCTTTGCGTAAATATTTGCGCACGCGATTTTCAATAATTTCAGCGTCTACATTTTTACAATCCCACAGGCCGATGATTTGAATAGTTTTTACTCCATGCTTACGATAGTCAGCGTTTTTTAGATGGTCTTTCATGCGAATGTATGTTGCTCGAGATGTAGTGCCGATTTTATTCCAAACATTTTCACCTTCGGCATTTAATAATCTAATCAAATAAAATTGCTGTACTCCATGCGGGAAGGGTTCAAAACCATTCCAATCAATGCCACCTAAAACTCTTTTAATTCTTTTGATAATACGCTTTACTGGATCAAGAATATATTTTTCTGCCCATTCTTTACTTGCATTATAAATTTTTTCGCAAGCTTCCCACCAATAATTAGACCATCTCAGACTTGCATTTTCAAATTTTTCTTTGGCGATTTCAAAATTATTATTGGCGATAATTTCTGCTCTTGTCATTTTGTCATCATCTCTTTCGTATTGATTTCAATAAGATTATAGCACAGGATTGTCAGCTTGTCAATAGTTTTTTTAAGGTTCTCGGCCCGGGGCGGGAGGAGGGCAGGGTTTCCCCTGCCCTCTGTTTGTTAGTCAAGGGCGATGTACTTGGCAACCCTTCCACTGTCATCCTTAGAAACCTTGTTCTGGTCGATCAGGATTTTCAGCACAGCGGTCAGCTTAGGGGAGGACAGATCGACAAGCTGATCGTCCAGCTTTTTCAGCTCAGCGACAGAAGCTTCAACCCTGTGAGCAGACAGCACCTTGAACACAACCTCAGCCAGGGCCTTGTTTTCTTCCTGCTTTTCCAGCTGGGCCTTGGTGGGCTTGCGCTCAGAGTTGGAACGCTTTTCAATGGAAACCAGCAAATCTTCAAGGCGGGACTTGGTAGCTTCATCAGTGACAGTGGCGATAGCGTTGCGGAGGGCATCAGAGTAAGTCATTTTGTTAGTCATGGTATCAATTCCTTTCTGGTTTGTAGGGTGTCCTTCCCTTTCTTCTCTTTTATTATACCAGAGGGTGAGCAGTTTGTCAAGACCATTTTGAAATTTTTTTTAATTTCATTTTTGGTTTTTCGTTTCTGTTCCCCTCAGGAACAATATAAGTATATCACCAAATGGGGTGCCTGTCAATAGGTTTTTAGGATTTTTTTAAAATTTTTTTCGCTCGCTGATTTTGGTTTTGGTTTTGTGTTGGGCCTGTTGGTGCGCAAATGCGGCCCGCACGCAGCCTGGGCGACCGCGCGCGGCCCGGCCGAGGGCAATGGGAAAATGAAAATGAAAAACGCCCTACAAAAGGGCGGTTTCAATTTTCAATCCAAAAGTCGGCCAATAATCGCGCGGGCAACCTCATTGAATTTCAAATCAAATTGTTTTGCTTTTTCCAAATGAGAAGTGGCCCATTCACCAGCGAATTGTGTAGCTATCCACTCATTGTGCAAATTATAGTATGTTTCATCGTCCATCTTGTCGCTGTTGCGCAATTCCACATCATCGTCCATGTCCCATTCTGTTTCAAGGTGTCCAACCTCATGGAACAGAGACAGCGCAAAGGTTGAAAGACAATCGCACTTAGGAAAGCGCTTTACAAAGTTGTCGCGGAAGGATTGCCCGCCAGCATCAGACATTGCGATTGAATAGACAACTACATCTTCGTCCATGTTAGCCATGAAGCCAGGGCCAAGCACAGCATCATACTCTTCATCAAAGCTCTTTACGAACTCGCGCACTACAGCGGTCAGCGGTTCAAGTTCTTTTACAATGTCAAGAGAGGGAATAGCGTTCATTTGGTTCAGCTCCTTTCAACATGATTATTATATCATGTTGCTATTGATTTGTCAAGAAGTTTTTTCGCCCGGGCCCAGGGCTGGGGCGCTTACGCGCCCACAGCCACCTGCCAGATGTGAGGCCAGGACTTCTTTTCCTGTTCCTTGTCATTGATGCGCCCAGCCTTGCGCAGAGCGACCAGAGCAGAAGTCATCTTCTGCGGAGTGACAGCGAACCGCTCAGCCAGAGCCTTGGCAGTCGCAGGAGTTTCCTTGATTGCTTCAAAGACTTCCTCCGCAAAAGCGGCGTTCTCTTCCTTCTTGGCAATCTGCGCCTTGGTGGGCTTGCGCTCCGCAGACGCACGCTTCTCATAAGAAGCCTTGATGTTGGTCAGCTTGGTTACAACCTCTTCCATACCTTCGACAGCGGTCAGAGTTTCGATAGCAGTGTTCAGAGCAGAGATGTTGGTGATGGTGGTAGTCATAGTATCAATTCCTTTCTGCGGTTTGTGGGGCTTATCCGCTTGCCTTTTGTTTTTGTTGTTCCCTTGGAACATCTTTATTATATCATGGTTGGTTGGGTTTGTCAAGAGGTTTTTGAAACTTTTTTTGAGAACTTTTGCGGTCTTGTTGTGTTGGGCTTCTCATCCCACACCCACACCACGCTTGCTTAGACCATTTGGCTCATCCCCTTTCGTCTTGTTCATTGTACCATACTTTTGAGGGTTTGTCAAGAGGGTTTGAAGAGATTTTTTTCTCTCAGGGACGCGCCCTCGTCCTCTTGACAGTTATTATTATAAGGCATGATTGCGATTTTGTCAATAGGTTTTTAAAAATTTTTTTTCGCGCCCGGGTTTGGGAGTGCTTCACCGCAGAGCAGTCAGCACTTCCCAAATCTTGTCAGGTGTATAAGCATTTTCGCCCCATGCCTTGCGGTTTCCTTCTTCATCATCAAACAAGATACCATCTCCGCAGGTTTCACGCTTGTTAGTGCCATACTTTACAATCTTGATTTCATCCCACTGGACACTGTGCAAGTGTTTGTTCAGCCAGCAGAGTTTTGACAGAGCGACCGCGCCATTGTAGAGGTCAGAACCGCATTTGCTGGTCCAGCTGATAATGCCGATGGTGTAGCCATTGCGCTGTAAAGTGTTCAGCAATCGCGCCAGCCTTGCCATATTGTGCATCACTTTCGCTTCATCATAGGGCCTTGTATTTTCCGCTTGCAGGTCAGCCAGCCAGCCATCCACCGCATATAGGTCAGCGATTGTGCCATCCATATCGAACCAAATTGCCTTTGTCATTCTCATTACTTCCTTTCTCTTGGTACATTTGGATTATATCATATAATTTGGATTTTGTCAATAGTTTTTTTCATATAGGGCCCGGGATGGATGGGGCTTAGGCCAGCCCCATCGCATCATAGTAAGCATTGCGGAGAGAACGTTCGTTGATGACTTCGGCGCCTTCAAACTTGACCTGGACGTTTTCGCCGTTGATGACCACATCGCCAGCCTTGTCAAACCGGACGCTATCCTTGACCCACTTTTCGCTGGTGTAGGTTTCAGTTACCCACATTTCAAACTTGCAACCCTTGTTCTTAGGAGCAAGAGCCATAAAGTCGGCCATATCAGCGACCTTGATAGCTTTGCCGGAGAGGATCATGTCCATCTTCCAGAACTTAGTGGGGCGGAACTTGACTTGCCGGAAACCGCCGTTCTTAGAGGAAGCCTTTTCAGTGCGGAGGACTTTACGGGGCAGGTTCTTGCTGGTGTAGGCATAAACAGCGCCGTTAAACTCAAAACCGAAGAAGTAAATGTGAGACGCGGAGAGCTTGTGGTATTTGGTAACCATATAAGACAGGCTGTTCATCGCGCACGCGGGATTGTAATTCCGGTTCATCATCATTTTGCCCCTTCTGGTTTTTCGGTCTGTCCTTGACCTCTTTTGTGACTTCATTATACACCCTACACGGGCACTTGTCAAGCGTTTTTTGTTAAAAAAGTGTTACAAAATCACTTTTTTTGTTACAAAAGTGTTACAAAAGTATTAAGATTATGTTAAATCGCATTTTTCCACGATTTTTTATTCTTTTCTTATAATTATTAAATATTATTAAAAAAGTATTAAATTTTTGTAATAAAAATTTAATACTTTCGTAACAATTTCGGGATTACAATTTTGTTACAAAAGTGTTACGAATTTGTTACAAAATTATTACAAGACTATTACGCAGGCCAACTCCGGTCGCGCACGCCCGCGCGCGACCGGCCCAAAGCAAAGGGCCGCGGATTACTCCGCGACCTCTTCATTAATCCATCCATGAAATCCGCACTCAGTCAGCGCTTTCTCGGCCTTCTCTTTCGTGGTGTAAAGTCCCCACAGCATCGCCTGATTTTCGCTCACCTCAGGGTTGAAATACCAGACCAGATAAACCTTCATCATCGTTTCGTCCTCCTTCATTTGATGGCTTAATTATAACATACGTTTCGGGATTTGTCAATAGGTTTTTGAAAAAAAGAAGAGGATTTTTATTCCTCTTCTTCATCGGCCATAACCTCTTTGATGCCCCAGTCCATCGCCACATGATAGACCATCTCGAAATAATTTTTGTTAGCTCTTGCTTCTTCGTATTTGGCGTTGATCTTTTCCGCATACTTGATGGCTTTTTCTTTGGTGGTGAAATACTTGGTTTCAGTGTGGTCATTCTCAAAGCGGTTCATCACAGCCACGGTGTAGATCTTCGTCATTGTAGTTTCCTTTCTGGTGTTGGGGATTTTCCTTTCCCTTTTGTGTCTCTATTATAACACGGTCTGGTGGGTTTGTCAATCCTTTTTTGAAAAAATTTTCAAGAAATTTTTTCGATAACAAGCCATGCACTATCAATTTCGTATGCGTCAGTTGCTTTTGATTTGATAGCTTTTCCCCATCCCATTCTGATGCAATGGTCGGCCGAAGAATAACTATCAAAAGTTCCTTTCCATTCACCAAACTTAGTTGAAAGATCAGGCGTGTCACAAAAAGCAATTTTGTATCCCTCTTCCTTTTTGTTTTCTTTCTTCCAAAACTTCATTGCCTTGCCCTCCCTCATTTGATAGTTTAATTATAGCACACGTTTGATTATTTGTCAAGCACTATTTTCAAATTATTTTCTTCGTGCCATTGATGGTCAAACATGTTCATTTCAACAAAACTAAAATGTTCTTCGGCCATCGAGTGCGGATATTTCTTTTTCATTTCTTCGAACCACTTTTTTAGCTCCTGCTCAGTGTAAGTGATTTCTTTCTTCATTGTTGTGGCTCCCTTCATTTGATGTTTTTATTATAGCACGGGTTTTAGGATTTGTCAATACTTTTTATTCGATTTCATCATTATCTTTTTCTTCGCGTGCAGTGTCTTCACCTGCCCACAACATCACGCGCCCATCTTCCACTTCGGCACCGCCGACAATGCAATACTCAGGATATTGGCCCCAACCTTCGTTTTGTTCATAAGTATCAGGGAAGCACACTTTCATTTCAGGATCCATCTTTGCCAGCTTCTTCATCAGTTCCTTAACAGTCATCTGCATGACCTCCTTCATTTGATGGCTCAATTATAACATACGCGCGGTTATTTGTCAATACTTTTTTTGTTCTTCTTTGTTTAATTTGTCAGCGATTTCTATGACGTTTCTTCTGTACAATCTATCATTAACAATCCATTTACATTCTTTTTTATCCCACACTCCCCAAGTGTAGAATGTATTCCAGAGATACTGCCGAGTTACGTACCGCTTTGCCATCGTTTCGCCTCCCTGTCTTTTGATGTCTCTATTATAGCACCGTTGGTTCTATTTGTCAAGGGTTATTTGTAAATTATTTTATAACCCTTGCGCGAAAAATGCACCATGTAATCTTTCACTACCTGCGTGGTCTCTCCATCTTCATCAGTATAAACGATAATAGTTGTGCCCTTGACCTTGACCTCATAGCGCTCTTCCAGAATCATCAGGTGCTGTTCTGCGGTCATCTCTCTGCTGTGCTTCATCATGGTGTCGTCCTCCCTCTCTTTGATGGCTTAATTATATCACGTTTGGCTGTTGTTGTCAAGCACTTTTTAAAACTTTTTTAGCAATAAATCAAACTCATGTTAGACCATTTAAGCACAGAGATTTGATTGTGTGCCTTGCCCACTGTGAGCGCTTCGCGCTTGGTGCTTACTCTGTGGCTCTTGTCAATGTAATACACACCATCAGAGAACCACACGCCACAGTTTCCGCCGTACTGCTTAACCGCTTTGATAGCCTGCTCTGCTGTGGTGCATTCCATGCCTTCTGTTGCTACCTGATAACCTGTTTTGTATGTGATAGCCTTACCTGCTTTGAGTGTCAGCCCATCGTTGTTGCTCAGCTTGCGGATAGTGCGGATGTTAATCATCATCGTGTCCTCCCTTGCTTTGTTGTACTTATTATAGCATACCGTGCCGAGCTTGTCAATAGTTTTAGGAAAATTTTTTGCAATTTTTTTTCTGCACTTTTTGGCGCGTGAATTGTGCTGGGTATAGTTGTGCGCGAATTCGGCGCGCAAACGTTCGTGCGCGCGCCGGCGAAAGGAAAAAGGCTGGCCTTTCGGTCAGCCCGCAGTTGTGACACCATACTCGCTGTTGTTCTCCCAGATGGCGATGACCTCGCCAGTCTGGCAGTTCGTTATCTGTGCGTAGCACCAGCTGTCGTCCTCCATGTAGATGCCCAATGCGCTCATCAGGTTCGGCAGTTTGGCAGTTTCTTTCTTCATCGCTCCATCGTCATAGGTGAGAACCAGTTCGTACATCATTGTCTTAGTCTCCTCTCTCTTGATGGTCTTATTATAACACACAACGTTCTTTTTGTCAATACTTTTTTTACGCTATTCCTAAAATTTCTGCAATGACTATCGCTGGAATGGCAAGGACAAACGCCGCAATCAACACACGCATCGGCTTGCCATTGTCATAATCTTTTGATGCAAAGTATAATCCAAAGGGTGATACCGCAAAGACTTCAAAAGCGATGATAGCGACGAAGATGATTGTCAAGATGTTAGTCATTTGTTTGTCCTCCCTGTTTCCTTTTTACATGCTCATTATAACACGGGTTTCGGGATTTGTCAATAGGTTTTTTTAATTTTTTTTATTTATTGCCAGGTTTCTGTACCTTATAAACACACTTTTCGGCTTTGCCATTGACATACTTGACAAGTTCAACAATGGTATTTGGTGCGCTTTCAGCACAATACCGACGCAGGAAGGGCTTAACAGTTGGAAGCTGTTCGGGCTTGAAGATGCGGACACAGGAGCGATGATTGTATTCGGTAGCGAACATGCGATAAACTGTCATTGTAATGTCCTCCTCTTAACTGTTTCCGGTAAGCACTTCCCTTACCTTGATTAAAGTATATCACAAATGAATATTAATGTCAATACTTTTTTAAAAATTTTTTTATTATACTTCGTTCCATCCTCCACAATAGTGCATCTTGACCACTTCATCATCATACACTAAGTCTGTGCCCATACTGTCCATGACCATGCCTACCAAGTCGCCCAGTATGTAGTCTTCTACACCTTGCACGCTCCACAGATGGCCTATTGAGTCTTCCACTGTTAGGGTATCTGTTGCGCGGTCTATCTCAACCACATAAGCCACATTGGGGTAAAGCCGATTTACCATGTCTCTTTTCTGGATTGACATGCCCACACCCAGGCTCACAATAACAGTGATGATAACTAATGTAATAATGCACGCGATGGACCACCAGTCGTTGTTCTTCATAGCGGTTAGCTCCTTTCTCTTGATGTACTTATTATAGCACACCAATTTACTATTGTCAATACTTTTTTTAAAAATTTTTCTGGGGTATCATAATTTTTTTTATATACAAAATAAATGTATAAGTATGCACTACTTATACATTTTCTCGGGGTCAAAGTTTCGGGCACCGTCGCTATTTACCAGAAAGGCGACAATAGACAATTAATTTTTTGTGGGGTAAAAATACAGGCAAACTCGGCGCGCCATGGCCGCTGGCGCGCCGGCGTGAGAATGAAATGGGGGGCGTATGTTTCAGGAATTAATTGGTTTTAAAGTGAAAAATTTTTTTTGCCTGGAACCTCTTACCACCCCATATTTTTGGGAAAACAATAGAAAAAGCATTCCTTATAATTCAATAGTATTCCTATCATCCTCATCTTCTTCATCATCATCGTCTGTGTTCCAAGTATATACAACCAAACGAGCAGGATAATCTAATAACATTTTCCACGCAGTCAATCGGCCAATGCGGTGTTCATTTTTATCCTTGTCGCACCATGTCCAGCCTATATATTTTTGATGCCATACAACATTCACTTCATTCATATCCGGTATAGGAATTGTATTATACCAAATCGGCAGTAACAGCGCGACAATTATTACAAATAACCAAACCAATGCTATCATCTCCTTTATATTATTTTAACATATTTTTTTTGTTCTGTCAATACTGGACTTGACTTTACAAAAAATTTTTGCTATAATGTAGCTATGAAAGGAGTTTGATAGGATGGCAACAAAATTAGACTATACTATTGAAGCTCCAGAAGAGCGTTTAAAATTAGTTGAATAGATACTCTCCGAAGTGGAAGACCCAACTCCGCAGTATCTTGAAGCATTGGCCGATTACCTAGTTCTCTGTATGGAAAAAGAAGAACGCAAATAGCGCCGCCTCCTCACCGAGAACCGCATGGCAACTATAACTAAACGCGAAACCTCATTTGAGGGGTTGGTCGGGCAATTTGAGAACGGCGAAGATGGTGTATATAATTTATTAGTAGAAAATAATAAAAATGTAATTTTTCAACCAAAAGTAATGATAACTCAGGAAGACGTAGATACAATACCGTTCTTGCGCGAACTTAGAGAAGGAATAAAGCGCTGGGAAGCCAAGTAGAAAGTCGCAACTGGGCGTGACGCTTACATCATTAAGCGCACATTGATCGAGATGCGGAAAGATTAGTATTTAATCAAAAACGCATACAAGACGCCCATTAAATTTACGAATGTGAATAGTGGCACTCGGTTCCCAATTACGCTGCCCTTTGATGAGTGGATTGACCCTTAGACAAAAGGGGTGCGCTGGAGCGGTATTTCTTTATGTGACTACAAAGTTATTTCCGCAATTATGTGCAACTATCACAAAATTAAAGATAAAGTTTGGGATCATATGCAAACTGACCTGTGGGCGACCATCTAGGATTTCGACCGCTATTATGCGGCGGCTCTTGATAAATTTCCTATGTATCGCCGCATCGCTGAATGTAAAATGTCTTACTTCTCCAATGAAGAAATTAAGGCGCAACTAGAAAAAGAATTCGGCACCACCCACTCAGTTGAATATATCTCGTCTTTATGGCGCAATAAAATCCCTAAACTCATCGCGCAATACGCCCAAGATGAATTTTTGATGTGGCACTATACGTTCGTGGAAAAGGGCAAGTGGAAGCGGTGTAGTCGCTGTGGGCAAATTAAGTTAGCACATCAACGTTATTTTTCGGTAAATAACACTTCAAAAGATGGATGGTATTCTATCTGCAAGGAGTGCCGCAACGCTAAGAACCGAAAGAAGGCGACTTAATTATGGCAGATTATTATTGCAAAACGTGCGGCCGCACCATGGACGGCAATTAGTTTTATCAATCATACCGTTTAGATAAATACCCGAAAGATGGTAAGCTTTTTGAGTGTAAAAAGTGTATTACACGACATGTTGATAACTGGGATCCATAGACTTACTTATGGATATTAGAAGAATGCGACGTTCCATATATCCCGCAAGAGTGGAACTCACTACTAGAAAAATATGGCAAAGACCGCAATAAAGTAACCGGTGTTACAATTTTGGGCCGTTATTTGTCCAAGATGAAACTCAAACAATTTAAGGATTATCGTTGGGCGGATACTGAGAGGATTTAGGCCGAACTGGAATAGCAAAAAATTGCGGCCATGAAAGAATAGGGCTATGATGGATTACAAATCGACGATGAACTTAAAAAAGATTTTAAGCCTGAGAAGCCTGAGTGGGCCAACCCGTAGGCGAAACAAGAAGAAGCTGCGCCAGCCCCAATTGATTTATTAACACCAGATGATTTTTAGGATGATTTAACAGAAGAAGATAAGAAATATCTATCTATTAAATGGGGTAAAACATATCGACCACATGAGTGGGTGTAGTTAGAACAATTCTACTCTGATATGATGGAAGCGTTCGACATTTAGACACCAGCGCACATCGACCAATTAAAGTTTATTTGTAAAACCTCTCTTAAAGGGCATCAGCTTTTGGACTTAGGCGATGTTGAAGGCTTCCAAAAGCTAATGCGCACCTACGACATGTTAATGAAATCCGCTAAATTTACTGCTGCGCAAAATAAAAATGAAAATGGCGAGTATGTAAATGCGGTCGGTGAGCTTGTGCGTATTTGCGAGCAGGAAGGTTTTATTCCAAAATATTATGTTGATAGTCCAAAAGACCACGTTGATGAAACATTAAAGGACATGCAAAAATATACAGATACCTTGGTGCGCGAAGAGATGCACTTAGGCGACCGTATTGAGCAGGCTATTATTGAAATTTAGAAATCTAATGCTAATGAAGCCGACTTAACGACTGATGATGATGACGATGAAGAACTTGATATTGAAGATTTGGAAGAATTAAAGGACGAAGATTTTGAAAATCACTTCGACTTCCTTGAAGAACAAGAGGAAGAGGATGCAGAGTGGATGCAATCTCTTACAGATGAATAAGAGGTGGTCTAATGGCATTAAGTGATTTACTCAATTTGCGCAATGATTTAAATAAAATAGGATTATCTGAGGAGCGCGTAAGGGCTATTATACCCATCGCGCGCCAATATGTTGCTTTTTGGCGTGAATACCCAGATTTATTTGTAGATTTTATGCTACAATTTGGTAATCCTAATAATTTTTAGTTATTTTATTACCAAAGAGTGTTCATGCGTGCGGCGATGCGTAAAAAATACGTGTATGCAGTATTCCCTCGTGCTTATTCTAAATCATTCTTAGCCGTTATGATACTTATTATTCGTTGTATCTTGTACCCAGGTGCGCATTTATTCGTTACCTCTGGCGGTAAAGAGCAGGCCAGCGGCATTATGAAAGAAAAAGTTTCTGAAATTTGTACATTAATACCAGCTTTCGCGCACGAAATTGATTTCCGCCGAGGAAAAACAATGGAAGGCAAAGACTACTGTAAATACGTTTTTTACAATGGCTCTTGGTTTGACAATATTGCGGCAAGAGATACCTCGCGTGGTAAGCGTCGTCATGCCGGTGTTGTTGAAGAGTGCGTTGGTGTTGATGGTACAATCTTAAACGAAGTTATAATTCCTACAATGAACGTTGCGCGACGTTGCGCTAGCGGCGAGGTGCGCGAAGAGGAAACTTTAAATAAATCACAATTATATATTACAACAGCAGGATGGAAGAATACATTTGCTTACGATAAGTTGATGACGCTATTGGTACAATAGATTATCGACCCAGATAAAGCATTTATTATGGGCGGAACCTGGCGCATCCCAGTTATCATGGGCTTGCTTTCTAAGTCATTTATTAAAGACTTAAAAATGGATGGTACATTTAATGAGTCATCTTTTGATAGAGAGTATGAGTCTAAATGGTCTGGCACAGTTGAAGATGCTTTCTTCAATAGCGAACAATTTGAACGTAATCGTAAATTAAATTAGCCAGAGTATGAGTATTCTGGACGTTCTCGTAGTACAGCATATTATGTACTCTCTGTTGATGTTGGCCGCAAAGGTTGTGATTCTGTTGTTTGTGTATTTAAAGTAACGCCGCAAAGTGCTGGCGCATCTATTAAAACATTAGTAAATATTTTTACAATGTCAGATGAACACTTTGAAGATTAGGCAATTTATTTAAAGAAATTATATTATAAATTTAAAGCTAAGCGTATAGTAATTGATGCTAACGGTTTGGGTATTGGTCTAGTCGATTATATGATTAAAGGTCAAGTAGATCCAGACACAAATGATACATACCCAGATTTTGGTGTTTATAATGATGAAGATAATTATTATAAAAAGTATCAAACTAATAATTGCGAGTATGATGCACTTTATTTAATTAAAGCAAATGCGCCTATTAACACTGAGGCTCACGCAAATGCACAAACTCAGTTATCATCAGGGCGTGTAAAAATGTTAATTAGTGAGCGAGCTGCTAAAAATAAATTAATGGGAACAAAACGCGGACAAGAGATGAAACCCGAAGAAAGGGCAGAATATCTTAAACCATTTACTTTGACTTCCATATTGAAAGAAGAAATGATGAATTTGCGCGAAGAAAATGAAGGTGTTAATATCATTTTAAAGCGTGCAAATAATACTATCCGCAAGGATAAGTTTTCAGCATTTGAATACGGATTATACTACATTAAGTAGGAAGAGGATAGTAAAAAACGTAAGCGTGGGCGACTTAGTGATATGATGTTTTTTACTGAGGGGAGTTAAAGATATGAATGCAAGTAGAGGAGAAATTACTATCCGCGAAATCCTAGAAGCAGCTGATGCTAATTTTACTATGGAGCAGCAATTTGCAGGATTAGTAAGTACAAGTGGAAGACCATTAAAATTTGATTTTTGTGTATTTGATGATGATGGAGAAATAGATTTTTTAATAGAGTATCAAGGAAAATAGCATTATTAGCCTTCTGCCAAATATGGTGGTAAAAAAGGATTTTTCCAACAGTAGTATAATGATAATTTAAAACGACGTTTTTGTGCTTTGAATGGATATAAATTAATAGAAATTCCTTATACAGAAGAACATTTGTTAAGTTATGATTATATTATGAAAAAAGCTGGATACTAAGGAGGTGAGATGATTGCCAAGAAATTAGGATGAAATTAAAGCCAAAGGATTTTCTATGTCTGAGCCAGTTGTCGCACCTCATTATGACAGTATAGACTTCCGTAAAATTAAAGTCGGCTTACAAAATTTGGAAGATGCTATATTGGACCTTGGCTCATTAAAGAAAAACAATCGTACTTATGCAGATAAGAATTTTATTTTAAAAGCACTCGCGCAAAAAGATTATGCAACTCAACGTTTAGTATCACAATATTTCTATGATATATCTGGTATTTATGAACGTTTATGTAAATACTTCGCCTTCCTTTATCGTTATGATTATTATGTTACGCCATATATTATCGAAGATGATAAATTAAAAGAAGATAAAGTGCTGACAGAATTTGCGCGAATACTTACTTATTTAGATAATTCTAATCTCAAAAAAGTATTTGGCGATATTGCATTAAAGGTTATTCGAGATGGTTGTTATTATGGTTATTGGGTTGATACCAAAGACTGTATGACAATTCAAGAGCTACCAACTGATTATTGCCGCAGTCGCTATTTTAAAGCTGGGATGCCGGCTATTGAATTTAATATGCGCTTCTTTGATGATAAATTTCCTGATGCGGTTTATCGTATGAAGATTTTGAAAATGTTCCCAGAAGATTTCCAAGAAGGATATTTATTATATAAGCGGCATAAGCTAATGGGCGATGGCATTGGTGATAGTGAAGGTTGGTATTTGTTGGATACAGCTGCCGCGTTTAAATTTAATTTAAATGGGTCGGATATGCCAATTTTGGTTAATTCTATTCCTACATTAATTGATTTAGACTAGGCGCAGGATTTAGACCGTCGTAAGACCATGCAATAGTTATTAAAAGTATTGATTTAGAAATTGCCTCTTGATAAAAATGGTGATTTAATATTCGACGTTGATGAAGCACGTGATATTCATAATAATGCAGTTAGTATGTTAAAACGTGCGGTCGGTGTTGATGTATTAACTACCTTTGCGGACGTTGATGTTGCAGATATGGCTGACTCAAATAGCACTGCTGCCGCGGCGGATGGTTTGGAGAAGATTGAGAGACAAGTCTATAATGAATTTGGTGTTTCACAAAATTTATTCAATAGTGATGGAAACATCGCTTTGCAATCATCTATTTTAAACGATGAAGCCACTATGCGTAACTTATTGTTACAGTATGAAGCCTTCCTTAATAAAATGATAACTAAAAAGTGTCCCCCAAATAAACGGTATAGTTTCCGCAGCTATATGTTAGAAACTACCATTTATAATTACCAAGAAGTTGCGAAATTCTATAAAGAATTAGTGCAGATTGGTTATTCTAAAATGTTACCTCTTGTTGCTATGGGACAACGGCAGAGTTCTATTTTAGCTACTGCTCATTTCGAGAATGAGATACTTCATTTGTCTGATATTATGATACCGCCAATGATGTCTTCTACTATGTCTGGTAAAGCAGTTGGTTCTAGTGGTAAAACTGCGGGCGAAGTAAGTTAGAGTAAAACGGCCAAATCTGATAGTAATACAGGTGGGCGACCAGAAAAAGCTGATAGTGAAAAATCAGATAAAACTATCGCTAATAAGAATTCACAAGGTTAAGGAGGGAGTAAAATGGCTCGTCATATAAGCATACCGCGGGAAAATACAATTTCATTATTGAATTTTACTCCCGTTAATCCTTTAATTTCACATTGTGAAATTAAAGTATGTTATGTGGGTGATGAACCTAACCGCAATGGTAGTGTTATCACCAAGGCTGTTGCGACTGAAATGGCTAAGTCTTTGCCGGGCTGCCCAATCGTTGGTTTTTATAATGAAAACAAAGATGATTTTGAGCAGCATAATAAGAACTTAGAAATTCGTGGCGATGGCATAAGAATTGTTGATACTACACGTCCTTATGGATTTGTAGATATGAACGCAAAAGTATGGTTTCAAACATTCACTGATGATGGCGTAGATCATGAGTATCTAATGACCGAAGGGTGGATTTGGACTGGGGCATATCCAGAATCTAAGCGTATTTTAACAAATGGGAATAATCAATCAATGGAGTTAGATGAAAGTCTTACTAACGGAGATTGGTCATTTGACGATAATGGATGGCCTGAATTTTTTATAATCAATGAGGCAGTAATTTCCAAACTTTGCATTCTCGGTGAGGATTGCGAACCTTGCTTTGAAGGCGCCGGAATTGCTGCAACATTCTCCCTAGATGATGACTTTAAGCAGACAATGTATGCTATGGTCGGGGAAATTAAAGCAATGCTGGAAAAAGGAGGAAATGCTCACATGGACAATGAGAATGAAAAATTAAATCCTCCTGTTGAAGAGAACCTCCCCTTGGACGATGATACTGAATTTAAGAAGAAGCCCAAGGACGAGGAAGAAAACGAGGACAAGCCAGAAGATAAAGGCGAAGATCCTTCTGATGAAAAGAAGAAGGAAGAAGACAAGCCCGCATCTGATAAAGGCGATGGTGAGGATGACAAGTCTGAACCAGAAGATGATGAAGACGAAGATAAAAAGAAGAAAAAGACCAAGCATTCTCTTTCTGATGAAGAGATTACTGAGTCTGAACTTTACAAGGATCTTCAATCACAGTTCGCTTCTCTTCAAGAGCAGGTAAATTCTCTTACTGCTGAACTTGAGCCATTGCGCAAGTTCAAGGCTGATGCCGATCGCAAGGCTAAGCAAGACATGATTGATAGTTTCTATATGCTTACAGATGCCGATAAGGCTGATGTAGTTTCAAAGATTGATGAATATTCTTTGGACGATATTGAAGCTAAATTATGTATTCTTTGTGTTCGTAACAAGGTAAGTTTCGACCTTGATACTGAAAAGAAGCCTGAAAAAGACTTCACTTTCAATTTAGATGAAACGGGCGAGTCAGATAACGCTCCTGCCTGGATTAAGGCCGTGCGCGAAACCGCCAAAAATATGTAATAAATAAAGGAGGAAGCTACAATGGCTTTTAAAAGACTTTCACCGGTAGCCACTTATGTAACTTATGGCTTCGGTCAGGTTGAACCTAACCATTTGTCTGCACAGCGCACTGGCGAGATTTATGCACAGTTGCCAGCAGCTAAGAATATTAAGATTCTTGAGAATGGTCAGTTTGCAAAGTATGACTATGCTAATAATGTAGTCAATTTTACCGGCAAGGGCGAGTGGATGTTAGTTTATAACGAAGTAAAGGTTTATGCCAAGGGCGAAACCGATCAGGACTTCGCAATGATCCGTCGTGACTATACCGGCTCTGTTTATAGCCCAGTTGGTGTAACCGGTGCTAATAATGTTGATCTTAATCCTTTGATGAAGACTATTGGTGCTAATAGTGAGATTTATCCAGATGGACATACCGAAACCTATCCTGGTGAAGATTTTGGTCGTAATCATTTTGCTATTGGTAACAAGTATGAAGTTGAAGTATTAAATCAGCCACAGCTCTTTACTGATACCCAGGGTATTATGGTACCTCGTCTCTTTAAGACTCATGAGGGTGATATTTTTACTACTAACTGCATTAAAGCAGATCCAGGTTCTTTAGCTCGTGGTGATCTTTTGGCCCCAGGCGAAGATGGTTATCTTGTTAAGGTTACCGCTCCTAGTGGTGAAAATGCTCCTGCTCTTCCTGCTGGTATGGTATGGCAGGTAGTTAAGGTTTATAATCTTGGCGATATGCAACCAGCTGTTAAAATTATGAGACTTCAGTAATAGGAAAGGAGAGATTGACAATGTTGGATAAGAAAGAACTTCTTCAATTGATGAAGGCAACAGCTAAGGCCGATCGCTCTGCTCCTGTTGCATATTCATTTAATGGTGAGAATCTCACCTATGATGCACTCAATGAGACCCTTCGTAAAGAACTCAATGAGTATGCAGGCACTTTTGCTCTTTATCGTGAAAATAAGAATACTATCTTTGAATTAATCGAACAGACCATGGATGATGTTCTTCCTCGTAAAGTTGAGCAGGAATATGGCAAGTTTGCCGAAGTAAAGACCATGGCTCAGGGTGACAAGGCTATCTTTATGCGTTGGCATGATCGTCAGCGTGCAAAGCAGTTCATCACCAAGGTCGGTTTGGCTGGTATTTACGAAGTATTTAAGCTTGGTAAAGATACGCCTATCGAAGTACAGACCAGTGCTATCGGCGGTGCCGCTCAGATTGGTTTGGAAGAGTTCCTTGATGGTCGTGCTGATTTTGCTGAGGTAACTCGTATTGTTATGGAAGGTCTTGACGAACTCATTTATTGGGAAATCGGTCAGGCTTTGAAGACTGGTTTGAATCAGCTTCCAGCTCTTAATACTGCTGAAGTTACTGGTTGGGATGAAGCAGCATTTGATCGTTTAATTTCTATCGCTGCAGCTTATGGTACTCCTACCATTTATTGCACTGAAGAATTTGCTTCTAAGATTCGTCCTGCTAATGCTGCTATGTATTCTGACAATATGAAGGATACTATTTGGAATAATGGTCGTTTTGCTTCTTATAAGAATCATCCTATTACTATTCTTCCACAGGGCTTCACTGATGCAACTCATCAGACAAAGGTTATTGACCCAGGTTATTGCTATATTCTTCCAGGTGCTGTAAAGCCTGCCAAGGTTGTTATGGAAGGTAGCACTATTGTTGATGAATATGTCAATAAGGATCGCAGCCGTGAAATTCAGGTCTATAAGAAAGTAGGCGTTGGTGTTGTTATGACTCCAGACATCTGCGTATATATCGACGATGCTCTTAAAGGTCAATTGAATGTTACACGTTCTGCAAATGAAACGGGCGATTAATAATCATATATAAGGGCCGCCGCCAGTGCGGCGGTCCTAATTTAAGAGAAAAAGGAGTAAAAAAATATGGCAGACAATAAAATTAAAGTGCGTAATCGCAGTAGTAGAATGCTTATTTATACGATTCCAGATATGGGCATTCGCCGCGAATGGTAGCCTGGCGAAGTAAAAAATCTTACTCGTGAAGAGTTGGATGCTTTAAGTTTTGTTCCAGGTGGTACTGTAATGCTTCGTGATAGTCTATTTATTGAAGATACAGAAGTAGTGAAGGAAATGCCTATTCGGATTGAACCTGAATATTATTTGGATGAAAAAGGCGTTATTGATTTAATTCAAAATGGTAGCGTTGAAGCATTCCTTGATTGCCTTGATTTTGCGCCTGATGGTGTAATAGATTTAATCAAGAAATATTCTTATGAATTGCCTTGCAATGATGCGCGTAAGCGCGAAGCTCTTAAAGCAAAGACTGGTTTTGATATAACGCTTGCTTTGCAGCATAAGGCAGAAGTTGAAGCTGCGCAGGCTGAAGAAGCAAATACTACTGATAGTGGTATGGAAGTAAAGGCTGCACCTACCCGTAGAGTATAGGCCGAAACTAAAACTAGTGGTCGCCGCACTACTCCTCAGTATAAAGTAGTGCAGAAAGAAGAGGCAAAGGGGGAGTAATATGACATCATTTGAAACTATTTATAATGCCTTCCTTGGTAAAATTACAGATGATTAGTATTTGGAATTGACTGAGGAAGATACTATTCGTGATTGTAAATAGATTCTATTAGATGCCATATCCTACTTTGAATTTCCAAGATTTGCTCTATATGATTATGACGCAGATCAAGAGCAATACAATGTTGATTTAACCAGAGAAGAAATTAATATTTTCGCTATTTTAATGAAAGTCGTATGGTTGGACCGACAGATTTCTTCTATTGAAAATACACGCATGAAATATAGCGGTTCAGATTTTAAATTTACTTCGCAAGCTAATCATCTTGCGAAGCTTTTAAATTTAAAGACTGAGGTGTGGCGCGAGAATATTCACGCACAACGTTTATATAAGCGGCGTAAAATTGTACCAGAAACTGGACATGTTATGTCTAATTGGCATATGCTTAATGATAGTGCTATTCCAAAGCAAGAAGAAGCTGCATTAGCTGGTACTGTTAAGATTATTCATGAAGGATCTGGCGACGCAGATAGCGATAATGGTATTGATTATGGCAAGTGGGAAGCAATCAGAAACAACTGAGTTCAAATTTGAACCAGGTGTTGTAGTGACCGATTTGCGTCGTCTGGTCAATCAGATTTGGAAATTATTGCCGATGCGTGAAAATCAAGAGGATTGGCAAGGATAGATTAAAACTGTATTACTTGAACTTCGTGGGTTAGACAAAATATTTGGCGGTGAATTAGACTTTTTAGTATTTGTTACTGAATTGTATGGTCTGCTTGACGAAGCCGATTTTATGATATATCGCAAAACAGTTTTTAGTGCAATTTCACTATTAACTGATTTAGCGAATTAGTTAGATGGACGCACTAGATAATTTGCGCGCTCGCGCACGTGCCGCGGTTAATGACCGCCAACATGACCGCATGGTTCGAGATAAAAGACGTTCATTCCATCGTGCGCTTCTTTATTCTTATCAACATGCTTGGATTAAAAAAGATGAAGAAGACAGTGAATGGGTATTAGCATTAATTAATCCTGATAAAGTAAAATTTGACTATGATGAAAAGATTATCTCTGTTGATTGGCGATATGATTTTAAGCCAGGAGATAGTTTTGAATGGCCAAAAGAGTCTGGTATTCATTGGCTAATACTCAAACAAGAATTAACTGAATTGGCATATTTTAGAGGAAATTGCCGCAGAGCCTAGTGGGTTGAAGTTACTGATCCAGAAACTAAAGAAAAATTTGGTTTATGGATGGCTGTGCGCGGGCCTGTTGAAACTAAAATTAATACAATTCAAAAGCACGGTATTGCTGCTGATGTACCTAATTTAACTCTTGACATATATGTAAAACGCACTGAGGAAACAATACGTGCGCTAGAACGTTATCAACGCTTTGAATTTGAAGGTAGATATTGGAAAGTTCAGGCTCCTGACAGTATTAGTACACCCGGTATTTTAGAAATAGTCGCAGAAGAAGATTATGAATGTCATGGAGATGAATATATAATTGAGCCTACCGATCCTAATCCTCCTAAGCAGAATATATTTGATGTTTCTATTGATGGTGAAGTATTTATTAAGCCAAGATAGGAAGTTAAATATAATGTAAATCGTCGTATTCGCGGTGACTGGTCAGTAGTATCAACATCTTAGAATAAAGATATTGATGATGTAGTTGAATGGCGAGTAGATGAACAAGATAATGGTTTAATTGTAAAATGGTTGCCAATGGTTAGTGGTGAATTTGAAATTGTATTTCATAATGATATGCTAATTGAAGATTTACATAAAACTATTGTTGTTGAATCATTGTTTTAATTAAAGGAGGAGTTAATATGATTGTTGGGCAAGATTATTTTCCTAAATCAAGTTTCTTGGCGGTCGATAAAGATTTGGCGTTGATTATTCAAAAAATGATGGAAGATCAACGTTTAATGAAATTACTTTATTATACTGAAAAAGATTGTTTAAAAGCAAATGATTTAACACAAGAACAAAAATATTCTATGATTCATAAGTAGATACGTATAGTTCCTTAGCTAGAAGTTTCTACTGAGTGTCCTAATTACGTATTAATTTCAATGGATAATTTTTAGCCAAATAAAAAGAATCCAGTGTATCGAGATTGTATTATTGAATTTGACATTCTTTGTCATCCTGATCATTGGAATTTAGGCAATTTTTAGTTACGTCCTTATAAGATTGCTGGTGAAATTGATAGTCTTTTCAATAAGAAAAAATTAACTGGAATTGGGGAAACTCAATTCTTAACTGGGCGCAATCTTTTACTTAATGATTAGTTGATGGGTTTATGTTTAACTTATGAAGCTATTCACGGAGAAGAAGATTAGCGGAACCCATTATTATGAATTCATTAGCTTTAATGGCTGGGACTAATATCCCAGTAGTTGAGTTATAGACTACAATCCACTAGCCTAAAATCGCGGAAATTGCATTAATTGGTGAAGAAGAATATTTTTTAGCCTTATAGTTAGTGTGTTTTAATCGAAAAGTGCTTTTAGCATCTTAGACAGGATAGGGCGCTTCTAGTTTAGCCGCCCTTAATAATTTTTAGATATTTATGACATTAGTAGCTAACCCGAATATTTAGGATTCGGGGAAGCGGAAAAATACCATCGAACAACTGTTTATGTTGTTTTTCCCAGGATATACTGCATAGTTTTTACCTATGGGAGTTTTTTTTAATAACGCTACGACAAAACATTCTTTTACTCTTGATGAAAATAATTTTGATACTGTGCAAGCAATTCTAACAGAAGTGTGTGGATTAAATAATGCGACTGGTGGTTAGAACTCAAATTATAATCCAAAAGGTAATAAAGCTGCTGCAATTGCGGCGAAATTAATGAAGGGTCGTAGTGAAGCTGCTCGGCGTAGAGGCTCGGGTGGTAATGATGGTGTTTTATCTAGATATGTTTCTATTCTCACCATTGCTCTGGAATCCATGAGTCTGGATGATTGCCTTAATCTTACGGTCTATCAGCTCTATGATTTGATTGAGAGATACGGCTTATATGTCGGGTGGGATTTAGATATAAGATCACGTTTGGCTGGCGGAAAACCCGACAGTAAACCAGACGATTGGATGAAAAGTTTACATTAATTAAGGAGGAAACGCATATGAGATTTGGCGTACGCGAAATTTGCGATGTTGTACTTCGTCGTAAGGCAGCAGGTTTCTTCGGTAAGTTGTATCTTGACAAGGATATGCCTGTGTTATATTTTGAAACATTGAAGACTTCTTCTTTGGAAGGCCAGAGCACAACTGTTTATGCTCAGGGCGGTAAAGGTAATCCTCGCTTGGTAGCTTGGGAAGGCGACCGTACTGTAACATTTACAATGGAAGATGCTTTGATTAGTCCAGAAAGCTTCTCAATTCTTTCTGGTGCTGGTTTCATGGATGCTGATGAAGATCATCCTATTTATGTACATACTACTGAGCAGGTTCAGATTAAAGCAGGTAAGATTACTCTTGCTCATGAGCCAGCCAAGGGTGGTAGCATGTATATTATGTTGAAGAATGCTGATGGTTCTATTAATACCAATCGTATTCCTATGGAAATTCAACGTGATGATATTGCTAAGGAAATGAACGTTGAAGAAATCTTTGCTCATTGGGCTGCTGCTTATAATGCTGCTCATAATGAATTATTGGTCGCTGGTAAGATCATGGATGCTCATGCTCCTATTGGCACTGAGTTCCAAGCAAACGTAGATGCTTATAAGGATGCTAAGAATCCACAGGAAGTATATGACTACGTTAATGGCATGGGCGATGATCCAGGTTCTGTTCTTTATATTGACTATTATGTAAAGAGCACTCAGTATGTAAAGCAGATTGATATTGAAGCTGGTAAGTTCGGTGGTTCTTATTATCTTGAAGCTTCTACTTTGTTCCGTGATGAAGCAACTGGTGAAGACTATCCTGCTGAATTTATCATTCCTAACTGCAAGGTTCAGTCTAACTTTACCTTCACAATGGCACCTACTGGTGATCCTTCTACCTTTACTTTCACAATGGATGCTTTCCCAGACTATACTAAGTTTGATAAGACCAAGAAAGTAATTGCTGCTCTTCAGATTGTTGAAGATACTGCACTTTATGATGGTTCAACTCGTGGCGCAGTTGAGGGTGATACTAAATTCCCAGGCGACATTTATGAAGATTCTGGTAAGGAACCTCCAAAGCGTTTTGGTGAATAATTATTGATATAATACAAATGGGGACGAGCAAAAAAGCTCGTCCCCATTTTTTTTATTAAGCGGGTGACATAAATGCCAAGATTATTACACTTAGGTGAACGATATAAAGCATATGAAGGATTAGATCCTTATCAAGCATTAACTGCGATGCGTGATGAATTAATGAGCGAGTATAATAATATTATGAATGGTCTTGGTAATAGTCACGGAGCAGTTGAAGGAGCAGGTAGTGCTGCTGAAGCAAGAGAATTGCAAGATTTTTTTCGTGATTTAAAAAATTTATCTAATAAAGGTAATAAGGGTTTTGAGAATATATCATTAAAAAGTGGTATTTAGCAACAAGCTTTAAGTTAGATTTTACAAGAAGCGGGTTCTGTTATTGGCGCTAGTGGCAGAGGTTTTTTTACTCGCACTGGTTTGAAGTCTAAAGGTTGGACGCAAGGTGATGTTTTAGAAGGCGAATTGGCGGCTATCAGTATGGCGACTTAGTAGTTTGGAGGAGCAAAAAATGCCAATTTAAATGATGTTATTTTTGGTGCCGCAAAAGTAAATGTTATGGGGCATTCAGTAAGTACGAAAGGTGCGCATACTCCATTGCGTAGTATGATTGATGGAGCAATAAGTGATCTTGCTAATGCTGCAGTACAAGAGGAAGCAGATAAAATTAAACGCCTGTTTGATGAACGAACATCTGCCGATGATTTTGTAACAACTACTGTTAATGGTAAAGTCGATGTGAATGGACATGCAGTTGAATTAACAATTACTGCAACCGCCGGATCTAAATTAATGCATATTGCTAAATTATTGCATAAAGCTTATTTTACTGCAAAAAACTATAATAGTTTATCATATATTAAAGACGCCGCGACAGGTATTACAAATGCCATTTAGTCAAGAGTACGTTCAGTTCATTTTGGTTAGACAAAAAGTAAACGTGTTTATTTAGATCTGCTTAATACTCGATTTCCTTATGGTGTTTCAATTAGTATTTTTTATTATGCTCGTAATACTCATCGTGAAGATGTACGATTAGCTTTATAGTAGTTACGTGTTATTTATGAATTAACAGGTCGAGGTCAAACTTATGTAGACGAAATTATTAGAAATGAATTAAAGAAAGATGGTATTGGTGATTTAGGTGCTAATTATTTAGTATATAATGATCCTGGTAGTGCAAACATTTATGTTATTAGTACAGCAGAAATTATTAGCAAAATCTATACTCAAGTTAATGAAATGATACATAAACAAAAAGGAGATTGGATAACTGAAATTTCAAAATCTACTTTAGCGTCTATCGCAGATTCATAATTGACAAAATAAAAAAAATATGGTATATTATAAATAAGTATTGAGATAAAGGAGATGTTATTATGGCGAAAGTTGCTTTTTCAAAAGTAACACCCATTAAATCAGTTGAACCTGTGATTATAAAAATAGGAGATACAGAAATTAATGTAATTTAGTATTTATCAGTAGATGATAAAGCACAGTTGATTAGTGAATTATTATCATATACTATTGATTCTACTGGTGCTTATAACCCAATGCGATTAGAAATTTGGTTTAAAGTTTTATTAATTCGTTATTATACTAATATTAATATTACTGATAAGCAATTAGAAAATATTAGTAAAGTATTTGATGCATTAGAACTTAATCATGTTTATGATAGTGTAATTAAAGCAATTCCCACAAGAGAACATGAATTATTATGGGACGCTGCTTAGAAATGTGCGAATAATATTGTTTCTTATAATAATTCATTAGCTGGTATGATTAATATGATTAATGCAGATTATGCGATTGCAAAAGATGATATTGATAAAACAATTGAAAAAATTGAAGACCCAGAAAAATTAACTACGGTTAAAGAAATTTTAGATAAAATAGGTTAAGAAAAAATGAAATCGTCTAATACATAATATTAGACGATTTTTTTATTATATAAAGAGAGAAAGGAGTTTGCAACGTGGCTGGTGTATAGTATAAAATTAATATTTAGGCTGATGCCAGTGCTGCATAGCGGTAGGTTGAACAATTAAGTTCTTCATTACAAAGATTGCAGCAAAACAGTAGATTAAATTTAAAAATTGATACAAATATGGCAGATGCCGCGTAGCAAGCAGCAAAATTATAGTAGGCATTACAATAGGCAGTTAATGTTAATACTGGGCAAATTAATTTTAGTGCATTAAGTAATAGCTTGGCGAGTGCTAATACAAATGTTCAAACGTTAATTGCCAGTTTCTAGCGCGCCGGTACAACTGGACAATAGGCAATTTCATAGTTGTCTTCTGTTCTAACTTAGGCAACTATTCCCGCGCAAAAAGCGACTGGTCTTATTGCATAGTTTGGCACAACTTTAATGAATACTGTGAAATGGCAAGCAGCTAGTCAAATGGTTCATGGCTTATAGTCTGCTATGAGTGGAGCAGTTAGCTATATTGAAAATTTAAATACTTCATTAAATAATATTCGTGTTGTTACTGGCAAATCTATTTCTGATATGAGCAATTTTGCAAAAGAAGCAAATGTAATGGCAAAAAGTTTAAGTACATCAACAAAAGCATATGCTGATGCAGCATTAATTTATTATCAATAGGGTGATAATGATAGAGATGTACAAAAGAAAGCACAAATTACTTTAAAGGCTGCAAATACTGCATTCAAAGCTAATGCTGCGGAAATGTCAGAAATGCTAACCGCCGTTTGGAATTCTTATAAAGCAGGCGGTGATTAGCTTGAAGGTTATGTAGATGTAATGGCAAAATTAGGTTCTACTACTGCTACTAGCATGGAAGAAATTGCAACAGCTTTATAGAAAGTTGCCGCGACTGCTAGTACTGTTGGTGTCGGTATGGAACAAATGTCTTCTATTGTTGCAACTGTATCTTCTGTTACTCGTGAAAGTGCTGAATCAATTGGTACATCTTTTAAAACTATTTTAGCACGTATGGGTGACTTAAAATTAGGTGAAACATTAGAAGACGGTGTTAATTTAGGTAAAGTTTCAAGCTCATTAAATTCTATTGGTGTATAGGTTTTAGATGCTACTGGTAATATGCGTGATATGGGCGATGTTATTACTGATCTTGGTAATAAATGGTAGACCATGGGCAGTGCGCAAAAAACTGCTATCGCGCAGGTTGTTGCTGGTAAACGTCAATATACGCAATTAATGGCATTATTTGAAAACTGGGATACGTATCAAAAAGATTTGCAAAATGCTCAAAATTCAGCTGGCAGCTTAGAAAAAATGCAGAAAATTTATGAAGATTCTGTTAAAGCATCTAAACAAAGAGTACAAGCAAGTAAAGAAGCTATTTTCGGTGATTTAATTAATGATAAATTCCTTGTTGGATTTAATAATGCATTGGCAACAGCGTTATCTGCAGTTAGAGGTTTAGTTAATGGTCTTGGAGGTATCCCTGGTATATTAGCAAAAATTTCTTAGATGATGATGACTGCATTTAAACCATAGATGTTAGATAAATTAACAGGTATTAGCATGGCATTTGGAAATTTCTTTGGCAAAGGTGGTACGTTGCGGACTGCATGGGGCAACATGAAAGCAGCAAAAGGCTCAGAAGGGCATCCAATTGGTGGTATTCCTACTTATAGAAAATTTAATGCTTATATGCAAAATAATTCAAATAATTATGGCGGAAGGATGCAAGCAATTTCTTAGTATGGTGCTCAAAAATTTGCACAAGGCACTCAATAGCGAAATTTATTTGATAATCTAACAACTTTACGTAGATCGGCAGATATGGAATATAATAGCGCTTTAGATAGACGAGAAAGTGAATTAACACCAGATACAAGTGCAAATACTGCAAATACAATGCGTTTATTAAGTGCAGACGCAAGAAGTGAAAGTGCGATAGCTAAACAAGAATTATTATTACGACAAGGGCATATGAGTGGACAAGAAGCTGCGCGTTTACAATAGCATATTGATTATTTAAATTAGCGTTAGCAAACCATGGCAGGTCATGAAACTAATTTAGCCAATATTACAGATGAAGCTCGTAGAGAATTATCAATTGGTTCTTTAGTTGAATTAGAAGGTACAGGTACTGCTGATAAATTACGTGATGATGCTTATATTAATGCTTTAAATTATTATGCTGATCAGGGTTATAGTGGTAGTGATCTTGATGACATGGTAGCAGATTTTAAATCAGATGATAAGAATGTACAAAATACAGCGATACGTGGATTAGGTAATAGAGTACAAGAAGAAGCTAGAGGAAATGCTTTACGTGGTGCAGTAAATCAATAGATAGATCAAATTTTTAATGAGGACACAGATAGTACAGCGGCTGCAGAGCGTTTTGAGTCTGTTATGATGGATGAGAATAATCCAATGGCTCAAGCAGTACGTGATTTTTTACCGCAAGACGAAAATGAAATGAATGATTGGCTTGAAAGTGCTGGTTTTAATGAACAAAATCAAGCTACTAAAGCTGATCGTGGAAGAGTTATTGCAGAGCATTTACGTGATCAAATTGATGATGACTTAGATGAAGCTTATCAGGAAATGCGTAGCATTGTTGGTGAAGATTCTGCTCATAGAGCTTAGGAATATGGTCGTTAGGTAGGCCAAGAAGAGATTACTGCAGGCTTTGATATGGAAGATGAAGAAGAGCAAGCATTGAATGCTCGTGAAGCTGCAGCTCAAAAATTGTCTAAGGGTTTGGCAACAGTTGCAGAAGGAGCCATGGCTGCAGTTCAAGGTTTTACTTCTATGCAAGGTATTATGAAGTCATTTGAAAGTGGTGATACATTAGCAGGTGTAACTTCTATTGTTAGTGCAGGTGGTTCATTACTTAATACATTTGCAACACAAGGACCATTGATGGCAGGCATTCAAGCGGCTGGTATGGCAATTGCTGGTGTATTTACGTATATGAAAGATTAGCAAGAAAAACGTGAACAAGAAATGGTTAAAATGGCAGAAACTACAAATAAAATTTTAGAAGAACATCAACAATCAAATCAAGAATTAATGACTAATAGTAATGCTTTTGACTCATTAAACAAATAGTTTGCAGAAGGTGCATTATCTGTTCAAGAATATAGTAGTGCTTTAGCTGATATCGCATCTAGTTTAGGCATTTAGGGTGCTGCAGTTATGGCACTTACTGGTAATTATCAAGGATTAACTGCAGCTATTCAAGAATCTATTGAGGCTGCACGTGAACAACAAATTGAAACTGCAGAATCTGATGTTAGACGCGCAGAACATGGTTTAGAAAATTAGGTTACTAAAATAGCAAAAGAAAATATGGGAGACAAATATAGAGATAATAATGAAGGGAATAAAACCGGAGTTGTTTATAATGACATATTAAGTTCATTTAATACTAATATGAAACAATCTGGTTTATTAAAAAGTTTATAGAATGCAAATATAAGAGATATGTTAGCTAATCAATATGGTATTAATATTGATTATGCTGGTAGTCGAAAATATGATTATTGGCTTAGTGGTAATGCAACAGGCGATCAAGAAAATAATTTGATTCAATCATTCTTAGGCGGTAGTGCGCGCGCGGGTGGAACAGGGATGGCACGAACTGCCGATGACTTAGTTATTGAATCTGATTTAGATTCATTGTTACATTATTATAATTAGCTACAAGCAATTAAAGAAGCAGCAAAAACTATTGAAGACCCTGGAATGAAATCATAGTTAGAAGCTTTAGTACATGATCAATCATTTGAAGATATTGATTACATGATCACTGAAATGATTTCTCCATATCTTAATGCTATTAAGAGTATGAGAGAATTAAAAGGCTAGGATTGGCTAAAACAACAAAATGTTGAAGGATGGAGTTCTGATGTATAGGAGAGTTTAGTTGAAGGTTTATTAGCAGACTGGGGCATAGATAGTAATAAAAATGATGCTATTACTCGAGCAGCTAAAAAACAAGCTAGTCAATTAGTAACTACTTATGCCAGAGGATTAGTCGGTGTATCAGAAAGTGATATAGCTGCGGCAGATGCAACGGTTGCTAATAAAGAATCTGCTGTAACTGCAATGACAACTCGTAATAAAAAAATGACAAAAGAAGAAGCGTAGAAAAAATTAGAGCAGTGGGGTTTTACTGATAAAGATTGGTCTTATATGGCTAATATAGCACCATTTTTAGATAATAATGGTGATTTAATGGACAAACGAGTTCCTCAATTATTATAGCAACAAGCAAAAGCACAAACTGCAACAGGCTTATTGGCTCAATGGGGTAATAGATATTCTGGTGAATTTGATATAGATAGTTTTGCGGCATAGCTACCAATAGTAAGTGATTTATTAGGATTAGGAGAAATTTTTAATACTCAAGAATGGAATAAAATGTCTTCTTCTGAAAAAGCCGCACAAATGGCGACTTTAATGGAGCAAATAAGCACAGGTTATGATAATTGGTGGCAACAATATGAAGATGGAATGGTAGATTTAAATACTATTATTACAGATTCATAGAATGCTTTTATGCAAGAACGAATGGGTGTAGAAGATGTTGATTAGGCTAAATAGCAATGGGAGCATTAGCGTACTTTTTAGCGTTTTTTATCAGAAAACATAGATGAAAATGGAAAATTATTAAACAACGAAGATACACGTAATACTATGCTTGCTATGTTTGGTGACAAATATGCTACTGCAGGTTCTGCAAGTGATATTTTACGTACATATATGAATGATTGGGGTATATCTTATAAAGGTACAGTAAATAACAATAGTGATTTTAGAGGATTATTAACAAGTTTAAGTGATGAAGAAGCAGAATATACTAATATTACTACGGCGTTACAAACTGCAACTAAATTTATTGAAACTGCGTCTGGTAAATCGCAATAGTTAGAATGGTTATCTGGTGCAGAATTAGACCCGACAAAATGGAAAGATACTGAATTAGCAATGAATCAATTATTATTGGGCTTAAATAAGGCTGATACTCCCTCATTTGAGGAATGGCTAGGAATGTCTGATCTAGAACGAGAAACATATAGATTGGAACAAATGAAACAAAAGCTAGAAGAATTATAGAACATGCGCGATGAAAAAGGATATGATGATACTCAGGTTCAAATTTAGTAGAGAAAAATCGAAGCTCAAGAGCGTGCATTAAATGACTAGCGTATGGAACAAATATAGTCTCGAGTTGATAGTCAAACTAGTTAGGACGATGAAAAAATTAACGCGGCTAAAAGTGCGATTTAGTTCATTCAATCAAATTTAACTTCATTAGATAATTTATCTTTTTCTTCAATTGGTGAATTAGAACAATCTTTAATTAGAGCTGGTGTTGCAGCTGAAAGAGTTAAAGAAATTATTGAAGATATTCAAAATGCTGATGGAGATAAAGAGCAAATTAAGGCTGGCATGGTAGCCGCAACAGAAGCAGCATTAATGCAATTAAGTACTTTAGAAAAACGGCAACAAGAATATGTTGGATTAGTAACAGAATTAGATACAACTCCAGTTGACCATAGTGTAATTGAAGTTGAAGCCGAGATGGAAAATGAAGATGAAATTTAGACTTGGCTTTATCAAGATGGTCAAGTTTATTATACCGTTGATGGTAAAGAAGTAGTTTAGGCAGTTGAGAATTTTAATTTACATCCTGATGGACAAGTAACTTTTTCTGTTGATGATAAAGAATACAGTGATACAATTGCTGCTATTGAAAGTCATCCTGGTTCAAAAATAATTACATTTGTTGGTGAAACAGGTAGTGAATATACTTCTTCATTAGAAGCTGTACAGATTGATGGAGAAAAGAATATTGTTTTTTATGCTAAAGATGGAACTTATTAGGCGGCTTATACATCTGCAACTTTAGATGACAATAAAACAATTATATTTTAGGGCGAATTTGGAACTTATACAGATACAGTAAAAGAAGCTATAATGAATGAGAATAAAACGATTACGTTTTTAGGTGATGGTGGCACTTATACTTTTGCAGTTAAAGAAGCAACCGCTACAGAAAATAAAACTATTACTTTCCAAGGTGAATTTGGTACCTATACTGCAACATATGATACAGCAATTGCAGGAGAAGATAAAACTATTACTTTCCAAGGTGAATTTGGTACTTATACTGCAAAATATAATACAGCAATTACTACAGACCATAAAACTATTATGTTTGATGGCGAAAATGGCACTTTTGAAGTAACTTATACTACTTTATTAGATAGTGTTCCAGAGGAAAAGAAAATTGCAATTAATGCAGGTAATACATTAGGTTTTACGGTAACGGTCGCAGCTTTAATGCTTCCAGGCACTAAAACTATTTTAATTCGAAAAGATGACGAAGATTTTGCGGCAACGATTAAAAGTTATGAAACTGATGCAACTGGTCATAATATTAAAATTAATTGCGTTGATGATAAAGGCGAAGAATTTAATTTAGCATCTAAAATAAGCGCATGGGAAATGGAAACAGATGAAAATGGTCAACCACGAAAACTAAAAATTCAAACAGATGTTGGTATTATTGAATCGCAAATTTCTCAAATATTACAAGGAGCAGATGGAAAAGGCAAAGAAATTAAAGTAAGATTAGCAAATGGTACAGAAGTAACTTTAGCTGCAGAATTATAGGGAGCAATTGATGGAGCAGAAGATAAACCAAATGAATATCATGTTAAAGCTGATGCGAGTCTTGGAAATAACACTATTCAACAACAGTTACAAGGACAAGAATATTTTGTTAAAGTTAAAGCTTTGATGGATAAAAGCAATTTATAGCAAAAGGGCGCAGAAGATCTTGATAAAATGTATTCTTATTTAGGTGGAATTGATATACCATTTATTGCTAATAATGAAAAATAGCATGTGACAAACTTTAGATAGCGACATAATAATTTATAGAGTATACAAGATATACAAAGTGCTATGTTCGAATTTAATGCTGAAGGTAGCCATAATACTTGGTCAAATGAACAAAAATATAAGGCTCAACTTATGTATAATAAAATTTTAGCCATGTCTCCAGATGATTTTAAAGATTTGGCACCTGATGTTTTAAATAATTATTTTAGAGCATTAGATGAAGCATCTCAATCTTCTGATTCCGCAACGGCGTCATTAGCTATGCATTTAATGGATGGCTTAATTGTTGGATTACAAAATACAGATGTAGATTGGGCAGCGTATTTTGCGCCAATTGGTAATGAAATTATTGCAGCATTTGCTCATGCTCTTGGTATTGCATCACCATCAAAACTAACTATGGCTTTGGCTCCATTCTTAATCCAAGGTCTACAAGTTGGTTTGTCATAGTCTATTGCTGGTTGGGAGCCAAATGTTGATGGTTTAGGAGATAAAATTGCACGAAGTATTTTAGATGAAATTCAAAATGCTATTGGAAAAATTTCTGAAGATACATCTATTACAGATGTTTTAGATAGCTTGTTAGGTGGTACTGATGCGGATCATCAAAAGTATAGTACATTATATGATTACGCAGCTTTTAGAGATAATTATATTGCCAATCCAGATAATAAAGATAAATTAACTGATTAGGAAATTTGGAAGGCTTATGAACAAAAAGTTCAAGATGATGCAGAAGCTAAATGGAAAGATGAAGAACAAAAATTGCAACAAAAAGCAAAACAATTGGTTTCACAAGAAATGCCTGGAAGAGAATGGACAGCAGAATTTGAACATGAATATCAATCAGCTTTAAAAGCATTAAAAGCGTAGGCAGAAAAAGATTCTAAACGTCCAAAAGATATTGCACAAGCTCGGGCTGATGCTTTGGTAAAAATGAATGAGAACTTCAATGAAGAAATGCAAAAAGCAATTGCTGAACGTGAAAAAGATTATTATCGTAATAAAGAATATGCTCAAAGTGATAAATTGTCTGATGCTCAAAAATCTTATATAGACGCTGCAGTTAATTCTGCAATTGCTACAGTTGGAGCAACAGATTTAGCAGATGCAATTAATAATCATAACGAAGAATTTATAGCTGCCGTACAACAAGCTTTAAATCATAGCGGAACGGAAATTGAATTTGCCGTTGAAGAAGCATGGAATACTATTAAAGATGTATGGGCAAGTGGTTTACAGGCGATATATGCTTAGGAACAAGCTACTGCACAAGCAGTACTAGAATTATGGGAGCAAACATTCCAAGCAATTGCTGATATGAGAGCAGGATTAGCAGAAGGAAAAAGTATCTTAGAATCAATGTTCGGTAGTCCTGATGAATTAGCAGCATATGTGCAAACATTATTAGAAGCAGGTAAAACATTACAAGAAATTAAAGAACATATAAACAATCCTGATGCAAGAGTTGATTATAGACCATTTGATTTTGATACTTATAATAAATCAGGGCGACAAAGATTTTTAAATAGTGAAAATGGTGAATATTTAGATACTACAAAAGATCAATATAATGAAAATGTTAGAAAATATGTAGATAAATATTTAGCCGGTGAATTGCGTGATGTTATTGGAAAATCATTAAATCCTAAATTAATTGGGGAATATAATGATAAAGCTAAAGCCGGAGACGCAAATAGTATAGCAATTTTGGCAGGATTAGAACGTCATGGTCTTGTTTTTGCAGATTAGACTGGTAATTATCATGTTAGTGAAGCTGCGCAAGGTTATACACTTAAACAAGAGGATTTCGAGGCGGTATTATCTTTGATAAAAGACTCAATGTATGTACATTCTGATTCTGAATTGGCTGAAATCTTAGCGGCAGCATTTACAGAAGTAGAAACCAAACGAACTAATATGGCTGACAAAGCTCGACAAGAAGGTGAGCAATATATAGATAGTCAATAGCAAAAAATGACATTATTATAGACTGCTCAATAGCAAATGATTGAAAAAGGCACTCTCGCAGGTATGTCAGAAGCAGATTAGGCAGCGGTACTAAAAACTTTATAGGACATGGGAATTGTTGGTGAAGATGCCACAGTTGCTTCTATCGGTTTAGTGCAATTGGAAAGTGCAACCATGCAGTTAGCCGCCGCTATGGCTGCTGCAGCGGCACAGATTATGGCAGCAATGAAAATGTTACAAGATGGTACTGCAAGTAGTTTTGAAATTGATCAAAAGACTGGAAAAGTTACTGTTAAAAACTAGGATTACGCTAATAGCGCAGAGGAATTAAAGCAATTTTAGGAAAAGGGTTATACTGCAGTAAATTAGGCCTAGATGGACCAAATCGCAAGAATACAAGCAGATGCAGCAAGACAAGCAGGTGCAGAATTTGATAAAACTAATCCTAAACCAATAAGTAACCCGAATAAACCTGATTTATTACTTTTAGATGATAATGGTAATGCAGTTACAAAAAGTGAACTTGCATATATGAATAAAAGAGCTGCTGCAATTCAGCAAGCACAACAAGAAGCTGTAGATCAATATCTATTAGAACATCCAATTTTATTTAATACTGATGAAGTAGAATTGGGTACAGATTTAGCTAATGAAGCATTTGCAGGAGACAAAGTGACTGCGGCATTACATGGTGATGTACAAGCATTAACAGATTTATTATCTAATTATGCGCAATAGCTTGGTATTGAAGCACAAGAAATGGAAAATTATGTTGAAAGTATTGCAGCTTATGAAGGAGTAATGCTTGAATGGCAAGATTTAGAAGCTGATGACAAGTTATTAATGTCTGAAGCAGCTGTTGAATATAATAAAGCGACAGAAGCATTAGATGCATTACAAAAAGCTAGAGAAGAAAATGGGTCTTTAGCTACTATTGATGATCAAACAAAATCTATTAAAGAACAAATGGCAGCTTATCAAGATTTAGTAGATATAGTTAATAATTTCTTTAAAGATGCAGAAGTTGGCATGGATTTTATCAAAGACAATAAAGATTTAATTTCACAATGGGCTAATGGTTCTGTTGAAGCAATGGAATAGTTAGAAGCAAAAATTTTAACTAAACAATTAGATGAGATGTTCCAAGAAACAGGTCAATCTATAGAAGATTGTACAGAACAGTTAGCAGAATTTAACAAAATTGGTAACGGGTTAAAATTTGGTGAAAAACTTGGAAAAGAAGATAGCAAAGCATTACGACAATTGCAAAAAGATTTAAACTTAACCAATAAACAAATGCGATAGTTAATGGATACAATGGGTCTAGCTTCAAAGTGGGGAGAAAAAACTCAACAAACTGCTGAAGAATTTGTTAGTTAGTTTGATAACTTAGATGAAGCAAATGAAGTATTAAATGATATGGGACTTGCAGTTTAGCAAGTTGGTGATGGTTTTTAGTATGTAGCAACAAATGCCCAAGGCGCTGCGGCAATGATGGGAACTGATATGCAAGGTTTAGCAGATTAGTTAAGTGCAACTTTAAGCGAACAAACAGGCTAGGCTGTATAGATACCTGTAGAATACTTAATTCAAAATGCAGATGCTATAACCGCAGTATTAAATCAAGATGGCACAATCACATATACTGTACAAGCTCCTCCTCCTCCTAGTTTAAAGACAGTTACAGGAGAAAACGAAATTGATGTACCTGCATCTTCAACAATGACAGTTACTATGCCAGGTGGCGGCTCTATGACTGCTACTGCTGAAGGTCAATTACAAGGTTCAGGTACAACTAGTCTTGCCGTACCAGATTTTGGTACTACTGGAGCAAGACCTGGCGCCGGAGCACCTTCTGCACCTGGTGGTGGCGGCGGAGGCGGCGGCGGTGGAGGCAAAAAGAAGAAGAAAGGTAAATCCAAAGCCGATCTTAAACGCTACCATGAAGTTGATGAAACAATTAAACGATATGATTCCAAATTAGGCTAGGTCGCTAAAAAAGAAGAAATGGCATTTGGTGTAACTAAAGTTAAATTGATGCGTGAAGAAATTGAAAAATTAAATAAACAAATGGACAATTATCAAGAACGATTAAATGAAGCTGCGGCATATGCTAGCAAAGATAGATCAAATGTTGAAGGCTTAGCAGCATAGCTTGGTATTACTCTTGATTTTGATGAAGATGGAACTATTAAAAATTGGGAAGCTCTTTAGGAAAAATTAATAGATTGGTATAATGAACATAAAGATGATGAAGCAGAAAGCGGGATGGAAGGACCTGATGATGCCTATCAACGTATGTTGAAAGTCATTGAAGATTATGAAGATTCATTAGCTCAAATAGAAGAATATCAAGAAAAAATTCTTGAATAGCAACATGAAATTTCTGAAAAAACTGCTGAAACCGTAGAAACTGCGCACGAATGGAAAATTGAATTAGCAGATTTAGAATTAAATGCATTAGAAGGGCAACTTGATCGTACCGAAGATATATTAACTAATCTTAGCACAAGAGCAAGTTTAATAGCAGAGGCACTATTTGGTAGTGATGGAGTAAATTTAGATGGTGCGAGTTTTATTAAACTTAATGAAGAAATGACTAAATTAAATGAATTATAGCAAGCATTTAAAGCAGGCGAAATTGATGGTGCAACTATGGCAGAACATTCATAGGATATTATGGAAGCTTTAAATGATGATATGTCAGACATCTTTGATAAAGGTCAAGAAATATAGGAATTATTTGAAGATATGTGGTCTAAATACGATGACGAATTATCAAGAAATACTGATTTATTAGATAAGAATATTACTGCTTTATAGACTATTAAAGATATTAGTGATTTAATAGGAGTTCATAAAACATTTACAACAACAAGAGCAAATTTGACAGAACAATATAATCAAACTTAGGCATTGGCAAATATTTATAAAGATGTATATGAAACTGTTTTAGCTCAAAAAGAATTATTTGATCAAAAAATTATTGAAGCTGATGGTCTAGAAAATTTAGACGCACAGCAATAGGCAGATTATTATAGTTTATTAGCTCGCTTAAAAGATACACAAAATACTTATTATGAAAATTTAACAAGTATGGCGGATTTAGCTAGACAACGTTGGGAAGCCGATGTTGAAGAAATGGGCACTGAATTAGATAGAGCATTGGCGATGGGAGAAACGACATTAGATTACTTACAAGGTAAATATGATCGTGACATTGAAGTACAAGATAGATATTTAAATACAGCTCATTAGTTATATAATATTAATAAATTAAATAGACAAATTGAACAAGCGATGGCAGATACTATGGATAAGGCTTTAAAGAATCAATATGAAGAGCTATAGAATGTTATTAATCAAAAAGCTAAAAGTGGTCAATTAACTCAATATGATGTTGATATGATGCAAAAATAGTATGAACTATTAGAAAAACAGACAGCGTTACGTGATGCATAGAACGCAAAAGATACTGTACGATTAACAAGAGATGAAAATGGTAATTATATGTATCAATATACTGCAGACCAAGAAAAAGTTGATGAAGCAACGCAGGAATATAATGATGTATTAATTGAAATTAATGAATTATCATTAGACAGAGTGCGGGAATTAGAAGAACAAATGTTAGAAAAGCGCAAATGGTATGTGGAATAGGCGAAAGCTATTGCTCTTGATGATTTATTGAATGAAGAAGAAAAAGCAGCAAAATTACGTGAATTACATGAAATGGCTCAACAAGACGATAAATATTTTGTCGATCAAATGAAAGAAGCATATGCTAATTTAACCACTAATAATGAAGCTTGTATGGATGCATATAGCGATGCTTATTATAGTGCTTTTAAAGACCCAACAGAAGGTATCAATCCTACTATTCAAGCTGCTATTGAATTACAAGATAGTATGGCAATGAGTTTAGCAGAATAGATTGATTGGTTATTACCTAAATTAAAAGAATTCAGTGATGCTTTAGATACATCTCTTTATCGTACTGGGTTAGCAGACATGACCAATTTTGATGAAATCATTGGTTCTACTACATCATTAGCTGCATCGCAAGTCAGTCTTTTAAATGAGGAATTGGGCGATGAAGCGGCTAAAGTTGATGCAGTGACTGATGCTTGGTATAGACAAAAACAAGTTATTTCAGATATTTTTGCTACTATTGAAGCAGCAAATACAAAAAATTTAGAATTATTATGGCAGATTGGTGGTACCGAAGGAGACATTGCAACACCTAATGCTACTGGTTTTATTCAATATCGTTTAGTACCAGTACAAAATAATATGGTTGGTTATACTGATGGTACGGTTGCTAGTTCTAACGGTACAACAGTATCATCTACTAAAAGTAAAAAGGTTTCAAGTGATTGGCAATCAAAAATTGAAGCGGCAAAGGCTGCTGCAATGAGATATAATTCAAAATTAAGTGGGTATGCTTCTGGCGGTTTGGTTGATTATACTGGACCTGCTTGGGTTGATGGCACACCAAATAAACCAGAGCTTATGCTTAATGCGGCAGACACGCCTAATTTGCTAAATACGATTGATCTGTTACATTCTATTGATACATCTGCTGTTCAAAATTTGTTAGGATTTATTGGTGGTTTGGCTGCCGCTATGTCAAGTAGTGGAGTTTCAGCCAATGGTGCTAGCATTTTCTCTGGTCTAGGCGGGCTAGAATAGAATGTTCATATTTCCGCTGAGTTCCCGAATGCAACTGATAGAAACGAAATTATTGCGGCGTTTGATGAACTTAATAATCGTGCGTCACAATATATTAATAATTATAGATAAAAATATAGGGCCGGATTCTATTAAAGAATCCGGCCCTTTTTACATTATGTTATAGAGTTATAGAGTAAAAGGAGTGTGAAGATATGGCTAATTTTAATGATAGTGTTGCAAATGGCGTTTTAAGTGCAGTTGATTTATTGACTAAAAAAGCATTAAGTGATTTAAAATTTGATAAAACTTATTCGCCTTGTACTATCATTTCGCGTTCGGAAGAGGATAAAAATATTTACACTTGTGAATATGAAAATACTCGTTTTGAAGCATACTCAGAATAGTCATTTTTCGCGGGCGAATAGGTACAAGTTTTAGTTCCATAGAATAATTGGGACAATTAGAAACGCATTGTAAGTCGTTTAATGACAGGTAGCAGTGCGGCGTATAATTTTAAATGGCCTTTTGATGATTTCGTTTAGGTTGCTGCGCTTGAGGTTGAAGATTTATATAGCTTATTAACTGGTTGTGTTCCTGTTTATATTGCTGATTTAGCGGCTTTAGGCAACGCAGAAGAAGATATTGAATTAAAAAAATAGCATCGTTATGAGTAGAATCAAGATAAAGAATATGTATGGGGTATAACTCCATATGAATGTACTCGTATAATCGAAACTATGCGTGAAGAAAAAATTGCTATTATTCAATAGCGTATGAATAATTTTATCGCTTTTGATAATGTGAATACGATTTATGATTGCATACACCACGAATATGCTGCTTTAACTAATGCTGTTAATAATTTGAGTTAGAATCATGCACCATATTATACGTTATCAGAATTACAAATATTGGTCGCGCAAGTTGGACGTGCAATTGAAGCCGATCCGGCTTATACAGAAAACACTCGCGAGCAATGTATTGCTTGGTTATAGGAAGATAATGCTAGATTATCCGCATACTATCAACAAGAATATGCAAAATTTTCTGATACAACGAATATAGATGATAATGCTGATTATAACTATTTAGAAAATGGCACATTACATACAATTAAAAATGCTGCACATTAGTATGCTAGCATTAATAATTTTATTACAAATTTAACTTCTAAATGGGAATCATTAAATACTAAAGTGTTTGATTGGAAAAAATTAACGAGAGACTTAGCTTATCCAGATATGCTTGCTATGGTCACAACAGAAGGAGTAAGTGATGAAGTACGTGATAATATCATTTAGGCTTGGCTACAATTTAAAGCCAAATATGCAAAAACACGTACTTTAGAATAGATTTATAATGAATATCGTATAACACCTATTTGCGGCGGACCAGAAGTATCATATAAATTTTGGGCTAATAGAAAATTTTATGATGTTTTAACTGGTCATTACAGTAAATTATTTACTAAATTATGTTCTTTTGTTCCTGCTAATGGCGCGGCAACAATAGAAGGTTTTACTAAAGCTGGTTTATAGATAGATGTAGAATCATTCTTAAATCAATATCCTGGATTAAAAGGTACTTATGGTGTAAAAATTGTGGTCGAAGGCGTTAAAAAAACAACTGATGAAGAATCTTCTACAAGCACTTACACTGCGGATGAATATAATAAACGTAAAGCTGCATTAGAAGCACAATATGCGGCTGACGTTGCGGCGATTACAGAACAATATGCCAATGATGAATATAATAAATAGTTAGCTTTAACTCGTTTAGATATTCATTATGATGATTTATGGCGTAAATTAGATGCTCATTTGATTGATACCGGTTCTAATGAATATGGCATTATTAATGAAGAAAATAATATTATTTTTGATGACGAATTTACAAATGCGGAATTTATTGGTAATAGTTATGCTTATACTATTCCATACTCTCAATAGAAATTATTAAATATTGAAGACTATATTTCAATTAGTAAAATTACATTATTTGTTTTTTAGAATTTTGATAGTTATGATTTAGCAAATAATTTAATTCCTGGATGGTCTGCCGAAGGCAATATGACAGTAGAATATAAATATGCTTTACCTGGAGTAGATGAAACAATTTTATATGTCAGAAGTAATGAATCTTATGATGACTTAATTGAAGGCTGCGAGGCTGCGGTACCAGAGACATTAGCATTACATAATCCATATTTAGGTTTAGGTTTTGCAGTTTAGGAATTAGCAGAAGGAAAATTAATTTTATATACTGAAGAACCTCTTGAATATGGCTTAGGTGGGGCAGAATTAAGAGACCAAGTTGAAACTCGTAACTTAAAAGCTATTTGGGTAAAAGCAGATGTAAATAACGGTATTTATATTTACCCTTCTTGGGAGATGGATGCTGAAACGCAAACATTAATTGAATTATAGCCAACTGAACGTGCATTATTTTATAGCCGTGATGATGAAAAAGATTTAAGTGCTTTAATTGAAGGCTATCGTGAGTTATATAATACTCCATTTGATGCTACGCGCGCGAATAAACAAAAAGTTATTATTGACGTTGTAAATAGATGGCTTATTTATGAACGTAGAGCAATTTAGTTAGAACGTGAAAAAATTACCGCAAGACAAAATGAATTAACAGAAGAGCAAGACAATATAACTGTTGCGGTTGATGCTTTAAATGCTAAATTAGCGAGCTTAGAAAATTAGTTAGCAACTATTGACTCAATTGCTGATTTAAGTGTATTAAATAATATCACATTATATACACAAAGAGAAATTGATGAAGCTCGTTCAAAATTAAGTGATAAATTACAACAGTTAATTATGATTGATTAGACTAATAATCCTTTATTATTAAAATATAATTTAGATATTTTATCCACTGCGGTTGTTAATGAATTAATGTAGTTTGAAGACGAAATTATTTTTACAGAAGACATGTTTGCTACTGATGATGTTTTTTGTAATAAAATTGCAAATCCTTATTTAATGCGCTCTTATGAAACTTCTCCTAATATGGTAATTAACCCTGATAGTACGGCGCATTTACATTTTTTAAGATTATATGCTTTATGTCCAGGAAAATCAATTATCAAAGATGCAGAGCACGCATCAGTAGCTTCTGGTTATATGATTACTGGAACAGGCGATTCTTTAGTAAATACTTTAATTCGATAGATATTATATTGCTATTATTAGATAGCATTACAAGAAAAAAAATTGCAACAACAAAGCACAACTACCGTTACTACTACTGATCCAGATGGGAATGAAACTACAACGACAACAGTAAAAAAACCGACCTCACGTGATTTTTATTAGTATGGTAAAATGCAAGAATAGTTGGCTGCTGAATTAGTACGACAAAAAGCAGCAGAGTATATGCAAAAACCAATAAAAGAAGAACGACATTTTACTTTTAGTGCTTGGCAACCTGCAAAAATTAAGTTGTCTTGGGACATCTCTAGATTGGGGTGAGATTATTGAGTTTTGTTACTGTACCGTTAGAAGCTGGTGGCGGTGGTTTAAGTATTAATACTACCGCTTTTGAAAAAACTGCAAAAACTATTTATTCGTCAGTGTCATTGTCTGCTTAGGCTTTGGCGCGCGATCGTGCAATACGTGAAGCAAAAGAGCAAGCGGCTCGTTATGCTGCATATGTTATTTATGATAGAACAAAAGGCAAAGAGCGTGAAGTTTTAGAAGAAGAAGCTAAACAACAGGATAAAGATGTATATACTTATATAGAAGAAGAATTTAAAAAGAATTGTACGCAAATGCTTAATGATTTCATTACTGCAATACGACAAGATGTAGAAGAAGAAATTGAAGATGCAAATGAACAATTAGCAGCTTATATCGCTCGCTTAGAAGCAATAACATATGAATTGCAAGAGCTAACTCGTATGATGGAAGAAGCATTATTAATAGAAGCTCAAGCAGTTTAGCGCACTGAGCGCATTTTAGTTAATAAGAATTATTTAACTTATTTATATAATCGTATGGAAGCCCTATATAATCAATATGGTTTAACTTTATTTGATGATATGACTGAAGAAGATTGGGCGGATGGCAATGCTTTTAAAGACATTTTTAATTAGATGTTATATGATCCAGAGAATTTATTTGATGATATTACAACTATTTAGTAGTAGGAAGATTTATATAATTTAATTAATCAATATAAAGATTTATTAAATTAGCGTTATAAAATTAAATGGTTCAGAAAAAATACCGATTATACCGGCACTATTGATAAATAGGCTGGGTTAGGATGGGAACCATTAAATGATACGATACGACCTGATGGTAGTATTGATAAAACTGCTACAAAAGTTGTGACTTATGCACAATTAAAATCAATTTTAATTAATGATAATGAAAAATGGGCGCCAGTTGTATAGTATATTGGCCATATAGAACGATAGGAGCATATAGTTGATCCAGTAAAAGATATTGATGCTTGGGTATTGCATCCATTATATCAATTTAAATTAGGTCAGACAATTTTTGAATGTGACGATTCTACGGTGGAAGCTCCTGGTTATTTACCTACTTATTGGAAGTTTGATTCAATGATTTATACATTAACTAATATGTATGGTTTTGATCATTCTGTACAACCAAAAGTAGGTGCTTATTATTATATACCATTGACTTCTGGCGGAACTGGTAATGCGCCGACTATTTTATAGCCTTGGAATGATGAAATAGCAGGTTGGACGTTAAATTTTGGTAATGCAGTAGAGATACAAGACTTTGCTGATAAATTGGATAACAATAACCCTTACGGCTATTGGATTAATTTAGTTGATTATCAATTAGTAACACGAAACGATAGTAATGAATTAGTATTAATTGAAAGCGATACATTACCATTCACTGCAGATCGTAATACTGCTATACCATTAAATGCAGTAGAATTTTAGTATTTATCAGAAATTTATACTGTTGAAGAACAAACTAATGAACCAGCTAAATATGTATTAGATGAACCAGAAGAATTATTTACATTGGCAGAAGTCGATTTAAATCCTAAAAAATCAAAACAAACATTTAAAGCGATTGCTTCATATGATAATACTTTTATTACTAGTAATGAAGTTACTTTTACAAATCAATCTACTGATTACTTAGTAGAACAATTTTCTGACATAAATTCTAAATTTAAAGTACAATTAGTAAGACCACGATACGAAAGTTTAAATGAAAAAGTACCATCAGAAAATTTATTTGGTGGATCATTTATAGCTGATGATAGTATATCTGAATTTTTTGTTTTTGATGAACGCGGGCACGCAATAGAAAATCCAGATGGAATCCCATATGACAGCGTTACATATTATGCGTTTTTGATGATGCGGTCTGATGATTCTGAAGAAGAAGCTAATTATAGTATTGTACAATATAATTAGCCTATTCGTGAAGCAATTGCAACAGAATCAAGTTACTTAGAAAAATTAAAAGCATATGATCCAACAATAACAGATGAAGTAGCACAAGGCTATTTAAACGATTGGGATAAAAAAGTTATAGCTGCTTATTTAAATATTACTTCATTTGATGATGCTTATGCTACATTGGGGAAAGAAGAATTAATTACACAATTAACTGCATCAGTACGTTAGCAAATTGCTGATGACTTAACGGCAGCGTATGCAATCAGTTGGAATATGGATATTACTGCGAATGAAGTTAATCCTGATTCACCAACGATGTTTAATTATTTACATCGTATGACTACTGAGCAAGTGAATGAACGTTTTGGATTTCATTTTGCGCCTGAAACTACAGTATTTGTATTAGAGTTTAGAATTAAAGATTCGTATTCTTTAAGTAGTGCGCGACCAATAGATAGATTAGCATTAAATATCAATTATGGGAATGTTAATTATATAGCCGAACGCGAATTCCATTTTGGTAATGCCAGTACGATGGGTAGTAATTATAATATCTCTATTATGGTAAGAGATCATAGTAATGAATTAACTAATGCGCCAATTTTAAAATTAGATAAATATCATATGATTACTTTAGAAGGCACTGCAGAAGATTCGTTAGGTACTTATTATTATGATTTAATTGCTAATATCAGAAAGAAAAATGGATTACCGCTATCTGATGAAGAACGTGCAAAGTGTTAGATTTATTGGTATTTAAATTCTGGTTTAAATGCTAATACAGAAGACAATTATTATATGATTAATATTGATGCTTCTGGTGTTTTATATATTTAGCCATTATCAATGGACTTCTTTACAGTAGATTAGCCAATTGTACCGCCTATTATTACATTGCGAGTTGATGGATTAGAAAATTATAGCTTATATTATTCTGTACCATTTTAGGTATGGAAAGCAGTAGATGCATTAGATAATTTATAGGTGAATAGTTATAGTATTTCTTGTCCAAATCGTATCGCTTTTAATTCATCTGGTACAAATCCAGCTTATGATAAAAGTGCATTTGAAGTTGTAGATCATAATAATAGATATATTTATATTAATATAGAAGAGATGGCGGCATCTATTGGTAAGCAAATTATTTATGATGCACGTGGGTTTATTACTAATTTAATTGAATTGCGTAGAGCAATTCGTTTGCCTGACGCAGAATATGCCACTGAATTTGATCCATCTTTAGAATATGCAAATTGGACATGGCGGCGTTAGCGTTATGCTGTTATTGATGCAAATGCGGAGTTAATACCAGAAGAAAATGATCAAAGATTTAATTATGTAACTGAACAACGTGCATTGATTGATCATGAGTGTGAAGTAAAAGAAGCAATTGTTGATGAATATCAAGCATCATTGAAAACAGGTTATATTCCTGTCACTTTAGATATGGCTCCAGTATGGTCTTTAACTTTCAAATATCGCGATGCAGATAGTATTGCAGATGCTTTAAATACAAGCGTTGGTATGATCGTAAATAATATCGGTACTAATTATTTTATAAATTTAGATACTGGCAGTTATGAGAATGCTTTAAATGTAGATAATTGGATTCGCATTAAAGCTAATGATTCTGAATTGGGCACTACCTATTCTTTATTATTAGTAGATGGTGAAAATACTTAGTGGGAAGACAAATTACGAGATGCACACGCTTATTTAAGTGTAAAATTGCGTGATGGTACTTGGGTTACTCAAGCAATTGTATTTGAACGGCAAGTTTATTGTTCTTCATTAGTAAATGCTTGGGGCGGTACAGAAATTACCATTGATAATAATAACAATACATCTTTGTCTAAACGTATTGTCGTTGGCTCTAAAGATTCAAATAATGCCTTTACTGGTATGTTGATGGGTGATTGGTCTAGTGATATTAACGATGGTAGTATTGATACTCCTGGTATTTATGGTTTTAAGGCTGGCGCACAAACATATGGATTATTAACTAGCGGTGAAGCATTTTTTGGTGCTGCTGGCGCAGGACGTATTTATATTAATAAGCATGCTGGCATTATTAGCAACGCTAACATGACGTCTTATATTAATTTAAATCCTAAAAAGACTGATATAATTACTGATAATTTATATGATATTAAATCAAAAGGATATAGCCCTTATTTTTTATACACTGAAAGTGAAAAGAGCGACATAAATGCAGCGAATGTAAATTGGAATGATTTATTGTCAATAGCAGAAACTAAAGATGTATTCGCTGTTGATCCACATCGTGGTGTATTTATGAGCGGCGGTATTCGTGCTGGTTGGGGTGATATCGGCGGCTGGTAGATTACTGACGCAGGCTTGACAAAGAAAAAAAATAATAGTAAAATATATCTAGGAGTTGGAAATAAGACTTCTACTAATAGAGAATTTGCCGAAGAATTATATTTATATCTTATTAAAGAAATCTATTTAGCGCCTGATAATTTAAGTAAATTTGGCATGATTTGTGAGGATCATAGTTTATTAACAGAAATTAATAAATTATTAACTTCTTCTATTACATTACAAGATGGATCTACGACGCAAGTTTTAACTAGTGGTATTTAGATTGGTATTACATATGAGTCAATTTTATAGTATGTTCATAAATATTTATTAATTATATTACGAAATGAATATCCTGAAATACCAACATTATTAGAGCATTTCTTCCCTGCCATTGCAACACACTAGGCTGAGGGTGAAATAAAATCTAATTATCTACTATTTAGAGATGATGTTGCGCAAGTACAAGTAGAAGAAGGCAGATGGGTCTAGCCAGAAAATTTAACAAATATTTTCTATTATTTAAATACAATGATTCCTTTACATAAAATATTATATACTGATGGTTATATTGAGCAATACAGATATAAGTTTATTTATATAAATAATGGAGAAATTATCAATTTAAAAGAACATGAAAAAGAAATTGATTTAGTTTATGCTTCTTTAAATTCAAGTAGTAGTTTAAATAATGCAGATGATGTAGGTAATTATTATATTTGGAGTGGTCCAGCAGGACAACCAATGTCTAAATAGAATCGAGGCACTTTTAGTGTAGATTATAACGGTGATTTATATGCTGAAAGTGGTACTATTGGTGGCTGGGGTTTTACAGATACAAAATTATACAGTACAATAAGATTGTAGGATTATGTTTATGATGAAACTGGTCGTCGTAAAAAGAATTCTTTAGGACAATATATTCGTACAGAATCTAATTCATTTGTTGCAGAATTAGATGTAGGCATGATTAACGGCAGCGCAGGCGTTAAATACCCTTATTTTGCTTTACTTAATAAATCTATTTTGTTAGAAAGTGGTGCTGGTGGAGCAGAAAATACATTTGCGCGTATGGGATTTTATTATGATCCAACTCTTCATTATGCCGATCGTATGCTTCGGCGTATTGATTTACCAGATATTCCATATGAGATACATGCTGAAACTGGACACATTGTATATGCTACACAAATTCCTCTTGAGTATTATCATAATGGTTTATTAGAGTCGTATGTCGTTGATATTGAACCACATGTTAATGGACCGACTTATGTATAGACCGGTGGATATAACATAGCAATTGACGGTACAAAAGGTACAATTCGTTTAGGCGAATGTATGAAACGTGAAGTGCATATGGTATAGGCTGTTGATGATAATAATCAGCCTATGGTAGATGAAAATGATTAGCCAGTAATGGTGCCTGCAAAAGATGAATGGGGCGAAACTATTTATGATACGAATTATTATCCTGCTATTGAATTAAATGGTCAATCTGGTACTATTAATCTTTATCATAATAATGTGGTATTAGATGGTAAACAAAATAGAGTATCTATTGGTGTATATGATGATAATGGTGAAATTGAATTGGTCGGATTTAAAATTTCAAGTCAGGACTATAGCGGACCATTTGAATATATTACATGGAATCAAAAAAGCGCAGTAACGTTGGGTCCAAGTAGTTACAGTGGTACGACATATTCCTCAGATAGTAGTGGAACTACAAAAGTTACAGCTGGTTTAATTCGTTAGCAAGTAGGTAATGGTTTTGATAGTCATACATATGATTATTCTGAGAATGATGTATTAATGGCAATTTTAGGTCGCACATAGTTACCAACAACATGGGATACAGAGCAAGGGCTTGGTACGACCGCGGAAGGTGTTGAAATAACTTTAACTGATGCTGATAAGATTGTTTCTGGTAATTATGTATTATATGGTTCTGAATTACGTTTTATTTTAAATACTGACAATTCATATATGAAAGCGCATAATCTTTCTCATGACCATCAATATTTAGGTTTTTCTGCCGTAGCAGGATGGAAAGAATATGTCGATAATGAAGGTAATGTTATTTCTTATGCTGAAACAGCGAGTGATAGTGAAGAAACTCGTAAATAGCATATCATTTTAACACCAACTAGTAATTTAATTAATTATTCAACTGAAATTTATGGTTTATTATATAAGTGGAATTTAGCAGCATAGTGGGTTAATGCTACTTAGAAAGTTTATGCTGGTTTAGGTTGTTATGGACCAGATGGCATTTATGCATCATTAAATTATGTTAATCAAAAATTGGCTGATTTAGCGGGACAAATTTCATCATTGGCAAGTAAAATAAATGGTAGTATGGGTAATCTAACAAAAGTCATTTAGGCACTTGCCGGTGGTCCAGAGGGATTAAATGAAATTATAGGCAAAGGTTTATCATTTGATGGAGAGCATACTAAAAATGACATCTGGAGCATGATGCAAGATAGTAAATCAACCGCAGACAGCGCGGCTCAAACTGCACAAGAAATAAAATCAGGTGTAACATCGCTTGAAACACGAGTTACTAAAACTGAAAGCGATATTAGTAACAAAGCAAATAAATCACATGCGCATCATGTTAGTGGTGCATGTTCAGTTTCTGTCCCAGAACATGGAACATGTAATGGTTCAATTAATGGTATAGCAGAAGCAGCAGGTTAATATTATAACTACTTTTAGGAGGAAAAGGATATGACTTTAAATAGTATTCAAACAATGGATTTACTTAATACTTTACGTGAATTGCAAGAGATGAAATTACCTTTTAAGATTAGTTTAGTATTTGCTAAGAATATTAAACTATTAGAAAAGGAAAATGAATTTTTCACTGAACAAGAACGTGAATTTGCAATGAAGTATTTAGAGATTGATCCTGAGACGCAGCAATTTGTTGAATCTGCGCCTGGAGTTTTCAAAATTAAAGAGGACATGATTGAAGAATGTCAAGAAGCCAGAAAAGCTTTAAATGATTTTACAGTAGATGTAGATTTGAAGAAACTTAAAGCTGAGGACTTTGAAAAATTTGAATTTACACCTAAACAGGTTGCAGGTTTAGAATTGATAATTGATGAGGAGGAGTAAGCGATGCCGGCTACAACAAAGCTTTATCCGCCTGTTATAGCTGGTACTTTACCTTCAATGATTTATTCAAAGGGACCCTTATTAAGGGTCCCTTTTTCAATGAATCGTGCGGTTGCGGCATCACAAGTAACAGGTTTGCGTATGAGATTACGTACAACAAATACTGATACCATTTTATGTGAAGTAGATTTAAATGTTAATACTGAAGCGCCAAACATATATCCAATTACTAGTACAAGTACCGCGGAAGATTCATTAGTTGCAGTATTTTCTTTATTACCTTGGCGACAGAGATTATCAATAGGCCAATCATATAAAATACAAATTGCTTTTATAGATAAAGATAACGCTTGTGGATATTATTCGACTGTTGCTATTGTTAAATGTACAAATGATATTACTGTCAATATAGTTGGTTTAGATTCTTTTGGTAATAATTATGACTTCCAAGAATTTACTGGTGAATATTTAAATAGTGATACCACGGAAGTTGTTTATCAATATAAATTTGATTTATATTCATCATCATATGAATTAATAGAATCTAGTGGATGGTAGCCTCATGCTGAATATGGCGATACAGAAGCTGGGCGTAGTGAAGATCATTGGTCTCTTGGTAAAATTTTAATTGTTGATGAATACTATCTTTTACGTTATGTAGTATAGACTAATTCATTCTAGGAAATATCTTCTCCTTGGTATACTATTATTGCCGGGACAGGATTGCCAAGTGATACTCGCGCACCTTTAAAAGCAGTTTTAGATTATGACAATGGTCTTATCAAAATTAAATATAATGCTATTTTTGACACAAATGCTGGACGATATGAATTTTCACGTTCTAGTTCAAAAGATAATTTTGGTAGTTGGACCAAATTATTTAATTTTTCTTTAACAGAAGATATGGTTACTGGTTAGTATTTTTATACTGATTTTATGGTAGAACATGGTGTAACATATCGTTATTCAGTGCGACAGTATAATAGTCGTGGTCTTTACTCACGTCGTACTATTTCAAATGATGTAACTGCATATTTTGAAGATTTATTTTTATGGGATGGAGAACGTCAATTAGATATACGTTTTAATCCTAAAGTTACTGCATTTAAACGCACTTTGAATGAATCGAAAAAAAATACAATAGGTTCTAAATATCCAAAATATTTTAGAAATGGCGTTGTAGATTATAAAGAATTTTAGCTATCTGGTTTATTAAGTTATCTCATGGATAGAGATGGCTATTTTTATTCAAGAGAAGAACTAGGCTATGGTAATCATGAAGATGAAACAGATATTACAGATGAAAATCTTACACTTGAACGACGCTTTAATATGACAGCTTTATAGTGGTTAAGTAATGGCAAACCAAAATTATTAAAAAGCCCAGGTGAAGGCAATTATATTGTATATCTAATGAATAGTTCATTAACACCTAATGATAGTGTTTCACGTATGCTACATACGTTTTAGTCACAAGCTAGTGAATGCGGTAATGCTGATGATTTAAATGATTTAATTAAATTTGGGTTATATAAAGCACCTTATGATGGTACTTCTACTAGTGCCGCGGTACATCAAACATTTACATATTATACTATTTCATTAACTGACGTATTTAAAAATCAAAATGTAGAAACACCAAGTTTAAATGTATATGAGGGTGTTGGCTCTTTAAAAATTGAAAATTGTGTTCCTGGCACTATGTTTAATTTACGTATCGTTGGGGTAGATGGTATAACTACTGATTATCGACATATTACTATTGGCGCAACTGGGTATTATGCTTTAACATTACCAACAGGGTCTTTAATTAAAGAGATTACTATTGGACGTGTTTAGGAGCCAGCTTCCATTTACGATACTTTATATAATGGAGTAGTAACGGTAGGCGCAATTACAAAATCTGATTTTAATACCGTAAATTATTGTAACCCAGTAGAAGAACTTTGTATTCAACGTTGGGGCTTAGGGCCACAAGTCAATTTATTGGATTGCATGTTGCCAATTTCACGTTTATATAAATTAAAATTTTCACGTTTTACAGGTTAGTCAGTTTAGGCAACTGAATATATTAAAGATAATACTACATTATAGTATCATGATGGAGTATATTATCGAGGCGATATATTAATACCTTATTTTGTATTAGATAGTGTAGGAACCACAATGGATCCACACATTTTTGTGACAAAAGGTCCAGATAAAGAAAATGAAAATACGTATTATTATTATGGATATGGCGCAGGTTCCCATATTGATTATACCGCTTAGCTTTAGTTTGAAGATGGCAGTGTAATTAATTTAAATTTAGATTCTTTAAGAGGGACTTAGTTATTTACATAGTTTAAATCAATTCCAACGAAAATTACTGCTGGTAATGGTGTTTTGGTAGAAATTTCTTGTCAAACACAAGAAGCAATTTACCAAACTCATAGAGATGATACTCAACATTACTATGATAATTATATTCGCGCAAAACGAGAATTACAAACTTTTATTCATTCTCCACAAAGTTGGGAGAATACCGATGAAAGTTTGCATGCTTTACAGTATCAGTGGGTTACGCACTACAATGAATTAATTATTACATATAATCGTGCTTTATATGATTATTCTAAAGCCTTGAAAGCAATTTGGGGCAATATAACATCTGCTTTATCAGATATTGATATTTATAATATTGATGCGTATAAAGACAATTCTTTAGCAGATGAAACTTTGATATTAAATAATCATGCTTATACAACTGGTGTAACTTATGCAGATAGCGGGAAAAAACCGACACGTAAAAATATAGGAGGAACCTCATTATGACAGCAGCATTAAATGATCCTTCTATGTATCTATTGGATAAAACGTTTTTGAAATAGTTAGACGAATATCCAGTACGAGTTATTTATTGTCGATTAATTGCATTAACTTTTGATGAACGAGCGAAAGGTATTTTAGAAGGATAGGTAGTTAGCGGTTCTATTAACGTCACAGGTGAAAGTGCAATGCGACGCACTTGTCAAATTCAATTAACTTGTGAATATGATAAAATTAATTTCACTGAAATTGATTGGACATTACAAACAAAATTTAAATGTTATATAGGACTATAGAATTTTATTAACGATAAATATCCTGATATTATTTGGTTCCCGCAAGGCACATTTGTAATTACCAATTTTGCTCATACATTAAATGATAAAACATATACGATTAATATTACTGGCAAAGATAAAATGTGTTTATTAGATGGAACTGTTGGCGGGAAAGTTTTTGCTGCACATGATTTTGGCACTACTTATATCTATGAAGGTGGTATGTATAAAGGAGAAGAAAAAGAAGATATACGTACTATCGTTAAAGGTATTGCACATGATTATGCAGGTGAGCCTTATAGTAACATAATCATTGAAGACGTAGATGATGTAGCTGTTGAATTATTAGATAATAACTCAAAAAATGTGAATGTTTATGTATTTAATATTTATACTTTAAATACTACTTCAACGGTTGAGTATGGTGAGTTATTAGACGGCAACAATATGTTTGATTTATCAAGTGAAACAACACAAATGATGTTGATTGATGATGAAAAATATGCGTATGCAAAAACAATTCCATTTACGCAATGTCAAAAGCTAGAAGAAAAATTAGTTTGGATGAAATATCATGAAAGTTTAACTGGTAATTTTATTCATAATCATATTGGTTATCATTTTGAAGTTGGTGCTGAATATGGTGAAACCATTGGTTATCGTCCGACAGATTTAACATATGCTGGTGATTTAACTTTATCTGTTGGTGACCCAGTAACAAAAGCACTAGATATGATTGTAAAAATGCTCGGTGAGTTTGAATATTTTTATGATGTATATGGTCGTTTTCGGTTTCGCCGCAAATTAGTATATAGTAATATTGCTTTTACTAATGAAGTAGTTACTAATACAGGTGAAGCGCGGAAAGAGCGTTATTATGCTAGCGCAGCGGATGTAAGTAAGTATTCTTATCAATTTACTTCTGCAAATTTAATTAGTAGTTTTTAGAATACACCTAAGTTAGATAATATTAAAAATGATTTTTCTATTTGGGGAGAATAGACTACTTCTTATAGCACAAGAAAAATTCATATGCGTTATGCTATTGATGATAAGCCATTAAAATATTTTCGTTTAGTAAAACCCACGACAGCAGGTATTATTGAAGACTTAAAATGGTATTGTACTTAGGAATATTTTGATCGTATTGCTGCGGACCCACATGATCCTTGCGCGATACCTATTACAGAATAGGTTGTATAGACGCCTTATGATTGGCGTGATTTAATTTATTTTATGGCTTATGATCGTCAATAGAAAGATAGTCATGTTAAAGAATCAACAATTACTAAATTGGCAAATAATAATGCTGGTTCTGCATTATGGTCTATTGGTAGAAAAGAAGTTGAAAGATGGGAAGCAACAGATACTACTGGTTATAAAGACTATTATGCTGATGTATTGGCTTTTTGGCCTTTAGTACATAATGTAGATATATTGCCACCAAATCCTAGTGATAAAAAATATCAAAACGCTTATAGTGCATATGAAAATGCTTAGGCAGAATATAATAACTGGATAAATAATGGTAAATGGAATCCGAATGCTTTTACGTATGGTCAAGTTAATGGTAAAGAATATGTTAAATTAGTTAATCCATAGAATTTATTATTTTGGTTTGATTTTATGGAAGACAATCCTGATATGTAGAAATTTAAATGTTCTGTTATTGGTCATCGTTAGCAAATGCTGACCGATGATAAGGTACGTGCAATTTCATATCATTCTGTACCAAATGTTATTTTTGAAGATATTAAAGATACTGATACAGAAGATTTAATATAGAATTATACCACTACTGACGATACTATTAATTATGTCATTTTGCGTATTCCAGATTGGGCTAAAAATTTACTACGTACTAGCACAAGAGGGAAGAGTTGTGTTGATACATTAGAAGGATTATTATATCAACATACTTTTTATCAAGAAACAATCAATTTATAGTGTGTACCAGTATATTATTTAGAGCCTAATACAAAAATAATTGTGAAAGATGAAAAAACTAAAATTTATGGTGAATATTTAATTAAATCATTTAATTATAGTTTTACTCATGATGGTTTAATGTCGATTTAGGCTACACGAGTAACTGATGATATTTTGTGATAAAGGAGTTTAAAATTTATGGATGCAATTAATTTTTATCAGATTACCTGGGGTGGAGATTCTAATTTAATTAATGTTCCTGCAGGTATTACAAGAGAGCAGTTGGTTAATGGCACCGCATTTGAACCATTTTATCCAATTACTCGTTTAGGCATTTAGGCTGCGCCAGGCACACGTTTTTTTGTTAATAATGATGTCTATCCAATTATGATTGGTCCATCTGGCATTTGGGAAATTGATGCAAGTGCGGGAGCATTAATTCGTTTATTACAATTTGATAATAGTAGTATTGACTTAAATATAACCGCGCAATCAGTGCCTTCAATTATAATTGATATGATGTATGCGGGGGAGGGAATATCATAATATGCCTGAAAATTTTTATGGTAATTTAACAACTCCTTAGCAACCTACTTTTGTATTTGATAAGGTTTATACATCACGGTGGGAATTGATGCAGCATCAAGATGATGGAGTATTAGTAGGTCGTTATGCCTTAGTGACTTATGGTGCAGCAGAAACTGTTTTAGGTTATTATAATAATAACAATAAAACATTTTATCATACATATACACAGAATACACAAGTAAGTCCGCAATTTGATAATGTAATTGATCCAAAACCAGGTGTTGTATATGAAAATTTATTGGCTGGTTCTTGGAGAACAAGATATTATTATTATACAAATAGTGGCTATCATATGTGTAGTATGGAAGAGGGAGCAGAATTTAATTTAGCCGAAATTGATGAAGCTGATCCTTTATATACATATTTTGATAATATATTTCAAGATATTACACATAGTTTAGAACCTGCGCATAACTCAGTATTTATTAAATTATATTCTAAAGATTAGGGATATTATTATAGAGAAATCGCTAGTTTGAATGAATATTTACCACAAGTAGAATGTATTATTGATGCTCCATTCACTGGTGGCTATGTTAATGTTAATATGAATAATGAGCGTCTTCGTGCGCCTTATTTACTTAAAAGTGGTTTGACATATGAATTACATATGTCACAAACTCCATTGTATCGTATTGGTAGTATTAAAGAATATAATACGGAAGGATTTTCTCCTTTTGAGCATTGTGATAAGAATTTAATAGAAAATTCTTTTTTAAATGTTGGGCTTACTTATCAACCTACTCATTATAAATCATATCCTTATAATGCACGCGACATAAATGCTGCTTCAGGCTCTGCTTCCCCATCGGCAACAGGGGCATTACCAGATGTATATGACATACATATTAATTTTGCTGAGATAGGTAATACTATTGCTTAGGTATGGGACGTAGTATATGGAAGTGGAGTGGGTGTTGCAACCGAGACAACTTCAGGTCAATTTGTTACAAGAAGAACGCCAAGAGATACTACTATTAATTCAACTTATGAGGTTGCGCATAATGACCCAGGTGGTAAAGATACTTATACTTTACGTGGTATTGCGAATACTATGTTAGAATTAATTGGCTATGAGGGACACGAACGTGAAGAAAATGGTCGCGGAGAATGGCATTATAAAGATTTAGATAATGCAGATCAATACATTCCTAAAGACCAAATACCTCCTGAGGGATGGACACCAGTATATGATTTAACAACTGTTCGTGGCTTATTAGCAAAAGGTATGGAAGTTTCTGATCAATTAGATCATTTAGATGCTACATTAATTAAAGCCAATGAAGATTTAGAAATTATTGAAGGATTACTTGGTGAAAATGATAGTGAAAATGTAGATACCGCTACAATTTATGGTATGTTGAATGTTTTATCATAGGATATCGCTGATGTATAGGCACAAATTGGCACGCCGCAAGATACTATGAATGAAAATGCTGAACCAACTATTTGGGGTATTTATAATAGTTTATCAGGCATTGATTTAACATCTGTTATTGCTTTATTAGGTCGTGGAGAAAAACACGCAGATGAAGACACAATTTTAAACAGATTGGCAGCGCTAGAAGACTGGCAAGAAGAAGTAAGTTCTTATTGGGTTCTTGGTGAGAATGGAGTATTGGCAACTGCTTATCCTGTTGTTGTTGGGAATACGTTTGTGGCTATGGATGAAAATAATAAAGTACGTGGAGCAATGTGGGCGAGATAAACTAATCTGTCTTATGTGATTTTGAATATAATAGAAAGACCAAGCCATATAGAAAGGGAGTGAAAAATGTTATGCCTGACAACGAAGAGCGTGTTCTATTTCGGGTTGGTACAAAAGCGGATTATAATGCATTAGAAGAAAAGTTAAATAATATTTTATATTTTATTACTGACACTGGTGAATTATATAAGGGTACTACGCTTATTTCAACGAAATAGCGTGTATTTAATTATACTGCGATTGTACCTAGCACAGCAACGGCAGCGGATGTATTTATTTTAGCAGCTGGCGCGGATGCAGAAAAAGTAGTTGGTGATATTGTTTTATGGCGAAAAAATAATACAATTATGACTGGTTTATGGACTGGTACTACTTGGGTTATTTTAAATGAGCGAATTGCTGCTTAGAATGTTATTCTTTCTAATGGTAAAAATCTGGAAACTGCCCTTTCTGAAAGTGCTTTGGGTGCCGTTGATGATGAAACTATTGTCAATCATAACAATGCTTTAAGTCTTAAAGGATTTGAAGTTGAGTATTATACTTATAATACTTCAACTCAACAATACGTTAAGGTTACAGTAGATGCCACTCATCCTTGGCGCGATGGGCTTGTTCCTCGTATTATTACCTATAACAATAATTTAATTTTTGGATGGGTAGTTGCGGAAGATGTTTCGGCCCTTGCGAGAGAGGTTGCAGATTTACAAGTTCTAAATGCTAGTAATACTCAGCGCATTTCTGCGTTAGAATCAACAGTTGGTTCAATTTTTACATATCGTGGAGAAGCAGAAGAATTAAATGAATTATCTCCTGTTAATGGCGATGTTTATACTGTTGATAATAAAAACTATGTTTGGAATGGCACTGAGTGGATTGAAACTGCTGATGTATTATCTGGCTATGCAACTGACCGCGAGGTTGCGGCAGTAGATTCTAAAATTACAACTTTAGAATCATTAGTTGGTAAGCCTGCTGAATTAGATAGTGTTTCTGGTGAGATGAAACCTGCGACAGGATTATTTGCAGATTATATTTCAAATGTTAAAGTCGGAAACATTAATTTAATTAAAACTAATAATACAGTTACTTTACCAACGTTTAATGGCGTAGCTAGTGGTCTTGTTCCGGTGTATAGTGGCAATGGCAATAAATCTTCTTTAGTATTAAATGCTTTAGGCGAATGGGTTACTGCTGGCGGTGCTGGTGGTATGGATTCTCGTATTGGAGATTTAACTATTAACAATATTCAATATAATACTGTAGAAGAATATGTATAGACTGCTGTTGATGCGGTTGTGCTTCGCTGGGAAGCGATTAATAATTAAAAGGAGATGAATGGTACATGAGTAATGTAGTCTTTAAAAAAGGCTTGTTAGATAATCTAAGCAGCGCTGCTCTAGTAGATGGTTAGATTTTAATTACTACTGATGAACAAGCCATATATTTAGACCATGACTTTGGCGGCACAAAAGGTCTCCAACGTATTCGTTTGGGCGATACTGTCAGAGTAACATAGTCATGGGCTACATTCCAAGCTGATACACAAGGTAATACAAAAGCTAAAGATGCAATTTATTATATCGCAGCAGAAAATATTTTGTGCGCTTGGGATGGAACCAGATGGAAGCAGATTAATGCTCAAAAAGAATTTACTGAATATGTCAGTGCTTTTATAACATCTTTAGATACCGATGGTGGGCAAATTACTATTACTCAAGCATTAAAGAATGGTAATGATGTTTTAAGAAGCACTAATTATAGATTAGTTGATAGCAGTACTGTTAAATTTACCTAGGACAGTAGTAGCACTACTGCTTCTCCTGCAATTACGGCAGAATCAGAAGTAGATACTGCAAAATTAACTGCTACCGCGGTAACTGGTGGTACTTTATTGAGTATCGGAACCGAGTATAAAATTGGCAATGGTCAAGCTAATACCCGTAGTGGAGATAATCTTGGTAATATTACTATTAAAGGTGCTGGCGGTGCAGCCGTTAGTTTAAGTGAGTCTAATGCAACAAATACCAAAGGTACAGTTACTATTACCACTGGTAAAGATGAGTATTTAACTTATGATGGTGAAGAGGGTATTTTACAAGGTAAATGGTATGCTTCTTTACCTTCTAGTGGTACTCCTCAAGGCACTGTTTATATGTCTGGTGCAAAATTGGCACCAAAAATTTCGTATGGTCAAGCTGGTAGTAAAACGACTGTTAAAGCAACTGAAAATTCTACTGGTAATGGCACGTCTCGTGTTACTACTTTAACATGGGATTTAGATGTTTATAGTACAAGCCAAGTTGATTCTTTATTAGGCGCAGTTAATGCGATGACGTTTAAAGGTGGATTGACTTCTACAACTACGGCTTTACCGACATCTAATATTTCAATTGGCGATACTTATGCTGTCTAGTCAGGTTTCACTATTGGCGCAGACCAATATTTACCAGGTGATATTGTTATTGCGAGTGCGAAAGATGGATATTCAGAAAATGCTACTACTGGTTATTTACCAGCGAATGGTATTGAATGGACTCATGTAAGATCAGGTGAAGACGTTACTGCAACTTATATGTTCAATGCAGATAGCGATTCTAACCAAATTACATTAATTCGTAATAATAATACTTATGGTACTATTAATTTTGATAATAAATTTACTGTATCTTCAACTGGCTCTGGTGCCGGTAGAGTTGTAAGTGTTGGACATGCTGCTAGTACATTTACTCCAGTTACTTCTACTTCAACCATGGTAGGCGCAACAGCTACTAATGGCGTTGTACAAATGCAAAAAACATTTGTTACTGGAGTTACTTATGATTCTTCTGGTCATATTAATGGTTTAACAACTGAGACAATGACTATTACTGATACTCGTAGCGGTATCACTAACATTGCCAACAGTGTTGATCTTGATGTAAATTCTGCTGAATTAATTAGTACCTTTACTTTGGCCGATGGTTCTAACAATAAGAAGACATCACATTATATTGAATCTTCTTCATTGGCATTAAGTGCAGGCACAAATAGTAATGGTGTTGCTATTAATTTAGTTTGGGGTTCATTTTAATTAATTATATAGATTATCATAGCCATAAGAATTCATTCTTATGGCTATGATATTTAGAGGAAAGGAGTACAAGTATGGCAAGTAAAGCTTCTGTTTCCCAAGATGCGTTTTCTGTTTATCGCGGTACTGAACATGCGATTGATGGATTACCAACTACTCCTGGCGCTGTATATTTTACTACAGACACAGAGCGTCTTTATTTTGATGATGCTGACGGATTAAGACACTCTGTTGGCGCATCTGGGATAAAATTTGTCTATGGCTCACAAGTAGAAAGTTTATTGCCTGCTCCAAGTGGTCACGGTGCAGCATCAAATATCTTCCCTCGCTCAAGTATTGCTGAAGCATATGAAGAAATGGGAGTTAAATAGGAGACCTATGGAGCGAATGATATTATTTTAAACAAAGATGGTTCATTATATCGTATTATAGATATTGATGATGAAAATTGCTATGTTACAAAAATTTTAGTTGCTGGTACTGGTGGCGGTGGTGGAGAAGGCGAGCAATCTTCTGGTGTTACCGTATTAGTTACTGAAAGTCCATTAGCAATGGTTGTTTCTGGTACAAGCATTACTTTGAAAGCTCGTATCTTAGATAGCTTAACACGTGAAGGTCATAATGGTACTTTATATGTAGAGTTCTATGCTAGCGAAGAAGCAGTAGCACCATTCCGTGAAACCATGATGATTGGTCGTTGCGATGTTAATGCTGGTGAAACTACGGTTGAAATTCCTTATAACTATTTGCGTGTAGGTACTAATATTTTAAAACTATATGCAACTGTTAATGGACGTAAATCTCCTAAGAGTTGGGAAAATGTTCAAGTTATTGATATTCATTTGGTTGCAAATGAAATTTTCTGGAAGCCTCGTGAGTTAAAAAATGCAGAATCCTTAGATGACTTTGATTATGCATATACTGTAACCTATGATACTTCTATGAGTCAAACTGATTTTAATGCTTTAATTGATACGTCAAATATGAAAATATCAGCCACCATTGATCGCGGACTTACGACAGAACGCACTATTACAAGAGACGTTACTTCAGCCAGTGGTGCGGTTCCTTTGGCAGATTTGTTTATTGACGCCGCACACGGTAATCATTCATTAGACATCGAAGCGACAATGACATTAAATGGTGTAACCATTCCTATTACAAGTGGCTTACATTATGAAATCGGTTGGTTCGTTACTGGTAATTTAACACCAATTATTTGGTCTCCTTTCCAACATGAAGCGACTTTTGAAAACTATACTTTAATTACCATTCCTTATATGGTAGTTGATCCTTCTAATAATGCTTCTACAGAAGTCTTCTTCTATGTTAATGGTGAAGAAGTTAGTTCTTTAGATGTAGCATATAATCCTAATGATTATAACTATTGGGAAGTTGGTAATTATCAATTAGGACAAAACGTATTTACTATTGTTGCTGGTCAAACTTCTTGGACGACTGAAGTAACAATAACACGTAATTCACAATACACTCTTGAACCTGAAAAAGATGCTGTATTAGAATTATCTGCTACTGGACGTTCTAATAATGAATCAAAAATTAAGCGTGCTCAATGGAATAATACAGCAAAGAAAGCAAGCAACAATATATTAAAGACATATAATCTTACAACTCAATCATATGAAAATGCACCAATTGAATTAAATAATTTTAACTGGTACAATAATGGTTGGTTGAAAGATGATGATGGTAATACTTGTTTAAGAGTATCTAATGGCGCATCTGTATTTATTCCTTGCTCAGTTTTTAGTGCTGGCGGTAACCAAACTTATGAATTTGAATTTGCTATTCATAATGCAACAGACTATTCACGATTAATTGAAACAAGAACAGTTTATTTAACTTATGAGCAATTAACTGAAGTAGATGAGAATGGCGAAAGAAAATATAAATATTATGATTCCGATTTGCAAGAAGCATTTGCTTATGATGAGAGTAAATACCATGCTAATGAGAAAGGTCTTGCTGTTGATCAAGATGGTAATTTAGTACCTCAAGAAAATCCGCTTACTGGTGGTGAAGTTCTTGCTCGTACAGTTACTACTAACGGCCGCGGCACGTTCTTACAGTATTATGCTTCTGATAAAGGTTTAATCTTAGGTACTCAAGAAGCATTCTTGGCATTATCTAAATCTTTGTTGGTTAATGCACGCTATACAGATGATGTTCGTGTTAAAGTTTCTTTTGTTGTTTCTCAAAATCCAGCATTTAAGATGGAAGATGGTTCAACAAAAACATTAGGTAAGCCTGTAATTTTTGCTTATATTAATGGCGTTATTACAAATATTTTAACCTTCCCAGCAGACTCTTCATTTACGCAATCATTTGCGCAGAATTTGGATCCAAATACACGTCGTGAAGGTTTATATATTTATTCTGATTATTGCGATATTGACCTTTATAATATTCGTATTTATGAGAATGACTTGCCTTTCAGTAGTATTACTCAAAACTGGACCGCAGATGGCCCAACATTGAGAATTAAAAAAGAGCGTTATGATAAAAACCAGGGTATTTTAGATCCTAAGCAAAACTTTATCGAATACGCTAACGCTAAAGCAAAAAAATTAATTCCTATTATGGTAATTAAAACTGATAAAATTGACGGCGTTAAAAAATTAATGGATGAATTGCCATATAAAAAGGGCGATAAGTACGGATGTAATATTCGTTATTATGATCCATTTGATCCAGAACGTTGTTGGAAAGCTACAAATGTTACTATTGACGTACAAGGTACTTCTTCACAAGGTTATCCACGTCGTAATTTCTAGCTTAAATTAAAGCAAGGTTCAGCAGACTGGAATGATAAAGATAAAGTAGCAGAACCAAATCCATTCCAAATTTGTTGGTGGGATGGTGATGAAGCCAATATTGCAATTACCGAAGCGGATTTAAAAGTAAAAAATAAATATATCAAGTTTAAACCTAATGCTACTGACCCAAATAAGAATAAAGGTACAATAGTTATTGGTACTAAAATTAATGGACAAGATTTCGCATTCAGTATGCAAAATAAGTCATTAGTATTAAAAGCTGATTATATGGATAGTGCTTCTTCTCATAATACTCCCGGCGCAAATTTAGTTGCTTATTTGGCAGGTAATTATTCAGGTGCTGGTTATGATTTGCGGCACCCATTAAAGAGATTAGATCCAGAAGGTGCTACTGAAAATTATCGTACTACTGTTTTTGGTTTCCCAATCTTATTATTCTGGGAAAATGGCGCAGGCGACATTAAGTTTGTTGGACGTTACAATATTAATACTCATAAAGAATGTGAAAACACTTTTGGTTTTACTTATGAGGAAAAGGCTAATCCAGATTTTGATCCTACACAAGAAGAATCTGATGATAATCCTTCTGTAATTCCAGCAACTCATAAATATTTGCACACATTGCAAGTAACTAAAGTCAATGATGATGAAGATGATCCTAACTATAAAGAAAATATGAAGACTGGTACATTGAAAACAATTACCAATCCTACATATGCTGATGTTTGTGAATGTTGGGAATTCCGTCAAAATCAAGCTGGTCATGGTAAGTTCCAAGATGACTCTGTGGCAGATAACTGGTTAGCAACAAGTACAACTACTATTAATGGACAAGAAGTTCAATATTATGAAATTTCTGAACATTTTGAACAGCGTTATCCAGAAATGGTAGGTACAGGTGTTGTTTCTGGTAAAGATGGCGATGGTAATGCCTTTGAATGGGTAAATCGTACTGAAAACTTGCATAGACTTTGGGATTGGATTCGTTAGACTGACGTTACTTCTTATATTGGCAGAAAAGCTTCTCAGCCAGTACGTGATATTGGTACAAAATATTATCGTACATTATCTACTGAGTATGAACCAGGTGTAGAATATTATCATTATGATAGTGATACAAATGAATACACTCCTGCTACCATTACAGTTGCAAATCATGTAACTAAAAAGGGTGCGTATTTAACAGACCATTTAACTCTTGATCCAAAAACTGGTGAAATTAAAAATAGTAACCTAAAAGATTCTGCAGACATTACTTTTGAAATTACTGATTCAAGTAAGATTTGGAGTTTCTTAAAATCTTTAGAAACCGATGATAAAGAACATACTAATGAAGAATATGTTGGTGAGCAAGGCTTTATTTATAGTAACGATGGTACTAATGAAGAACCAAATTGGCGTTGGCATTATGGTTCTCATGTCGTTGATTTAGCAAATGACTTAGGTATTACCTTTGTTAATGTTAATAATAGTGATTCAACTTATTGGGTCAAATATATAACATTAAATTTAAGTATTGATATTGATGGTTTTGATGCTAGCGTATTATATGAGAAATTTACTATTGATAATGACAGATACCGCTTAGCTAAGTTCCGCAATGAATTTAGCGAACATTTAAATTTGGCTTATGTACTTTTCTATTTTGTATTCACTGAATTCTTCTTACTATATGACTCTCGTCAAAAGAATATGATGCTTGCTTCTTGGGGTCCTGAACGTGAGGGCGGAGATTATATCTGGTATCCTATTTTCTATGACTTAGATACGCAGTTAGGTATTAATAACTCTGGTCAGGTTTATTGGGATTATGATGTTGATGCAACTCCTCCTTTAACAACAAGAACCGTATTTGACGACAATGGTGTCGCTAATATTGAGGTTTATTCTGCCAGTGGAACTACAGACTCTATTTTCTCTGGTAATGGTTCGGTTTTATGGAATAACGTTCAGTTGTGTTTCTCTCGTGAAATTGCTAACTTGTATAAAGCAATTCGTGAATCTTTAACACAAGAAGCGATTACGCAATATTATGAAACTGCAAGTAGTAACAGATGGTCTGAATCTATGAAGAACTACGATGCATTTTATAAATATATTGCTCCAGCTATTAATGGTTTAGGATATGTTGCTCCTGACCATTCAACAGTTATCACATCTGATTATTTCTATTGCTTACAAGGTGACCGTTCATTACAACGTTAGTCTTTAATTCGTAATAGATTTAATTATCTTGATTCTCACTGGAGTGCTGCGGCATATGACCCAATTAATACAAGTGCTCAAATTAAAATGCGTTATAATTTAAATGATAAGGATAGAACATCTGATGACAATATGGTTGGCCATGAACAATTTGATTCTAACGCAACATTTACAATTACACCATATTTATCACAGTATGTTACAGTCTTATATGACCAAACTGCTGCACCAAGTGTTAAATTTAAATTAGGCGGCACTGCTGAAAACGTTACTATTGAGCCACCAAGTTCAATTGGTAAGCGTGCATCTTTGGGTGTTGCTTTAACGCAGCAATTAGCTTATGTAAGAGGCCCACAATATGTTTCAAGTTTAGGCGATTTAGCTCCTAAATATTTGAATGAATTTGTGCTTGGTTCTGCAGACAGAATTCGTGAGCTAAAAGTTGGTGATGATAGGGAAGGTTATTACAACAATAATTTAACCAGCTTTGCTATTGGACCACGTGGATTATTACGCTTAGTTGATTTAAGTAATTTAAAACAATTAACTGGTGATCCAGATATTAAAGATTGTCCGAAGTTAGAAGTTTTAAAACTATTAGGTACTGAAATTGCACAGGCGCCAATGCCTGCAGGTAATGTATTAACTACAGTTTATTTGCCAAAGACTATTGGTAATTTGTCTTTGATTTCACCATTGAAATTAACTAGAATTTTAACGAGCAAATCATAGACAAGTGCTGGAAATAATCAAGAAGGTTTATATATAGAAGATTTAACTGATAAGTTAGATTATGCATTAACTACTTCTGCAATTCCAGATGAATACAATTCTATTATTCAATATTATCAAATGGATGATACTTTATTAGGCTATGATACTTATAAGATGCTAGCTTATTTGGTAAAATTAAAGAGAGAACGTATTGCTAATCCAACGACGGCACACACTGGTACTTCTGCAGATTTGCGTATCCAAGTTTTAAATGCTGATTGGACACCTTATCATCAAGTAGCTGTTGATGAAAGCTATGATGAATCACAGCAAGCAAATTATTACTATAGAGATCAAATTAAATATGTGCGTTATTTTGGTGCTGGTAATATTAATCCTAGTGTTAATATTACACAATTTGAACAAGATAAACGTGATGGTTTATTATATCTATATGATACTGAAAAAGGTGAAAGCCCAATCACTAATTTATCATTGTTTAATAATTTCATCCAAGACCGTATTAGTCAAGGCAGCATTGAAAATTATCATTTCCGTCCATTGCTAGATAGTGTTACAAATAAGAATGAAAAATTAATTCCTACTATTACTGGTAAAGTACATATCAATAATACTTCAAGTACGCCAGTAAATGAAGCAGAAATTTTTGCTTACTATCAGGCTACTGGTAATTTCAATAAACTTGATATTACCGCAAATTACGTAACAGAAGCTAATCGTGCGCGCTTTATTGAATTCTTAGATGATGAAGGTAAGAGCATGCATGAGTTTGGCACTCAAAAGTATGCAAATGGATTTGGTAATGCACAGGTATCTTATTCAGAGAATTTTGAAAAACCACGTCGTTTGCATTATGACTTTATGGGTTGGGCTATTGCTGGTGATGGCGAAAATCAATATACCGTTGAGCAATGGCGTGCCAAGGCATCTCAATTAGATAAAACCGAGGCATTAAATTTAATTGATGCTGGTACTATCCTTCCTGCAAATAGCATGGGTGAAGTTAATTTGTCTTCTTTATCTTTGCAACCAACAGGCGGCAATTTAGTTAATTATACATTAGTTGCAGTTTATTCTAAAACACCATATTTAATTACGTATATGTTTAATGCGACTACTCCTGCTACTGATTTTGATGGGAATGTATTAACTGGTACTGCTTATGCAGGCGAGCCAATTCAATTCTCAAGAGTTAATCCATATAAGGATGATTCAATGTTGCCATTGGCACAGACTTATCATTTCTTAGGATGGACCACAAAAGAAGTACCAGAAGCTAATGATGTATATTATACTTATAATTCAACTCGTACTCCAACAACAGATAAGCCAATTACGTTCTTCGCACAATTCAAAACAGTAAGCGTATATGATTATCCTATCCCTGGTACAACAGAAAACTTTAATATCGCTACTAATAATGCTCAAGGTACTGAAGTTTCTATTAGTATTAAAAAGGGATGCCCATTAGCTTACGGTAAGATTTGTATCCCAAGAACAATTACTGTTGATGTTGGCGGTGGTGAAACAGTTAATTATACTGTTACAAAGATGGCAGCCAATGGTATTATCCAAGATAATGTACCAACAGCAACAGTAGAGAATGGCCAGACACATAATGCGCAAATTACTCACATCTTCTTTGAAGGTATGAATGATGAACAAAATCCTTGTCGGATTACAGAATTTGGTACATGTGCGTTTGCTTATATGCCTAACTTACGTCATCTTGATATACCACAGTCATTAAATGTAATTGGACCTGGCGCAGTTGCTTATGCTACACGCCTAGTATTGCATGATCCAATTAATGCATCGGTTATTGGCACAAGAGCATTTATCCAAATGAACTCAGTTGGTTTGTTACGTAATAGAGACGATGCTGCTAATAAAGAAGGCGGAGCAAGATATATTGCTAATACACGTCTTGTATTAACTGCCAATGTTAATATTTCATAGATTGGATTAAGAGCATTTGAAAATATTGGCTACGAAACTATTGAATTTGGTACAGTAGATAATCCAGTTAATACATCAGCATTAGTAAGTTATGGTCAAGGTGGAGATGGCAGTCAAGCACCATTTAGACGTGACTTTACTGGTGAAGCAGGTCGTGAGAATTTTGTTAATCCACCTGTAGATAATAATGGCCAGGTTGCTTGGTTTGCTAATGATGTTAGAACTAAAACAATTATGTTATACTTAGATTTATCAGAATATAGTAGAAATGATATTATCGGTGGAATTGATGAACAGACTGGTTCTTATGGTAGCTAGTTGTGGGGTTCTTTAAGAGACACTTCTCCAAGCAGCAATCCTACCTATGGTACTCGCGTCGATGCGCCAGACTTTATTATTTATACTCCTAATGGAGATATTTAATGGAAAGGAGATACTCAAATGACACGTCAAGTTATTTATCGCTATCTTGGAACTAATGGGGTGTTAGAAACTCCTATCCACTTAGAAGATGTATATTATGTACGTTTGATTAGATTGCGCGCAGATGCTGGGAAGTTATTAACAGATGGTACGCGCAAAATGGTTACAGTGACCGTGCCAGAAGATGAGGCAACTAATTGGTATGAAATTAGTATGCGGGACGAAGTAGTATAATATATTTAATAATTTTTTGATAAGTATATAGATATCGAGGAGTGCATCTTAATGCACTCCTCGAATTATGAGAAAGGAGTAGTGGAGCTATGCTAGTAACTCAAGAATCCTTAACTAGGGGTTTAAACAGAGTTCTATTTGAGAATGAAAATGCAGAGCCAATGACTATTGGAAAACAATTGGCTGCTGACTCTGGGTTACAACAAGTAGAAACTTTGTCTCAATATTACGAAGCATTAGATATTATTCGTAATAAGCCTAATATAGATTAGACTCGCTTACCTTTGTATGTGAGAGTTCCATTTGATGAACAGTATTTTGTTATTAATACAAATAGCGGTGTTATTACTGTCCCAGCTGATTTCCAAAAGAATGGTATTGCAGTTGTTGGCGACCACCTCGCAGAAGTTGTATTCTTTGAAGTACCTCGTTACTTTGATACAATGGACTTGGCTGCTTGTGTTGGTTTAGATGAAAATACCGGCGTACATGGTTCAGTTTTAATTCAATGGCATAACGGCACATTATCTGGCACTGATAAGGCGCTTTATATCGACTATGATGATGAACATATGTGGTTTGGTTGGGCCATTTCTGGTGATGAGTCAGGCCCTGCCTCAGTAGCTGGTACAGTTGATTTTGCTGTTACATTTATTTTAAAGAACATTGATGAAGTAGTTGTTGCTGAAAAGCACACATTGGCCGCAAAGGTTGCTGTAAAGAATACTATTTCTGGTGATTTTACCGAAGATGTAACTGATTGGTCTAGTATTGTAGATAATCGTCCAAGCTATAGTGGAACTGCAAGTTTGTTACAGATGCCTGCACCTATTGTTCATTTGAATTATTATCCAAAGGGCGCTGGCGTACAGAGCTTCGGAGAAAAGAATATTGTACAAAATTATGAAGTTGTACTTACTCCAAGTGAAGATAATACTGTTGCAGAATTAGATGCTGCCGCAGCAGCTAATAAAGGACAATTTGTTGATGCACAAGTTGTTTATAAACTTTATTATAATGGTGCTGCAATCGCTGATGATATTTCTGATTCAGAAATGAAAGCACGTTTCTTAGAGCGTTGGCCAGAGTGGGATTTAGTTAATGAATCTAATCTTGTCAATCATACAATCAATAGACGTGTTGAAACTGTTCCTGCAGAGAATGAGGGCGATGAACCAACTACTACTATTACTAATATTTGGGACAGCGTATTAAAGACCAAGGTACCCGGCGACTATTATGTCAAGATTGGTAATAAGGTTGAAAAAACTGCTGGGAAGTATGAAACTCGTTGGATTGATAGTGATATGACCAGTATTCTTGCTGCTTCTGATTTTGATGTAGTACAAGAATTGCCAACTGAGTTAGTTATTAATCGTACTGGTGATAAAGAAAGCATTAGTGTTAGCGCAACTAAGAAAGACCATGAGAATGGCGAAATTAGTTATCAATGGTATAAAGATAACAATGCTATTGATGGTGCTATTGCCGCAGAATATACTCCAACTGAAGCTGGTTTATATACAGTTAATGTTACTAATACCTATCAGAATAGTTCATTAACGAAGGGCGCAGGCGTATCTGTAAATGCTCAATTGTATCCAGTTGCTCCTGCATTTGACATTGACTTGAACGCCGCTGGTACTCAGGTTGAATGTAAGATTATGAATTTCCGTGCTTCTGCGGAAATCGGTGATGACACATATGAAGCAACTGCACCAAATAAAGATGACTATAAAGCTAGTGTTGGCGTTACCGCGCAGTTTGTATCCAATGATGCTGGTGAGTTAGCCTTCAACATTACTATCGAAGACGAATATGTTACTTCATTTGAAGCACTTAACGCACAGACAAGTAACGTTGGTGTGGTTTCTGTTGATTTCTTAAAATTCTTGCAAGACCATCCTGCTTTCCAGCGCGATAGTAGCAGAGGCTTCTATATGCTTACATTTAAGGGTCGCACTCAATTGTTTGATAAAGAGATTTTCTCTGATTATTCTAAAGCAGGCACTATTCAAATTAGATGCAATGCTGCAGTTAATAAACTTACACAAGATCCACCTAACATTACTTAATATAAGGAGGGATTATTGTGGCAACTCAACAAGAAATTGCTACTGGAGTAGGAGTTGTAGCAAATCCTGAGATTACTAATCGTGCCGCAAATGTATTAAAAGCCCTTCTTTATACAATAGAGTAGAATTATCAAGATAAGATGTTGTTCGGGGTATGTCCTACTACTACTCCTTTAATTGACGTAGATTTAAATTCCCGAACAATTCTTATCGAAAATCAACCTGCTTATAAAGAATTTTTAAGTGTAGAAAAAGACCATTTAGCAGAAACGATTTTCTTTAAAGTACCTCGTTATTTTGACGATATGGATTTAAATCGTACAACCGCAGTTATTGAATATGTAAATGCGGCCGGTGAAAGTCATGTTTCGCCAATTTTATTTAAAGATTTAACGAGTTATCCTGGCTATATGGTACTTGGTTGGATAATTCAAGGTGCTGCTACAAAAGTTGCTGGACCTCTTCAATTTGGTTTAAGATTTTATCGCTTAGCCGAAGATGAAGATGATCCAAGTAATTATCATTACATATATAATTTGCGCACACAAGCAGTACATACAAAAATTTTGTATGGGTTAGATGCTTTACAACCAACTCCAGAAGAAGAAACCATTTATGAAGATGGTTAGTATTTAATTATGTTACAGAACTATAACGAATTAACTCGTTAGTTTAAAGAATTAATGGAAAGTCGCTATTGGAATGATGTAACTGAAATATCTTAATATATAGGGTTAAGTGAGTATTCACTTAACCCTTATTTTTTTTTGGACTATTTTTAATAAATTATCTAATTAGTTTTATAATACTATATAGAGTTTGATGAGATAGGAGGGGCTGAAGATTGGCACTCTTTAAAATTTTAAAAGGCTCATCATCAGCACTAGGTAAAACAGGTAACTCTACTTATAAGGCTACGGAAGGGTATGCCTATTTTACGCAAGATGATGGCAAGTTTTATATTGATATTGCTGATGCGAACTAGGCACAAGTGGGTGTCAATCGTATCCCACTGAATGCACGCGCGGCAGATTATTTAGTCGGCACAGATGTTGCTGGTAGAAACTTAATACAAAATACTTTATTTAAAGATAATAATAATTTACCAAATTTAAATGGTGTATATCATTTTACGCCAGCAAGTAATTGTACTTTAACAGCGAGCGATGCGCATGGTTTAATTTTGAAAGAAACCGCAGCTTGTTAGGCAGCTTTATATTTAGGCAGTAGTAGTAATACTGCTAATGCTAATCAAATTAAAATTAATAATCTTGACGCATTGGCTGTTAATACAGAATACACACTTGCTTTTGATTTAGATTATAAATTATTATCAGGTGCAACTAATAGCACTACTTATTATATTAATTTAGATTTATATGTAGATAAAACGACAGCTGGCACTTTTGATACAACTGCTTTGCAAAGCAAACGTGTTGCAGAAATTACATCTGCCAGAAAAGGAATAACAGTTACTGGGACAAGAGTTGAATTTACATTTGTATTGCCAACGAATATTACAATGTTGTATTTTAGATTATATTGTACTAATACAACAACTAATCAGTATGCCGCAGGTGATTTTTTACAATTAAATAATATTAAATTGGAACGCGGACCTGTAGCTACATATTGGACGCCTGCCCCAGAAGATGAACGTCGTTATCTTATTTTAAATAATAAAACATTACAATTAGGCAATAGTTATAGTTTAAGTGATTTAAATTTAGCTTCCGGTAATGGACGTATCTTTTATGGTACGTGCGCGACCGCTGCAGGTACTGCCGCAAAGGTAGTTACGTGTGCAGATTATAATTAGCTATAGACTGGTGACATATTAGTTGTTTCATTTAGTAATACTAATACTGCTGCAGTTGCTAATTTAACTTTAAATGTTAATGGTAAAGGCGCCAAAAATATTAAAAAATTATATAATGCGAATATTGCTAATTTAACATCAACTAATGAATTGCGTGCTGATGCAATCGCACTTTTTGTATATAATGGTACTTATTGGATTTTATCTAATGCTGATTATAATAATACATATTCTTATATGTTCCCATATGAGAATACTTCAACTAGCGGCGCAGCTAAACAAGCTAAAATCGCGATTGGCGGTTGGAAATTTCAATTAACAGCAGGTAAATAGTTCCCTTATACTCATTATTATGATAATACTTATCAAGGCGCATTTACATTAAATATTGGCGGAACAGGAGATAAGCCGGTTTGGATTAACGGCAAGCCATCTTCTTCTTCAAACTATACATTGCCTGGCGGCAATTATATTGTATATTATGATGGTACAAATTATCATTTCCGTACCGATGGAATTATGCCAGGTAAAACATAGACTGGTAGATATTTCCATAATGTAATTGATTATGGTACATCTGGTACTCCAAAAGAAATTTTAATTAAAACAAGAATTCCATATACTAGTGGAAACGTAATGCCAAAATTGATTTTCCATATGGATAATTATAATCCTGGACTACCAACTGAATTAGGTTTGGTTTTTTATATTTATAACGGTGAATTTTGTAATTATAGTGCAACATCTAACACTGAACATAGACCAGTAATTACTTTATCTTCATATACTGAAAATGGACAAGAATATGTTGCTATTGGTCTGGGTTTAATTGGTACTGCGGTATTACCAGAAGCATATTATATTCATTTTAATATTGATATGTTTGAATATTGGCCAAGCAATTTAACAAGAGATTATTCACAAGACTGGTCAGTCATTGATAATACGGCAGATGATGCTTCTATTATACCAACAGAGCATCGAGTAACTGTTAGCTATAAAGATTATACTGCTAAGGCTGGTAGCGCAGCGGCTTTTACCTCTGGGACAACAGTTAAATTAACTGGTGACGTAACTGGTGAGTCAAGCAGTAGCACAAAGGGATGGAGTGTTGCCACTACTATTGGGGCAGGAAAAGTAACTAATGCTATGTTAGCTGGTTCTATTGCTAATAGTAAGTTAGAAAATTCATCCATTACTATTGGCAACAAAACTATCAGCTTAGGCGGTACTGGTACTTTAGATGATATTATCAAAGCACCTACCAATATTGGTGTTGATAGCTCTTGGGATATTACTACGACAGGTGCGTATTATGTTGCTTCTAGTAATGGTTTTACTGGTACTAATAATCCAGGGACTAATCAAAATGCCCCATATGCCTATGGCGCGTTATATGTAATACGTGCTGGTAATGGTGGGGCTGTTTAGTTTTATATTAGTCATAATGCTAGCGCTGCTCAAGGTAAAGCATATGGTATTCGTTATCGTTCAGGTTGGAATGTAGTTGATGGTACAAATCCTTGGAAATCTTGGGCAACTATTTTAGATGATAAAAATTATAATTTATACACACCTACTTTAACTGGTACTGGCGCAAGTGGTACGTGGCCTATTAGCATTACCGGTAGTGCCGCAACTATTTCTACATCAGGCGGCACGACAGCTAAATTTTGGCGCGGTGATAATACTTGGTCTGACACTATTAGTGGTGGTACATTAAAAATAAGTAATCATAGTATTACTGTAGAAATTGGCGCGCAAAATGGCTCTTGGATACATTTTACAAATGGTCAAGATAAATCATACTATTTCGATCATCAAATTAGCGCAGTTAATGGTTTTAAAGTTTATAATACTAATACTGCATTAACAAATAATACTTTAATATTTGCAAATGGTGGCGGCTGGAAGATGACTGATGAGACTTGGATACGTACCGTCGGTTCAAAGAATGTTTATCAAGATAGCGGCACTTTCCGCACAGACGGCACGTTCCAAGTTGGGCCTAATGGTCAATATGCACAAATCAATAGTTCAGGTATTAAATTTGGTGATAGTGGAACAGCAGTATCTAATGGTGCCAATCTTATTACTGTTAATGGCCATATTGTTATTAATGGTTCTTATAATACTTCTAATTCATACTCAGAAGGAATTAGAATTAATAGATCTTCAAACGGTTGGTCTGTTGTAACTCTTGGTGGTACGCAAGGCACTCTTAATGGTACTGGTAATGGTGTTTGGCTAGTTGGAGCATATTCAACGCCAGCAAATGCAACAGCTGCGGCAGCAGATATTACTGATTCTAATTTTTATATTAGCTATAATGGTTCTAATAGTGCAGCAAGTCGTATTCAAGGACATGCGGCAACTGGTTGGAGTATTAGACCTCATTTAGGTATTAATATTGCTCCAGATGTAAATTATGCGTTAAAAGTCGCTGGTGGTAAATCTTGGTTACAAGGACCATTATTAATTGGTAGTAGTGATACCGCAGGTACTGGGAGCGGGCAAAACGGTTATGCTAGTGCCGACTCTGGTAGCAATAACTATATTGCATTTTATGGTGTATATGGTGATGGTCCTGCTGGTTTTAATCATACTTATATTGGTGAATCTATTTATGGACCAAAAGATACAGCTAATGAAAAAAGTGAATTATTATTATTTAAAGGTAATGATGTAAATAATACTAGTGGTCCTGATAGAATAAGATTGTTTGCTAATTAGGTAGATGTTCAAGTCTATGAAGCCGCATTATCTGGATCTTGGGATACTATTCGCGCAACTACTGGTACGCAAGTTGCTAATTTTGCTAAAGGTAAAGTAACTATTAATGGTGAAACTAATACAAAAACAGTAACCATTGCAAGTACTGCTGCGGAATCACATATTAAATTTAGCCGTAGTAGTTGGAATTATGTTACTTATCCTGATAATGCCGCATCTGTATTGGCTGTTGGCTTTGGCACAGGAGATAGTGCAAATCAACAGTTGGTTATTTATAAGACTGGACTTGTGCGTCCAGGCGCGGATAATGCTCAAGATTTAGGCGATACTTCGCATCAATGGAAAACTGTATATGCTTATAAGTTCCATGGTGATTTAGATGGAACTGCGACAGGCGCTAAATGTTTAGTACGTAATGATGGTACTGATTATAATTTAATTGGTTTGCGTTGGTTTGATATTAATGGTACGGCGGGACATGCCGCGCAAGTAAATGATACACCAACTACAGCCTGGTGGCATATTTTAAGAATGCATCATAGCAATAGCAATGGGTATTATACTGATTTAGCAGTACCTTTTGGTAGCACAAATCATTTATATTATAAGCGTTTAAATGCAGGCGCTGTTGTTGGTACTCGTTGGATACGTATTATAGATGATTTAGGCGGATTATTTAGAGGCAATGTTCAATTTACTGCTGCTAATGATGCTATTAGTAATGCTGCAAATAATAGGATTTCTTGGTACACTCTTAATTCTAATGGTACAATTAAGACAGAACAAGCATATATGGCCGCAGCAAGTAATGGCAATGTTGCAATTAATGCGCTTAATGCTATTCTTCTTCGTCCTGGTACTGGTTCAGCGATGGATACAGCATCTAAATCATTGTATATTACTTAGGGTTCTATTTATTCATATGCAACTAAAACCCATTCCTTGGGTGATGCATCACATGAATTTAATGGTGTATATAGCACTAATGGCACATTTAGTGATACAGTACATAGTAAAGTATTTAATAATTTAATTACTGGTACTGGTACTGCACAACAAGATAAAGGTTCTGGTGTTTCACCGCGTTATTTTCCAGTTAAATGGACTTATAATATTGGTAGAAATGTTGCTGATGGTGATACTTTCTTAATTAAAATTCCTGTCGCCGGTCACACTTGGGGCGTTTATATTTCCATGAATAATGGTACTAATTACTATCCAGTTGTTTTAAATGGAACTGGTAGATTAACTACACATTATCCTGTTAATAATTATTTATGGGTAACGTTTGAAGCTGCTGGCTCAGCAGCGAGTATGACTCCTATAGATGGTGCTGATTCTGTTAATGCGACAACTGTAACTGGCGGTGCGTTTAGAGTATTAAATTACTATGACAGTAATAGTACAACCATTTCTAACTTATATATTGCAAATGGCAATCATATTGCTGCAAATGTTATTTATAGATATTAGTTATTATTTTAGGTTGATGAAGACCATTTATGCGCGCTTACTAGTACAAGCAATTCAACTGGCACTAGTAAGACAATGCTTACCAGCCAAGAATTCTTACTCGATGGTTTAATCTATTATTATGGTACAACCACAACAGTTAATGCAGATGCGGCAATTAGTGCTGGCGCATTATATTATTCTTATCCTGTAGATTTACGTTATACGTTTAATACTGGTACAACTTTAACGGCACATAAGAATGTTTATTTGAAAGTTACACCAACAACAGGAAGAAAATGTAAAATTGCATCAGCAAGTCCAATTGTATAGGCATTACCTTCTTCTAATGATGGTAATTGCTATATTTTGTTGGGTCGTGCTTATAATACATATTGTATTATGCTTTATGCTACTCATCCAGTATATCAATATACTGACCATTTATATACAGTATAGACAGATACAAAAATTCTAAATAGTGCAGAAGTAAAACGATTAATATTCAGTGACAAAACCGCGATTAAACATATTGAATTTACAAGAACCGCAGATAATAGTGGTCCAAGTTATATCTGTTATCCAGAAACTGGCTCTTTAGCTATTGGTTTTGCTACTGGTTATGATAATACTATTGCATTATTTGATGGTAAAACCGCATTACGGCCAGGTAAGAACAATGAATTTAATTTAGGTACTGCAAGTTTTGCTTGGAAGAATTTATATGCAGGCATTGTAAATGGTCATGTACTTGCAACACACGCTGCAGGCGGTTAGGCAGAAATAAAAGTGTAGTATAGTTCAACGATTAGCTATTGGTGGGGTGTTGGAACTGGAAATGTTAATCATGGTTTATATGATGATAAAGCTAGTCAATGGATTATTTATGCAGGTGCAGATAATAAATGGATTTTTAATGGTAATGTTACTGGCAATGCTGATACTGCTAGTATTTTAAAATATCATGCACAATTAACTACTAAAGAAGCAGTTGATGCATTCCATACCAATGGTATTGGTATTCAAGCTGCGAAAGTATCATCTATTGCAATGAATGACAATGATACCTGGAATTCAAATGACGGTATGATTATTGATATTCCATGGCATTCTACTTATGGACATCAAATTTTTATTGATGATAGCAGTTATCAAATTCATCATCGTTTTGGAAAAACAGTGAAGGTAGATAATGTTAATACAATGAGCTGGTAGCCTTGGGTAAAAGCATTATATACTGATTCGCGTGCGGCTGTTGGTACTGCTACTTAGCCAATTTATATTGATTCAAGTGGTAAAGTAATTGCTGGCACTACAATTGGTGCATCAGCTTATCATCCTGATTCATACTTTGCTCTTGCTGGTCATAATCATAATACCGTTTATTTAAAATTAGATGGTACTAACAACATGACGGCGGATGTTAATATTATTACTGGTGACACAGATAAATTTGTTAATTTTTGGTATAATAGTAATAAAACAGCTGGAGCATCTTGGCGTATTGGTTCTTTAGGCTCCGGAACGGCTGATACAAATTATTTTGCAATTCAAAGCGGAACAAGTAGTACTAGTGCTACAACATGGAATAATACTGTTCGTATTGGTATGAATACATACGATGTTGGTTTGTCTGGTAATTTATATCCATTAGTTACAGCAACTAAAGATTTAGGTACTTCTTCTTTACGCTGGAATAATATTTATGCAAATACATTATGGGGTACTGCTAAACATACTTCTGCGGCACATTGGTCTACAACTTCGGGTTCCTTAAATGGCGTTTTAAAAGTAAAAATTAAAACTAAAACTAATTGGATGCTAGCATTTACCATTCGTGTTTATCAATCTTATGATTATACTGATATAGGTATTAGTGGATATAATTATGGGAATAGTTTATGGTATGAGCCAAAAGCAGTTATTATTGGTGGAACGTCTACAGATAAATTAACAGTTAGTTTTGGTTATGATAATGATGCTGTTTCTAATTATCGCACTCTTTGGGTTTCAATACCTATAAAAAGTTATACTGGTATTGATGTATTTAATGTTACTAACGGTTATACGCAAATTAATTTATATGATGCTTTTGAAATTGTTTAGGAAGCTACTTCTACGGGCACTGTACAAGCTACTCGAGATGCTTATAGGCCTTGGTATCGTGATGAAACAGTAACTAATGCCGCAACAGCAACCAAATCTGGTGTTACTGGACTTTGGTTATATCCAGAAAACAATAATGAAATAAATTTTGGCGGTACAAATACTAGTACAACAATATTTTTTGGCTATCGCGCGAAAGATAGCCGTGCGATACCAACTAAATTTATTTTTGGCAGTTCCACTGGCACGGCTAGCTTATAGGCTAGTACAGTATATTTAGGCAGTAGCACAACTTCATATGTAAGCGCTACTCAATATACTGGAAATGCAGCAACTGCATCTAAAATTTCTGCGGCATTAAATTAGACAACCAAAACTTATTTGCTTGGCACAACATCAGCATTAGCTGCGACTGCCGCAAACGTATCACTTACTGGAGATAGTGGCGTATATTTAACAACCACTCCTGGTGAATTAAGTGCTTATCGTTATTCATGGCATTATGGCACCACTGAATATGCATACAGCGCATGGAATGACGGCGATGAATGTATTGATTTCATCTTTGTGTAAGGAGGGAGTTATATGAGTTTGCGAGTATGGCTCCCCCTTACTGGGGATTTACATAATCAAGGTATTAGTGATACTACTGTTAATAGTAATAGTCTTACTGTTGATACAAATGGAAAAATTGGTTAGTGTTATAGATTTACTTCTAGTAACAATAGTAATATCACATTGACACCGGCTTTATGGGATAATAATACTGATGAAATGAGTTTTTGCTGTTGGATTAAAATGGCTTCTTTTTCTGCCGCAACTTTATTTTGTAATCGTAGTGAAACTGCTTCAACTGGATTTGCGGCATGGATAATGAATGCTAGTCAATTATATTTTGATACTGGCGAACGTTGGACTATTAATCTTAGCGCTGGATTATCATTTGTAGCAAATTAGTGGTATCATATTTGTTTTACTTATAGTAAAAGTAAAAATACAAAAGCAGTATATATAAATGGTTTGCGAACTGCGGGAACCGCAGGGACTGCGCCAACAAAAGCAACTGCAACTGCTACTTATATTGGTACTACATAGACAGGTACTGGCAATCCATTAAATGGGTGGATGAATGATGTCAGACTGTATGATCATTGTTTATCATCTGCAGAAGTGTCAGAAATTGCGCGAGGATTAATATTACATTATAAGTTAGATAATTCTATAAATTTAACCAATAATAATGTTAATACTTGGACTAATTTCTCTATTGGTCAATATTATACAACTATTTGGGAAATGCCAATTACTAGTTTTGTTGAAGCCACAGGGGCAAAAAATGGTGATTAGTTTACTTTTAGTATAGACATCAATGCTATATCAGGTCAGAAACCATTAAAAGCTCGTGTTTAGCAATATAAAAGTAGTAGTGATAGGCCAACAGTATTATCTACGGAAGTCATTGCTGCCTCTTCATCAGGACGTTCATCTGTAACTTTTGCTTTAAATACAGATTATACAACATTACAACTATTAATTACGAATCATAATACTTCAATAACTACTACTACTACTGAATAGTGGAAATGTATGAAATTAGAATGGGGTAATAAAGCTACTCCATGGTGTTAGACATATAATAATAATATTATTGAAGATAGTAGTGGATATAATCATAATGGTACTATTATTGGTAATTTAATATCTACAACAGATACTAAAAGATATACTGTTGCAACAAAATGGAATAGTTCAGAGCCAACGACCAATAATAATACTGGATTATGTTATATCCAAACACCATTAACTTTAACAACTCCTTCTCAAATGACTGTCACGTGGTGGGGAAAACCAGAAAGTGGTTATGGTAATAGTACAAGTCATGCGGTTTTTTGTACATCAAATAATGAAACCGCGCCAACCGATTATAATTTAACTGCATTCCATCATCGTGATAGTGGTTTTGATATTTACCCAAGTGATGGCTCTGGTGTAAAGCGTTTAAATTTTTCATATATAAAAAATGAATGGCATCATTATGCTGTTACTTATGATGGAACAACTGCGCGCACATATTAGGATGGTATCGAAAAAAGTAATGTAACTATTGGAGCAGGAAAAACGTTAGCTTCGTTTAGTCAATTATATATTGGTTTTTCAAAGGCTGGTGGTGTATGGAGAAAAACATTAGGTAGTTATAGTGATTTTCGTATCTATTGTACTGCGTTACTTGACACGGAAATAAAATAGTTGTATAATGTTGGTATAAAGATAGATAAATTTGGTAATATGCATCCATATGAAGTATAGGAAAATAATGATATGATGATCAATGCGAAACTTGTAAATAACAGTGCGACTTCTGTATCTTATGATGAAAAAACAGACACATATACGATTGTATCTCCTGTTGGTACTTCTTCATGGGGCTATGGAGTTCGTTTAGCAGATACGCCAGCATTAATGGTACCATATGGCGCGACCTACCGCTGGACTGCTGAGGTATGGACACCGATTGCATTAAATATAAATACAGACTATAATAATACTGCTGGTGGTACTGATGTAAATTGGGCAGGAAATGATAATGATGCAACAGGCACACGCTTGGCTTCAATTATAGCAATTCCTGCAAATAAATGGACTAGAATTTATCGTGGTGCTTCAAACACTAACAATGGCAATACTAATCATTTACCAATCAGAGACTATTCAAGTTTAGGGCTAGTAACCAACGGATAGTCTAATCCAGTTACATGGAAAGTACGGCATTTATAGTGGTATATTGCTGACAATGAGTTTAAACCACAAATAAAAAGAACAGGTATATTTGAAGCTTCTCATTTTACTGAAACAGAAGAAGATTTAAATAAACCTGCGCAAATAAGTAAAAAAATGTTTAGTGTTAATGCTACACAATTTATAGAGCGTTAAGGAGGAATTACATTGGCACAATTAAAAGATACATTGATACAAGGGAGCGCCAGAGTAACTGATACGCTCTATACTACTACTCTTAAACCGCAAATTATAGAAGGCGGTTAGATGACCGCGCCATTAAGCTGGAAAGATAATGTAGCATTACCAGAAAAAGGTAGCGCCGCAGAATTTTTTCTTGCGATTGATTCATTTGCAAATGGTGGCAAAACTTACTGGGTTAGTAAGGCCAATATGATTACCGCATTAGGAGTTAATAAATATTTACCATTGGCTGGCGGGACTATGACCGGCGCATTGAATTTCGCTAATAACACATGGAATAAAGTCGGTGATGATGCCCAAATGGGTGACGTCAATAGCGCGGGGACATTAGCAATTTAGGGTTTAAATGGTAATACTCGATTACTATTTACTACCTATAATCAAACGAATAAGTTATCAGGTGGTTCTTTAACTTGGGATGGTTCTAAATTTATTACAAGTCATATTATTACAAGAGCTGGTATTGCATCTTCTTGGCATAAAGGCAGAGATAATGCTTTGATTGCAATAACTTCAATTCCTGGTTATTCACCAGTAGTATCAACAAAAACTAGTAATGGATCTTGGGAAATTGGTTCCTATACAGATTCTTCATATACAGATGATTTATTATTTAGTTATGTTAAAGATACAACTTATAATGGTACAACTGCAAGAACAGATGCACAAATTCGTTTTTATGAAAATGGCGGAGCGTTATTCACTGGTCAAACTACAGTAGAATATAATCCAAATGCCACAGATAGTGCCGCAAAAGGTATGATTAATTTAACCTCAAACGCGCCAGCAACTGTGGTGAAAAGTGGTACTTATTCTTGGGGTATTAATCATTTAGTTCCTAATTTAGCTAGCGGTGGTAACACATGCTTAATGACAGGTGTGAGTAATGGTTCTAATAATTAGGCAGTACTTGAGTTCCATTATTATGGTTCTAACAATGCAGAAAATGCAGTTGGATTAGGGCTTTATGGTAATAATGGATTATTAACAATTAATAAAGCGGGTACAGTAAAAATTAAAGCCACTACGGCATCAACTTCTTCTACAACTGGCGCATTAGTAGTTGGTGGTGGTATTGCCACTGGCGCGGCATCGTATTTAACTGGCAGTGTGCATATTATTGGTTCTGCTGGTTCAAATGCTTTAATTGTCCGTGGAATTTCTGGTTGTGATTCAGATGGTAATCGTGGAACTGAAGTTAATGAATCAGAACAAGGACTATATTTAAATATAAACGGTGGCCCGATTATTATGGGCTATGGTGATGCCACAGCGGGTAATATAGTCAATATACAATATACTCAAGATGCTACTGACTATAATAACGGGGCAGTTCGTATTGGTGGCGGTTTAGGCGTAACAAAACAAATACATACTAATTCTCATATTGTTGCTGGTAGAACAACATCAGGCAAAGAAATTAATGTAAAAGCACAAAGCAATGCTGGTGACATTTATTTATATAGTGCTGGGACAGATACTGGTAATCGAGGCATTTGGTTGCATAATCATGGCTCAACTAAATCAAATGCTTTATTTACAATTAATCAAGATAATGCTATTACTACTATGGCACCGTTAGTTGGTAACTATGTACTAGATGTACGTGGATATGGTTATTGGGGTTCGACTTCTCGTTATATCAAAGATATAGTATTACGAAATAATGCTCTTAATAGAGTAGCTGAAACCTGGTATGATGTAGGTGATGCAACTAATGTAACAACAGGCATATGGAATTGGCGTCAATATAGTCCTAATAATCCTGCTACGACTACTACTACCGGTTATTATGAAACATATTATTTACCAACAGTTGCTACTGGTTTGACTGCTAATAAGAATTATAGAATTATAACAGAAAAAAATTTAACTGAAATTACAAAAGTTGGTACTATTACTGCTGGTACTTGGCACGGTTCTGCTATTGCCGCATCATATGTTGGGGATTTAAGCGAAACTTATAAAACTTTAGGTACATCTTAGTTTTATGGCTCAGAAAATACTAGTCAATTTTTTAGTTCTCGTGTTAAAGATGGCGGTGGCGGTTGGGCTTGGACAGTATTTGATGCTTATAAAAATGATAAAACATCTATTTTAAGTAATTTTGGTAATTTTGGTTCTGCAAATAGTTTAAGCTATTGTTACATTGGTGTTACTGACAATGCTAAGTCTTATAATTCAGAAGGTAATATACGTTTGCATGCTCCAACTGGAACTACGCTTGCAACTGGTGTGCGTATATCAGTACCTAAATTAACAATTGGTTAGCACGCAGAACAAACAGATGGTAGTGTTTTATTTATCAATGGTGCAACAACGATTTAGACAGGTGGGTTGTGGGTACAAGGTGGTTCCGCAGCGGGAGGAAACCATATTCGTATGGCTCTTACATCTGGTATGCCAGATAAACTACCTTATAATAGTAATAAGCGTGGTGTATTTATTTATAGTAACGCTATTGCATTTGCTGACCCATTAAATGGTAATGGAAATAATGATGCTGGTTGGATTCGTCATTTAGAAGAAACCGCGAATGCTGGTTTATTAGAAATTGCTGTTGGCGATGATGGTAATAACGAATAGATTGTAGTTAGACGTTACAATACTTCTAATATAGTTGCTAAAGAAATTAAATTATTTGATACTAGTGGTAATAGCACTTTCCCAGGCAGCGTAACTGCAACTAATGGTTTTGTTGGTAATTTGACTGGTGCAGCATCTAAATTAGGTACAACAACAGTTGGCAGTGAGTGTAGAGGTATTTATCTTAATAATGGTACTCCAACAGCATTAACTTGGTATCATAATTATGTTACTGTTAATTCTGGTAATACTAATCATTATCCTTGGCATCGTGTAGCTACTACTAATTTAGGAACTGGTTCATATGTTGATAGAGATGCAATTTTATTTATACATTCTCGATACTCTGGTGGTAAATACGGCGTTATTAAAATTTCTGCTCGTGCTAATAATGCTAGTGCAGACCCGCCAGCAGCAACTTCAGTAAGCGCTACTTGGATAGTGCGTTATGGTTTTGCAGTTGGTGATGTTAGAATTGCTCGTAAAGGTGCTTCTGGTCAATCTGCGCAATGTGATGTGTATGTAAAATGTGGTACTTATATGCGTGCATATGCATACTTATTAGAAGGTGCTAATTATGCATGGACATTGCTTGCAAGTACGGAAGTAAATAATACAACAGCGGATGATAAAAAAACATCTATTGAAGTTTATCCTGATGTTACTACAAGTATTGGAGCGATTGCATATGATGATGTAACTGTTGCAGTAGATGGTGGCACAGTTAATCATGCTAATAGTTCTGATACTTCTACCACCGCATCTAATTTAACTAATTTTAAAGTTACCACAAGCACAAATCTTGGTATTGATGGTAATGGCCCTGGCACTAATGCACTAGGCTATGTATCTGGCTTGACTAAAGCTGCTTGGAATTATCAATAGACAGATGGTGCATTAATTTCACAGTGGTATAATAATTCTTGGATAACAGAAATTTTTTAGGATTATCGAACTGGACAGTTAAGTGTGCGCGGTAAAAATAATGGCACTTGGCAATCTTGGCGCCGCATTTTAGATGAAACCAACGGAGCGACCATTCTTGGTTTAAGTAATTATAGATCTAATTTAGCCCCAGCAGCTGGTGCTTATTTTAGAGGTACGCCATTAATTGGCTCTGATGGTGTAATGGAAATTGGTAAATATATTGATTTCCACGCAACAAATACTAGCACTGCTGATTATAGCGCGCGCATTACTGCAACAACCACTGGTTTATTAATTGATGGTGCAGATAATTCATCTACTACTACGCAAACTGGTAAATTAGTTTTAAAAGGTGCTGGAACAGCTGCCGTAGGTCTTGAGTTTTATCGTAATTCTAGTGCGTCTTGGTAGATTTTGAATACATCTGGTTTATTATAGTTTAATACTAATTATACTACATCTGCGCAAACTACATATTCAAAAAATGCAATATCAATAGACTATAATACACTTGGTACTACATTTAATGGCAATGTTATGATAACTGGAACTGTCTCTGGATCAGATACAGGTGCAACAGCGGCTTATAATGAATCATTAGGTGGCCCAAAATTAATTTTTAATGATGGTAGCCAAAAAGCATATTTTATTGGTGACAGATATAATACTTCAGCAGATTCATTATTTGATTTTACTATTGGACTTATAACATCTGAAAGTAGAGGCGCCGCTTTTAGAACCAATGGTATTAAAGCTACTTCTCGATTGGCTGTTAATAGTAACTTTAATTCATCATATAACTTAACTGTTGCTGGACCAAGCTATTTCAATGGTACTATAGATATTAAACCAGATGGCTCTGGCGAAGGTGGAGAACTTCATTTATGTGCTGCCGCAAATGCAACAACAAAAGCGGGTATTGTTTTAGATAATTTAAATAGTAATTTCCGTATTTTTGGTATTGCATCTGCTGATGGAACGACAAAAACTGGTGTCGGTACTGCATTAGTTATTGATCCATATGCTAAAACAATTACTGGTGGATACACAATTACTGGTACTTTGTCTGGTAATGCTACAACTGCAACTACATCAACGCAATTAAGTAGCAATACACGTATGGACTATGGTTGGAATGGCTTACAATATTTCAATATTAGTGCTGCTAGATAGGGAGCAGTTAAAGTAAATGATACTCCATTTTCTAGTGCTACTTGGACTCATATTATTAGATGTAATCATGCAAATAATTCTGGTTATTATACTGACCTCGCAATTCCATTTAATGCAAATGGTATTTATTATAAACGCGTAGCAGGTGGTGCTCTTCAAAATAGCACTACTAATGGCGGTTGGGTTAATGTATTAGATTAGTTAAATTTTTCTGACTATGCAATTCCTAAATCTATTGGTACTCACGCAGGTGATATAATTTATTGGTCTGCTGCTAATACACCAACACGTTTAGGTAAAGGTGCGGCTGGTAAATTCTTAAAAATGGGTGCTAGTGTGCCTGAATGGGGCGATGGAAGTACTGTCACATTAAATGGTACAGCAACTACATCAGCTAGTTTCTACGCTCCTACTAGTGCTGGTACTAAGAACTATTATTTAAAATCAAATGGTAGTGGTGAGCCAACATGGGCATAGATAACTACTACTGATAAATTTGTTAATGTTAAAGTTGCCACATCACCAACTTGGACAGCGTATTTATTGGGTACGCCTACCACACCAAGCGGTAGTGCAGAGCAAACTAATATTGTACCATGTGCTTCAGCAGGTGCATATATATCATCTGCAGGTGCTTTAACGGCAGCTGGTATTACATCAACTGAAAATATAACAGTTGGAAGAGGAAAACAATTAGTTTTTACAGGTCCTTCTGCAAATCCAACTACAGATGCTATAATTTGGCGTGCTAATGCTAGTAGTAAAGCATGTTTATATTTGGGCAGTAGTGCAATTTATTCTGATTTATCTGCTGGCGTTTTAATGGGCGCTGCTTGGAATGACTATGCGGAATATCGTTGCACGACAGAATTAGAAGCTGGACGTTGCGTACAAGAAAATGACAATGGTATTATGACTCGTACAGAAGAACGTCTAATACCAGGCGCTTCTATTGTATCTGATACCTATGGTTTTGCGCAAGGTGAAACTGAAACGGCTAAAACACCAGTGGCTGTTGCTGGTCGTGTTCTAGTATATACATATCAAGATAGAACAAATTATCACGCTGGTATGGCAGTATGTGCTGCTCCTAATGGTACGATAGATATTATGACAAGAGAAGAGATTGTTTAGTATCCTGATTGTATTATAGGCTATGTTAGTGAAGTACCTGAATACACAATTTGGGGTGAAAAGGCAGTTCCTGTAAATAATAGAATATGGATTAAGGTGAAATAAAAATGCGTTGGCAAGAAGATAATAATCAAAATATTACAGAAACTTCGTTTTGTAATGTTTTATGTAATGCTTTATGTGGAGTGCAAATAAAAGATGAAAAATCTTAACATTTATTTTTCCGATGCATGTAATTTAAAATGTGCTTATTGTTGTATGCAATATCAAGAGCATGATAATAAACGCATTTAGGAGTGTTTCAAGAATGGTTCATTTACAAAAACCATTCTTGAAACTATCACCCCAGAAACTACCAGTATTGGATTATGGGGAATGGAGCCATCACTTAATGGACCATATTTTTCAGCAATGATTACTGCAATTTTAAAGCGATGGCCGCAAATCAAAAATATTATGTTTTCTACAAACGGTACATCAGAATTATACCGTTATTTCGTCATGCCATTATTATCATATGATGTAACATTACATATCCAATTTAATATTGATGGTCCAGAAGATATGAATGATTTTAATCGTTAGAAAGGTGCGTATAAAAATTCAATCCGCGCGCTAGAGCATTTAATTTATTCTTGCCCAACGAAAATGCCGACCAATAATTTTTAGTTAAAAATATCTACTAAATCGACATTAACTAAAATTAATTTGCGCACCGACTCTACAGTTTGGTATGCATGGGCGTAGGAATTACATGATAAAATGATACCTTTAGTAGAAAAAAGACCATATATTAATATTGATGATATCGGTGCAAAGCCGACCATTGAAGTGCCTGGTCGTTATTTCGGTTATGATGCAGAGAATTATTATAAATGGTTTGGAACCATAGAAGTACCTAAACAAACTCCGCATTGTATGGCAGGCATTGATTCATTCACTATTGATTGTGATGGAAAATTATGGGATTGTTAGATGCGAAAAAATAAAGATGGTTATGATGAAAAAATTTTACGGTCAAATTTTGATAAAAGAGTAGGCCAATTACTTAAAGATAATTAGATAACATAGACAAATAAAGATATGTTATTTAATGCGATTATGTCAGTATGGTGCTGGGCGAGCGCTACTGATATAAATACAATAGATGATAGTTATATACTATTATTTGGTAATTTATAAGGAGGTCATTTTAATGGCAACAATTATTTTTAATAGTGACGCAGCTCATGCTATTCAACTCGTAAATTATAGTCGTACTACTACATATGACAAGGAACAGAATGATTTAGTAAGCAATGCTTATATTAGTTTGGTTCCTGGTGCAAGTACCGCCACTTTCTTGAATACTTTAATGCCACAGACTGTTTCTCGTATTACTATTAAAGGTGATAGTGGTAATAATATTTATGATTTAAATGATGTTCAAGGTAGAATTACATCTATTCAAGAAACATACAATGGTGGAGACAATTTTGAAATGTATGTTAATTTTTCTTCTAGTGAAGATTTAGACGCAGATGATGGTGAATAATTTATAAGGAGTGATGGCGCACTATGGCGAATGTAAATTGTAAATATACATATTATCCCATAGCATCTGGGCAACCAATTAAAAGTAGTTCATAGTGCGCCGAAACTCCGGCGACTTATATACATGTTCCACAGGCCGCAGCAGTTGAAGAATTACAATTCTGCGGCACTACTATTTCTATTAATTGTACATTACGTAATCCTCCTCCTGGCGGAGTTGAAATTACAAAAGCTGTTATTGATTTTAACTATGAAATGAATTGTAAAGGACGAGTTGGTTTCGGGACTAACTATTTAGAAAGTTCAGAGTTTCCAGTTCGCAATATTAATGGTTCAACGTTTGGCAGTTATGAATATGAAATAACAGGTTTGACTAATAAGACAAGCCAAACTTTTTAGATTACATTTTGGCCTTACGCAATTAATGGAACGATTATTATTAGTTATGTAGATGTACGTATTTACTATCGTAGTTTAACTATTGATACTTCTATTCCAGCGCCAGTAGAAATAGAAGTATGGCCTTAGTATTATAATCGTGTAGCGGTGCGCTGGTCTCCACCAGAAAATTTTACTGGTACAATTGATCATTATTCTGTGGGTGTATTTGCTGGGCCTAATGATAAAACATTATTAACTCCAAACAGTGGAGAATTAGTTTCTTTAGGTTGGATTGATACGGAACGTACAAATTAGACATCTATGATTGTTCCTTTAACATCGTTTCTTGGTACAAAAAACTATAATGAAATTAACACAACACCTTCATTATATGTTAAAGTATGTGCAGTTTTAGACTCTAAAATAGTTGGTTCAGCAGGTTGTTCATTAGATACATCAAATGAATTCTATCGAAGCGCTTCTTTTGTTTTTATTGATACATTAGAAGATGAGAATGAAACTATGTTTTAGATTGATGACTTAATGACTGCATATACATTATGTCGTTAGTTTATCGGCCATGTTAATAGATTAACACAAGAAAGTGCGCAAATGGCAGCCATTATGCCAGCTATTAACACTTTGGATTGGGATTATGACATTCCAATTACGTAGAACCATTACGATATATTAATGCATCAATTGCAAGGGCGTAATGAAAATTATGAAATCCCAGATAATATAGATGAAGTTGAAACCCCCATAACACATGCGCAATGGGCGCTTTTATTGGAGAAATTATAATGAGATTAACTTTAACAAGAGAAAGTAATGCGGAAGCTTGGGGCGTTAATGTTAATGACACGATCAATATTCATCCAGAAACATATTTGCTAGGTTGTGTTCCTAGTGAAATGAATGGGCCGGATGAAGCTGTAAAAGCCCAAGCAATTGCCGCACGAACTAATGCTTATACTATTAAAAATATGACAGATAATAGCGCTAAGCATTAGGCATATCGATATTCGAGATCAATTGATAATGCTTATGCTGCTACTTATCGTTGTGTTGAAGCAACTAATGCATTAGTTTTAACATATAAAAACACTTTATGTAGCCCAGTGCCTTTCTCTTCTAGCAATGGCGGACATATAAAAAGCTCTAAAGAAGTCTGGGGTGGAGAACGCGCTTGGCTAGTTAGTAAAGATGACCCCTATACAACTACTGCGCGCAATGGACATTGTGTTGGTATGAGCCAAGTTGGCGCAAAGAAGATGGCAAATATGGGCTTTACATATTAGGATATTTTACAATTTTATTATCCTGGTGCAGTAGTAAAGGAGGTATTTGAAGTAATGACCTCATAGGAGAAAGAGAAAGTAATCAGAGAGTATGCGTTAAGTAAAGAAGGTTGTGGTTATATCTATGGTGCTCAAGGACAAATTGCAACCGAACAATTTATTCGTGCGCGTATTGCTCAATATCCAGACAAAGTTGATTATAACATTGTAAAGAAGTGGCTCGGTAAGTAGGTTTATGATTGCCAAGGATTTACGAAGTTATGCTTCGCGCAAATTGGTATTTCCTTAGTATCTGGCGCATCTTCACAATGGAAATCAAGTATCTGGGTGCGAAAAGGACCAATTGATTAGATGCCAAAAGATAAGATTTGTGCTTTATATCATGAATCACCAACATCTAATCCAATGTCACATACTGGTGTTTATCTGGGCGATGGCACTTTTATGCATGCAGCTGGTAGCAAGTCTGGCGTTAAACGTCAAGAATTAGGTACATATGGCTGGACGCACTATGCAATCCCCGCGGGTTTATATACACCAGAAGAACTAGCAAATGCTGGTACATCAGAAGGGGAGGTTTTATCAGTGTTATACTAGGCAACAGTAAAATCAAAAAGCGGCACGACAGTGCGTATGCGTTCTGGCGCGGGCACTAATTTTGGTGTAATAGCAAAAATATCAACTGGGACTATTGTTGATATTATTGATCATGGCACTGAATGGGACCGCATTATGTATAACGGACAGACCGGATATATGATGAATGAATTTTTAATTCCTGTATCTGTGCCTGTTGAACCTACCACACCTGATACACCAAAATCTTGGTATGTAAAGGTGGCGTGTTCAAGTGAGATAGAAGCAAAAGAATTAGTAGCAGCGCTCCAAAAATTAGCGAAAGCGACAACAGCGACCGCTTGAATGGAGTAAGCGACTTACTATTATAGATATTGTCGTATATGCTGTATCACTCTTGGCAATTCTTGCTATTGTTGTTATTAATCAAGGATTAGCATCTTTTGGTTCAAGCGCCTTGGCTGGTGTAACAACAGTATATGTTTCCTTACGTTTGGGTTATACTGCAAAAGCAGGTATTGAGAATTATAAAAAGATAAGTGAAACATACAAAGAAATACAAGATGCAGCAGCAATTAGTGATAATAACGAAGAAGATAATTCGGAGGATTATGACAATGAATTGGGCTGAAATTTTAAATGAGATTTTTAAGTTAGTTATCATTCCTTTTTTGGGGATATTGACTACTTATTTTGTTAAGTGGGTTCGCGCAAAGATCGACAATTATAAAGCTGGTCAAGAGGATACTGTATATTACAAGTATTTAAGTATGTTTGAAGATACAGTTGCTCGTTGCGTAGAAATGACGAACCAAACTTATGTTAATGCTTTAAAGAATAAAAATGCTTTCACTGCGGAAGCACAGAAAGAAGCATTTCAATTAACTTACAATAGCGTAATTACAGTATTAAGTGAAGATGCTAAGCAGTATCTAACCGCGGTCGTAGGTGATTTTGATCTATTCACTAAGGCATATATTGAATCATTGGTTAATGAAAAGAAAACACCTGTTGTAGGGTAAAAAAAAATAAAGGGACGTAGATTTTTTATCTACGTCCCTTTATTTTTTTTTATATAACTGGATGTTGCGGTAAATTTTTTACTTTGGGGTACCAAGCATCCATATGTCCATTTCCGCCGAGCATTTTATATACGTTATATCTGTTATCATAATCTTCCCACTCATCGGCTGATAACCAACCTTGATTTATATAGCGCTTGCTGTCTGCGATTAAATCTCGTAAGTGAGTAACCAAAATGGCTTCGCGCAAACCGGCGGTGGCCTGCTGAATTTCTTTGGACAGCCCGTCAATTTTCCCCTCTAAACGACTATCCTCTCTTTCACTCTTGGTAGCAATAGTTTGTAACTATTCCTATACAGGAGCAATTTCATGCTCAAAAGCACGTTTAAATTCCTCATCGCGCGCACTGCGTTTGCCGCGTTTAATAGCATCAATTAGTGGTTTGACACACACCGCAAACAATCCAGCACAAGCGAAGGGAATAAACCATTTTAGAAAGTATTCCAGCAAATCATACTGTTCCATATTGGCAGCACCCTCCTCTCGTTGAATATAAAAAATAGGGTATGTCTTCCAACTAGACCTACCCATTTAATTACCACGTCATCATTTCATTAGCTGTTTCGCTATATCCTATACATATTGCATCCGCCTCATCTTGTGTGCATTTTTTATTAAATGTTGATAGAACCCACTATTGAGCGATACGTTTCTAATTATCTCGGTGCTTATCTTCACCTTTAAGGAAATTACATTTCGCTCTCCACTCACTTGGATAAACTAATTTTGCTTCAATATCGTGCGCTTGCGCAGTCATCATCATTGCGCCTTGCACTTGCGCGAGCTTCTAAAAAGTAGATACATTAACGGGTCCTCTCCCTTCTAGAGAAATATTTTCTAATAGGATAACGTCTGGCTCGTATTTCTTAATTTGCTCCTCCATTTGCTAACAAATCCTAAGCAAGCGAAGAGCAAAGTTTGTAAATTCAAAGGAAAAGTGCCCGTAGTCTTTTAACTCCCCATCAACAAAAAATGACCAGCCCGATACTCTCGAAGCCTGGTCATATGCGAGAATTTTAGCCATTTGTAGAACCAAACCCGCCAGTACGTTCATCAACCACAGTGTTTTCAGATAGCACGGTGTAGTAGGGGAGAAACACACCTTGTCCAATCCTATCACCTTTATGGAGAATAATGTCAGCAGGATGGAGATTGATTAATTGGAAGAAAATATGCCCTTCATTATCGGGATTATCATAGTAATCGCTATCTATAATGCCTACGCCATTAGCAAGAATAAGCCAATCATTTAAAGGTAGGCTCGACCGCACACTTAATTGCAGATAATAGTCTTTTGGCATTCTTGCCTTAACGCCAGTAGGAACAAGTGTGGGTTTAATCTTCCATAACTTACAGAATTGCTTTAACCTATCCAAAGAAAGCGCGCCATCTTCTGTTTCAGTTTTAGCGTAGTCTTCAAAGCTCTGATACCGTTCTTTCACATAGGCTTGGTATCTTTTTTCAAAATCAAAAAATTGTTTTTCCATTGCTGGGACTATTGTATCTTCTGCTACAATAAAATCATATCCAGCAGAGCCCGCGGTTGCGCGTCTAGGAAGTAGTTGCTCTTCCTAACCTTCATATTGTTTTACACATTTAAATTCTGCATCAATTACCATGTGGTATCTCCTATTCCGGCTCTTGGAAGAATACTAGTTATAACATCACGTTTGCAATCTTTTTCTTTATTGACAAACTTCTTTACTTTAACAACTACATAGTCTTCATCAGCCTTTTTATCATATTTACAAGTATAACTAAAACTTTCTAATTCATACTCAGGTTGATTAGAAAACGCTTCACGCATATTAAGTGCTTCTTGCTCAGTTGCTACCTGATACGTTTCTACTGTATTCAAAAGATAAGCCATATTAGTCCTCCTCAATAATCTCAATCTTATGTTGATTAGAATATTTGGTATTTAATACTTGCGCAAGCGGCATAGTCAATTTAGCATAGCCTTTGCGATTAACTAAAATTTGTACATCGTCATCTAAGAGCGAAATATAGTTTGCAAGACTGGCAAGCTGAGTTGCCGTGTCTCGACCAAATAGTTGTAGAGAAATACCATCAGTATCATATATCGTTGAATGAGTAGTAAATTGATTTACATCCCACAGCAATTTCTTCATACTTCAATCGTCCCTTCGTCCCAATCTACGAAATAATAAACGAGTGGCTGCGCACCTTCTTCGCGTGCGCGAATCCATACTTCTACAACATCATCCATACCTTCTGGCGCTGGTTCAATACTAAGGACATCACCAATACGATCAAAAACATCCCAAAGATTATCCCAAATTACACCAGGTTTAGCTGTACCTTGACGATTTACAAAGAATGTATATTCACCACCATCGCGGCAAATAAAAACATAATAATGAGCAGCATGTCCGCTAATCCAACCGCGCCAACTATCATAATATTTCGTATAAGCAATTTCTTTTGATAATACAGGCATTTGATTAACGAGTTGCTGATTTACCTAATATAAAGATAACCCAGTATCAATGGGATAGCTTTCGCCTTCTAATTTAATATTTTCACCTTTTTCAAGAGCTTCTAATTCTTCTGGCTCTACGAGGTATCCATCTTCATGCTTTTTCATGCTATTAGCTCCTTATATTTTCTATGTACATTATATCATATTTTTTTTATTCCGTCAAATATGTAATTCTTTGATTGGCACTACCGCGCATAAATAATGTAATATCACGTTGTGATTGAATGAATGGTCCATCAATGATGCAATCTATATTAGATAGAATTGCGTCAATATGTGGATTGCTCTTTGCATTTTCTTTTACTTGATCCAATGTATAACCAGTCCATAAATAAATTTGAATTTGCGGATATTTTTCTCTTACTGTTTTTACCAATAGATGTGTAAGAAAAACATTATATGGAGCTAACGGTTCTCCGCCCATAATACAAAAATTACGAGTTACACCATTTTTAGTAAGTCCATCTAATACTCTACTTAATACTTCTGGTGTAAATTCACGTCCGCCATCTGGGTCCCAAGTGCCCGGGTTATGGCAACCCGGGCAATGAATAGGACAACCTTGGGTAAAGAATGTGAGACTTAAACCCGGCGCTGCGGCGGTATCATCATATATAATTCCTGCGTAGCGCATGTTCTCACTCCTTTAATTCATTAACGTGTTTTACTCTTGCTTCTGTTTCTTTTTGTTTGCCCCAGTTAAATGCGGTTTTATAATCGCCAGTTAAATAACCAGTAACACGCCGCAATTGCTGTAAATGCGTGCTGCCACACATCGGGCATTTATCATTAAATTCACCAGTATAACCACACTCTAAACAAGTGTCATTAGGAACATTAATAGCAAGATATGGAATATCTTTGTCCATAGCAAACTGGACAATCTAATCCAAAGCGTCTAAGTTATTAGCAATGCCGCTATCAAGTTCTACGTAAGTGATACAACCTGCATTACTATAACCAGTTAATTGACTTTCAATTTCAATTTTATCAAGCACACCAACATGCTCCCATACTGGTACATGGATGCTATTGGTAAAATATTCATGGTCAGATACATTTTTAATTTCACCATACTGTTGTTTGAAATATTTCATAGCAGTATAGCAAAGATTCTCAGCAGGGGTATAATAAACACCAAAATTTAATTTATACTGTTGCTTATACTCTGCACAACGCTCTTTAAATAATTGTTCTATTTGTTTGGCCAAAGCCATACCTTCATCGGTAGTCTGGTTTTTACCAATTAAAATTTCCAAGCACTCTGCCAAACCGAGCTGACCAATAACAATTGTACCATGTTTTAAAGCAGAACGGATGCCTTCTTCTGGATGATACCCGAGCATTGTGCCATTTTCATACATAAATTTGGCAGATTCAGGAGATTGCGAACAAATATAGTCAAAACGTTCTAATAAACAATCTCTTGCATCTTCAATGGCGCTGCCTAAAAATCTCATAAAATAATCAATAATCGTATCATTAGTAATGTTATCATCTTTATACGCTGCTTTTGCTTCCATAGCAATAGTAGGGAGAATGATAGTTACTGGGCAGATATTCCCACGGCCATCTTTGGTCTGAGGATTAGTACCAGGTTCTGCATTTATATCTAAACCATTACTAGTGCGGCAACCCATAGTGCTGAAATAAGTTTTTGGATCAGCTGGGTCATAACCGGCATTGCCGCTCCAATCAACATTAGCATAGTTAGGATATAAACGTTTTGCTGTTGATTGCAATGCTAATCTATATAAATCATAATTTGGGTCACGAGGTGTTCTATTAACACCCTTCATCATTTGGAAAATACCGCAAGGGAAAATAGGAGTACGATGTAATTTACCTACACCATCAATAGAACCATTCAATAATGCTTCAATAACCAAACGGCCTTCTGGAAGCGTGCATGTGCCGTAATTAATAGAAGTGAAAGGTAACTGATTGCCACTGCGTGACTGTAAAGTATTGAGATTATGATACATACCTTCTACGGCTTGCTTTAATTCTTGCTCTGTCATAGCCATAGCATATTTATAAGCATTAACCCAGTCCTGCGCGATAGGTGACTCAATAGGTATCATATCAGGAACATTTTCAATATAATCGGCAGGCGCTTTTTCAGTCCAGCGCAAGCCCTTTTTAAAATGTTTAGCAAATGACTTTTGAACATATGGAACCATTGTCCAATCTAAATGAGTTGCTGAGACGCCACCGAACTGTTGTAAGCTCTGTAACTGGAATATAACAGCGACAAGTTGGAAAGCAGTATTAATACTGTTTGCAGGACGAATATCAGTTTGTCGCGTATTAAAGCCTTTCGCAAGCAAATCATCAAAAGGAATTGATAAACAGTTGTGCATACCAACTGCATAGGCATCTAAATCGTGGATATAGATACGATTATGCAAGTGATTATATGCGTGACGAGGACTAATAAGAAAGTCAAGCGCATACTGTTTCATCAACAAATTTGTAGCTTCACCTTTTCTGCCACCAAATGAATGTTCATCTACATTCGCGTTCTGATTTTCAATATTTTTTGCTTGTAATTTCTTACCAATCTCTTCAATAAACTCTGCGTTATATGAACGTGCAATTTCTCTTTTATATCTATAACGAATATAAGCCTTAGCAACGTCTCTACGTTCGCTTTGCATAAGGTAGAACTCAATCATATTTTGAATTGCTTCAACGTGAATTGGTTCGCCCTACATTGCAACATATTTTTCTACATCATCAGCGATACTACGTGAAGTGTCAGTTTCAAATAGTTTTCCATCGACTTCAATAAATGCTTTATTAATTGCATCAATAATACGCTGTTTATCAAAAGGAACTAAATTACCATTACGTTTTATAATTTCTAAACCCATTTTTAAATCCCTCCTATAAGATTTTTGGGATTTTAAATAAATAAATTATCTTTATAGGTCCGCCGCGCTTACCATGCACCGTCATTGTCTCGCGCGTGAATGACCTTTCTTACTGTATCATAATATTCATCTTTTTCAAAAAGAGAAGTATAATTTTTAATATCATCTAAGATAATTAAAATATTATCATATAAGTCAGTTGGAGTATCATTAATTAGTGCAGTAATTGGGAATAGATTAATATCACCAAAATCAACTTCATCAGTGCTATATCGACGAATAATTTCATCAACATCAGGGTGCTCTTCTCGGTTCAGCTGACGCAGCAAGCGTGTTTTGCCATCTACATCCAGATAATAGCATAGTACAAATAAATCTTTACGCTCTCGTGAGCTTTCCAAAAGAGCATCTAGCCCATCTGGATTAAATACTCCAACATTTAATCCGTCTTGTAGAGAGGACAAACTAGTTCCATAATGCCAATGATTGAAATAACTTGCTTCTAGCATTTGTCCTTGAACGACCAAATCTAAGAATTGTTCATCAGTAACATAATGATAATCTACGCCGTCAGTTTCATACTCCCGCTTGGGGCGGGTAGTATGACTGACTATTGGATGCGCGATAGGAACCAACTTACACATTAATTTTTCAAGTGAGTCTTTACCAGACCCAGATTTACCGCATATAGCAATGATAGTTTTTACATTCTCATTCATCTTCTAAATCTCCTTGCGCTCGCTGGTCTTGCAGGACGATTGTGCCATCAGTATTGACTTTAATAATTTTATACAGCTGATGACCAGGTGTTGCAGAATACTTCTTTGCTACAAACTCATCACCGCGCCGCATTCCAGTAACCATAATCATACTACCACGATTGAACCAAGATTTTTCAACGACATGTTTTGTTCCATCAAGGTTCTTTTGACTAATTTGTCTATCAAACATTGCAAAATATTCTTTTGTGAATTTAACTGTTACAACACCTTCTGGTGTCAAAAGTGTTACCTGAGATTTTGTTTTATTCTTTGCGATAACTGTACCAAATATGCGCGACAACTTATAAATCGGGATACGACCACGCCACAACGTTTCTACGATTGGCTCTTCTGGTAAATCAAAGTAATTCATAATACCATACTTATATTTACTTACATTTATCAATTCGTGAGGATGATCATAGAAACACATTACTTCCATTTCCCAAGATGAATAATTGCCACTCGCATATTTGTTCCAATCTTCCAAAAAGATTTCTTTATTCAACCGATAAAGTGCATCTTCTTGATTGTCTTTCATCCATTCGCGCACAATGTCCATTTGAACTTTATACTCGCGCTCCCACAACTTTGCATCTAATAAGTATGTATTATTTTCAATTGTTAATGGGAACTCTGCATCATACTTTTCAAGAAAACCTAATGCTCTATCATCTAATTGATAAACTCCTGGTTGTTTAGCACACTTATCTCTTAAATAACGATTAAACTCAAATACTGCTCGTTGTTTCTTTAATTCGTCTGGTAACATATCACGTCTAATTAACCCAGCCATATTCTGTAAATTAATCTTTTTCTTTTTATCACAGACTAACCACAAATATTTTGCCATCAATTTCTTTCGATCTTCAAATTTATCAAATGCACCAGATTTAATTAATGCAATCATTGGTTGTTTTGTTAATTTTACTCTATTGTAAAAATCTTCAAAACTTACATACGGACGATTGTTGATGATAGTTGTGATAACATCTTCACCTACATTCAACAATCCTTTCATACCGAACATAATTGAATTAGTTGCGGCGTTCGGCGTGAAACCATATTCTGATACATTAATGTCAATAGGTGATACAACAATTCCACGATCTTTAATATCATTAACTGCTTTCGCAATTTTCGCGTAATCAGTTTGACCCTTCTCCTCTGGATCGACCGCACCACTATTTACAATCAAACATGCTGCATTCCAATATACTGGACTAAACTGAGTTGCTAAAATAATGGTTTGAATGCCAACAAAGCTATAAGGCAAACTATGATTCAAACTAAACGCATATCCCAGCTGTGGCCGCACTGCAACTTCCCAAATATAGTCTGCTTTTTTCGTATCTCCAATAGCATTATATACTTTCTGCCGCAACTCTGGGATACGTTTCATTTGTTTCTTTGCTACGATTTTACGTGCATCATTTGCTTCTTTCAATGTGAAATGAGCGATATTGTCATCCATTAGAATTTGCATCATTTGCTCTTGAATTGCACAACATCCATAATATGTATCACAATACTTATGCATTGCTTCAATCATATTCTCTGGTAAATGTGCTTGACGCATTTCTTTATCAAATAAACCAATGCCGCCATCTCTAATTCTAATATATCTATCCTGCTGGCTTTCAACGCCAGGTTCTGACATTAGACGTATCATAGCGTTCGCAGCAGTCATTTCTAAAGGATTAGTTGCTTTAATTGCTTTTGCCATCGCTAATCCAACACCGCTATTGAATTGGAACACATCTAATACGTCACCTTTTGCAAGATGATCCCAAATAATAGGATTATTTACATCAATATGTTCGGGATGAAGATAGTGATCATAAAATGACCGCAAGTTGATATTTGGAATTTCATAATGTTCTTTCAAAAGTTCATAACATTTGATAATTTTATCACAAACTTCTGTTACCAAGAAGTCATATTTAGTATCGCCAGCTGCCTCACACATATGCAAGTCATAACAAGTAGTTAAATCTCCTTCTTTACTACGCATAATCGCGGCGGTGTCATAAATATGTTCTGCATCATATAAAATTACACCAGATGCATGAATACCACGCTGCTTAACAATACCTTCAATATTTTCAATAATATTCAACAATCCTGGATACTTATCTAATTCCAATATCAATAAACCAACAGGCTTACGATTTAACTCTTCATTTCCATAAATACAATCATGCAAACTCCACAAAAATCCACGTTCTTGTGGAATTAAAGAACTAAGATAGTTTGCCACATCAACATCAATACCATCAGGATATAACTCTTTACCAAAATCATCTTGCGCTCTATATCCACGGCATGCTGTTTGAATTGCACTTTTTGTCCCTTCTGTTCCAAACGTAACAACCTGAACACATCCAAGTTCGCCACGTTCTTCTCTAATCTTCTCAAAAATTTCAGGACGAACGCTTGGCGCCAAGTCAATATCAATATCAGGCAATTCCGCGCGTTCTTTATTCAAAAATCTCCACCAAGGTAAATCCCATTTCATTGGGTCAAGTTGCGTAATACCAAGCAGATAATTTGATAAAAATCCCGTAGCACTGCCACGACCAGGGCCAACGATAGAACCACAATCCCAGAACAAATCAATATAATGCTTAAAGGTATTGAAATAAGCAAATAGACAAGTCCCAAGGCGATCTCCAATGTATCTGATGACCTCAGCTTCTGTTTGAATTCTTGCCACATAATCTTCATGTTCTCCCCAATAACCAATCTTATCAGCCAAAGCATCCCACACATCATTAATCCATTGACGTTCCTGGGGCTCTTTTGATGTGAATAATGAACCAATTAGTTCATAGCATCCGCCTTTACCAAAATCATCAGCAAATGGATTATTTACTCCCCACCATGCACATGGAGCAGGTGGGTCAATCTTAACTGTTGGGATTTGCTGCGGACGCTCCAAAGAATAATCTTGTATGCTATTCTGCATCGTTTGAGTGCATTCAAACATCCAGTCAATCGTATTATCATCAAAACTTGCATGTAGATGCTGACGGCACTCTTCTTCGCTCATTAAATACGCATATTCATAAAATGTATCAACTTCACGTTCGCCATCTTTTGAATTAAGATATGCTTTATGCGCAAACCGCAATTCTTTTTTCAAATAATGACTATCTGTTCCAGGGACAATCTTTAAATTATATTCCTGCGCAATTTCCCATAATCTTTTATTTACATAAATCTGCTCTTCACTTTCGCCAGGTGCAACTTCAATATAAAAATCGTCACCAAAAAGATTAATGCAAAAATCCAAATACTCACGAATGTTTTGTTCAGCTTGCGTATCTGCTAAACCGGCTTTCAGCATTATCCGTTGATGTAAAAAATTTTGTCCAAGCTCGCCGCCAATACATGCAGTTGTTGCGATTACATGTCCCTTATACTCCTGCATTACTTCGGCCAATTCACTTTTCAAAGTTGGAACTCTTTCCATACTTGCATAATACGTATTATACCATGCTTTTGAACTCAAAATACGCAATGCCTTATGCCCAAGTGCATCTTTTGCAATCAAAATAAAATGATAATAATTCTGCCGAGGTTCTCTTGTATCAGTTAAATAAATTTCATTTCCTAATGCAATTTTAAAATCAGGATGCTGCTCTTTTATTTTCTGCGCATACTGATTTACTTCGATATGACAACACAATGCTTCATGGTCTGTAATTGCAATACCAGAAAGACCTAATTGAATTGCATAATCAATTAAGTCTTTCGGTTTATTTATACTATCAATTAACCGAAGATTGCTATACATCGTGTGATTATGATCGTTAAAAAATGCCATACAACAATCCTCTTTCTTCCTTATTCTATATATATTATATCATACTTTTTTAAAAAAATCAAGGGTGAAAATTCTTAACAATAATCAACTTCTTTGCCGCACGTGTTGCCGCGGTATATAACCATTTAATATGGTCTTCACGACTTTCACTTTTCAAAAACTCTTCTAAAACAATTACTTTGTCAAATTCACTACCCTGGCTTTTATGCGTCGTAATCGCATACCCATAATCAAATTCATGAGGATGATATAACTTAGGTATTTTTCCCCAATTACCATTAAATCCTCTTACCACTGTTGGTTCGCCAGTAGTAAGTAACTTATAATCAACTTCTACTGAGTCAAATAACCCAGCATCTTCATAGTCAGGTTGGAAATCAATAATGGGTGTGCGCTTCATAAAAGGGTTAATTTCTGTTTTGGCAGTAGCATATCTAATATATTTTAAATGCCCAGTCATACCATTAACCATTGCATCACCAGAAGCATTACTTCTATCCCAATCGTTGCGCAAACAAATTAATTTATCTCCTACGATTGGTTCCTCTTGATATTGCTCTTTCCATAGCCCTTGCCGCATTGACATATTAAGCAAACGTCTGGTAGCATTTTTTCCAACCAATACTTGGTCGGCCCAAAAGAGGAAACCTGGCTTTAAAAATTCATTACGATCTACAACACGCACTTCTTGTCCATGTTGGTATTGTAAAGGCTTCCCTTCTCGAATGTCCATAGTTAAACGAATAATTTCGCTTTCTTCTGCTTGCCGCATTACTTCGTCCAAAAAGATTTGCGGATGCTCCAATACACCATTATCTTCTGCCGCAACAGGTGGCAACTGGCCAGGATCGCCCAAAGCAATAACATGAACACCATATGACAATAATTGCTCCCACATTTTCTTAGGGAGCATAGAAACTTCATCAACAACAACTAATTGATATGGCGCTAATGACTCAACAGGTAGATGAAAAAATGTTCCATCCTTTTTAGGAACTGAACGATAGAGCAACTTGTGTGCTGTACGAGCATTAGGGCAACCCTTGTTCCGCAACACTTGCGCGGCTTTTCCCGTATATGCCACATAGGTTACAAAATGTTCATCTAAATCTAATGCGGCAATGATAAATCTAATAAGAGTAGATTTACCAGTGCCAGCATAGCCTGCGATTACTGTATATGGTTCATTATTATGATAACGTTCAACCGCGATTTTCAATCCTTGTTCTTGTTTAGCAGTTAAAATCATACACATAATCTCCTACTATTTTCTATATTTATTATATCATATTTTTATTTAAAAGTCAAGGTCTATCACATTTGTTACTTCATAGTCAGAGATTATGATTTGTTGTGTAATATTCCCATTATAATTATTTAATGATGCCTTACCAATAATCCTTAATTCAATCGCACCCATCTCAGGTATCATACTGACTAATTTATCATATACTGTTTGCGTTGTATTAAAAATCATTCCTGCGATATTGTGCGGCAAATCGAAACGAATGGTAGGTTTTTTATCAGGAGAAAATAAATGAATTTGTTTCGCATCTATTTTTACATGCTCAACACAAATTTCTGGTTCGCTTACTCCTTGTCCCCACAAATCGCCGCGTTCAGTAAGACGTTTAATACAATGTACCAACAATTCAGATTTAGCATTAAATACAAAATCAACGTCATGAATAGGAGTAATTACAAAAGACCAAGTGTTCATTTGCTGTTTTAATTCTTGTAATTGCTCCGCAGTCATTGCGATACCAAAAGCATTAGCATGTCCTTGCGCATATATAACTGAGCAATCGTTCTCAAAAAAATTACGCCAATTCTCTACTTCGGCTATTGGAAATGCGCGACCGCTACCAGCCCAATGGTCATCGCGCCAATTAAGAATAAGTGTTGGCTTACCGTATTTAGCCATTACATAGTTAGCAACTAAGCCAGTGAGATTTGCATCTATTGGTTCTTTCATCTCACAAATAATCACTGGATAATCTGTAAGACGATTATTTACAATCATATCATCTAATTGGTCAATTACTGCTTTCTTTTCTCGTTCCTGTCGTGCCTTCACATTGCCGCACACCCGCACAGCTTGTGTTACTAGTTCAGTCATAGTCCCAGGTGCGTCACCACGTTTTGTAGAAACAATTAAATTATGCGCTTTAAAATCTAATAATGCTTGAAAGATTAATTCTTTTTCTTCTTGTGTTCCTACTCTTGTAATTGCATTAATATATGGCACAACATAAAATGCTATATTAAATGGCGTAAAATTATCTTGCAGCTGGTATTGCTGTTTCATTAACATTCCAGTAAAATATGGATTTTGCGGATATGCTAGACCTTCAGTAATTAAATATCGAGTTTCTAATGAACGCATATCCATCATATCACCAATCATACCAAGAGCAACTAAGTCTAAAATCTGCGTATGATTATTAAAACCAAACATCTCATCAAATGCTTCACAGAATTTATAAACAATGCCAACGCCACTTAATGTTTTATTTGGATAATTGCACATTTGATTATTTACAATATACGCGGGGTCTTCTGCATCAGGTGTTGCTTCATGGTGGTCTAATACTATTGTTTTAATATTCCAATCATTTAATAGTTCTTTATGTATGTCATGCTCATTACTTGAACTATCAGGCGCAATTACCATATGTAAGCCAGAGGGGATTAATGTTTTTACTGCTTCTACTTCAATGCCATGTTCTTTATTAGCATGAAGTCCCCACGTCCAGTTATTTTCAATAGTAGCTGGAAATAATGACCATAAATAATTTAATAGTGCCGCGGCAGAGGTATAGCCATCGCAGTCGCAATCGACTTGTACATATACCTTCTTTTGCTGCGCGATTGCCATTGCTACTTGATACGCCGCATCTCCTATATGTGATAATTCACGCCAATCGTGCTCCAATGACTCATATGGATTTAAATAAAGATGTATCTCTCTATCAGTTAAACCACGATTGTGTAAAACCTGTTCTATCCAATCACTATATGTTTGTTCATTAATCAACTTATATTTCATAGAATAATTCTCTCCTTAAACATCTTCAAAAAAACGTCTTTACCTAAATCTATTGGGGATGCTTTATAGGGCAGTAAATCCGTTTTATCAAAGATAAAAGAGATTAATACATACGGCCTATATTTTTTGTTTATGGAAGTTAGATTTCGAGTTAGATGTTTAAATTCTTCATCCCCTCGCGTTTGAAACTGTCTATCAAACGCGATAATAATTTCTTCCACTCCGAGGTCTAATAATAATTTAATTTGATAACTACTAATGTTAGAACCGCAACACGCAACAGAAATATCATTTTCTTGTCCAAAATATGATTCATATAAAATGGCGCTTTTCTCGCCTTCAAAGATAATTGCTTTACGTATCTTTTGTATTGCGGTTTTAGCATTATTAATATTATATAAATTTAAACCCAATGGATGATTATACATTCTACCACTAATCATCATTGGGCGATATTTACCATATTGCGCACCATCTTCACCGAGTGCTCGCCCGCGCAATCCTATAAATCTATCATCTATATCAAAGTGCGGAATAGTTAATTGCTCTGTTGGTGCATAATAACCAATCATATGATGATTGATTGCTTCTTGCGTCATGCCTTCATTTATCCAGTCAGGAACAATCGGGCGTGGCAAATTATATAAAATAGTTTTTGGAAATTCTGGTAACTGAATACGAGGTTGTTCTTCTGTTAATTTAAATTGTGCGCGCCGTTCAAATAATCCCCACTCTGGTAATTCTTTACCTGCTTCTTTTGTTACTGTATTTGTAGGAGCAAAATGAAACTTTTGCGCTACCCAACAAACTGAGCTATACAAAGACCATTCAGTATCTTCCGGATGATTAATCTTATGAATTTTAGTAATTAATTCAAAAATATCAAATGTCGCGTCACAACCTGTATAACATCTAAACAAACGAGTATTCTCATAATAATACAATTTGTGAGAACCTTCTCCATATTTATTATGACAGATTGTGGCGGATATAAAGCCGAATGGGGTGCGGTTAGGAGAACCGCCACAATCCTGGACACACTCAAAAATCATATCAGTAGTGAGTTTATTTTTGATTTCGTCCTTGTCATAATAATACATAATTACTCCTCTAAGTTATGAATAATATGGATGGGCGTATCTTCTGTTACGATTTTAGTGACAGTTCCAAGAAAGCCACCAGCTTCATTAAGATAATCCAGCACATAATCAGGAGAATTCATATTCTTCGGTCCCTGACCAGCGATAGCACGATATTCTTCAAGAGGCATCACATATTGCAATTCACGTCCGCGAATTACTTTCTTGTGTCCTTTGCTATAAACCAATTCTTTCGCAATCGTTGCCATTTTTAAAATACACGCTCCTCTTCTTCAAACATAATTTTTAAATCTTCAATAGGAATCAAATTAAATGAATAATCTGTCATAAACATCGGGTCGATATGACAAGTGCCTAAGTCAGCTTTACACCACAATAATACACTTTTATATTCTCCTCGTCTATTTTTATAAACAGACAATTTCAGGTTCGGCGCGGTCCATCGTGGGTTCGCGCCAATAATGCTTTGAATTTTAGTTAAATCATCATCTGTGACTGGCAATAAAATACTACCATAGTCAATCTTATCTGCTATTGCTTTTGCGCCACGCAGCAAATTCTGGTCAGGTGTTTTACTGTCTTTCCAATCGCCGTTCAACTGTGTTGCGGTCATCATAAAAACATTATGTTTTTCACAAATTTCTTTTAAGCGGGCTGATAACATAAACAAAATATTATCTTCACGTAATGCTATTTTACCAGCGCGCTTACTAATTTCTTCCAAAATCTTTAAACTGGTATGAATGTAATCATGAAAGATATATCTTACATCATGTTCTCTAATTGCGCGTTTGACAGTATTCTCTACGTCTTGCAAATTGAATTGCGGTAGCTCTTCAATCCACATTGGTGACTCTTGAATAATTTTTGCCGCTTCCATAACTCTCTCACGCTCATCATTTTCATACTGTCCCATTAAGATATGTCTTTCATCAACGCTGGATAAGAAAGCCAGCATCAAAGTCTGTATCTCTTCTTTATCCTGTTCAGTAGCGATAAACACTGTTGGTAGCGCTTGTCCGTTGTTGATCCACATACCAAAATCTTTATCATATATCTTATTACAGCCGATATAACAAGCATCCGCCACCATACTACGAGTTTTACCAACGCCCGTTGGAGCGGATCTAAGGTATAATTTTCCAAGTCGCGCGCCTCTCGTTATTGTTGATATATACTGCCCATACAGTGGAACACCAACATCTGGATGCTCTTCCAGTTTCTTAATCAATTCAACAATGCCATCGCCAGCGCTATATGAATGATTATAAGATGTATCAGTAGTATATTGTTCTCGAATGGACTCAATTTTTGCTTCAAAACAATCAGCAATTCTTTCAAGTGAAGTATTATCAAGCCATTCTTCTTGTTCTTCTTTTTTCTTACTATCTAATGTGTCTGGGTCATAATATTCTTCTAATTTAAAACCCAAATCATCATACGCTCTTAAAAGAGAAAATTTTTTTAATCTTGCATAATAATAGTTAAATGTTAAAGCATTTGCATTTTTAGAGATATGATGCAAATAATCTTCACCATGATTAACTTCAAAAATTGCTTTACTTTTGGGCCGACTTTCCAAATAATCTACTATATCAGTTAATCGTATAGGATTAACTCCACTTGTATATAGTTTATAAATTGCACCGATTAACACTTTGTGGAAGTCTTCTGGGAAGTCTGCTTCTGATAAACTGTATTCCTGTTCAGTATTATCCAACAATGTTGGATTATTAAATATATTACCAATTACCTGGATAATTGCAGTTGTATCTACATATTTAGATGCCATTATTCAACTGCCTCCTCGTCCAAAAAACTAAATGGTGCTTTCTTTTTTGGTACTGGACGAGGAATTGTAATTACTACTGTTTTCGTCTGTACCATTTCTGGTAAAATTGCTTGTGCTTTTTCTTTATTTTGCTGATTAGCAATCCAAATTGCAGTGTAATATTGTTTTGCCACATCATATACATACGGGACAATACCAATACCGCCATTTGCTTTTGCTATTGAATTACCTTTTACTTCATAAAAATAAACCAATGATTTATGGATGCCGCTATAAGAAAAATTATTTTCATCATGATATACTTGAATTTGTTTATTTATCTTTGGTGATAATTGTGTTATATCAAATAATTTCTTAATATATGCAACTAATTCATCATAATCATGCTCTTCTTTTGATTTTCCTGCTTCGGCGGCAGTTGCACAATCCGTATGAGCATAGCGTCGCTGACTTATTGCTACACATGGCACTTTATCACGATCAAAACGCTCATTACAAAATACACAATGCACATAATGCGCCACTATCTCACCTTCCTTATATATATTATATCATAATTTTAGAAAAAAATCAACCGAGATTTTTGTCTCGGTTGATTTGAAATATTGTTTATAGCAAACTGCCGAGGTCTTTATTAATCAGTCTAATTGCAGGAACATCCTTTACCTCGGTTTCAGTGACTTTCCGCGGTGCTCCGCTCTCATCTCTGCCGAGATATTGGAGAATTACTGCGGCAATCTTGGTGCGATTAGCCTGATTTTTTGTCAATAGCTGACTAGCAACAGTTTTAAATTCTTCTTGGGCTGCGAGCAAATCATCTTCATCATCGGGCTTAGGAGCCTCAGTATAAACTTGCTCACGTGTTGCAGTTACATATTTTCCACCAGTCATCTGCTCTTCTTTTTCAATAGCATCTGAGATGGCTTTTACAAGATTATCATAACTAAGGTCAATGCTATCGACCATATACTTGAAACGAGAACCGGCCTGATATTCTGGTGTTTCGCGCATATACATTCTGCTACGAACAATACCGTCTGCTCCACGAGCAGGCTTAATAAGACCAACAATGTCACAAGTACGTTCGCAAATCAAGCGCCCACGTTTATCAAGAGTAGGCATCAACCGCACAATATCTGAACCATCAACATCTTTATCAGTGCGTTCCTGAGCGTGAGAGATAAGAACAAGGCCGTAACCCATTTGTAGGATTTTACGGATACCTTTATCAAATTCGGTCATGACAAGCTCGTATCCCTTACCGTAAGGGATTTCGCTAATAGATGCTTTATCATAAGAGCTAGCAACATATTCACAGCAGTAATCATAAGCAATATCCGCTGTATCAATAATGATGGTTTCATAAGTCTTTTTAACATCCTCGTCTCGAAGGTCAATCAAAGTTGCTTTAAACTCATTCCAAGAGTTAATTGGCTGAACCATCGCGCCGGGAATTGCGCTATAACCCTTTTCAAAAGCAAGAAGCAAATGTTTAGGGAACTGAACTGCGGTAGAAGTTTTACCGCTTTTGGGTGTGCCGTACAAAAGGACACTATACCCACGAAGGTCCTTAGACACTTCGTGGGGTTTAATAGAGAGCAATGCATTAGCCATTTATGTGCCCTCCTTAATTAAAAATCATAAAGTGCATTAGTGCTTGCGGCAGCCGTGGTTGTAGCAGTTGCAGTACCACCAGCCGCACGGTTCTTACGATACTCATCTGAACTCTGCTTTAAAGCAGCAAGCTCAACATCACGGTCAGCCAACTTACTCTTAAACTCAGCCGCAGTAATCGTTTCAGCATCATCCCACAGATAAGGCTGCTTCAAGCAACTATCAACGACATATGCCTTCCGAGAAATAGAACGGAAACGAACAATTGGGTCACCAAATGCGCTTTCTTCCTCAACCTTAATTTGAGCAGTACGAGAAGTCTGATGACCACTCAACTTCGTGAAATAAGGCTTAGCATTAGAAGCACCGATACTAAGGAAGAACCGAATACCATCGGGCTTAGTAATCATAAAATCAACAGGCATAATCTTAGACCCATTGTAATTAAACGTATAACCCTTAATCAAAGCATGTGCAGGCATCTCTCTCTCAGGGTCTGCTTCCTTCTCAATTACATTCGTAATAACCGTATCAACCTGGAAAGAAGCGCGCTGATTGGTATCCTCATTGAAATCCTCGGTCATAATATGGAGGAAACCGTTCTCATTACGAACCTGAGAAACAAGAGTTCCATCAGTTGCATAAAAATCATTTACGCCAATGCTAGTATCAATACGAACACGGCAGGCATTATCCTTGCCACCATTCATCCAAGTAGAGTATTCCCCACTCATGAGCTTAGACAAGATGTTATAAGTCTCATTTGCACGACCAGCCGGTGTCACAGGAGTAGCATAAGAAATATAAACTGGGCATACATTCGCGCCAACTTCATCAGTACAAATCTGAATGGTGCCGCGCAGATACTTAGTGCCAGGAACTTTTGATCTTTCACCAGTAACTGCTTCCTTCATGTCAATATCATACACATAACCTTCGAGATGCACATTGTTCATTGTCTTTTTCATAATCATTACTCCTCAATATTAATTTCTTTTCCTTTTGATGTAATCATATACAGTACTGGATCTTTGCCTACTTTTTCAACAAATCCATCTGTAATCAACTTTCTCATTGCGCCAGCCACAGACTTCGATGCCAAACCAACTTGTTCAGCAATGTCTTTTGATTTATAATAAGCGTCCGGCGCACCTTGCAACCATTGCAAAATTACTTTACCATTATCGGTAAATAAGGGTTTCTCCTTTTTCTCATTACCACTTAGTGCATCAATGTATGCCTGCACATTCTCAGGCACATCAATATCACCTGCTACATCATGAACCAAATAATTCCAGAAATTCAAGAACTCTTCGCTTTTAGACATTTTTTAAAACCCTTTCTTCATTTTCTATATATATTATACCAAATTTTTTTAAAAAAGTCAATAATCAACACTAATAGTATAGCCTTCTATATAATTACTAATATTATACGTAAGAAATGCTTCCAATTCATCAATAAAAATTGGAGTACGGCTACCAGGTAAAAAATTTTCATTGGCATATTCGCCATAACTCATACAAGTAATATTATCAAAACCATATGATTCAGCTTTAACTTTCATACCTTCTGGATGACTACATACAACAATACCGCCAACTGCTTGCGCGTGTTCCAATAGTCTATATGTTTTTCCTGTGCCGCGTGTATCAATAATTCTTTTCATTTGTTGCCTCCGGTAACATTATATCCAAATTCTTTCCCGCCATAAAAATCAATCCAATAGCGCTCACGCTCATTTAATTCTTCTCTTGGACAATCTTCGATTAATTCAAAAGTGAAATTCTCTGGACCTAATTTGTGCATAGCAGGATATAACTTATTTTGTGTTACTGGTTCTGCGCCTAAGCCGCGCTTGATATGCTGACGCCATCTTTCTGCAACATCGACTGCTTGACCAACATATACTTTACCGCTTTCTAATTCAGTAATTTTATAAACACCAGTATGTGTAGCAGTGCCTAATACTCGACCGACTAAACTAGTATATGGTTTTTCATAAAACACTTTCCAAATAAGTTTATTAATTACATCAGGACGACTTAATTGATATTCAAAAGAACGCATTACTTCACTATCATGCTTTGCTTCTGGCGTTAATTGCAACTGATAAAATGCAATTCCATCTTTTTCTTTTTCTCTTGCAATGTTAATATTACGTGCCGCGATGGCCTTTGAGCGCAAAGCATCTAAAATAGCTTGTTGCGTATTTATATTATCATTTACTTCTTGTAATTTTTGTAAATCTGTTTCTAATTGCTTTTGAGTATCTTGACTTAGTGTTTCTTGTAATTTAAGATAATCTTCCTTGGCTTCAAATTTAGCATAATCATATTCTTTTTCTATTTGTTTTTTTAATTCCTCGATACGAAGATTAGCACCTTTTTCAGCATTTTTTACAGCTAATTGCATCACTTCAATAGATGTCTTTGTAGATGCAATTTTTGATTCTTGCCATCCGATATATTGCTCATTTTCATTGCGGGTGTGCATTAATTTTTCATTTGCATCCTACAATTCATCACGAGTTTTAACTAATTCTTCTGTGCGCGTTTTTAATTCTGTGATTTCCTGCACTAAATCCTTGCGCTATTGAGATAATTTAGAATCAATTATAATCGCGGCCAGAATTAAAATTGCGGCAATAACAGATATAACAATCTAAACCATTCGAGTAAAATAGGGGAGACAATGTAGTATCGTCTCCCCTAACTAATTACACTAAATTATTCAGCCGCAACTGGCTCAGCGTTAGGATCAAACGCATAACCATCAGCGTTCAAGTGCAGGAACTTAACCTTCTTGTGGGTGCCATCGTCCAATTCAATTTCAGCTTCAACGCGCTCACCAAGATGCTTGCGCTGAATAGCGGAAGTAAAGACACCATCAACACTGCGCTTTTCAAGGCCCAGAGCGTCTGCCACATCACCGGCAGTCACATTAGCGTTCTTATCCAGACCCTGCAGATACGTAATAACCTTCTTAGAATTCTCACTCATAGCCATAACAACATTTCTCCTTTTTTTCCTGTGGTTTTACCACTATTTTTTATAGTATTTATAATAATCTGACGGGTGGATTTTTTTGCCCCTCAATTATTAACTACATTTATTATACCAAAAATTTTTTAATAAGTCAAGGTTTGTAAAATATCCTGGACCATTTCATCAACCGCGCACATATCTTCCGTATTCATATCTGCGGCCTCTTGCATTTGCATCATACGCTCTTGCGCATCTCTTACTGCGTTTCGATCTTCACTAGTCTGGATGATATGTTCAAGTTCAGCCAACTGTTGTGCCAAGCGCTTGCGTTGTTTCTTAGTCACGATTTTTTTCTTCCTTTCCTTATCTTCATATATATTATATCAAAAATTTTTTATAAAGTCAATTATTTTTTATTTGACCTCATAAATCCAACGCTTGTGATAATAAGATGATTCGGCAAATTTTTCATTTTTGCGTGAAACATAATCAACTGCGAGATAATAATCATCAAAGACAGGAGCATGGGTATCAATAATTATATGCTCAAATTCATCCTGCCATACAATAATATACATCTTAACCTCCAAAAATTGAATCAATAGTACATTCAGTTGGATCTTTATCATCACGGAAACCTTTAAAATAGAAGTGCCGCAGTGTGTGGTCTTCATTATGTTTTTCCATTCCGCGCAATTCTACAACAGTATTAAGATATTTAAATGGATGTTGCACAAAATCTTGCATTAATTCTTCGGTTAAGCCGGAAGATACGGTGCCAATTTGTACAACTTTATTATCCTTATCATATGCACCAATCTTAATTGCTGTTGGCCATCCATAGTAAAATGCTTTTGTAACAGGATAAATTACTTGTTTTTCTTCTAATTCAATAGACCTGTCACCAATAGGCTTACGCTCAATCAATTTTGTTGTATCAGCATTTGTCAATTCAAACGTTGCCCAATAAGACCAATTATCAGCATCTGCGCCAGTATAATTTTCTCCAATGTCCAATTTTCCATCATATACTACTGTTGGCGCATTAAAGCCCATAAGAATGGCATCACAACCATCGGTCTTTTTAACTTTAATTGTATCCCATGCAGGTCGCTTACCAGGCGTATATGGGGCAGTCTTCTTTTTAAGAACCATACCTTCTTCACCCGCGGCAAGCACTTCATTAATTTTATTTAAAATATCATCATCAAAGCGCTCTGCTAATTCAATAATCTGCTCATCATTTACTTCAAAATCGCCAAGACGATATTTTTCATAAACCTTTTTAAGTAAATCATAGCGCACTGCCGCACCGACATCCATAAGATTACGTCCATTATAATAAATCATATCGTGAATATAATAATGTAATGGACCATATTCACCTTGCTGCCGTTCAACCGCTTTCTCAGGTAATGCTCCCATTATTGGTGTTACATCTTTTGATTCTTTACCAGGATAATAGATTTCACCAATAATAACTGTGCCAGCTGGAAGCGGCGCGAGAATCTCCATAATATGAGGAACATTGGCGCCTTTTTCAGCAAGTGTTCCTGTTACTTTTGAAGTTGTGCGACTCCAAAGATAAGCCACGCCTTCTTGTTTTTCAAATTGATACCAATAGCCATCCTTTTTAATTTGTGCAAAATATTCACCAGATGCACAAATAGATGGTAGAAGATCTTCTTTACCTTCTGGGATTTTATTGATTTTCATAGGTTCAATACAAAGCATTTTACTCATCCTTTATTAACCATTTATCAGACATTATGTTTTCTAATGTAATTTGATTATAATCCCAATATGGGTTCCTATAATTAATATTTATTTTTAAACTCTCGCAGTTGATACTATATCACTGTTTTTAATTACTTTTACTATACCTGCGGTACGACTTGCTTTTGGAATATCATTTACAGCAATGCATATCGCCTGCGCAGAACCAGTTATCAGTACATTACTATCTTCCTCGACACCAAGTATATCAACAATTTCTTCATTCTTTAAGCAAATAATACCTTTTCCACCACGATGTTGCATCACAAATTCGGTTGCATCCATCCGTTTTGCTCCACCAGTTTTTGTGAAAATAATTACTTGACTTTTGGTCAAAGGTATCATTGTTACGCACTTGTCAGTTTCATTTAATCCAATACCTTTAACACCAGAAGATATTCTTGACGATGGAGCAACCTCTGTACCATCAATTTTAATTGCCTTACCTTCTTTTGTCACAATCAAAATTGGATGATTATCTGTAATAAAGACTTTAACCAAATGATCATTTTCACGAAGTGTAGTTGCTACAATGCCAGTTTTACGCTTAATATTAAGATATTCACTAATAGGTGTTTTCTTAATCAAACCATTTGCAGTTAAGAACCATACAAAACTAGTTTTATCACCATGATCAACAGATGCGACAGTTACAAATTTTTCACCTTGCTCCATCGGCACCAATGTTGCTACATTTACTCCTCGCGCGACATTATTACCAACAGGAATATCAATTACTGGCAGACGATATACTTTACCATAAGATGAGAAGATAAGTAACGCATCTATTGTATTAGTGCGCAAAGTCATAACACTAATATCGTCTTGTGTTCTTACGCCTTTGCCATTACGACGTTGTGCTCTGAAACTCGCGCTTGGAACTCTTTTTACATTGCCGTTTTCCGTTACACAAACAACGCAATCTTCTGGCTGGATACCTTCAATTTCTTTTTCTTCTGGGTCTTCATTTACTTGAATGATTTTGGTTCGTCTTTCATCAGCAAATTTATCTCTAAATGCTTTTAATGACAATACCAATTGTGCGCTTGCAAAGCTATCATTTGTTAAAATCTCGTTAAGATATAAACATCTTTTTTCTTTTTCAGCACGGTCATTTAACAAATCCATCGTTTCCATTTGAGACAGTCTGCTAAGTTTCATATCCAAAATAGCATCTGCCTGCCGCGCACTCAACTGATATTTTTCAATTAACTTATTTCGTGCATCAGTTTTATCTTTACTCTTCTTAATCAACTGAATTACATTATCAATATCTTCATTCGCTCTAATTAAACCATTAAGAACTTCAATCTTGATTTGTAATTCATTGTATTCATGCTGTGTCATTCTAATAAACACATCACGCTGATGATCAAGATACACCTTAATCATCTGATAAAGAGTAAGTTGCTGCGGTTTATGATTGACAAGTGCTACATTATTAACGCTGAATACTGTCTCTAAGTCTGTTAAAGAATATAATTTTTTAGCAATTACATCTCCGCTAATACCTTTATTACATTCGATAACAAAACGAACACCTTTTTTATTTGTTTCATCACGAATTTCAGAAATACCAGTTAATTTACCTTCTTCGCACAAGGCATCAATTTCACTACTCAGTTGTTCTTTTGATACTTTATATGGAATAGATGTAAATACAATCGTTTCATATCCATTTTTATTTTCGATTGTATATTCGCCGCGAAGTCGCACTCTTCCCTTACCAGTGCTATATACGCTTTTCAATTCCTTTTGATTAACAATAATACCACCAGTTGGGAAATCTGGACCTTTAACGAATTGCATTAAATCATCTGCGATAACATTCTCTTTGCCATTTTCTTCGACCCAAATTGCGGCATCCATAATTTCTTTTAAATTATGTGGTGCAAAATTACATGCCATAGCAACCGCAATACCAGTAGTACCATTACACATTAAGTTTGGGAATTTACCAGGCAAATATACTGGTTCTTTTTCTGTTTCATCAAAGTTATCAACCCAATCAACAGCATCATCTTTGATGTGTTCAAGGGTTGCTTCACTTACTTTTGACAAACGACACTCAGTATAACGATATGCGGCAGGGTTATCACCATCTCTACTGCCATTATTACCCTGGAAATCAATCAGCGGATACCGCATTGTCCAAGGTTGAGACATCGTAACAAGAGCGCCATAAATAGATGAGTCACCATGAGGATGATACTTACCCATGACATCACCAACAGGCCGAGCGCACTTAACAGTAGGTTTATCAGATTTAAAACCACCTTCAAGCATTCCCCATAAGATACGACGTTGAACAGGTTTTAAACCATCCTCTGCCGCTGGAATTGCACGATCTGTGATAACTGACATAGAATAATCAAGGAAGGATTGTTCTACTTCTTCAATTATCGGTGTTTGAATAATATTCTCCATCCATTTGTACTCCTTCCCTAATCATAATATTCATAATTGCATGAATTGTTTCATTATAAGATTTTTTATTTGCATGAAAACCAAGTAAAATATTACTTAATTCTATACTTATTATATCATATTTATTTGTTTTTGTCAAATTAATTTCTTCTTGAAAATTGGGTACAGCAATACCACGAGCTAGCTTATCAGCTAGTTCATTATAAGTATGACCAACATGCGCGGTTACTTTACATATATGGACATATGGATTGGTAAAATACGGCACCAGTAATTGCCACACCTCTTTATTTACTACTGGTTGTTTAGAAGTATTATACCAACCATTATTTACCCAATTTTTCCACCAACCATCAATGTAACAATTTACTAGATAAGCGCTATCACTATAAATTGTACATGATACATCATGGTAATGTTCTCGCCACCAATCTAATGCTTGTAATGCGGCGACCAATTCTGCATGTTGGTTAGTTGTGCCTTTTGGCAAACTTTGTGCTTTTGTAATTATTTTATTATCTACTACTGCTACAAATCCCCATCCACTTCGTGCTTTTGCGGCACTACCATCTGTATATATCTCTATATGTTGCATTTTAGTCTCCATATGGAATATATGGTGGTATTCCTTTGTAATTTTTAGTGCGTAGATATACTGGACAATTTGCATTATATACTGCTTCAAGATAATCCCTAGCAAACAATTCTTTTACTTCATTAATAGCTTCTGCTTCTGCTAAATCATGAAATATAATATCTAACATTAAACCATTAGCTGGATGCATAGATATACGAGTGCGTCTATCTCTCCACCAATCTAACTCATGTGCATATGAGAAGTTTTTACCGTAGGCGCGAGCGGCGCCAAGGTAGTCGCATACTAGTTCCGCAAAGTCTTCAAAAGGCATACAATGACATTGCGGAGTTAAATTATATTGTTTGCTTTTATCAAAATTGTCCATCCAATATTCATAGTGATGAGGATTGTGCCCTTTGTGATGCAACCATGCCAAAGAGTATCCACCTGTTTGATTTTTCTCTTCAATAATCGGTGAAGTTGTACCAGTATAATACTTTATTGAAGTGAAAAATTCAATAGGAGAATATTTAGAGAAGTCATGCATCAATCCTCTCTTATATAGTCCTATTTTAAAACAGTATCGCCGCACCCATCGTCGATGTTTGCGAATTGTCTTTGCATGATGCCAGGCATTATATATCAAGCTGTGCCCGTTCAGCGTTTTCTTCGATGAATTTCTTTCTTGCAATGCTGCTCTCTCCCATCAGATTATTAAACATAGCTGCTGCGCCCAGCACATCACTCATTGTAATTTGTTTTAAAGTGCGGTTTTGGATAGACATAGTAGATTCTTCCAAATCTTCTACTGGCATTTCGCCTAAGCCTTTAAAACGTTTTACTTGATATTTACTTGACGCATTTTTATTTTGATACTCAGCCAATGCCGCTTCATCTTTAATATAAAATGATTCTTTGCCTTTGATAATTCTAAACAATGGGGGCACTGCGGCATAGATATATCCCTTGGTAATAAGTTCTGGACAAAACTTCCAAATGAAAGTCAAAAACAAACATCTAATATGGTCGCCATCCACATCAGCATCGGCCATAATAATAATTTTACCATAACGGAGTTTTGATTCATCAAGAATAATTTTATTGCCCTGCACTTGCAGACCAAATCCAACTATCATACTCTTGATTTCTTCATTGCTCATAGCTTTGTTTAAATCCGCTTTTAATACATTTAGAATTTTACCACGGATTGGCAGAATTGCCTGAGTGTTGCGATCACGCGCTTCTTTCGCACTACCAGCCGCGCTATCGCCCTCTACAATAAATACTTCACAACTGCTACGATTTTTAGAGCTACAATCTGCCAATTTACCAGGTAATGTAATTCTTGTGTTCTTAACTGCAGCGTTACGAGTATTTTCCTTTGCTTTGCGTGCGCTCTCTCTTGCTTTACGTGCTAGTAATGCTTTATTAACAATAGCCTTCGCATCTTTTTCATTCTGTGCGAACCAATTATTTAACTCACTCGCGCACAGACTTTGAACTATTGTTCTGCCTTCCGCAGATGTCAATACATCTTTGGTCTGCCCACTAAATATTGGGTCAGGCATTGTTAAAGAAAGGATAAGCGTTAAACCTTCCTTTAAATCATCAGATGTGAAATTATCTTCTTTTTCTTTTAGCAATCCCTTTGCACGCGCAAACTTATTGATTGTTTGCGTAAGTGCGGTACGGAAACCAGTCAAATGCGTACCAGATGTATTTGGGATACTATTGGTAAAGAGCTTATACGTATCACTATATGTATCAGTATATACCAATGCCAACCGCACCCGCATCCTATCTTGCTGTGTTTCTGCGGAAAAGGATTGGGTTAATTTATTATGATTTTGAGTTAAGACGTCCAGATAATCAAGAAGACCATTTTTGCTCTCAATTTGCTCACATTTCCCATCAACGGTGAGAGCAAAATGAAGACCGGGAGACAAATATGCGAGTTCCCAAAGTTGCTTACGAAGGCGAGTTACGTCGCAATCAATACCTTCTGTAAAAATGCTATCATCTGGGATAAACCGCACATTAGTGCCATGACCCTTTCCATCATATGGTTCTACTTTATACTCTTGAAGTTGTCCTTGCTTAAAAATAGCATGTGCATGTTTCCCATCACGGAAACTATCTACTCTAAAAAAGGAAGATAGTGCGTTAGTAGCTTTCGCGCCAACGCCGTTCATACCGCCAGAAGTATTATAACCAGTATTACCATCACTATCAAATTTAGCGCCAGTATGTAGTTTTGTATAAATATTAATTAATACTTCTTCGCCATCAGCATTTTTACCAAAAGGAACGCCACGGCCATTATCACTGATGGTTACATATGGCGGCTCAATAGTAACAGCGATATTATCACATGCACCAACCAGATATTCATCTATTGCATTAGAAATAATTTCCAATGTAATTTGCCAAACACCTTCTGGGCCAACAGAACCAATATACATACCAGGTCTGGTACGAATTGCTTCCATCCCTTCCAGTGTTTTTATATCTTTTACACCATAATCTAAATGAATACTCACTTAATTATCTCCTCAGTTTAGCGTTATTTCTTTTTTCACACGACCGCGCTCAAAGAAAAACTGGTTGAATTTAGCATCCCAAATTGTATCCCATTCACGCCAATTATCTTCATCGCAGTCAAGACCACTAATAAAGTCTTCATATTTACAGATATTCGCAGCGCAGCCTTGCGTCATAAGACTACTTTCTTTTACGCCCGGCATCTGCACAACAAGGATTTTTACTCCTTTGGCGAACGCATATCCTGCTTCCCAGCTAGTGCCGGCTGTGGCCTGTCGTCCATAGTCCGCGAGTACCATCCAATCACATTCATCAATGGCAACCACGTCCATTGTAAATACACATTGACCCCAAGTCGCCATATCAATGCCCCAGGCATTTGGTACTTTATGCTTGCCAGGTCTATAAACCTCGGGATAATCATCGCGCATATCACATTCGCCGGGATTAATGGCTGGCAATCTCATACAATAGATGGCTTTTTCTAATTTTTCCATCTGTTGTTTAATTTCTTTATTATCCGTGATTACGGGGCCAGCTAGATAAAACTTCATTATCTGAATCCTCCATTTTGTCGATAATCCGTTTCATTACTTCTTTGCCACAGTTTGCGCATAAAGTTTGATTGGTAGCCAGTTTAAACCAATCATCACTTGGGTCTTGCCATTCTGTCCATTGTGTGCCACATTCTGGACACGTAAATTCAACTTTTTCTAAATTACTCATACTCTTTTCATCCTTTCACATTTATATTATAACATAAAAATAAAAAAAAGTCAAGTATCTCCCTACTTGACTTTTCAAATTTTAGCCCCCAAATCTGTTATTAACGTCTAACAAAATTTTATCTATGGGCCAATCATATATACGCGGATCTGTATAAGGAATTAATTCATCATTGCTAAATAGTCGATTGAGGTAATTAAATTCTGCTAAACTATATACAACAATTAATACATTGTCTGGACAATATGTATTTACAAAACAACGTATATCATCTGTTGTATTTGTTCTTTGTGGAATAAAATGTAAATCATAATAATATTTTAATATATCCTCAGAGTGCGGCATACTTTCAAAACTAGATACATAATCTTCATATACTTCTGAATATACATATACCTTATGGTCATTGGCTTTCATATTTTCCATTAGGTGCGCCAATTCTCCATGCCATACAATTTGTTTAAACGCGCTCGGTGTCATAATTAGATACATTTTGTTCTCGTCTGATTTCTCGAAGTCGTGCATACATTTTGTCTCTCCCTTCAATAGTGTTGCGTAAGTCTTTTCTCATCGCGCGAATAAGATCGCGCAGTTCCTGTAAGTCGCGCTCAGTTACAGTAATCTGCCGACGAAGGATATAGCACTCCTCGCTTTCTAAGCGCACATTTTTATTTTGTTCCATAATATTATACACATGCTTTAACACTTTTAATTGCTCTGCTTTTGCATCACGATTATCACATAGCTCAGCAATAAGAGAACGACTATAAGCATAGTTCTATCCTACAAGCGTGCTTTCAAAATCATAATCGTGCGGATGGCAGATTGCTTTACCAGTATAAATTTTATTTCTGACCTGTCGCTTACAAATTGTAGTGTGGTCTATTTTATCAAACACTATTGGCTTCATTTTAATTCACTCCTTTGAAATTATTATAGCAAAAAAAATGGAAAAAGTCAAATATGCCCTTTTTGGTAAAAAAATTTGCTAGCGTGCATCCGACCGGGGCACCGGCCGTTATCGCAGTTCAGGGTGTGGTAGATACAAAAAGAGCCTACTTTGTGTAGGCTCAGTCATTTACAGGGGATATTCCGGCATTACAGAGACGAGAGGGTGTATGCCGTTGATTGTACCCAATTCATTCCATCGGTTCTTAATGTCTTGAATGATGGTTTCAATATGAACCGGATAACAATCGTGTGAATCAAGGCCCACATGATATATGAACGGGTTAGAGGGGAATAACCAGTTCTTTGATTGATGTGTGTGCCCATGCAGGGAAATCACGTGCTGACTGAAATGCCTATCATCGAAATTGGCAGTAAGGACTGGATAGTGGCACAAGAATAGCGAAAGTTTGCCGAACTTTATAAGTTCGCTAGTAAGTATATTATCAGTAGCCAATTTACCAATCGCGTAGATGTCGCGCAATTTCTTATCGGTGTCATGATTGCCTCTAATTAATTTAATCGAACCATTGAGTCTGGATAGGATATTAACATCATAATGTCCCATCAGCACATCACCGAGATGATAAACAATATCATTTTTTCCTACAACTTCATTCCAACGATTTACAATCTTTTCTGTCATTTCCTCAGTAGATGAGCATCCGCGTGGTGCATAAAGAAAATCTTGTTCGTGGCAGAAGTGAGTGTCAGAAGTGAAAAAAATTTCACTCATGATAGATCACGTCCTTAACATTAGAGAATTCATGCTTAGTAGGATAAGTGCTCTGCGCCCACATGCGCTTCATAACAGACTTTGGCACATGAGTCACACCTTCGCGCAAATCATTACGCTTCATGCACTCTTCAAAAGAAGTAGTCATCTGGATAAACACAACATCATAATCTTCGGGCGGCATATGCCACAGTCGCAGATAATTATACAGCTTCGCCCGAGAGCCATGATTGCAGTGAGTTGCGTCTGCAATGACATCAAATCCATCAATCAGGGTATTAGCAATGGTTCCAACAAAACGATCATATACTTCATCTTCATGAGAGAAGTAATCTTCTCCTTCTTTAAGTAAATGGAACCGAATTTCATCACGAGAAACATATCGAATATCTTCATCAGCCTTGTCGCGCATCAGCTTCTCAGCGAGGGTAGATTTACCGCTACCAGGAATGCCGCACATAATGTATAGAATAGGCTTACGCATGGGCATCTGCATAGTTAAGTTCTGCGACTGCTTCATCAAGATAGAGTCCATTTTCAAAATCCTCCTTGAACGCTTTGACTTCTTGCTCATTACGACATTCGATATGATTTACGCGCTTTTGACAGTAGATACAATATAGAAGTTTGCGATGTTGCGCGCCGCGGTTTTTGCCAACCTGTCGTGATAGCGGAATACCTTTATTGCCGCAGCACATACAATAAAAGTCATGAGATTCAAAAGCATTAACTCCACGTGCCATATATCTCACTCTCCATATTTATTTTCAAACATGTTAATTCTATCAATCGCTTCGCAAGGGTCCATAAACGGAGACATACACTTTTCAACCTTATATCTATCACGGTACTCAGGATTAATGTACTTCATTACGAACATTGCAGAATCAGCATCTTCAAAAAAGAATGGATTGTCAGGGTCATCATGACGATAAATACAATAGCAAGTATCTTTCATTTCTTACCAAACCCCTTTCTTTATCTTACATATATATTATACCAAATTTTTTATTAATTTTCAATAGCGTGAATTACTACAACATCTTGCTGTTGAAAATCATAAAGATAAAGTTCATTGGTCCAAACTGCGCCAGCATCAAGATTTACTTTTTCGCCAGTCTTATATGGGCCATAATCTTTCCAAGGTCTAAAATGGCTGCTAACTATTGGAGTATGGCCATGAAGCAAAATACGATTTTCATACCAGGGTGCCCCAAAATGCTCACGGTCCCAGCAGAAGATGTCAATAGCCTCATCATTGCGAACGTCCTTTAACCGCTCCCAATCGCCAATGGTACAACCGGCATGGCACATATCAATTACTCCATGAGATGCAGTAAGTGGAAGCTGTCTTAGCTTTAAAACATATTCATTGAGCTTTGGGTCTTTCAGCGCCGCTCTCATAGTTGGGTCGCCGCCATTATAATCACAAAGTGCCACGTTTTGAGAATAAGTATTCTCTCTTATTGCATCATAATCAGTGATGTCTAGATTATGAAATCGCGCTACTGATTTTAATGATGCAATTGCTTTGAGTAACATATCTTCATGATTGCCCAAGAGATATGTAAATAGGTTAGGATTGTCCAATAGGATTTTAATGAGTTCCCAACCATCAGGGCCACGGTCACAGGCATCGCCAAGAAAATAACAATGCCACTTACCTGGCGCAGCATCATGACTCATAAATTCTACTGCATTCCAGAACAAATCTGCACGGCCATGAATGTCACCCATTGCATAGTAGTTCATACTTCTTCCCTCGCTTTCTATATATATTATATCAAAAAATTATAAAAAAATCAAGGGAGTAAATCCCTTGATTAATTAATCATTTTTGTAGCGACCAGTTGTGGTTGTTTTAAAAATCAGGCTCAAACCATTTGTCATCCAAAATACCTGCCAATAAGACAGTACTGGAAGCATTGGCCATGCTTCTCGCGCACAATTCCAACCAATCATCACAACGAGCGGACCGAGGAAGATAAGAAGCGCAAGTAGCACTAATACTCCAATTACTTTAAAAAATTCATCCATTTTGAATCCTCCTAATTTTGCGATCAATTTTATTCGCAATTCTCATATTATAATAACCACGCGACAGGATCCTCTTTTTACGCGCTTGAAGCTGCTCGACTTTCTGTTCCTTAGTCATGATACTCCTCCTTATAGAATATATACTCTTGATAAATAATTTCCCATGGTAACACTTGCACAACTGGTAAATTGACGTAATTATGTAGCCAGCATACCATATAAGCTATCATATCTTTAAAAGTTTCTGCGGCAGCTTCTAAAGTAGGTGCATTTTCTACAACTCGTTTCCATACATTTAATGAGCGCAGATATTCAATTTCTTTCTGACGCGCGAGTATTCTAGCCGCATTACCATCGAGCATCTCTTTACAAAAACCATTAGTATAAGTTGTTTTATGCGTATTTGAGTCACGATATCCGAGCACTATCAGATATTTCATCTTTCAGCATTTTCTCCTTCTGCTCTTGTTCTTTTTGCTTTTGCATCCTCGCAGATAGAATAATTGCTTCCAGTGTGCGAAGCGGGAAGGGCATATACACGCCCTTCACGCCAAATTCTTTAAGTTCAGGTTCTGAATTAACAACCGCATCACATACAGCACATTTTACAGTTACTTCGCCAGGTACATCCTCAGCGAAGATAAAACGAGTATCACGTTTGCAATAAGGACAAGTGTCTGTAAAATGTTTTTTATTAGTTTTAGCCCAACGTCTATATTGTTCTCTATTCATAAATTAAACTCCATCTTCCATTATTTCCTGAGCCTCTTCAATGTCAGGCGCGGTAGCTTCATCCTTGGCAATGCCTTCCAACACCTTGAAAGAGAAGTTCTTGTGCTTATAAACTGCGAAGTTAGTACGGTTAAGGATACGAGCAACTACTCCTTCGCGCACATGGGTCTTACCGATAGGGTCAGGACCATCGAAATACTGCTCAACCTTACGAAGAACATATTCGCCAGCATCGACCGCCTGTAAAGACCCAACATCGTCAGGTAGCTGAATCATATCAGGAATTATGAAGGTTTCAAATTCCATTACAGTATGAATACCCATCTGCTCACAACGCTCCTTAATCTGAGCAGGAGAATATTCTACTACATCACCATCTTCATTGACCATAGTCATACGATAGACATACACTTCACAGCAAGGAGCCTTGTTAAATTCTACGCCAGGATCAAGGATGCTCTTAGCTTCATAGCCACCATCTTGCTCACAACCATAAGAGAAAGTAGTTACTGAACCATACTGCTTAGTAAATTCAGGGTCCTTTACCTTAGAGTTCTGAACCTGGCTCATAATAGGAGCACCATTAGGTCCCTGGAATCCAACGATTTCATAATAGGCAACTTCGCCCTTACGGAGCTTACCATCGAACTTGGCAGCCATAGCTTCACGGAAATCATCAGAGTCATAGAAACCACCAGTGCGCTTCCCATCCAGGACTACACGACGAGTGCCAGTAATATAACCATACTCCTTATATTCCTTGCCAGGACGATGGAACAACTTATCAAACCAAGTTTGCTTTACATGTACCAGAGGTAGATACCCAGTACGACCAGAAGTGCCATGCATCTTCAAGGTCAGCTGAACAGTATCACCAGGCTTAAAAGCGTTGAGGTTATAAGCCAACTGAGCAGTATCAACATGTTCATAGAAAGTAGGTGCGATGTTGGCCTTGACCTTCTTTACACCCTTCGCACCGCCAGCATGAGTGCGAGCATTAGAATGAGGAATGTACTTCTGGCAAATCAGCTCACCATTGACAGTATCAATAGTGTCACCAACCTTCAAATCAGAAATCTTGCAGAAGTCAGCTAAACAAGTAATAGGCAGATAAAGACCATCAGACTTTTCACCACGCAGCTTCAAGGCCTTTATGTTACGCTTATCAGGGTCAAGATAACCGCCAACCTGCTTACCGTTTTCATCCTTGCGGCGCACAAGGTCATTTACCTCACAAAAGCGCTCAGATAACTGACCATCAACAGGGAAATAAACACCAATATCACCGTACTGAGTGTTCATACCAACAATAGTATCATTACCAAAAAAAGTAGCAATTTGCAGACGGTCCGCATTGGTATGCTTACGAAGATGTTCTACCTTAACTACATATCCACAATATGCCATAATCTCACCTCATAATCCTTTTGATTTCTTTAATAAAAGTTTCAGTTGCTTTGCCAAATTCGGCTTGCTGTTGTATTGTTGCTGATTCATCTCGAAGCCTATTAAGCTCCACACGCAATGCGAAATTTTCTGCTTCATACCTTTGTACAGTGCTTTCTAATTCATTAATTCGTTTAATCATCATATCCGTCGTCATATAACAAATCCTCTCTTTCTCTGTTGGCAGAGAAACCTCGTTCATTTAATTTAGCTATCTGCGCATCAGTTAAGGGACGATCGCAGTACCAGCCTAAACCATCAGGACGGTAATGATAATTATCATATTTGGCATTAGATTTATCATAATAAATTTTTACATAGCCTTGGCGTTCAGCATCTAACTCAGTTAGGCCAAAACATATATATGCGCAATCTCTATGTTCGGCCCAATCACAACCATAAAAATTACCTTCTAAATCAATCCATCCATAATCTGATTTCTGATTTTCTGTATATCTACGACGTCCTACTGTCTCCCAATCAGAGTAAATAAATTCATCCAATTCAGTAACTTTATAATCATGATGACCGCCCATCATGTTATATACTTGAATGATTGTGTTAGGTTGAGGCTTATTGCCACGAATTTCCCAATAGCCATTATCTCTTGGAGGAATACGACTATAATCAATTTCATGCAAAAACCAACTTTTACTCATACGTTCCCTCCCATAAGAAGAACTCACTATGAGAACCTACGTCAATCTTGGTTCGGCCATCCTCTTGCTTCCATACCCGAGTATAATACCGTTTGAAGAGATTAACCTTAGACTCATCATACTGGTCGCCATACAACCGCTTAGCTTGGTTTATCTTATTGATATTGCATCGCCGAATAAATTCATTGATAGCTTGATCAACCTCTGCCCAGGTCAAAGCAGTATTTTTAATAATCCGCTCATTGCCATTAGCATCTTCAAACCAAACCTTCATAGCCATCACTTAATCCCTCACTTTCTATATATATTATATCAAATTTTTTTAATTTTTTCAAATCCCTGGGTATGCAAGTAAGTCTCAAATAAGCGTCTTTCATGAAATTTTAAAAGTGCTCGCGCAAGCGCCATGCGATTAATGTCGATAGAAGTTAAATGATAATCAGTAACTTCTTGATTAATCTTTGTGGTTAATTTATCACATTCACTTTTGATTTCATCATCAGTTAAATTACAATGACCAGTTTTTGCATCTAATGCCATGCGCATATCGCCAGGCCGCAGCGCTAAGAAATCGCCATTTTCAAAATTAACTGTATAAGTGTACATCATATCATCTAAACGTAAAACATGTGAGAAACGCTTACCAATAGTCATATTTCTACCATGTAACTGTGTTGCGGTGCCAGCAATTGCATGTAGCATATTGAGTATATCGCAGCTGCTTAATAGATTGCAATCATTGCGCATCCGCTCAATAACAGTTTCATATGTTGGATTAATATACATATAATGGCTGCAAATCCATTCAATACTATTGGGCGAACTTTTGCGCAAAAGCTTAAAAAATAAACGAATATCTTTAATTACTGCTTTGCCATCTTCAAGTTCATATTCTTTTGAAATTAATTGTTCTGTTGTATAAAAGGAAGATAAAGACGGCAAAATAAATGTAATAGTGTCAATATCACTATTCTCAGTATCTAAATTATAATTTTGACTACCAATTAGTGCTGTAAAAATTACTTCATCTGGCAAATAATTTTCGACGAAATAATGATGATTTTGAACCTTGTCAAGAATTTTCTGTTTTTGTTCCTGCGTTTTATTAAAGAGCATAATAATTCACTCCTATATATTGAGGATTCGTGGCAGCCGCTGCCAAATCTGGACGATAATTCATAATGGGATAACGCAATTGACGTTGCCACCCATCTTCTTCTTCTACAACCCAATAATATTTACCAGGTTTAATACGATTTGTTTCATACCATTCAAGGAAAATTTGCTTTGGCAAAAATTCAAACTCTTTCATTTCTTTCACCTTCCTTATATATTATACCAAAAAATATAAAAAAAATCAAGGCTGAGATTTACTCAGCCTTGTATATAAGTTACTCAGTAATAGACTTGATAACAGCGTAGCGTTCAGACATCAGCTTGTCCAGCATGACATCCTGGCCAGTCTTGCCCGTAAGCACCTGTTCCAGAATAACAGGAGAAGCACCGCTGACGTAAGTAACATTTCCACTGTCGCGCATAGGAATGTTTCCGCCACCAGAAGCAGCATTTACGTTCCAGAAGATAAGATGAGGCATCTCATATCCGGCATTTTCCCAGCGCTGATTAATAGTTTCAAACAAAGTGTTAGCCCATGCATCCATTTCATCATCATTACAGTAGCGGCCAGTTGCCCGGTCAAACTGCATATCGCTGATGATAATCAGAGACTGAGGAAGCTGATCCTGACGCAGATGAGCGCGCTTTGCAGTGTTAAGAAGCAAATCAAAGGTAGCTTCGATGTTGGTATTCTCACACAGGTTCTGACGATAGATATTGCTTACCTTCTCGCAGAAATCCACACCCTCAATTTCAATCAACTCAGGACGGCGGCTGAAAGAAACAAAGTGATTATGGAAAGGTCCCTGCGCACGGTCAGCGCAATACATACCGAGAGCGATAGCGACATCAATAGGAGCAATATTTCCAGACCCACTAGTCATAGAACCGGAGGTATCTACAACAGCCAGCGCGTTCAGAGTTGCACCATTGAAATAATCGGTCAGATTATCCCAATACTTATTGATGGCCAAACGTTCAACGTCATTGACGTCCTTAGTCAGCTTATAGTTATACCAACCCTTCCACAACTTAGATACTTCATGAACAACATCATAAGGATAAAGAGTTCCGGTATTGACCTTAGTGTTCTCATCCTTAATAAATGCTTCATAACGAGCCTTAGTAATGTCATGGCGTGCGAATGCATTCTTATAAATAATACCAGCCCGAGAAGGCAGCTTATCAAACTCAATCTCGTCCCAGCGGTTCTGAGACATCAGAGTTTCAACGATGTTAATACGATTACGAAGCAGAGACAGCATCTTACGATAACGCCGCGCAGACAGACCGAAAGCCAGACGAGTCTTAGTTGCCAAGCGCACAGACTCCTGAGAAGAGGTATTCTCAGACTTCAGCCACTTAGCAAGCAAAGAAGGGGTCTTGCTGTCCAAGTCCAGCATAATCTGCTTCTTCATAAAAGCAAATGCTTCATTTTCCAGAGGGGTATCTACAAGAGTATATAGGTCATCCCACCGACCAAATTCAGGAATATACTTTACCAGATTAGACATTTCCTTTTGATACTTCTGAGCCAGTGAACGAATAGCAATGCGGAAGAAGCGCCGCTCGCCTTGACCGCCACGAATATCACGCAAATAGAACAGACACTTTAATGCCAGCGTAGGATTTTCATGATATGCAGACATAAACAAAGAACGACACATAGATTCATCGCCATTACGCATAGCCGCACCCTGAGCGAACAAATCATACACCTTGTTAAGCGTAGACTTATAGGTAAGAGCGCCATTAGTCGTATGGGTCATGTTAGTAGCAACCTTTAAGCTGTTAAGAAATTCACTCATTTTTTTTCTCTCCTTTTTCTCTTAGTCTTTTTCAAGACCGTAGGACTTTTCTTTATCTTACATATATATTATACCAAAAATTTTAAAAAAAATCAAGGGAGATTACTCTCCCTTATTTTTTAAAATTACATTCAATAGCACACCGACAATCATTGCAAGCGCAATGCCTGTTAAATTAAATGCTCCATATGTAATTGCTAAACCACTCAATCCGGTTGTTACCATTGCCGCAAATATAATTTGATTTTTACTATTGCTAAAATCAATATTTGCATTTACAATAGTGCGCAAACCAGCAAGAGCAATCATACCATATGCTACTATTGATACACCAGCAAATACCGCATTAGGTAATGCCATTAAGAAAGCATTAAATGGTGCAATAAAACCAAGTGCGATTAAAACAATAGCAGTATATAATGTGTACCAAGTGCTATAAACTCCGCTAATTGCCATTGTAGAAGTATATTCACTATAAGTGGTATTGGGCTATCCGCCAACAATAGTACCCATTAAACTACCTACGCCATCACCAAGTAATGTGCGATGCAAACCAGGAGTTTCTAATAGATTATATCCAGTTACAGCAGAAGCAGTCGTCATATCTCCAATGTGCTCAGTCATTGCCGCAAGTGCTACCATTCCAAATGAGAGAATGATTTGCGGTAGAGCTGACCAATCGAAAGTATTGAAGTTCGTTTGCAAGAAGGCAAATTGGGGAACAGTAAAGACACTTGAAATCTTCAATGCGTCCATGTTGACTAATGGAGCAACATTTGTTAAAGTTAGGACAAAACTGACAATGTACCCTACTAGCAAACCAATTAAGAAAGGCATTGTCTTGACTAAGCTCTTCCCATAATGCATACACAGAACTGTGGTTATTGCTGTAATCCCCGCAATAAGGATGCCCCATAACGAATAGCTGCCACCCACAAGTGCGTATGTCGGAATAAATGCAGCCAATGTAATACCGATTACTAATATGGTTGTCCCCGAAATTAGTGGCGGAATTAGCTTCTGTAACCATTGAATGCCCCATTTCTTAATTGCCAATGCTGCTGCTCCATAAATAACTGCGATTACCGCGCCACCTAAAATAACACCAGCGAAATTAGTTTCAACTGCACTAGATAGAGCTAATGCACCTACTACCGCAGATACCGTAGCGCCGCTATTACTAATCACTATTGGCGCTTTAAAACCTGTGATACACAAAAAAGTTAATGTGCCGATACCTGCTGCGACGAGACCTGCCGCGATGCTGGTTCCGCAGATAGTTGCGATTAAAATAGTTGCGGTTAGGACCGCAAATACAAACTATAGAGTATAACCAATTGCGTCTTTCCAATTACGAGGTTTTTCTCGTAAAGAATAATTTACCGCCATTCAGACCCTTCCTCCCAAAATGTATGATAATCATTAATAAAAGCTTTTATATCCTTTTGATCTAACCAAATAGAAATAGCTTTAATAGCATCTTCAATATTTGTTACCAAAGTGCCCGCTTGCTTAATGAGTCCAGTAACATATAGATTTTCATAACAATATTGGCACTCACCGGGTTCGTTGTATGTGCTATCTTTTTCTGCACTATGAGTGAGATATTGCTGACGTGTATCAGTACAAATTCCCACAAGTAACTTATGGTCGCCGCGTGCAATTTTTTCATGGAATTTTCCAATTTCTGAACATGTGCCACTTGGTAATACATCTCCATCAATACAAGCAATTAGAATATCACTATTGTTTAAACGTTCATTGTCTCCATCAGCAATAGCTCTCGCATCGGCAAATTTAGTTTTATCATTAATCGCAGTATTTTCTAATGGATTATATAAATCTAAATCTGGGAAAGCCTCGCGCAATTTCTAAGAGAAGTATTCATTTCTAAATTTATCGCCAAGATAAAAAATACTACCAGCGAGATATGCTTTCATATATAGAACCTCCTATTGATTTTCTATATATATTATATCAAAAAAAATAAAAAAAATCAAGGGCTGTTTTATACAGCCCTGTTATTTATTGATAAGTAACAATTAATTTATAATCATAACTTAAAGTTGCGGCGGTTGCTGGGAAACTATATGATTTAGAATTTGCGCCCGAAATTGGAACAAAACCTTGACCATCATGTTTGTCATAATACCATTGATATGATAAAACTAATTCATCAATTCTAATACCCTCTAATGTACTCGTTAAAGTAAGAGGAGTATTTTCTTCTACTACGCTTGGACGTCCCATCTTCCAATCAATACGAACACTGGTAAGACATGGGTCAGGTTCTGGAATAATTAGTTCTACGCCATCTAAATTTACAGTCTATGATTCTACTTCTGTCGCATATGCCGCGAGTGGATATATAAATAAACATAATGTCAAAAAAAGAGTAATAAGGCGTTTCATATAAATTAACCTCCTTTTTATTTTTCATTTATATTATAACATAAAAAAATAAAAAAGGCAAAAAAAATTAAGCCCCTCAAATGAGGGGCTTAATTTATGCACGTGTTAATGCAGTTTTCATATTATTTAATGATGTATTTGTACGAATTGTCGTATATTGTGAAGCTAATGAAACAGCACCACTAGCAGTATTTGGCAAACCTTCTATTTTAGTTTTTAACTCTGCAACATCGCTGTGTAAAATCGGATCTCCAATTGCTTTTGTAGTCCAAGTCGGCAAAGTCATGCCATACCAATTATACATTGTATTAGTATAATTACGATATGTTTCTAAATTCACAAGTGTAATTAAACCAATTGGTACAACAGGAGGGCTTTCTTCAATAAATACATATTGTACTGAAGCACCAGCTACATCATTAGTATCAATAGGTGTAACTTTTATAATATATTTATTCTAAGCATCTCCTGTACATGCTGTTGTCGCATGCCATACTACCTCTGTGCCGCTATTGGCTGGAGTAGTTGTTGATTCTTGAATTAATGTCGGAGTTCCACCATTATTGTATTGGTATGTTTCAAATTTATATTGAATCTAATCGCCATCTTCATCAGTAGCGACTGCTTTAAAATATGGCGTTGTATTATATGTAGAACGATTATTTGCTGCAGGCCATTTAATCTAACAGTTAATTGGTGCTTTATTATCTTTAGCATAATACAACATACCGACATTTGAGCCATATGTCTAATGAATATGAGTTGAATATTCAGTTTTTGATGCGGTAGTATAAACATGCAAAATAATTGTTGAAGCACCAGCTAAAGTATTCCAAATACGCATATCATTAATATATAGATAATCTCCGTCGTAATAAGTACCATCTTGGTTCCAATTCGCGCAGATAGAATTAACAATCTCTGACCATGCGCTTGAAGCCACTCCAGTCCAAAGTACAACATAATGTGATGGTGTATCATAATCATACAAAACATATGCCATACCAGCACTAGGCGTATTCTAACTTGTACTCCAACTACCTACACTTAAAACCAAACTAATTGGATGATAATTGGCGGGGATATTAGAAAAATATGCTTTTCCATTACCAGTTGAAGAACTTTTACAACGCCTACTATATCCGCTAATTATAGGTGCTTGATTACTTTCCATATAATAACGATTAAAACCAAAACTCCAACCTGAAGCTGTAATAACACCTGCAACTGGTTCCATTAAGCACCAGCACCTTCATCATTAGCGGTTTCAAGAGCAGTAACACGAGTATCCAAAGCATCAAGTGCAGCTTTGGTAGCATAGGTAGCTAAAGCTGCATTTTGTACATAATCAGCAAGAGCAGTGGTCAATGCGGTATTTGTTACTAAATCATTCAAATCAGTTTTTAAAGCATAATTAGCCAACTGGCTATTAGTAACAACTAATTGCATTGAGGACTCTAAACCACTAATACGAGAACCATGATCACTCATGCCCTGTAAAGTATTTTCAACAGTCTCTACGCGACTAGCTAATGCGGCAGCAGCTTTTCCGCCTTCATCAGAACTAATCCAAGTAGCGATTTCTTCAAGAGTATCTAAATTTTCATCAGCATCGCCAACAATTTCAGCGACCTTACGTGCGGCAGCGGCATTTGCAACATTAGCAACTGAGCCTGCTACATTAGCATCGCCATTTAAAACATTTACTGCAGCAAGTAAATTAGCTACTTGTGCGACTACATCACTGTTGATTTCAATACGACCATCAGCAGTATCAAAGAAAATCTTTTTGGTGTCTTTAGAAAAATAAATTTTACCTGGGGTAACAGGAAGTGCTGCAATTGCGGCAGCATTACCAACAGCATGTTGAACTTTCATATTAAAATCCTCCTCGGTCATTATATTTGTAAAAAAATAAAAGACTACTTATTGTAGTCTTTATACTGGCGAGCGCGGTAGGATTCGAACCTACGGTGGCTCATCACCACGATGGTTTTCAGGACCATAGCCTTCAGCCTCTCGGCCACACGCCCATATTTCAAGATGGATTTTTAGTTCGGAGTCGAACCGAAATCTTCGCATTGTCATCTGCGCTGTACTTGCCTTTTATACTACTCTGGCTAACATTGCTGTAATGAGCCGGCTTTCCATCTTTAGACCAGCTTGTCCCGATTGTGACGACTGACAAACCGCACTGGGTTTGGGGCATTTTTGCACGTCTGCATTATCCTCTGGTCCGCCTGGGGTGGATTTAACGATACCACCTGCAATCGACATTGGTTAAGAGTATGCTCTCTTGGAGCCGCCGATAGGAGTCGAACCTACAACCTGCTGATTACAAATCAGCTGCTCTACCATTGAGCCACGACGGCATATTGGCTGGGGTGGCAGGACTCGAACCTGCGAATGTGGGAGTCAAAGTCCCATGCCTTGGCCAACTTGGCTACACCCCATTATGGGGACTATTTTGTCCCAATTAGATACGGAAGTTATCAATACCAATAGGATACCAACCATCATTATCAGTATTTACTAACCAAGTATCATCAGCATGCTCAGTAGTAAAATATACCGCACCTAAGAAACTTCTTGCATTTACACGATAAGCACTATCTGCCGTTTCTAAGATATACTTATTGGTTGTACCATCAGTATTTAATAAACTTACTAATTGCGCAGTTTCCTGTGGGCCATTACATCTAATGTGTGCTCTTGAATACATCTTTTTCATCTCCTCAAAAAATTAGATCACTTGCATTTTTTAATGTGAGGAGTATCCAATAAAGACAAATCCATTTCCACATATTTTTTTTATGTAGCAGTCCATAGAATACCCAGGCTGCATCAAACATTAAAAGAAAAACAAAAATCTAACTTACTGTTATCATTATTTATACCTCATAAAAATCTAGGCTCCCTATAGCACCTATCGTTTTCTTGTTAAAAATGAATGTGTTTCTTGTCTTGCTGTTGGAGCCTATCATTAATCAATCAATTACTCGCCATCTGTTGGAGTTTCGGTTGGCTCTCCTTCTGCTGGGTCTGCTGGGGCTGGATCAGGAATTTCTTCCCAATTTTCCTCTGCTGCTGGTGCAGATGGATTAGTATTACCACCAGGAACATCGCCATCAATTACAGACCAATCAAAAGAGAATGCAATTGCATAACCATTGCGGTCAGTGGTTGCTTCAGCAGAATAACCAGCATTTTGGAAATCTGCGTTCATAATCTCTACAGCCTTATTATAATAAGTACCCTGTAAAGTAGTAAAGTCTTTTGAAGCCTTGTAATTAATGCTAGTGGCGCCTTTCGCCGCAGCATTGTTAATGGCTATGCCAATCAACGCAAGTTCTTTCTTAGCTACCAATTCAGCATTTTGCAACGCATACTCTTGGTATATATTAGCAAGCTCTTGAGTTTCAGGCTTGGTAAATAAAATTGTAGCTGCCATAAGCATCGTCCTTTCCATGGAAATTTTAGGTATGTACACCCTAATATTTATTCAATTTTAAGGACAATGCGTTGATTAATTATGTCCTAATAAAATTCTAGACAGCGCATAAGCGAAGGACTTGAACCTTCTAATAATAGTTGCATAAAAACTGTTATATTATCCAATATTTCATTGCAGTATGCTGTCTATAAAAATTTACTCGACACTTATATTCTTTCGCTCTACCAACTAAGCTACATGCACTGTGTGCAGGATGGGAGTTGAACCCATGACATAAAGATTACTCTTTATATTTGCTGTACGTGTCGATGATTGGCGGCCCCTCTGGGATTCGAACCCAGACTACCTCCTTCAGAGGGATATAACGGTTTTAGAGACCGGTGTTCTACCGTTGAACTAAGGGGCTTTATAATCCAATAACATCTAGCCCCACTCGCTTTGCCGACCAACCGTAATGATTAAGCAAATCACAAATATTCTGCGCACCAACTGGATTCATACTTATTACATATACATGTTGCACTTCTGTGATATTGTTATCTACAATATATTTTGCTACATCATAACCGCTTATGCCAGAGCCAAGGTCATGGTCAAGATATATATCAAAAACATTCTTAGAATTAATTTTACGAAGAGCATCAAGTAAATCAATTGCAAGCTTACCAGTTCTAACAAGTATCCAACTATGCGCATCTTCTCTGTGAGGTCTGCGTTCATCATCCACAAACAGAGTAATTTTCATTTACTGTTTGCCCTTCCTTTCTTTATCTTACATATATATTATATCAAAAATTTTTAAAAAAATCAACTGGTACGGGTACAGGGAATTGAACCCTGATGTACAGATTAGAAGTCTGTTATTCTATCCGTTGAACTATACCCGCATAATGGCAGGGGAACTAGGACTCGAACCTAGACCAGCGGTTTTGGAGACCGACATGCTGCCAATTACACCATTCCCCTATAAAGTGGGTTAATTAACCCACCGAATTATCACCTAAATTTGCTTTTGCTGCTTTTTCAATAGCTTTACGATGGTCTGGACACACTTTATTTGTATTATGTGTGCGGCTATTAGTAAAGTGGATACAATGATGTCCAGGGAAATTATTATCTAAAATAGATTGTCCGCTGTGTGGCATCCCATTCATTGATGCGGCATAATTAACACCATTGATCGTTACAAAAATTGCGCGTCTAGCCCATGACCATTTTCCACCATAAGCCTATTTCAATACAGCAGTATCTGCGGCAGTACATGGTTGAACGTCAGCGTGGTTAGAGCCGCCTTTACGTACTTCGTGCCAAGCTAAGCCAGTATCTACATCTGTAATAGTTGCCACTACACCACGCGCAAAGATTTTAGAAATATCACTTTTCCACCAATCCATCATTTGCGCAGTGCCAGTAGCAGGAACCGCAGTTGAAGTTGGTATAACATAATGCGGCGCATTCACATCATTTAATGCTGCTTCTGTTTTTGGACCAACAATACCATCAACTCCTAAATTTGCTTGCATTTGAAAATTCATAACTGCGTTCTAAGTTACTGGACCAAATACTCCATCAATCTTACTATTGAGGAAACCTAATTCAGTTAAACGTGTTTGTAACTATCGAACCGATTCTCCACGCATTCCTTTTCTTAATAACATATGCATCGCTCCCCTCTTTAATTGGAGCGCTGAGTGGGAGTTGAACCCACTAACAGAGGTTTTGCAGACCTCTCCCCGACCGACGAGGGTTCAGCGCATATAGGAGCTTTTTTACCGACGTCGCGTGCGGATTCCGCTAGCCCCATTCGTCAATTGCCCTCACCGCTAGCTGGGTGGAATGACAGGAATCGAACCTGCGTTCGCAGAGCCACAATCTGCTGTCTTACCATTAGACGACACTCCACATAAGAAGAAGTTTATTCTTCTTCTACAACAAACCAAATATCTTGTACAATCTAATCGAGGAGATATTCAATAGATAGCATATCATTAACCGGATAGCTAATGCCATCACCACTTTGGAAAATCATCTAGTCATTCTTCCAAACCCACTGATCATCAGGATGCTCAGTATTAGAAATAGCTTTACCTTCACGCATGGCTTTATAGGCGTCTTTAAAACTCATAGAATGGCCTCCTATTGATTATTTAAAATGGTGGGAGTGTCTCTATTCGGTATTATGCGCAATTGTTTCACTGCATTGTCACCGTAGCACGTGATACTAATGACACAGCTTCCCGACTCCCTGGTGGCTTGGGTTGGTAACGATCCAACCTATGCGGATTTTCAGTCCGCTGCTAATCCGTCTCAGCTACCAAGCCATATGGTGCGCGTGGGGAGGATCGAACTCCCGACGCCGTGATTAAAAGTCACGTGCTCTACCGACTGAGCTACACGCGCATAAAATATAGACCTGTTGTATGAACAGGTCTATTGAATGGAGCGGCTAACGGGATTTGAACCCGTGATTCAGCCTTGGCAAGGCCGCGTATTACCACTATACTATAGCCGCATTTATGCGCGAAAATTATCGCGCAACTATTACCATAAGATAATCGCCAGGTAATACATTTGTGAAATTAATCATAAGATGGGTTTCATCATATACAAACGCAGAGCGCAAGATGAACTGGTTATTACCCACAAACAAGACACCGAAATCTTTTACATTCTCTGGCATTACCGCCCAATACATAGTAACAAGACGATGCGGTGCTTGCAGACTAATTTCAAATGCGTCTATAATTTTCCACTCAGACCTGAATAAGAATGTATCTACCCACTCAGGATAAAATTTGCTAAACAAACTATCTTCTGTGGCGTATTGCCAGCTAATTTTAGGTGTAAATGAAACCAAAGATTCGACAGATGGGGATGCACAAGATGCCTAACTTGTTAATGGCAAGAATAACATAAGCATCACCATTATTAAACTAATTACTTTCCTCATAGTGTAACCTCTCCTTTTGATACTTTTAAAATACAAGACCCGCTAATAACGTGCTCTACCAGTTGAGCTAGCCGGGGAATAATCCCCGACCCAGGATTCGAACCTGGAACCCCGTGCTCCTAATGCAAAAAGATAATTGCTGACAGGTCTTCTGGTGGAGATGAAGGGGATCGAACCCTCTACCTCCTGCTTGCAAGGCAGGCGCTCTACCAACTGAGCTACATCCCCATATAAAGGCGGCTTTTTGCCTGCCGCCAGAGGCATCTAATCAATAGTTGAACAGATCAAACAGGGTACTCAATGCATGCTCTGATCCAAACAGTGAATCAACATTCTTGATGGAAGTATGGAAGGCACCATAGTCCTTCACAAAAGCATTCAACTTCTCCAAAGCATCTGAGCGAGTCTTGGAAGCAAGTTCAAGGGCAGCTTCAACTTCCTTTGCGCGGGCTTCACGAGTTTCCTTTTTCTTAGCTTCGGCTTCCTCACGAGCACGCTTCTCATCGGCTACCTTTTTTTCGGCGGCGTTAAGTGCATCAACAGAATCATAAACCCTATTCGTTACCTCAGAAAAAAATTTCATAGTTAAGTTCCTCTCCTTCACTATTAAGCGCCCTTATCTTAGCGCATATAAGATATTTTTTAAGAGCTAAAACCACCAACTTCACTCTTCAACAAGTTTTTTTGTGGGACACTACCAATCGAGTGTGCAGACAAATTAGAACTGCGGCATTAACTAGTATAGACAAGCAAATTTGCTTATCAATGCCAAAGTCCTTAAAAGCGTGGCGTAAAACCCTAAAACTAGCCATCATCGCGTTTAGCTAACCCGCATGTTTTTTGCCTTAAACAGGACTATCACTGTTGGCAAGGAAGATGGACCAGGGCCTCTCAGCCAGCCCAATGGAAGTTTTACAGACTTCTAACTACTGGTAGGGTAACTTTGCTACCCGCGCGCAGGTATTACCGCATTGCCCCAGAGAGAGGACGCCTTTAACTCCTCCCCATCATTTACCTACATACAACATTGCAGTGTGATTGCCTTGTTGCTAGACAATATAAACCAGGCATGCCCTGGTGGTACTCCCCAAGAGATTCGAACTCTCACTGTGTTGGTTCTTAGCCAACTGCCTCTGCCAATTGGGCTAAGGGAGCATAGTGTGCTACCTTCATGGGCCGTGGTGCGCATGCAAAGCCTAAGCGTGATCCCTCTCGCAGTAGTAGCACGGGATGCGTAACAATCCATCCACTGGGTTGCCGGCCGGACAACAATCTGGTGCCCAAGGTGGGACTTGAACCCACACTCTCTCGAACTTGATTTTGAGTCAAGCGCGTCTGCCATTCCGCCACTCGGGCATAAAAACAAGGCTCGCCTGCACTTATAGTTTACCAATACTATTGCATTAAAATTTGCTGTGTGAGCCTTAATGGTGCGGGTAGCCGGACTTGAACCGGCACGCCTTGCGGCAACAGATTTTAAGTCTGTGGTGTCTGCCATTCCACCATACCCGCATAAGTGAGGGATTAAACCCTCACATCGGCTTCTTCAAAGCCATCGAGAACTTCATCCTCGGTTACAACATCATTCCACTGTTCAAGATAAAGAGAAATAATATTACCTTCACCGTAGAAATCAGTAACCTGTGCAGTAGCAGTGCTATAAGACTGAGCACCAATTAGGCCAGATTCTTTATGCTCGTTATAATCCTCATCAAGAAAATCTACAAGGTAATAATACATTTAATTTCTCCTTTTCTTTATCTTACATATATATTATATCAAATTTTTTTAAAATTTTCAAGTTAGCGTAGTAGCATTAGCATTTAATGTGATATTTGACGCACTTGCTGTTACACTATCTTTATCAATAGTGTTAGAAACATTAGTAGTTGTATAATATGGACCGCTCCACCAAGGTGATGTACTAATCCAAGTATAAGTAGGTCCGCAATAAGGACAAGTTATTTGATTTGGCGCAATGCCACGACCACACTTCGCGCAAATCCATCCATAATTATCTTTCTACGGAGTAACTGGCTAATAATTTTTACAAGTCTTAGAACAATCCTGCGAACAGGTGTTTTTAGTATCGCTCATGGCTCTCTTCCTCCTGTGATTTTAATCGTCTTCTTCCATGTCGGGATAGCCTTCTTCGCCATACTCACGATGCTCAAATTCACATACGCCATTATCAACATAGTCTCTATACTCATTACAAGCAATTCGTTCAGGACAACCGTCGCACAATTCGTAGCAATCATACCAAGGACACTCAGCATAGGTCATAAGGCTTACCTCCCTCTCACTTTCTATATATATTATATCAAAAATTTTTAAAATTTTCAAGTGAAGAGGTCAGCAAATAATTTAGAAGTTTCGCTACGGACATCCTCTTTTAATACTACGCATCCAAACAGAGGGTTACCGCGCAATGCATCACACATTTTAACAAGTGGATTGGACTCAGTGTGATTTACTAATGATTGTTTATAGTCACCGGCAAAAATAACACGACTGCCTTTTCCAGCGCGAGTACCAATTAACTTAATTTGTTTTTCAGTTAAGTCCTCGGCTTCATCAACGACAATCGCAGTCTGATTATAAGTACAGCCTTTTAAAAAATAAGGAATCTATGTTTCTAATTGCCCTTGCCGCACTAAGCTATCTAATTCAAACTCTCCACCATTTAGCTATTGTTCTAACGGTTTAAAGAAATTATCTGTTTTAGCTTTCTACTCACCTGGCAAAAAACCAATATCTCGACCTTCACCAATGACTTCGCGCACACCAAGGATTTTATCATACCATCCTTTTTCTTTTAAACCGTAAAGTGCCATTTGTAAAGCTAAATAAGTTTTACCAGAACCATAAGTTCCAAGTGCAGCAACAACAGTAATGTTTTTATTATTAAGCAAATCCAACAAACATCTTTGCTCACTATTGAGTGCTTTTACATATGAAGATGGCGGTAATTTTAATGCAACAAACTACGAACCAGTCCAACGCATTTCAGTTGTGCGATTTTCATCTGTGTTGTGAATAATAAGATATTCATTGATTGCCCAATCCGCAGGATCCATTTGAAACATTAGCTCATTAATTTCGTCAGTGGTCCCACGAATTTCTTTGTATCCATTATACATAGTAATCCCCCTTTGAAATATTGAGATTCTATTTTATAATGAAGATTTAGATAGATGAATTAATTTAAAATGGCGCGCTCGGAAGGATTCGAACCTTCGGACCCGGGAAAGAGTCAATGCCTTAGCAGGGCACCGCTTTCGACCTCTCAGCCACGAGCGCATATTGGTACTCCCCATGGGATTCGAACCCACACTGGATGCGTTCTAAGCGCATTGTCTCTGCCGTTGGACTAAGGGAGCATAAAAACTAGACACGCTTATCTTCCCGGAGCCGAACCCGGTGCTTACGATACAGCAACATTAGCAGTAATTATTTAAGTCAGTTTGCTGACGTGTCTGCGGCCATGGAGTGCTATATCAGATTCGAACTGACACCCGCTGCTTGGAAGGCAGCAACGCTACCATTACGCTAATAGCACATAAAAATGGTCGGGATGACTGGACTCGAACCAGTGATCTTCGCCTTATCAGAGCGCTGCACTAAACCGACTGTGCTACATCCCGAAGTACCCGGTGTCCTATTATGTTGTTACGCGCCACCGGTAGCACGACTACACACATCTATATTAAAGTTTTACGTAGTGTATAACTCTCTTGCATCCTGGTGCTTTATTTCATCCTTAATCGGCCTATCGTTTCAGCCAATTAAGGCGTTATACTACCGCCACTCTTCCGCGCTTTGTAGTCACAGCCATATCGAGTGGATTAGATTAAAGTGGCACCCGATGTAGGAATCGAACCCACATCCCGCGGTCCGTAGCCGCGTGCTCTATCCGTTGAGCTAATCGGGCATACAGGGCAGACGCATCCACCCTATAAAGGTAATCTCCGAAGAGTAATTACCGCAATTCATTTTTGTATAATCCTATAAGAGTACATTGATGTATTATACTCTCTTGACCACTTACCATTGCCGAAGTAGAAGCGGAAATAATCATTATGATCTTCTACTCCTTCAATTTCATATTGGCCGCTCATTTCAACCCAATGATTTGTTAATTCAACTATCACGGCCACTCACCCAGCGGCTTACCGAGGTTAGCGCGTTCAACGTTTGTATTAAAGAATACACCTTGAACAGCAGGACCAGTTAGAAGTTCATCAGCAATAGTCTCATAAAGAGTACTGATAATACCATGACAGTCATTCAAATTGTCAGCCGGGAACTGTACTACGCAGTTATTGAATACAACATAAGTTGTTCCAATCCACTGATAACCTTCCTCAGCAGGGCAAACAGAATAAGCATAAGCAGGATTGCCCTTGAAAGCAGTATCAAATAGTTCAACCTTACTGGTGAAGGCACGATTAGAAGGAATACCATCAACCTTTACTTTGAGCTTGACATTGCCAAAGTTAATTTCCTCAGGAAGAATTTTCTGCAATGCAGCTACCTTATCACCGTTATTGCAAGCAAATACAATTGATGGAGCAGAACCGCCGAAGTTACAGTTACATGCAATCTACGGATCACCATCGAACAATGCTTCAAACTTACGGATAACAATTGTCCAAGGCGGCAAAATCTTCAATCTAGCATCAGCCATTGTTATTTCTCTCCTTTAACTCTTGCAAGAATTAGCTTTAAGGTCAGCTAACCGCACATCGGTTTAATCTCCGCATTTGCTCAGGAAAGGTGGCGCCCGGTGAGGGACTTGAACCCCCGACACGCTGGTTAACAGCCAGCTGCTCTACCGACTGAGCTAACCGGGCATATTGTCGGGCGTGCAGTTACAATCACGCGCATCCTCGATAGATTGCACATCCTTCTTAATTGGGACTACTACACCCTGTTGAGTTGGACCTCAAAGTGTTCTATCACATAGGCTTTATTCTCTTCTCGGCTTTTAATACTTGCCTACCGACATTTAATGGCGATGCCAGCGGGGTTCGAACCCGCGACCTCCTGCGTGACAGGCAGGCGTTCTGACCAGCTGAACTATGGCACCATAAGCAGGAAGGTTAGGACTTGAACCTAAACAACTAATTTTGGAGATTAGCGTGCTACCAATTACACTACCGACCTATGCGCGGCGCTAAGGTTGCCGCAAACCCTATCCTTGAACCGCAGGAACTCGGGATAGATTTAGTTCCATATAATGCTATGGATATTTTACTTCGCCATAGCGAAGGTTATTCGACTACCGCAAACAACTTTAAAGGGCGTCCCATTTAAGGGCAATGGTCTGGGTGGTGGGATTTGAACCCACGACCCCTTGATCCCAAATCAAGTACGCTACCAAACTGCGCTACACCCAGATAGTGGCATGTGCCACTACGAAAGGAAACACCAGCTATTAAGAAAGGTGGTACCCTGTCCGGGAGTTGAACCCGGCACTGTGGCTTGAAGGGCCGCCGACTTTACCGATTGTCCAACAGGGCATAAAGTGGAGAATTTCCGGATAGCCTATTCGGCATTTCTGAATATCTCCAAAAGTGACCTACTCCGAACTTCCTATCGGTACGCCGCATCCACTGGCACACGTGATGGCTTAACCCTGTCTTGACCGGGCTGGGATGTTGTGCTTTCCCACCTGCGGGATTCGGTCAATCCTAGTATGAGAACCTTACTATACTCACTTTATCAGCAACTAGGAGCTTACTTTGCTCTTCTTTTATTAAGCGCCGAGCAATCTGGCACATACAAAGCCATACAGTTTGCGCTTGGCTGTTCCTCAAACTCCATTTAACCCATTCTTCATAGCGCGCGACCCAGAGCTCCTCAGTCTTAGTTGTTCAAAACTTACACGCTAATTACCGCATTTGGGCACCTTAATAGACTATTTCACTTGCGGTCTATCGGCGCGCCTCCTTTTACAGAGTGGGCAACTGTATAAGCTATTGCGAACTTGCGGCTTATAAGCGCGACACCTTTTTATACTGGGTCATGTATCCAGTTTTTACACTCAATTTACCCCATCTATTCTGCCCACGGACGGGTTGCGTGGTTGCTACGCAACATTTATACTAATTACGACGATGCCTTTACGCCACCAGATCTCTGGCTGAGTGTAAATAGCTTGCCTG